>ENA-ORTY01001797-ORTY01001797.1-human-gut-metagenome-genome-assembly--contig:-NODE-1797-length-22509-cov-12.378730_pt1 | contig 22509 bp, 19 predicted proteins | sample MGYA00241917_ERZ509198 | MGnify/ENA primary metagenome ERZ509198 (study PRJEB26280, sample SAMEA2338857) | human gut metagenome | biome: human gut; feature: human-associated habitat; material: faeces...
CGATGGTGACGCTCTGCCCGTCCGCCGGGCAGGCATAGAGATCGTAGCCGGCGGCGTCCGCACTGCCGCGGCGGGGCGTCACGGCGCCGGGGCGCAGTTTCTGAATCTTTACTTCCATCCGTTCATGCCCTCCCAGAGTACGATGCGGCCCGCCGCGCGGGTCCGGTCCATGTCAATGATGCGCTGGTTTTCCGAGCCGCGAAAGCGCAGACTGATGTTGCGCTGCGCGTCCACATAGCGTCCGTCAACAAGGATGTCGATGAGCGAGAGCATCTCGTCCGTGACCTCGCAGCGCGGGTGCGCGCCGTCAACGGTGAGCTCCTTGTCGAGCGTGAAGCCCGAATACGCCCAGATGTCCTTTTCCGGGAACCGTGCGCGCACCCGGCGCAGAAACGGCACGAGCGCACGCTGGTTTTCCGGCTCGAACGGATCGCCGCCGAGCAGCGTCAGGCCGCGGATGAAGGGCTTTTCCAGCTCGGCAAAAATCACCTGCTCGGCCGCCGCGTCAAAGGGCTTGCCGTAGTGAAAATCCCACGTCTGCGGCTGAAAGCAGTTGTAGCAGTGGTTCGTGCAGCCGGAGACGAACAGCGTCACGCGCACGCCGACGCCGTTGGCAATGTCGCAGGTTTTGATCTCCCCATAATACATAATAGCAATTCCTCGCAGACAGCGGGCGCGCCATATGGACACGCCCGCCGGTTATTTTTGATTTCGCGTGTTACAGATGCAGCACGCGCTCCTTGATCTCCTGCGTGCGGCCCTGGTTCCAGAACTGGGTGCCGATATAGCCGCAGGTGCGGCGGGCGACGTTCATCTTGTCCTGATCCGTGTTGCCGCAGTTCGGGCAGCGCCAGATGAGCTTGCCGTCGCGCTCGACGATTTCGATCTCGCCGTCGTAGCCGCAGACCTGACAGTAGTCGCTCTTGGTGTTGAGCTCGGCGTACATAATGTTGTCATAGATAAACTTCATGACCTCGAGCACGGCCGGGATGTTGTTCTGCATGTTCGGCACTTCGACGTAGCTGATCGCGCCGCCGGGCGACAGCGCCTGGAACTTTGACTCGAAGGCCAGCTTGCTGAACGCATCGATATTCTCCGTCACGTGGATGTGGTAGCTGTTGGTGATGTAGCCCTTGTCCGTGACGCCGGGAATGATGCCGAAGCGCTTTTGCAGGCACTTGGCAAACTTGTATGTCGTGGACTCCAGCGGCGTGCCGTAAAGGCTGAAGTCGATGTTGTGCATCTGCTTCCACTGCTTGCAGGCGTCGTTCATATGCTGCATCACCTCGAGCGCGAACGGCGTGGCCGAGGGGTCGGTGTGAGACTTGCCGGTCATGTACTTGACGCACTCATACAGTCCCGCGTAGCCGAGAGAGATGGTCGAGTAGCCGCCGTAGAGGAGCTTGTCGATCGGCTCGCCCTTTTTCAGGCGGGCCAGCGCACCGTACTGCCACAGGATGGGCGCGGCGTCCGAGAGCGTGCCCTTGAGCCGTTCGTGGCGGCACATGAGCGCGCGGTGGCAGAGCTCCAGCCGCTCGTCAAAGATCTTCCAGAACTTCTCCATGTTGCCGCCGGAGGACAGCGCCACATCCGGCAGGTTGATCGTCACGACGCCCTGATTGAAGCGGCCGTAGTACTTCGGCTTGCCGTTTTCGTCCACATACGGCGTCAGGAAGCTGCGGCAGCCCATGCAGGTGTAGCAGTGGCCCTCGCCGTTTTTGTCGACTTTCAGCTCGAGCATCTTCTTCTCGGAGATGTAGTCCGGCACCATGCGCTTGGCGGTGCAGCGGGCGGCCAGCTCCGTGAGGTACCAGTAGGGGGAATCCTCGTGGATATTGTCCTCCTCAAGCACGTAGATCAGTTTCGGGAACGCCGGCGTGACCCAGACGCCCTTTTCGTTTTTCACGCCCTGATAGCGCTGACGCAGCGTCTCCTCGATGATCATGGCAAGGTCGTGGCGCTCCTGCTCGTTTTTCGCCTCGCCGAGGTACATGAACACCGTCACGAACGGGGCCTGGCCGTTCGTGGTCAGCAGCGTGACGACCTGATACTGGATCGTCTGCACGCCGCGGCGGATCTCCTCGCGCACGCGGTTTTCGACCAGCTCTGCCAGCTTCTCCTCGCCCGGATGCGCGTCGATGGCCTGCATCTCGGCCGCGACCTCGCGGCGGATGCGCTCGCGGCTGACCTGCACGAACGGGGCCAGGTGCGTCAGTGAGATCGACTGCCCGCCGTACTGGTTGGAGGCAACCTGTGCGATGATCTGCGTGGCAATGTTGCACGCGGTCGAGAAGCTGTGCGGCCGCTCAATGAGCGTGCCGGTGATGACGGTGCCGTTTTCGAGCATGTCCTCAAGGTTCACGAGGTCGCAGTTGTGCATGTGCTGCGCGTAATAGTCCGCGTCGTGGAAGTGGATGATGCCCTCCTCGTGCGCCTCGACGATGTCCTTCGGCAGCAGGAGACGGCTCGTAATGTCGCGGCTGACCTCGCCGGCCATATAGTCGCGCTGCGTGCTGTTGACGATCGGGTTCTTGTTGGAGTTTTCCTGCTTGGCCTCCTCGTTGTTGCACTCGATGAGACTCAGGATACGGTCGTCGGTCGTGTTGGCACGGCGCACCAGGCTGCGGGTGTAGCGGTAGGTGATGTAGGCCTTGGCGACCTCGAACGCGCCGTGGGCCATGATCTGCTTTTCGACCATGTCCTGAATTTCTTCCACGGCGGCACTGCGGCCCAGCTCCTGGCAGGCGAGCTCCACGCTCTCGGCAATGCGCTGGATCTGGCGCGGCGTCATGCGGTCGCCCTCTTCGACGGCGGCGTTGGCCTTCGTGACGGCCATGATGATCTTCGAGATGTCAAAGGTCGCCTCGGCGCCGTTGCGCTTAATGATCTTCATGTTTCTATTCCTCCCCCTCATAATCGAAAAACACAACATCTTGTGTGAAAAAACCGCTTTATTTTGTATTGAGAGCGGGTATATCGTACAATATCTAGTGCAGGCTGTCAATAACCAATTTGATTTTTGTTGCACATTATGTGAACAGCGCGGCCCCTTCAGGCCGCAAAAAAGCACCGCCCGCAGGCGGCGCAGCGCTGCCCGGGCCGGAGAAAACTCCGGCCCGGGCACGGTCAGTCCGTCAGGCAGTTTCGTAGCCGTCGGGGTTTTGCGTCTGCCAATGCCAGCTGTCGCGGCACATGTCCTCAAGCGAATACTGTGCGCGCCAGCCGAGGATGCGCGCGCTCTTGTCCGGGCAGGCATACACGGTCGGCAGATCGCCCGCGCGGCGCGGCGCGATCCGGTACGGCACATGCACGTGGTTGGCCGTCTCAAAGGCGTGCACCATCTCGAGCACGCTGTACCCCTTACCGGTACCGAGGTTGAAGATGCTCTCACCCGGATGCTCCGCCATGTAGGCGATCGCCGCGACGTGGCCGCGCGCGAGGTCCATGACGTGGATATAATCGCGCACGCCGGTGCCGTCCGGCGTGTCATAGTCGTCGCCAAAGACGTTCAGGCATTCCAGCCGGCCGATGGCCGTCTGCGAAATGTAGGGCATGAGGTTGTTCGGCACGCCGCGCGGATCCTCGCCGATGAGGCCGCTCGGGTGCGCACCGATGGGGTTGAAGTAGCGCAGCAGCACGACCGACCAGCTCGGGTCGGCCACAACATAGTCGCGCAGGATCTGCTCGCAGACGTACTTCGTCCAGCCATAAGGATTCGTGCAGCTGCCGGTACGGGACGTCTCGTAGAGCGGCATCTCGTTGTCGCCGGAGTACACCGTCGCCGACGAGGAAAAGATGATCTGCCGGACGCCGTGGTCACGCATCGCCTCACAGAGCGTGATCGTCGAGCCGAGGTTGTTGTCGTAATACTCCAGCGGCATATGTACCGACTCGCCCACGGCCTTGAGGCCCGCGAAATGAATGACGCAGTCGATCTTCTGCTCGGTAAAAATGCGGTCGAGTCCGGCACGGTCACGCACGTCCATCTGATAAAATTTCAGCGGCCGGCCCGTGATCTGTTCGACCCGTCTGCCCGCCTCTGCACTGCTGTTGACAAGATTGTCCACAACGACGACATCCATGCCCTGCTCGAGCAGCTCCACGCACGTGTGGCTGCCGATGTAGCCCATGCCGCCGGTCACCAATACGGTCATGCACCGTACCCCCTTTTGCTGATGCATCTCTGCTTTTATTGTACATCACATTCCGGCGGAGTTCAACGATTTTCCTTTGCCAGAGAATTGCCAGGTGCGTGAATTTCCTGACAATCCCTGATTTTTCAAAAATCAGGTGGATTCCTATTGACTTTTCGTCGCTGCTAGGATAAACTGCAAGTATCATTTGTGAAGTCGGGATGTCTGCGTACGCACATTTTTACCCATTTTCGCAATCTGACCCTTCTCTTTTTATCAATTCTTTTCTCTTTTATCTGATCTCTTTTTACGGATTTAGCTATCCTTTTTGTTCTCCGCCGCATGGCATATCTCATCCCGCCACAGTGATCATGGCGCGTGTCTGCAGCGTACGGGGCGCGTGTCCATAACGGCTGCATCTGCAGCGAAAGACCTCCGGGGGCGCCCGGAGGTCTTTTTATGGTCTTTTTATACCGATCGGAAAAAGCGTCAGGGCGTGTGCATGCCCTGGCGCTTTTGTGCGCCGCGCGCTCAGCTCTCCATCTGCTTGCCGAGAAAGCCTGACACGGCCTGCGCGAGCTTGCGCTCCGTCTCGCCGGCGGGACCGTCGCCGTGCGCGGCCACGAACAGCACGCAGCCGAGCACGTCCCCCTCGGAGAGGATGGGCGCGGCGACGGAGACGGCATAGCGCTCGTCGGTGTCGACGACCGGCAGCGTGCAGCTGTCGGCTGCGTACTGGCCGCGTGTGCTCATGATTTCTTCGAGCTCACGGCTGATGCGCCGGTCAAGCAGCTCGCGCTTGCCGCCGCCGGCCACGGCAATCACGGCGTCGCGGTCGCACACGGCGGCGATGCCGCCGGTGGTCTTGTGCAGCGCGTCACAGATCTGCGCGGCGAACTCGGACAGCTCGCCCATCGGGGAATACTTCTTGAAAATGACCTGCCCGTCGGTATCGGTGTAGATCTCCAGCGGGTCGCCCTCGCGGATACGCATGGTGCGGCGGATCTCCTTGGGGATGACCACGCGGCCGAGGTCGTCGATCCGGCGCACGATTCCGGTTGCCTTCATATTCTGAAAACTCCTTTGCTCTGTTTTGTGTTTCGGCAACCCTATTTTCTGCAAATTCCGGTAGTCTATGCAGTCCGTGCCGCTCGCAGGTATTACCAGTTTTTCGGTGCTGCTATCTTGACACCCAATTTAATGGGCGCTATCATAAAATTGGAAATCAAGCGTGCTATTTTCATACGGTTTCGCACGTGGCCGTATGCAGCGCGTAAAATTGCAGGGAGCAGGAGGTAAGATTTTGAAAAACGAAGGCATTTCGAGGCAACTGTGCGAATTATACACCGTACTCGGCGATGCAGAAATACCCGACGATGAGCGAACGTTCCGCAAGCAGCGCCTGCAGTGGGCAGCAGATCTTGCCAATCAGGATCCCTTCGCAAACAGGTTCTTTCAGCTGGCGCACGAGATTAGAAGCCTCGCATTTTTGCCCCAATATGGGAACACCCGCATGGCATACGACAGAAAACAGGAGGGCGGCGCAGATTTTGTCCTGAACGGTGCTGTGTATGTTGAGTGTGTCTGCGCATCGCCGGGAAGAAACGTGCAGGAATCCGGTCTGGACCCTCTTCTGGTCAGAAACTCTGTCAACAGCGCCGGCCTCATAGATTACGCTGAGAAAAACCGTTTGCTGAAAGCGCGCCTGACAAACTCCCTGCAAAACAAAGTTCATTTCTATCAGAAGCATCTCGATCGGAGCATCCCCGGCGGTCAACCGTATGTCATTTTTCTTTCGCCGGGATATCTCACTTACGAGTGGTTTGAAGAAGAATATGGAGCCGCTCTCACAGAGATTTTGCTCGGGCGTGGTCAACCGACCATAACCATCAATGTTGAAACCGGAAAAGTCGTCGCAAGCGGATATGCGCACGAAAACAGCCTGCCAAAATATAACGGTGCAGCAATCAACTGCAACCTGTTTTGCAGTCCGGATTTCAAATGTGTATCCGGTGTCCTGCTTGCAGCGGCACCCGATGAGCGCTACACAATGGACAACACATTTTTGTTTCTCAATCCTTTTGCAGAGAACCGTCTGCCGCCTTCCGCGTTTCAGGGCCTGGTGTATTGGGACAGCACATCCGACGGAACGAAGTATTGCCCATGGCACGATGGCAAGCCCATAAAAATGGATTCTCCGCAATCAGACGGGAGCGCTGCACTGTCAGGCCGCGAACCATGATTGCCCGTCAGCTTGCAGCTTCGATCGGAAATATAAACGAATCGCGTGCGGCAGCCCCTTCACGATCAACCAGCCGGTTGGCCAAAATGGCCAACCGGCTGGTTTTTAGAAGGGAGTGGAGTCAAATCACGGGCGCATGGTGTCGCCGCCGCCGTCCATGTGGACCTGGCCGCCGAACATATGCGAGCAGTGGTCGGACGCGAGAATGACGATCATCTCCGCGACCTCTTTCGCCGTGGCGTAGCGCTTGTCGAAGTAGGCACCGGCGAAGGCGTCATACGCCTCCTGCGGCGTCTTGGTGTCGCCGAAGGTGTTCTTCTCAATCCGGCGCATCATGTCGGTATCAATGGCGCCGGGGTTGACGCTGTTGACATGGATGCCGCAGGGGCCGAGCTCTGCCGCCGCCGTCTTGACGATGGCCTGCACCGCGTGCTTGGACGCACAGTAGACCGCCATGCCCTCGCAGCCGAGCAGCGCTCCGTTGGACGATGTGACAACGACCGCGCCCTTCTTCTGGGCCTTGAGATACGGCGCGCCATACTTGATCATGTAGAGCACACCCAGCACGTTGACGCCAAAAACGGTGTGAAAATTCTCGGTCGTGACATGCTCGATCAGCGCCCAGCTGCCCTCCGTGCCGGCGTTGGGCACGAGCACGTCAATGCGGCCGAAGTGCTGATAGGCCCCGTCCACAAACGCCTTGACGGCCGCCTCGTCGGCAATGTCGCCGACATGGGTATAGAGCTTGTCCGGGCCGACGCCGAGCTCTGCAGCGAGCGCGTCCATTTTGGCCTGGCTGCGGCCGGTGACAGCCAGCTTTGCACCCTCGGCCAGAAACGCCTTGCAGCATTCCATGCCAACGCCGCCGGTGGCACCGCTGATGAGGACGACCTGATCTTCCAGATGCATGTTCATAGCGAAAGCCTCTTTTCTATTCTGTGTGTTATTCGTGGATTTGCTTGGCGTCGATCTTGCCCAGCTTTGCGCGGATCGGGGTAATGATGAACACCGGGATCAGCGTGATGACCATGCCGACATAACCCAGGACCGCATAGCCCTTGCTGATGAGTGCAATGACGCCGAAGCCGGCGATGGCGATGCAGGCGGCGAAGTAGATAACGCCGGTGACCAGATTCCGGACCGGGAGCTTTCGGAACGCGCCCTTATCCGGATAGATCTTGCTGAAGCGTGCCGCGATCGCGTGGAACTGCGGCGCGCCGCTCGAAACGAGCGCGAGGAACATCAGCGCATAGTACATCGCCTTCATGATGCCCATGTTCGCGCCGAGCTTTGTCTGGATGATCGTCAGGATCGGCACGGACTCGCCGAGCATCTCCGGGCAGAACGCGAGCGTGCTGTTCGTGCTCAGCAGGTAGGCGACCGTGGTCATCAGGAAGCAGAACACACCGATGAGCACGGAGTCCCGCTTGCTGGAGACGTTCTGCATGACGGCCGACTGAATGACGCTGTTGGGTGCGTTGGACAGGCCAAGCGCGATGGCCGGCGCGATGGCGGCGACCACGGGCGTCACGCCCGGGAAGCTCGGCTCCTGCGTATAGACGGTGCTGACAGCATCCGTGTTCGTAAAAATAATATAGCAGCAAACGGCGATGAAAAACAGCACCATCAAAATGGCCATGATCGAGGATGTAGCCCGCACGATCTTATCGCCCCAGAGCACCAGCAGCGCACTGATGACGCAGATGAGCAGATAGCCGACGAACTTGGAACAGCCGAGCACGGTCGCGAAAAACTCACCACCGACCGACACGACGACCGCGCCGCCGAGCAGCATGGCGCAGATGATGTAAAAATCCAGCAGCGGGGACATGTATTTGTAGAACTTCCCGTAGATGATCTTTGCGTAGGAGTTGTACTCATAGGCCCCGTACTTGCGCGGGACGATGGAGCCGACGCCCATAATCAGGCCGATCATAGCGCAGACGATTACGATGGGGATCCAGGACCATTTGCCGTACGGCGTGTAGTACACGATGGATGTCGAACCGCCAACCATGTCGGGGCCGACGACCGCGCCGAAGTAAACGGACGCCACGGCGAAGGCCGTCGTCAGGCTGGAATGTTTTTTGTTATTCTGCATGCCCTTTCACGCCTTCTTTCTGCAGCTGGCGCATCGGAGATTTCCGAATCACGATCAGCACCAGGATCATGCCGATGATTGAGGTGATGGAGATGAGCTTCCAGCAGCCGTCCATCTTGCCGGTGCCATTGAGGAAGACGGTCATGATCGGTGCCGTGAGGAACTGGCCGATGTACACAAACACCATGAACATGCCGGAGATCTTGGCGAAGTCCTTCGGGCCGAACACGGCCTGCGTCACATTGGCGGGGATGTTCGTCTGCAGCGGATAGCACAGCGCACCCGCGACGACGGAGAGGATCAGGATGGAGCTGGCCAGTGTCTTGCCCCAGACGACCAGCAGGATGCCGGCAGCACAGCAGGCGATGTGGGCATAAATGACGAAGGCCTTGGCGCCGAGCTTCTGCGTGACCTTGCCGCCGAGCCAGGCGGAGGCCGCCGCGAGGATGAAGTAGATCGAGTACCAGTTGGACGCCTGCGTGGCGTTCATGCCGTTCATCTGCCAGTAGCTCGGCAGATAGCAGAGGATTTCGCTGTTGGAGTTCACGCAGATGATGATGGCGATGCCGAGCAGCCAGAAGATGGGGCGCTTGAGAATACCCTTGGCCGGCACACCGGGCAGCTCCTGCGCTGCGCGATTTTCTTTGGCGATCTGCTCAGCCTTTTCCCAGCCGAGCGGCTTCTGGCCGAGCTTGACCGGGTCCTTGATCATGAAGAACACGGCGATGAGACCCAGCACCAGCGACGGGATGGACAGGATGCGGTAAGCGTCCTTGAAGTCAAAATACTTGAACAGCTGGCCGGCCGCGAAGATCCAGGCCGCCGCGCCGAGGCCGACGGCGCTGAAGATGATGCCGCAGACGCTCTCGCGCTTTTCGATGAACCAGGAACCGACCACACACTGTGCGACCGCGTGCGTGCCGAAGGCGATGGCGCCCGAGCAGCCGAGGCCCGCCAGATACAGCCAGATCAGGCCGTGGCCCGGTGAGCACAGCGTGTAGAGCCACATGTGCAGCGACACGCACAGGATGGAGATCAGGATCGTCCAGCGGGCGGAGATCTTGTCCACCAGCTTAACGGCGACCATGCTCAGCAGAATGTTGCCGACGGTGTTGACCGTACCGATGTAGCTGACTGTTGCAAGAGAATACCCTGTATACTCTGAGATGGAAGTGAGGAAGACGCCGAGCGTGTTCGCAGCACCGAGGTTGCAGAACACGACGATAAACGTACCAATGGCGGCGATCCAGCCATACCATTTGGTTTCTTTTTTGGCTTCCATAATTGCTCCTTTCTATTTGCGGTATTGTGCATGCGCAGCGCGCATTGCCCATGCACTCACTGATGCTACAATACGCAATTGTCGAACTTTTAGCAATGTTCAGAATCAAAAATTGTCCGCCGCATTTTTTCAGCTTTGCACAACCGCCGGTGCGTGCTTGTGCATTTTGGGGCCTCGGCGCCGCGCAATTTTATGATTTTCACAATCTGCACGGGCGCTTTCCCGAAAGCGCGCGCTTCCACGCGGGCAGAACGGCACTGTGCAAAAACGAAAACGTATTCCCGCGCGGCACGCTTATAGTCGGCAGATCATGGAATCCGCGTCGCATTTCTCCCCAGGGGGGCCGGTGCCGGCACTTGTGCAATTATGAAAATGAGCGCGCTGTTTTCTCTGTTTTGCACATTGTCAACAGATTAACAGCGTGGTACGATAGGCTTGATCTTTCGGATCTGCACAACCCGTGCGTCCGAAGAGCCCTCTCATTTTTCCACAAAGGAGCGTGCCCGGATGAACGAAACACAGGACTTGTTCGGGATCGATGCACAGCTGTTTCACATCGTTTCCTCCGGCGACCTTGACCGGATGTGCCTCTGGTTTTATGAGCGCTTCCGCTACCCGGTCGCGATCATCGACTCCAGCTTCCGACATGTGTCGAGCGCCCCGCGGCACCAGCTCATCGACGACCCGTACTGGGACGGCGTGCAGACCGAGGGCGGCATCCCCGCCCGCGAGATGGCCTCCACCTACCGGTACCAGTACGTCGATGCCATGCTGCGGGCCAACGACGTCATTTTTGTCGACTGGGGCGACGTGAAGTATCCGAACATCAACGGCGTGCTGCAGCTCAACCGCTCGGTGTTCGGCTATTCCGTCATTATCTATAACGACGAGCATTACGACCGGCAGCAGGCCCTGCGCATCGCGCGTCTGTTCAATAAGTGCGCGCTCGCCACGCTGCAGTCCGGCCGCAATGCCATGCCGAAAAACGCATCGTTTATCCAGTTCGTTTTCTCCGGCGAGCTCATGTCCGGCAAGCTCACCTCGCCGGAGGCGCTCGCCTACTGGCAGGAGATCGCGGACGTGCAGCTGACCGGGCGCTATGCCGTCCTGCGCTGCAGCACCACGCAGGACGAGGCCTACCGCCTGCACGCCGATCTGACGCGCATGCGCATCCGCCACCTGCCGCCGGAGCGGCGCGACAGCGAGACGTTTGACTTTCTGCTCTACGCGCTCGGCACCGGCGCAAAGCCGGAAGCAGACCTGTGCGCGCTGCAGACAGCCTGGCAGCTGGCAATGAGCGAGCCGTTCGACGACCTGCTGCGCATCGGCGAATACTGCGAGCAGGCGCGCCTGACGAGCGAGATCGCGCGCAGCCGCGGCGACAGCGGGGCTGCGCTCGCCTGCTACCGCGACTGGCAGAGCGAGATCATGCTCTCTCTTGTCCGCACGCACATTTACCACGACGAAAACTGCAAACACAAGATCATCACGCAGCTCGAACAATACGACGCGACCTACGGCACCGACTACACGAGCACGCTCTTCGCCTGGCTAGAGCACTTCTGCGACGTGCTCAAGACCGCCGGCAGTCTGGGCATCCACCGCAACACCTTACAGTATCGCCTGAATAAGATCAACGAGATCTGCGGCTGCGACCTGTCCGACGGCGAAACGCAGGCCGCCCTGCTGCTCTCTGCCGCCGTTCTGACCGGACACTGACGCGAAAGGAGCATGAAAAATGGACGTTTCCTATGACTGCGCGCTGGCGCTGATGCACGCACTGTCGGAAAAGGATATGAACGCGTTTCTCCGTCTGCTGTACGACGAGTTTCACTTCCCCTGCGTCGCGCTCGATGCGGCGCACCGCACCATCGCCATCGCGCCGGAAGAGCATCTGACCGGCGACGTCTACTGGGACGCGGCCACGCAGCTGCGCGCGACCTCCACGCAGCTGCTCACACACGTGTACGACTACAGCTACACGGAGGAGATCGTGCAGGGATCCCGCTGCGGCCGGATCGTCGAGCTGACCTGGGGCGACATCAAGTACCCACACATGGCCAGCGCCATCATTGACGACGGCGACATCATCGGCTATACGAATCTGCTGTTTGTCGGGCCGGAGACGGCGCACGACGATGCGCTGGCCATTGCCGGCATCCTGCGCGACGGGATCTGCACGATCATGAAAAGCCAGAAGCAGTCCGGCCGCGCGCAGGCGCAGCAGCTCAAGGCGGAGTTTGCCGCCAAGCTCTTTTCCCACCGGTTTTCGACCGAGAAGGAGATCTCCGGCTGGGCGCGCTCGTGCGGCATCGCGCTCTCCGAGAGCTACGCCGTCCTGTGCGTGGGCGCCACGCCGGAGGTACAGCAGTTCGACGCCGGGTATTTCAACTCCCTCATGCGGGCGCTCTACCCGTCGTGTATCTACGAGACGCGCAGCGGGGAAAACTATCTGTTTTTATACGGCGTCCGCAGCCGCGCGCACCTGGACACGATCATTCAGGAATTTTCGCAGCGCATCATGTCCTCGTACACGCTCGGCGTCAGCAGCCTGTTTCAGGACATCACCGGCATCGACATCTACATCGAGCAGGCGAGCAAAGCCTTTGACTACGGGAAAGGCACGCAGGCGCCCTGCCGGATCTTTCGCTACGACGCCTGCCAGATGCCGATCTTCAAGAGTACGCTCAAAAGCGCGGAGCATCCCATCCGGGAGCCGCAGATCCTGCAGCAGCTGGCGGCCTACGATGCGGAAAACGGCACCTGCTATGCGCAGACGCTCATCCGCTACCTGACCAATTTCGGCGACCGGCAAAAGACGACTGCCCAGCTGGACATTCACCGCAACACACTCAAATACCGGCTCGACAAGATCGAGGAGCTGTGCGGCGTGAATCTGGAGGACACGGATCTCCTGCGCAAGCTGTTTCTGAGCTATTACATGTGTACATCCTGAACCAAAAACAACAAAAGGCGGTGCAGCCAAAGCTGCACCGCCTTTTTGCGGGAAGGATGGGGGAAGGAACGATTTATTGCAGCGCCATGGCGGCATAGAAGCCGCCGCGGATGGCGGGACCGGACATACCGATCTGGACGCAGTCGCCGATGAGCGTGGTCTTGGTCGGATACGCGAGCTGGAATGCCTCGGCCTCGGTCTTGTTGGACAGCTGACCGAAGGCGGCAATGATGGTCTGCGCCGGCAGGATCTCCGTGTGCTCGCCGCGCAGGATCTCCACGCCCTCGGGGCGGATCCCGGTCACGCGTGCGCTCGTGCACAGCCGGATGCCATACTCGCGCAGCAGTCGGTCGATGGAGATCTTGTTGACGCTCATGGCGTCCATGGCGACGTCCTCGCGCATCTCGACGATGGTGATGTCGCGCTTGCCCTGCTCATAGAGCTCGAGCGCCGTGTCGCAGCCGGACAGGCCGCCGCCGCAGATGACGACGCCGTCACCGGCGACACCGTCACGGTGCGCCTGCACGACATCGACCACGTTCGGCTGGTCAAGGCCCGGAATATTCGGCAGGAAGGGCTTCGAGCCGGCCGCGACGAAGATCTCGTCCGCCGCGGCGAGCACCGGATCCTCCGGCGTGATCTCGCGGCCGAGCACGACCTTGACGCCGAGCTTGCGCAGCTGCACCTCATACCACGCGAGCAGCTTGCGGATGCGCGCCTTGAACGAGGCGTGGCTGGCAATGACGGCAAACGTGCCGCCGAAATGATCGGCGCGGTCGTACACCGTAACATTGCAGCCGCGGATCGCCGCCGTGCGCGCAGCCTCCAGGCCGCCCGGGCCGGCGCCGATGACGACGACGTTTTTGGCCTGCGGCAGGGGTTTGACCTCCATGTAGGTCTCCAGGCCGGTGGATGGATTGACCGTGCAGCTCAGCTGCGTCAGGCGGCCGAGAATGCGGCCGATGCACTCCTCGTTGCAAAGGATGCAGGGGCGGATATCCTCCGGATGCCCGTTTTTGAGTTTGTTGACAAACTGCGGATCGGCGATCGACTGACGGCCGAACTGCACGAAGTCCGCGTTGCCGGAGGCGAGCAGCTCCGCGGCCGAGTCGACGGAGTGCGAACCGCCGTTGATGAGCGGCACTTTGACGTGCTTTCTCGCCTCGGCACAGACGTAGGCCATGCAGGCCTCGCCGTTGTAGCGCGTGGGGAAGATGTAGTCGAGCGATTCATAGGCGCCGCAGTCAATGTCGAACGCATCCACGCCCGCCTGCTCGAGGATCTCGAGAATGGGCATGCTGTCGGCCATCGTGCGTCCGCCGTTGTAGCGGTGGTCGAGCGAGATGCGGAAAATGATCGGGAAGCGCGGGCCGACCACACTGCGGATGGCCTGCACGGTCTCGACCGCGAACCGGCAGCGGTTTTCGAGGCTGCCGCCGTAAGCGTCGGTGCGGTGGTTCCAGTCCGGGGACAGGAACTGGTCGATGAGATACCCCGCATGCGCATGCACCTGAATGGCGTCAAAGCCCATGGCTACGGCGTTGGCCGCCGCCGTTTTCCAGTCGCGCATGATGTCCTGAATCTCCTCGATCGTCAGGGCACGGCAGATCATGTCGGGGTTATAAAATGACGGGATCTCGGACGCCGAGATCGGCACCTTTTCGCCGATGTTCGGCATGCCGTTGCGCCCGGTGCCGCAGCTGATCTGCGCGCAGATCTTCGCGCCCCAGCGGTGCACGCGCTCCACGAGCACTGTGCCCTTGGGGATGGAGCGGCCGTTGTCAAAGGCAATCGTCGGGCCGCCCTGTGCCACAACCTCGTTGAGAAACATGGCGCCGGTATTGATCAGGCCGATGCCGCCCTTGGCGCGCTCTTCATAGTAGCGCATGCCTTCTTCGCTGTCCGTACCGTCCTGCATGGGCGTGAACGTGCCCATGGGCGACATCGTGATGCGGTTGCGCAGGCGCATACCGTTGATGTTCATCGGCTGAAACAGCACTTCATATTTTTTGTCCATGATGTGTTCTCCTGTTTTTGCGTGCGCCCGCCGGAGCGGGCGCGTAGATGGTTTCGATCAGTGGCAGGTCCAGCCACCGTCGCAGCAGATGGTCGCGCCGGTCACATAGCTGGATTCGTCCGCCGCGAGGAAGATGATGGTCGAATCGAGCTCGCTGCCCTTTTCGGGGTCCGTGCAGGCAATGCCCGGGCGGCCCATCGGGGTGTTGCGCACGATCATGTCGTGCATGCTCTCCATCGCCTCGGGGGAGTTCGCCTCGGACGGGAAGAAGCCCGGGCAGACACTGTTGACCGTGATGCCCTTCGTGGCCCACTCGGTCGCGGCGCCGCGGGTAAAGTTGATGATGCCGCCCTTGGCCGACTGATAGCCGATGCACGGCACCTCGCCCAGACCGACGTAGCCGAGAATGGACGCAATGTTGATGACACGGCCGTAGCCGCGCTTGAGCATTTCCTTGCCGAATTCGCGCGTGCAGCGGAACGTGGCGTACAGCTCCAGATTGATGTTGTGCATATAGGCCTCGTCCGTCATCTCCTCAAGCGGCATGCAGGCGCCGCCGCCGGCGTTGTTGACAAGGATGTCCACCTTGCCGAACGTCTCGATGACCTGCTTGACGGCAGACTTGATCTGGTCGAGATCGGTGACATCGCACACGATCGGCAGGCATTTGTGGCCAAAGGCGCGGATCTCCTCCGCAACGCTCTCGAGCTTGTCGGCGCGGCGGGCCAGGATGGCCACATCGGCACCCTGACGGGCCAGGGCGATGGCTTCCCCGCGGCCGAGGCCTGCGGACGCGCCCGTAACAACGGCAACTCTTCCGGTAAGATCAAACATGGTGACAGTTTCCTTTCGTATTTGGATTTCGGTTTTTTGAATGATGGTCAGCCGGCATGCCGCCGCCCCCTGCTGCGCGCTTCAGGAGCCCGGCGCTGCGTGGCTTCTGACTACACGATAACCGTCTGACGAAAAAATGGCAATGTTCAAAACCGCGTTTCTGCGCGCCGGTTTTTTCACTTCTGCACAGCCGCCGCGGAGCCGATCCGGCGCAGAAAACCGGGAAAAGCAGCGCACGCCGGGCTGAAGGCTGCCCGGCGTGCGCTTTTCGCAGACAGAAAAGCCGGGCACCGATCGGTGCCCGGCTTCCCCTGTCGCAAAACAGAGAGATTCGGGAAAAGAAAAAGAGAAAAATAAGGAAATCGGAGAAAATAAGAGAGGAGATATCTCGAAGAGATCAGAGGCTGACGCCGTTGCGCAGCGGCTCGCCCCTGACATAGGCGACCGCGTTCTGCACGGGCAGCGTGCAGACAAGGTAGTTCGACGTGTCGGACAAAAAGCCGCTGTGCGGGTTGAGAATGACGTTGTCGAGCGCCCAGACCAGATCGTCCTCGCTGACCATCGGGCCGCGGCCCTCGTTGATGAGGATGGGCTGTTTCTTCATCTTCAGAAACGTCTCTTTGTTGAACATGTGATAGTTCTCCGGCGTGAGGTTCATGTGGATGGAGACGACGTCGGACTCCGCGAGCAGCGTGTCGAGGTCGACCATCTGCACGCCGAGCTTTTCGGCGACCTCGAGCGGCAGGAACGGGTCATAGGCAATGACGCGCATATCAAAACCGTGCGCCTTTTTGGCGACGGACTGGCCGATGCGGCCAAGGCCGACGATGCCCATCGTCTGGCCCTCGATGCGCTTGAGGCCGGAAACGGCGCTGGCGTTGCACAGATCGCGGTGGCCGGTGCGCCAGCCGCCGTGCGCGTCGTCGTGCGCGCGCAGATAGGCCGTGACGCTGTCGCGGTCGTTGAAATCGCACGCATACGGCAGCTCGCGGTCCTGACCGATGCAGCCGTTTTCTCCGTGCAGGAGGATGGTCATGCCCGCGGGCAGATAGTTGCTGACCATGGTCGGCAGGCCAATGCCGAGGTTCACAACGTCCCCGTCGTGCAGCATCAGAGCAATGTTCTTGGCAATGGTCGCGCGTTTGCTGCTCATCAGACCTCCTCGGCCAGAACGACATGGTCGACAAAAATGCCCGGCAGCATGATGCGGTCCGGCTCGATCTCGCCGGGCGCGACCAGCTGCTCCGTCTCCAGAATGACGAGGTCGGCCGCCGTGGCCATGACGGGGTTGAAGTTCGCCGCCGTGTAGCGAAAAACGGCATTGCCCATCGTGTCGGCGACCTGCGCCTTGATGAGCGCGACGTTTGCGTGTAGCGGCAGCTCGAGCAGATATTCCCTGCCATCGATGATCTTTTTCTCCTTGCCCGCCTCGACGACCGTGCCGACGCCCGTCGGCGTGTAAAACCCGCCGATGCCCGCGCCCGCAGCGCGGATGCGCTCAGCCATCGTACCCTGCGGCACGAGCGTCAGCGTGAGCCGGCCGGCCTGCACCGCCTCGTTCACATCGGGGTTGGAGCCGACGAACGACACGATCAGCTCCCGGACCTGGTCATTGGCGATCAGCGCGCACTGCGCCTGCTTGTACGGCAGGCCGCCCCAGCCCACGTCCTCGGAGATGAGGGTCAGGCCGCGGATCTCGGGGTGCGCCGCAAGCTCGTAAACGAGGTTGAGCGGGCAGCCGAAGTTGGTAAAGCCGCCGATCATGACGCGGTCGCCGGAGCGAATGTGCGCAATGGCGGCATGGATATCTGTTTTCTTGTTCATGTTGTCTCCTTGGGATCCGCCTCGTTCATGAGAAACAGCGCGCACTTGCGCCGCTCCGCTTCCGTCTGGCGGTGTGTCAGGCAGATCGCGACATACAGCACCGCCGACACGGCAAACGCCGGCCAGAGCGCCTCGACCTGAAACAGCGGCAGGTCGGACACCGCGCCGCCGACATACCAGATCACGCACACGACCGCCGCGCTGAGCATGGATGCAAACGCGGCCGCAGCGCAGCTCCGGCGCCAGAAAAATGCGCCGACCACGGGCAGGAACAGCCCGCCGCGTTGATCGTGTAGGACACGAGCAGGATATCAATACTGTTGTTGCTGCGCCAGCCGAGCACAGCTGCGGCCAGCCCGACGAGAATGGACGCGCCGGTGTTCATATGCAGGAACTTCTTGCCGCCGGCGCCGGGGTTGATATGGCGCTGATAAATGTCGTTGCAGAGGTTCGCCGCACCGACGAGAATGAGAATGTCGGCCGAGGAGATGATCGCACAGATCACGCCCACGAGCAAGAGGCCGCTCGGGAAAAAATGCACGATGGCGGCCGCAACGCAGCTGTTGCTGTCGATGTCCGGCAGCGCGACCTTGCCGGCGAGACCCATGTACGTTGCGCTCGCGCCCAGCAGCAGGCAGCCAAGCGCAGCCAGCACGGCGCCGCGGCGCGCACTTTTGGCGTTCCGGGCGGCGATGCAGCGCGTATAGCTGTCCATGGACACGAAAATGCACATGATCGTCGACAAGGCGAGCGCCAGCATGGAGCCGGTGTTCGTCCCGTTCGTGGGGCGCAGAAAATCAGCCGGCAGCTGCGCCAGACTGTAGCCGCCGTGCACCAGATAGCGGGTAATCATGATCGGGCCAAGGATGATGATGCCGATGAGCAGCAGCGCCATCTGGAGGTTGTCGGTGCTGGTGATGGCTTTCATGCCGCCGCAGGTCACAAACAGGATCACGGCGACCGTGATGACATAGCACAGGCCGTAATCCCAGCCGGTCATGACGCTGAGAATCGCCGCGCCCGAGACATACTGCGCCACGGTGTAGGCCGTGCTGCTGCAGGCCGAGCACACGGCCGCCATGATCTGGCAGCGGGCGTCGTAACGGCTCTCGAGCATGTCCGTGAGCGTGACGCTTTTGAGCCGGGACGCCGTGCGCTTGGCGGGGACCGCCATGACGAGCCCGAACAGCAGACAGCTGATGGACACCGCGATCAGGTACCACATACCGGAGATGCCGCCGGCGTGCGCGTTCGACGCCGTGCCGACGACGGACGACCCGCCGATCCAGCTCGACATCCACAGCGCGCAGATGGGCAGCACGCCGAGACGCTTGCTGCCGAGCAGGAAGGTCTCGGCATCGTGCTGCTTTTTGCCGGACAGGTAGCCGACGACGAGCAGCGCCGCGAAATACAGGAGGATCACAACGATATCAGCAGTATGCATGGCTGCCTCCCGGTTTTCTTATCCGGCGGCGGAACGGCGCCCGCCGCCGGAGGGATAGGATCAGTTTGTCGCAGCTGCGGCCTGCTTGGTCTTGCGGCCGCGCAGATAGTTGATGAACGCACAGGCCCTGCAGGATGAGGGAGAAGATGCTGTACGCCTGGCCCACGTTGTCGGCATGCTTGTCGAGCAGCGCGCCCATGATCATCGCGATGCACAGATCGGGCAGCGTGATGCCGATGTAGGACGCGATGGCGGTGTTCTTCCTCTTCTTCCTGTACACATCCCCCGCCGGCCTGGTGTTCTACTGGACGCTCAACAACATCTTCTCCCTCATCAAGACCGTCTTTTATAAGCTCAAGCATCCGGGACGGGTGCTCAAGATCCTGGCCGCTGCCGCCGGTGCGGCGCTGCTGGTGCTCGGTCTCGTGCGCTATTCCTTCTCCGCGCGGCCGGTCGTCAAGGCCACGCTGCTGCTCCTGGGCGCGGCGCTGCTGCTGCCCCTGATCCTGGAGCTCATCCACCGGAAAAAGCCCGCTGCCGAAAAGCCCGCCGCCAAGCCGAACGCAAAGATCTTCTTCGGCTGCGCCGCGTTCCTGGCGCTGTTCATCGGCGGGTATATCCCGGCGTCCGCCATCTCGTCGTCCGCGCAGGAATTCGTGAACGTGCAGATGTACTACAGCCCGGTCTGGTTCATCGTCAACAGCCTGTGCCTCGCCGTCGGCACGTTCGTCATCTGGTTCGGCATCTTCTACTGGCTGGCAAGCCCGAAGGGCAAGGTCGCCTTTGAGAAGGTTTTGTGGATGCTCGTCGGCGTCGCCATCGTGGACTTCATGTTCTTCGGCAAGCGCCTCGGCGTGCTCTCGTCCACGCTCAGCTTTGAGGGCGGCATGCAGTTTGCGCCGGCCGAGCTCTAGGGCAATCTGCTCGCGGCCGCAGCCGTCGCCGCCGTCATGTATCTGGTCTATCGGCGGTGGAGCAAGCATGTATTCAAGGCAGCGATCGCGTTCGTTCTGGCCATTGCCATCATGCTGCCGATCAATATCGGCAGCATCCACTCGCAGATCAAGAGCATCCGCCAGACGATGGAAGAGAGCGGCGGTGTGCCGGAATACACCATGAGCAAGACCGGACAAAACGTCATCGTGCTCATGCTCGACCGCGCCGTGGGCGCGTTCCTGCCGTATATCTTCAATGAAAAGCCGGAGCTGCAGGCACAGTTCGACGGCTTCACCGCCTATACGAATGTTGTCTCCACCGGAGCCTACACCAACTTCGGCACCCCCGCGCTCATGGGCGGGTACGAGTACACGATCGATCAGATCAACCTGCGCAAGGATGAAAAACTCGTCGACAAGCACAACGAGGCACTCAAGATGATGCCGGTCCTCTTCGACCAGAACGGCTTCGACGTCACGGTCTTTGACCCCATCTACGCCAACTATCAGTGGGTGCCCGACCTGTCCGTCTTTTCCGATTATCCGGACATCCATCGCTATATCACCTTCGGCGCCTTCGAATCGGACATGAGCCCGAAGAACTGGATCAGCGCGAACATGCGCAACTTCTTCGGCTACAGTCTCATGAAGGCGTGCCCCGTCACCGTGCAGTCCATCCTCTACGACAACGGCAATTACAACCGCAGCACCGTGCAGACGGAGGAGGAGGAAAATTTCGTCGAGCAGACGATCACCAGCCCCCACACCGCCACCGGCATGGACGCCACGTTCCTCAAGGGCTACCATGCACTGACCCATCTCCCGACGATCACGCAGACCACCAAGAGCGGGGACAACACGTTCCTGTTCATGACCAACGACACCACGCACTCCCCCGTGCTGCTGCAGGCGCCGGACTATTCCGTCTCCGGCACCGTGGACAACACGGAGTATGACAGCGAGCATGCGGACCGCTTCACCGTCGACGGCAAGTCGATCGTCATGGAGGAGGACGTCCAGTTCGCGCACTACGACTCCAATATGGCCTCGCTGATGCAGCTCGGCAAGTGGTTTGACTACATGCGCAAAAACGGCGTCTATGACAACACGCGCATCATTCTCGTCGCCGACCACGGACGCAACCTGTGCAACGATCCGGACTACATCCTCGACGACGGCACCGATACGGAGTTCTTCTTCCCCCTGCTGATGGTCAAGGACTTCAACGCCAAGGGCTTCTCGTTCTCGGACGAATTCATGACCACGGCCGATGTGCCGACGCTGGCGACGGCCGGCGTGATCGACAACCCGACGAACCCCTTCACCGGCAACGCCATCAACGCGGACGCCAAGTATGACCGCCCGTTTTACGCCTTCATGTCCTATCAGTGGGACACGTCCAAGAACAACGGCAACCAGTACTTCCCCGGCGAATGGTACCGGATCGACAATCAGAACGCACGCGATAAGCACAACTGGATCCCGTCCGGCACAGAGACCGTCCTGCCGGACGCCCTGCGCTGACCCCGCCGCGCCCATGTGGGCGCGTGGATTGAAATTGCAGCTCGCTCATTTCCTCCATCATCACCACGGTCGCGCCCCACACGGGGTGCGTGGATTGAAATCGGTGCAGCGGCTCCCGGGCAGCTCGCCCACACCACCCAAAACCGCAGACGCCCCGGACTGCAAATGCAGTCCGGGGCGTCCAATATCAAAGGAAGGCATGTCTGCCGAAAAGACGGGATGGGAAGCGCGCGGCCGCCGTCGCGCAACGGAGGAAGAGGTACCATGAAAGATCGAAACGAGACCTCTGGGCCTGCACGCTTCTCATGAGGGGGTGTGTTCAGCATAAAACAAATTGCGCCACAAGAAAAGCCACGGAACCGCAATTCCGTGGCTTTTTGCCTCACTTATGCGTTTTTGTGGTCTGATGTGTGCTCCCACGCATCACCAAGTTCCTTCCAACGACCCATGATGTCCTTCCACAGGTGCAGCGCCCACGGCGCGAACACCTCCGGCGGTGGGCAGTCCGGCCGGCTGAGCCAGCTCTGAATGATGTCCATGACCACGTCCGACATTTTGCCGGACATGAATGCCTCGGTCTGCGGGTCGGGAAAGAGGTCGGAAAAGTCCGCCTGCAGGTACGGCCGCAGCCGGGCGCAGAGAAAGTCGTGGAACGAATTCTGCCCCGTGAACGTGAGCGCGCGGGCATAAAACGCGCGGTCGGCGTACAGATACGTGCACACGCGCCCGAAGAGGTCGAACAGGCCCAGCTCATCGTCGCCGATGGCCTTTTGAAAGCCCTTGTCATAGATCCACGTCACGAGCTGGTACTTGTCCGTAAAGTGCCGGTAAAACGTGCGGCGGTTGACCTCCGCGGCCGCGCAGAGGTCGGTCACGGTGATGTCCGCAAAGTCACGCCGGAGCATAAGCTCCTTGAGACTCTCGGCGAGCACTTTTTTCGTTGCGGATTCGCGCATGGCGCCGCCCCCCTTCCGATGTTGCTGCCGCCAGTATAGCACGCGGCGCGCCGGCGGGCAAGCCAGGCGTTGCAGACGTGCCGCGGATGTGCTACCATATGATTATAGCCAAAAGAAAAGAAAGGCGGGGCCACCATGCCGCTGCAGATCGTGCGAAATGACATCACCAAAATGAACGTGGACGCCATCGTCAGCGCCACCGACCCGACGCTGCTCGGGGACGGCGGCGTCAGCGGCGCCATTTTCCGCGCCGCCGGGCCG
>ENA-ORTY01001810-ORTY01001810.1-human-gut-metagenome-genome-assembly--contig:-NODE-1810-length-22403-cov-2.697915_pt1 | contig 22403 bp, 22 predicted proteins | sample MGYA00241917_ERZ509198 | MGnify/ENA primary metagenome ERZ509198 (study PRJEB26280, sample SAMEA2338857) | human gut metagenome | biome: human gut; feature: human-associated habitat; material: faeces...
AATCTACGGACGAACACCCTGTTTCCTACAAGTGGAAAAGCAGCAACCCGTCCGTCGCGGACGTGGATAAAGACGGCATTGTAACCGCGACTGGAAACGGGGAGGCGACCATTACCGCAATACTGGAACAGAATGCGGCGCTTTCCGCAAGCATTAAGGTGAGCGTGAGCGAAGACTTAAAGCCGCGCACGGTCTTCACACAAGCACCTCCGGCACAGTTTAGGGTGTATCAAAGCTACGACATCGGAGCCGCAGATTTTATCGGCGGAGCGGAGCAGACGACGCCTATAGAATGGACGTTTGAGGGTTCGGAAGGATCGTCGTACACATACGTCGTTTCGGAGGACACAAAGCATGTGCGAATTGCATGTTGGAAGGGCAGCGTAACGCCGCTCAAGATCGCGGCAAAAGGCGCGGGAGATGCGGTTGTGGCTACGGTTGAATTGGAGGGCTTGTAATGAGCGAAAATTGCCCATACGCATACCGAAAACGCGGAGATGTATCCGTGCATTGCAAAAAGATGCCGGAGAACGCGAGTTGGTGCGGGCATCAATACCTTTGCCCGCAGACAAAACGATGTGAAGCAACAAAACAGGCGGCACTTTGCCCGCTTCGGAAGGAGAAGAATCAATGAAACTGAGAAGTGTAAAGCAGATTACTCCCGACATTGTAGCAAACGCAAGCGACTATATGCCGATTGCGGAGAAGACGAAGTTTGTGGAATACGTTTCGGTGCGCACACTCGAACGTCTTGAACTTCGGGCTGAGACGGATGACGGTGAATCGATTTCCGTGCCGCCGATTTATAAGGAAAACCCCGAACTGAAACGACGTTACGAGATGGGCGTGTTTGTGCGATTCTATCTTGGACTTGAGGCGGAACAGGTAGACGACGATCCGTACATGCTGTCTCGCGATGACTATGATTACGCGGCAAAGCTTCACATTTTCAACCAGCTTGAACGGCTGAAACAGCAGCGAGAATCCGGCGTGCGAGACAAGATTTGGGATATTATGCAGGACTTTAGAGACCTTGAAAAATATCTCAATAATGAAGTATTTGGCATTGTGAATGCGCAGAACGACATTCTCGTGCGGGCATCCAACCTTATTGCTACGCGATTCGGTGCGTCTGCATTAGAGACTGCAATGCAGGAATTTGACACCGCAAAACAAGAACTGACGGACTATGTTGCACAGAAAAACGCGTGAAACATCGTTGTTTCACATGAAACGATGAGCGGAGGTGAGATAAACGGTTAGTTTTGACTCCCCGTATTACCCGTATGAGAAGGTGCAGAGCGGTTTTTCCACAATGGACGGCGCGGAGCTGATCCCGACGAAAATCTGCCGATATTTGCTCGATCTGCCGGATCAGAACGGGTATGTACCCGTAGACGACAACAACAGACCGCGTGTAAAACTGGCGAAGTATCTCTGGTACGACGAGCCGAACCCGCTTGGGAAGCCGCTTCCGACCGTGGAAGAGAAACTTTCGATGTTATTTGACAGCAACAATCCCGTACTCGACACGAACGAGTTAAAGGCGCTGCACCCAAAGCTTTACCGTTTATACCCAATTCAGTATTGGGGGCCGAGTCAGTTGATTGCGCAGACGACGTTGAAGGTTTACGTTGGGCGCGTAATTCCTTCAAGCGGCATAAGCGCGCAAATCGGAATCAACTTCGAGATCATGGTGAACGTGAACCTCGAAAACGGGCTGAAAACCGACGCAATTGCAAAGAGTTACGCTATTGAAACTGCGTTGATTTCCGCGCTGAACGGCGTGAATATCGGTGGCGTAGGCGTGATGACGTTCAACCGATACGAACACATAGAAAGCGGTTCTACCACCATCTACGACGACGAAGGTGTAAACGTAGGCCGACTGCTTCGAATGTCGATGAACTGGATGGAGAGCAGCGAAGGAATCTGACAAATCAATAACCCAGCCCGACCGCGAAAGAGCGCGGCGAGGGGCTAAGGAGAGCCGATGTGAGCAAGTCGCGTCGGCTTTTTCATTTTATTTTTTATTGCAATGGGAGGAAAGCGAAACGTGTATGAAATCCCTGCAAATATAATGCGGCTTATCCGTCAATACAAGCCTGTTGAGACGGAGGGGCTGACACTATGGCCCGTAAAGGTGAAGGAGCGCGACGGATTCACTTATGCGCGCCCGTCGATAGAGTTTGTACAGCAAACGTTACCCGTTAAGTACATGTCCCTGCCTCTGTTGACGGCGTACTACCAGATGGATCTTCAAAACGCGCTTATGGGCGAAGCCCCGACCGGGCTGTTTACCCGCGCGCTACTCTTCCTTGCCCTCAGCCTCAAAGTGGGAGAGGGACTTGAAGTTGATGAACGCGTGCGGTTGATGAGCCCGATTGTATCGTCGGATGATCCGTTCAATCTAAAGGCGATACGCTTCACCGCGGACGCAGAGGAACAGAAAGAGATTACACCCATTCAGTTCCAACGGTTAAGACCGATTCTGGCGGAGCAGAACGGCATACGGTTGTACAGTGAGAATGCAAACCCCGAATTGATTGAGGCGGAGAACGACTTGGCCGCCGCAAACAACGCCGACATCGACGTAAATTTCGAGGACATGATTTCGACCGTTGCAACACTCACAGGCGAAAGCGAGGAAGACATCGACGAATGGCCGATCTTGAAGCTTGATAGGAGAAGAGATGCAATCAGTCGCGTGCTGCACTTCCTCGTGACGGGAATTGGAACAGCTTCCGGCGCGAAGTACGAGGGTGGAAACCCATACCCGTCGCCGTTCTTCAACCGCAAGCGGACGGATTCTTCTGCCGTTATGTCGATTGAGAAATTTGCAGGAGGCAAAGGGCTTGAAGCTGTCACTAATTCTGGAAAACTCAATCTCTAACCACACCTAAAAAGGAGTGAAAACGTTTTGATTAACTTTACTGATCCGCGTCTTTACCTCAAAGGCACTTGTCAGGCGATCGCCAGCGACGTGAAAACGGGCGACGTCCTGTACTACTCCAACAAGTTCACCACGGGCAATATCACGACGTCTGTCACGATGGGCGAAATCCGTGCCGGACTTGGCAACGCGATTGCCGCAATCATCCCCTCCGACAGCGCACTGAACGTTGAATTTACCGCCGCCGACCTCAGCCTGTGGGCGAAATCCGCCCAGGTTGGCGCGACGCTGGGTTACAACGCTCCCGCGCCCGTCTGCCAGACCATCACCGCAGACGGCACGTCTCTCTCGATTGACGTTTCCGAGGGCAAGCCCGTTGCGCAGCTTGGCTTCTCCAAGGTCTTCTGCCAAGTGCAGGAGGTCGGTGCTGGTAGCGGCATTGCGGTCGGCGGCGTAGCCTATGATCTGAACCCCGAAACGGGTGCGATTACCGGGTTCACCGCAACCTCCGGCAAGCAGTATAAAGTCTGGTATTTCATCAACAAGGCTTCCGCACAGATCGCCTCTATCAGCACTTTGTTCGACCCGAAGGTCGTGCATTTTACTGCGCAGATGGCCGTCTACGCCAACGAAAGCGGCACTAACCAGAACGAAGGCACGCGCGTTGGCTGGCTGTATGCGATTGTGCCGCGCCTGAAACTGGGCGGCAACGCTGGCGTCGTCGGCGACCAGTCTACGAACGATACCACCTCCATGTCTGGTCAGGCGGTTGCGTTTGATACCGACACGATCAACGCCGAGTGCAGCGATTGCGATGCGTCCAACCTTGCCTACTACGTCTACGTCCCGGATTCCGGCGCTGATTCGATCAGCGGCATTCTTGCGGCGATGGGCGGCGTGATTTCCGTCAAGAAGTCCAGCACGGCACAGGTTCAGCCGCGGTTCATCATGGACAACGGCCAGCTCGTCACCACGACCGACTACGGCAAGTTCAACTACAACCTTGCCAGCCCTCCCGAGGGTACGACTGTTTCTGCTACCGGCCTTATCTCGGCGGGCACTACGACCGGAGACTGCGATCTCACCGTGTCCTACAACAACGGCGGTGAAACTCTGACCTCGCAGTGCAAGGTTAGCGTTATCGCGTAAAAAGGCACAACAAAAGCCCCGTCCTTTTGGACGGGGCGTATGTGGGTTCATTCACTTATTGAGTGGGCTGACATACGCACCTTACAGCGTCGAGCAACAGGAAATAAACGCAAAGCACATGACGATTACCAGTGCAATAAATGCCCATCGAAGAACTCTTTGTATGGGAAGCGGGTCTGGTGTCGCGAAAGCGCGGATAATATTTGCACCGGGAGGTTCGCTTTTGACGCCGTTTCTTTTTGCATCTTCTTTTGCCGCGCTGCTCAATTTTACGGCTGATTCAATCAGCTTGTACTCAAGGATTCCGTTGACAATGTCATCTTTATTGCTTTTAGCCATTGAAACCAACTCCTTTTCGTTAAATATACCACGCTTGAACGCCAAAATCAAGAGGTGAAATCCATGAAAAACGACGCTGAAATATTTGCCGAAAAACTTGAGAATGCCATCCATAGGGTGATGCAGTCAACGGTTGCGGATGAAGTGAAGCTGGCAATCATGGAGTCGGTACAAGAGAACGTATACGACAAATATGAGCCCACGCAATACAAGCGCCGCGGAGTGAATGGTGGTTTGGCGGATCCGAACATGATGGATCAAACCTATGACGCAGGAACGATGACGCTTGAGATCCGTTCTTCCGGCAAAGGTGCGCACGGCAGAAAAGACGTGGCGGAGATCGTCGAGAGCGGCCAAGGATACACATGGAAGAAATCGCAGATTGCGCAACATCCGTTCCCGCGACCGTTTCACAGACCCGCAGAAGAACGACTTGCGCAGGGTAATGAAATTGACAATGCAATCAAGGCCGAACTGTTGATGGCCGGATTCGATGTGAGATAAGCGAGGTGCTTGAATGAATACTGTTGTTGTTAAAGTACAGGTCGAACGCGGCGATCTTAATAAGCTGATTCAAGACCTTTCGAGACTGAAAGATGTAGATGTTAAAGTCGCAATCGATACGTCTGCGATTAAAGCAGCGGACAAAGCTACATTAGACTTAATTAAGTCGACAGCAAAACTTGCAAACGCATTAGCAAAAACTGAAAAGGCAAGCAATGCCGCGGCGCGCGCACAGGCACAACAGACCAATGCCGAAGCAAATTTAATTAAGGCAAAAGCACAACTCAAACACGCCGAATCTGAACAGGCGCTTGCCGCCGAAAGGACGATCCAGACAACCGAGCGCACGCGACAGGCGGAGCTTGCGTTAGAGAAACAGGCGCTTAAAACCGCGGAATCGCACAATAAATTAGCGAACGGCACAAAGCAATCGGCTGATGCCATGCAGCGGTTTTATGATCGTGTCGGGAAAAGCGTCGGTAATGCCGGGACGGACATGTCGGATGGGGTTAAGGGGATAAAAGATTATATTTTGTCCCTTGACGGCATGAGCGACGCAACCGTCAAAGCAACGGGTAGCACGACGATTGCGGGACGAGACGTACAGCAGTTCTCGGCGGCAGTGCAAAACGCAGATGGAACGGTTTCGACGTTCAAATTCTCTCTCGACACTGCGACAGGAGAACTGTACCAATACAATACCGGGATCAAAGAAGGCACTGCTGAAACCAACAAGTTTGAGCAGGGTCTTAAAGCGCTGGGTGAACGCATAAAAGCAACCGCGATAAGACAGCTTGCGGCGGCGCTTAAAGATGCCTTGCAACAGATGAAAGCTGTAGACGATCAGCTCGTCGAGGTTAGAAAAGTAACGGATGCGTCGAACGAACGTCTTGCCGCGATGGAACAACAGGCATACAAGACGGCGTCCGCGCTTGGCATTTCGGCTGACTCGTATCTTGAGTCCGTGGCGCAGTTTGCGCGCGCAGGATATAGCGAACAGTCAGAATCGCTGGCTGAATTGGCCGCAAAAACCCAGATCGTAGGTGACACTAACGCAGAAACGGCAAACCAGTTCTTGATTTCCGTCGACGCTGCGTATAAATACAATGGCTCGATTGAAGAGCTCACTCGCGTTCTTGACGGCGCAAACGAGATCGACAACAAATACGCGACGAGTATCGAAAAGATTGCGGAAGGTCTTGGTAAAGTCGCGCCCATCGCGGCACAGGCTCATGTGGGCATTAACGAGCTTTCTGCGGCAATCGGTACGATCACGGCGATTACACAGCGAAGCGGCACTGAAACTGCGACGGCTCTGCGCGCACTTTTCCTCAACATCATGGGTGACACCAAGACGGAGATCGACGAGGGTGTCACTTGGACGACTGGAGAAATTGCCGGGCTGCGCGACGTCATTAAGGAATACGCGTCTGAGGCTTATAATGCGGCGAAAGCCTCCGGGGAAGTCATCAATCCGATGAAGGCCATCGAAGGGCTTGCAAAGAGCATGCAGGATGGACTTCTTACGGAGCAGAAGCTTGTTTCGATGGTGTCCGACATCGGCGGTAAACTTCGCACGTCCCAGCTCCTTGCGTTGATCCAGAATTGGGACATGTATCAGTCGATGCTTGCCGACTATGGAAATGCGGTTGGCAGCGCGGACAAAGAAGTCGCGAACGCCATGGATTCTTGGACGCGAAAGACCGAAGTGCTCAAGAACACTTGGACAGAATTTATCCAGAAAACGATTACCACCGATGCGATTAAAGGAATCCTTGATCTTACAACGGGGCTTGTAAAATTTGCAGACAACGCGGGTCTGGCGGCGATTGCCGTTGGAGGCCTTATTCTTGCATTCAAGACCGACAAGGTTATCGGGTTTGCAAAGGCAATAGCGAATAGCGTTCAAAACGTAATATCGTCTGTAAGCGCTGTGGCTTCCGCTACAGCCGCAACTATTACGAATACGGCGGCCACGCAAGCAAACACGGCAGCAAAAGCGGCAAACGCTGCCGCAACCAGCGCGCTTGTGACGACAATCGGCGTTGTTGTGGCGGCATTTGCAGTAGCGGTAATGGCGATTAAGCGTCATGCACAGGCTGTTAAAGAGGCAAGAGAAGAGGCTGTGAAAACGTCTGAACAGGACATTCAGACGGCAAAAGGCATCCAATCGCTCAAGGAACGCTACATTGAGATTATTGACAGCGAAGAATCGGAAGCGCAGAAGTCCAAAGAAATTGCAGAAATTCAAAAAGAACTGCAAGAACAATATGGATTGACGGCAGCCGCGCTATCCGATTTGAATGGCTCCAGAGAAAAGGCGTTTGGGCTGCTCGACGATGAATACGCGGCGTATGTAAATGCAGCGTGGAGAGAAATCCGAGATGACTACAGGACTGCGCAGGACGCATTCGACAACCTTATGGGCGGAAGCCATGAGGGGATCATCAATGTAACGGAACTTGAAGGCGCAGGAGAAGCGCTTGACGAAATTACACCTAAACTGGAAGAGTACGGAATAACTCTCGAAAAGTTATCGGACGGTAACTATCGAATTTCACTGGACATGGACGCGTTCGACAATCCACAAGACATGGTGGATATGCTTACGGAGGCGTCAAACTTTGTGGATTCTTTTACCGAACGTAACAAAGAGCTTGGCAAGGACATAGCTGGTGCCGTGGCCGTGCAAGGCATGATATCGGGAGAAATCTCGAAGGCGCAAGGCGTTATTGATAAGTGGGGCGGCAGCTACGAAGCAGGCGTAAAAGCGCAAGCAGAATGGATTGTTTTGCAACACAAAGAACAGCTTGAAAATGCAAAAAGCGCCGAAGAGTTCGAAGTGCTTCGTACGCAAATAATAGCGGCAAATGGTTCTACCGCCGACTTGCGAAAGGAATTATTCTGGTCGATTGAGGCGTTCAAAGAGCAAAACGACGCAATAAAAGACAACGCAGATTCGTTCTCGGATCAAATCGATTCCGTTGTTGATTTCACTTCGAGGATTGGCGAAGCAAAGGCCAGTATCGAAGATTTCAACGAGGCGATGAAAGGCGGCGAAAAGGGAGACACCTTTGCCGCATATGCAGATATCTATAACAAGGTAATAGATGCGTATGGGAAGGGATTGTTTGGTTCCAATGCGTATCAAGAGGGCATCAAACAGTTGTTGCCCGAAAACATGCTTCGCGATTATGGATACGACTTCGAAGCGCTTGGTGCGGAACTTTCAAAACCTTTTTGGCGGGCGGTTTTTGCCGATAACGGAGAAGACTACGGCGCAAACTTCGCAAATATCCTCTATGATGCGGTCGAATCTGGGAACGAAGAACTGGCAAATTTGGTTAGTTTTGAAGACCTTGGCGACGGTAATATGCGTATCGTCATCGACGATACCGAGGCGCTTGCCGATGCACTGGGGATTCAAGAAAAAGTTCTTGTTTCCATCATGGAGGCAATGGGAATCTATAGCGGCGGCATTCAGGCGACGGACGATGAAATTAAGGATCTCGCAAAAGACCTTGGTGCTTTCAGCAAAACTGCGGATGGCGCAGCGGGCGTTACAGAAAAGATCGACGTATCGAAGTTCGTCGAAGGTCTCGTGATGGAAGGCACGGACGTCGAAAATATTTATGCTCTTGTCGATGCCTTGGATGTCATGCAAGCGAAAGGCAACATAACGCTTGAAAATCCCATCGAAGACCTCGATGAGTTTATTACAAAGGCACAGGAGGCAAAAAAACAAACAGACGATGCTGGGAAAAGCACCGAAAAGCTCGGCGAAAAAGATGCTAAACCCAAAGTCGAGATGAATACGACTGCGTTTGACAACGATTATAAACGCGTTACGGCGCTGCTCAATAAACTCGGTCAAACCAAGACGACGGTAAAGATTGGAGCTCGCATTGGATTCGCCTCCGGCACCCAGTCCGCGCCGGGCGGTGAGGCGCTTGTAAACGAAGAAGGCCCAGAGATCATTCAAGAGGGCGATACGGCGCGCATTGCGGGAGGCGGAAAACCGACCGTAACGTATCTTTCTCCGGGCGCAAGAGTTTTTACCGCAGATGAGACGGCTCGAATGCTTCGCCGAGAAGGGGACATGGTGTTCCCTGCGGCGGCCAGCGGGATCCCGAGCAAAAAAAGCAAGGGAGCTACGGGGATATTCAAGAAAGGGCAGACAGGAGCGCCGTCTGGCGGGTCGAAATCGTCTCGTTCTTCAAGATCGTCCAGCTCGTCTCGCTCATCCAGCTCTTCCTCTGCCGCGAAGAACGACTCCGACGCCATTCTCCAAAATCACAAGGATACGGTCGCGCTGCTTGAGAGCGAGCTTGATCTTTTGGAAGCGCAGGACGCACCGACGAAGGCGCAAGTAGACAAGATCGTCCAGATCCGCGGCGCGCTTATGGCGCAGATCAACTACATGCAGTCTATCGGCGCGTCTCAGACCGAAATCAACAAGCTCTACAAAGACTGGTACGACTGGAATGACAAGATCGCGAAGCTCCAGAAAGCCATGTGGGATGAGCTTGACGATGCGGTCGACAATGAACTGAAAGATGCGAAAGAACTGCGTGACAAGCGCCTCGAAGAGCTTGAAAAGGAGTTGGACGCCCTCAAGGAAGCGCGAGACATCAAAGAGGATGAAGTCACGCTTGAAGAGAAGCAGCTTGCGGTGGAAGAGGCGCGTAAAAATCTGCTTAACGCTCAAAATGAGCGCACGGTACGCCAGTATAATGCGGCAACAGGACAATGGGAATGGGTTGCCAATGCAAAGAATGTGCAGAGTGCGCAGGAAGCATTGGAAAAAGCAGAGAAGGATCTGGCTGACTTCAAGGATGACCTTGCTTACGACGCAGCCGTTGCCGAAATCGAAGCGAAAAAGGACGCAATCAACGCCGAATACGACGCATTGGAGGAAGGCTGGGATGAAATACTCAAGTCGCTCGAAGAACCCTCCAAGACGATTGCTGAGGTATTGAAAAACATCGCCGAGAACGCTACGCCGGAGATGTACGACCAGATCAACAAGGTCAATGAAATGCTGAAAAAATTCGGCTATTCCATCGACATTGCGACTGGCGGCGGCGCTTCTGGCGGCGGTGGTACGCCCGCGCCTTCTTCGAGCAGTGGGGGCGACGGCGTAACGACCTATACGGTACGGCGCGGCGATACGCTGTCCGGCATTGCGCGCAGATACGGTACGACGGTTCAGGCGTTGGCCTCGTTGAACGGCATTGGCAACCCCAATCTAATCTATGCGGGACAGGTATTGCGGCTATACGACAGCGGCGGAATCCTCCATGGATACGGTGCGATTAAAGCGACGGGGCAGGATGAAGGTGTCCTTCCTCCGGCTCTTACACAAGCGATGTTGAGCCCGTCTGCCGACTCTACGTTCCGCGCTCGCATGGCGGAACTAAACTACCTATACGGCGTGACGGACAAAATCGGAGGCGTGATGCCCGGCATGGTGGATAACCGCATTGGAAGCCAGCATAACGGGAACCTCTACCAGTACGGCAACATTACCATTGACGAACAGCGTGCGAAGACCATGACGCTTTACGAACTCGCACAAACGAGCAGACGCCTTGGCCTTTACAAAAACGCAAACTGAGAACGGAGGCGATAGAAAATGCTTTTCATGCCGACAAACATTACGCCGGATAGCTCGTGGGGCGTTGGGAACGGTACGGTTGACGCAACGAGCCCGCTCACGGTGAGTTGGCAAGTCAACGGCAACAGCGCAATGACGGCCTATCAGATCGTAATTTACAAGAATGACGCCGCCAGTACGCAGCTTTATTCGACGGGAAAGATTACGGAAGGGAATCTTCCGTTTTACGGTACGAACTATGCGGGTGAAACCGAATTTTTTAGCCATACGATTCCCGCCGAAAACCTCTCTGCTTCTGGCATTGTAAACGGCGGAGAGTACAAACTTATTATTACGCAGTGGTGGAGCAACAACCAAAGCGTCACCCAGGCAAGCGCGTCGGCGTTCATTACGCGCGCGACGCCTACGCTTTCCGTCAACGCGATTACGTCTCCGATTGCGACGCGCTCGTATACTTTCACGGGCTCCTACGCACAGGCGCAAGGCGATGCAATGAATTGGGTGCGCTGGCAGATTGCGTACAATAACGACACGGATCATCCGTTTTACGACACGGGCGAAATCTACGGTACGGCGGAGATCAAGGTCGTTTACGATGGCTTTTTCACAGGAAACACTTATGCGGTGCGACTGACGGCGCAAACCGTAAACGGCGTTGACGCCGATACCGGGTGGGTTTCGTTTGACGTGGCATACGCGACGAGCGAAATGACGGGCTTGGTTTACGCGAAAAAAGCTTGCAAAAAGAGCGCAGTACATGTATCGTGGCCGAACCTGTTTGTCGTGCAGGGCGAAGCTGACGGGCCGTACACCATCGACAACGGCGTGCTTACCCTGCCAAACGGGAGCTCTGTGACGTGGGATAAGCAAAATGAGGATCCGATCAGCTATACGCCGCCGTGGAGCATTCTTTGGCGCGGAAAGCTGTTGAGCGGAGATGCAACGCTGTTTGACCTTACGCTTGCTGGTGGGAAGATCACGCTAAAATACGTTGCGGCGACGAGAACGCTTACGCTTTACAACGGCGAATCCGCAATGAAAAGCATTTCCGGCGTAGACGGGGCTACGGTTCTTAACATTATCCTTACGGCGAACAAGTTCTATGTGCGCAGGGAATGGTACACGGGCGGCTTGCATCCGTCCGCAACGCTTTATCCGGCGAACAACCTCTATCCGTCCGATGATGACACACTGACAGTCAACACGGAAAACTACGGTATTACCTATACGCAGACGGCAATACAGGCGGTGAAGATCGACGGCACGCTACAATGTGATTTCATGCAGATTTTGAAGGGCGAAGCCTCGACAGCGACGATTACGTCGTTTATCGACAACAACGCCTATACGCCGGAAAACGATGCACAAACGTACTTCCTTGCGGATTTCACGGACGGACTGGATGCGGGCAACTTGTCCATTGGCGGAGACAACGTCGTCGGATTTGCGGTTTATCGCATGACGGGAGGCAGCACGACGCTACAGCATGTGGCCGACGTGCCGATCAGCGCGGATGGACTGCTCGACTATGCGGCGTGCAGCCAGACGACGTATCAGTATTACATCTTCCCCATTGGAGAGGCGACATACGTCACGAACCCGCTAATCTCCAACGCTGTTGCACCGTGCCTTTGGGACTGGGCGATTCTTGAATGCGAAAAGGTAACAGATGCTAATTATTACACAGTTGTTTCTGAATTTCTGTTCGGAAAGAACCTGTCAAGCGGTGATATTTCGAACAACAACACACCGAACGTCATGGAGAACTTCACCGCGTATCCGACCGTGCAGCTTAGTCCGTCTCTATTTCAGAGCGGAACGCTTTCCAGCCTTATTGGTATAATTGACTATGAGAATGGGAATGGTTACTACGATACGATTGCGATGCGCAATGCAATCTGGGCGCTGTCCACGACGCGAAACGATCTTTTCTTGAAGAGCAGGAAAGGCGATCTATTGAAAATCCGTATCGATGGAGAGATTACCATGCAGACGATGGACAATACGCGCCAACAGGCGCAGACGGCCAGTGTGCCGTGGGTAGAGGTTGGATCGACCAACGGCGTATCCATCGTGGCAATCGAATAACCGAACAACAACTCGTTCCGACTGGCGGTGCGAAAGAGCCAAGGAGGGCTAAACATGTAAGCAATGCTTGCAAGTTTGGCCTTTTTGTTTTGAGGTGGTGAGAAAAATTACTGGAACGGAACGATATCAAGACTATCTAAAGCAACTGCGCAGACCGTTTGTGAAACGATGTCGACTGCGTTTCTTGAACCCGGACGGCTCTACGGCATTTGCACTCGACAATAACCCCCGAAACGGGAAGAGCGCGGCGTTTATCAGCGACGGGACGATCAATGTAAACCTACAGAACGGGCGCAGACGAAGTGCTACGGTTACGCTTTCCAACGTCGACGGTCAGTTTGATTACGACGTAAATCACGTCTGGTTCGGGCAGGAAATCGCCATAGATGAAGGACTGGTACTTTCAAACGGTGACGACTACTACATCCAGCAGGGCGTCTTTCTTGTTGAAACGCCGGAAGAACAGTTGCAGCCGTCGCAGAAAACCGCGACATACAACCTTGTGGATAAGTGGTCGAACCTTGACGGTTCGCTGCATGGGAACCTTGAGGGGACGTATGAAGTGGCAGTCGGCACAAACATCTTCGATCCGATTTCGTCCATCTTAAAGCTTGATAAGGGCAATGGATTGCCGATAGACCGCGTAACGCCGATCTATACGGAGTATTACAACGGCAAAACGCAAGTGCTGCCGGACGGGACGACGGTTGGGCTGTCGGTATCGCCGTATACGCTGTCCGTTGACGCGGGCAACTCCTACGCAACCGTCATTCTCGGCCTTGCAGAAATGCTGAACGCATGGGTCGGGTATGACAGCGACGGCGCGTTGCGTATCGACCCTTCGCAGGACGACATTCTCGACACGACGAAGCCGATTTTGTGGCAGTTCTCGCTCAAGGAAGCGCAGATTCTTGGAGCGACGTACACGGTGAAAAATACCGAGGTGTTTAACGACTACATCGTTTTGGGCGAACAGCTCGACGATTACACGCAGCCGCACGGGCGCGCGGTAAATCTCGACCCAAAGAGCGACACAAACGTCAACAAGATCGGAAGAAAGACCGTAGTTGAAAGCGCGGCGGGGTACGCAACGAACACGCAGTGCCAAGACCTCGCGGAATGGCAGCTAAAGCGCTCCAGCGTCCTCCAGAAATCGGTTTCGATTTCGTGCAGTCAAATATTCCACATCAAGGAGAACGCCCTTGTAACCGTGATTAGAACGGATAAAGCGGGATCCCCAATAGAACGTCACTTGGTGATGGGCTTCTCGCGACCGCTGGCAAGCACAGGAGCGATGTCCATTTCCGCAGTATCCGTCAACGACTTTCCCATTGCCACAGCGGTATCGTGGCCCGAATAAGGAGGATGAGAAACAATGGCTAAAAAGAAACAGCCTAAATGCAACCGCTACGTTGTCACGAACGACGGCGAAAAGCACCTTGTGATCGATCAAGACAATCGTTTTTGGGTGTGCGAAGGCGCACGCTACCTCAAGTACAAAGAAGGCGACAGTTATGTGATTGTGTGCGAAGTGCCGGAAGATGAAGTTCCCAAAGCTGAGGTCGCAGACGGCGTTGAATTGTCGGGCGGCGACTGCGAACCGATCAGGGCGGAGGTGGAGTGAATGCCGATTGTGGGCGGCGCGTATCAAGCGCCAACGTGGGTAAATGACGGTTCTCCCGCGATCAATGCGGCGGAGATGCAAGCGATAAGCGACACGCTCGAAACGCTTCCCGTTGCCAACGGCGGCACGGGTGTAAAGACATTGCAAGACCTTCGTGCCGCACTTGGACTTGGCAATACGACGGGCGCATTGCCCGTCGCCAACGGCGGCACTGGCGTGACGACGCTGCAAGAGCTCAGAGAAGCACTGGGGCTCGGAAACACTCTTAATGCACTGCCCGTTGCCAACGGCGGCACTGGCGCTACTACGATTTCCGGCGCGCGAAACGCACTTGGATTGGGCAATACCGAAGGCCCGCTTCCGATTGCCAATGGCGGCACGGGCGCAGCTACGGTCTCCGCGGCAAGAAACAATCTTGGACTTGGCAATACCGGGGGAGCCGTGCCCGTCGCAAACGGTGGTACTGGTGCGGCGAATGCGGCAGGAGCAAGGACAAACCTCGGTGTTCCTACGATTACCTCTGGGACGGCGACGCCTACGGGCGGCAATAACGGAGACATTTACTTGCAATACGCATAAGGGAGGTGTGTGCGAATGGCAAACAGCCTTGGCAGCGTGGTATGGGGTTCCAACCCGGCTATCACGATCTCCTTTTCGTATGACTATCAGCGCTCCGGCGCGAACATGCAGTATCAGATTTACGGTTCCGTCGCGCCGCTGACAAAGCCGCACTACTTTGGCTACCCAATCTATATGGCGACATACCTTGACGGAGCCATGGTGAACACGGCAGAAGTAAAGCCGCAGCGGCCTGACACATGGACGACGCCGTATTCGTATGCCAGCGGATGGCATTCCGTTTCTGGAAAAACGAGCGGCACTACATCACTTTCGATCAACGTGTACAGCGGCGCTGGTTCATCTCGAAACGAATGGTACAGCTTTTCTCTTTACGTTTCCCCGGCGCAGTCGAGCATTGCGTCGGTGCAGCCGTTCAACGTGGAAGACGCTTTCAGCGTAACGGTTACAAAGTATTCGACCGATTTTGTAGACAACCTCACAATCTCTCTTGACGGGAAAATCATCAAGTCGCTTTCCAACTATACCAGCGGAGAACAAATTCGACTTAATAACTCGGAATTGCTCGACGTATACAACGCCATGGCTGACAGGACGCAAGAGTTTACGTTTGCACTGTCAAGCTACAGCGGGAGCGATCTCGTGGGTACGTCTACGGCCACGGCAGAGGGCACAATCGCGGGAACGGTGAGGCTTAGACTTGCAAGCGCATGGACGCGCGCGCTCGTATGGAGAAATGTAAACGGCGTATGGAAGCGGTCGATTGCGAACATTAAGTCGGGCGGCGAATGGAGGCGAGGAACGTAATGCACGACAATACGGAAAACATTCGAGAGTTTGCGGAAAGCCTCTGGCAATATTTCGTCCCCAAAATCGAGCAAAAGATGTCCAACAACGTGCGCTACTACCGCGCACAGGTTGTGACAAACAACGGAGACGGAACGCTTACCATTCAACGCCCATACGACAATGCTATTACTGTACCGTGCGTTGACAGTATGAAGGAAGCAGAGGTTGGCGCACAGGTTACGGTACTGGTTTTTGGCGGCACAGCGATTAAAAACTCTATCGTGGTGGCGGACGGCAAGGTATCGGAGCTCGGAGGTGGGGCAGATGAAGTAGAAATCGGCCCAGATCAGCCCGCAGACACGTTTAAGCTGTGGGTTGATACGAACGACACGCCAGGCGATGACGGCTTTATCACGAAAAGTCAGCTCATCGACCTTGTCTATCCTATCGGATCCATTTATGTGAGCTTGAGCGACGTGAGCCCGGCCGTTTTCATCGGCGGGACGTGGGAACAGGTAAAAGACCGCTTTATTCTCGCCGCGGGCGACACATATGCCGCGGGCGATACTGGCGGCGAAGCGACGCATACGCTGACTACCTCAGAGATGCCGTCGCATAACCACGCTGGTGATAGCACGGGCGTGGCGCGATTCACAATCTCGTCTTCATCCTCCTATTGGGCATGGTTTAACGCTGGCGGGTATCAGCAAATGAACACGACTTACACTGGCGGGAACGCCGCCCACAATAACATGCCTCCATACTTGACCGCTTTCGTATGGAAGCGAACGGCGTAATGGGGGTGCGTATATGGCGGCTCTAAAATACTACGACGCATCAACAGGCAAGTGGATAACCATGGGCTACGGCACGCCGGAAACGCCAAGTACAAGCGGTGATAAGACATACATTCACAAGCAAAACTCCGCCGCTTCCGTGTGGGTTGTGGTTCACAACTTAGATAAATACCCATCCGTGACGGTGCTGGACAGCGGAGGCAACATTGTCGTCGGCTCTATCACTTACAACTCCACGAACAGCTTAACCTTGCAATTTTCCGCACCGTTCAGTGGCACGGCATATCTCAACTAAGAGGTGATAAACCATGATTTTTCTGACAAATATAAACCTGAGCAACAACGAACTGCAAAATGCTGTCATCCAGCCGCTCGTCACTGCGCCGTCTACGCCGAAGCTTGGTCAGATTTACTATAACAGTGCAACCAACAAGATCATGCAGTACAACGGCACTCAATGGACGACCGTTGGCATGATCGTGGAGGACGCGGCTGCTGGGGATGGCATCATTACGGTTGACGGCGTAGATATGACCGTCTATACGCTTCCGATTGCCACTGCAACCACGCTTGGCGGCATCCGCGTGGGTACGGGGCTCAACATTGATGCCGCGACGGGCACGGTATCCGTCTCTGGCGGCGCGTCTGTTGAGTCGGCGAACAAGTTGACCACGGCGCGCACGATTGCGTTGGGCGGTGATCTTTCCGGCTCTGCGTCGTTCGACGGTTCGAAGGACATCACGATCAATGCAACGATTCTTAACAAGCCGACGAAGCTCTCCGACTTTGAGAACGATGAAGGCTTTATCACGAATACGGTCAACAACTTAACTAACTACTGGACGTCCACCCAAACGCAGAGCGAAATCAATTCTGCGATTGCGGGCATTGCGACCATCCAGATTGAAGTTGTAGACAGTCTTCCCGCCACGGGACAGAGCAACATCATCTATCTTGTCCCGAACTCCGGCTCGGGCAACAACGTCTATGACGAGTATTTGTGGACGGGAACAAAGTTCGAACTGATCGGCACGACACAGGTCGACCTTTCCAACTATCTGCAAAAGAACGGTGACGCCTCGAATTTGCAGATGGATACATGGGTGGATACCGACCAGTATCCCACGCACGCTGGCGACGGCGACGCGATGAAGTATGTCATCGGCTATCTGTTAAACCGCGCGGCGGCGCTCAAAACAGTTGCCACTACGGGCTCGTACAACGACCTTATTGATAAACCCAACCTCGTTCAGACGACCACTCTTACGATTGGAGCGTCCCAAACCAGTGCGTCCACCACAACAGGGCTTCTTTCGGGCAAGACGATTATTTCCACCGTTGCGTTTATGACGACGAGCACCGGGCAGGAACAGGTTCAGGTTGACGTTTCCAACTCGTCCGGCACGGTTACGGCCAGCATTGCTCAGGCTGTCACCAACCCGATCACGGTTACGATTTCTTATATCGCCAACTAAGGAGTGATGGCGTGAAATATCTTGGCAAAATCGAAGACAACCTCGACATGGTGACAAAGCAGTATGTCGATGAAAATGGCGGCGAAACCGAAGTCATGATTCAAGACGACGAGCCAACCGTTGATTTTAAGATATGGATAGATACCAACGACAATACATATGGCGATGACACGGTGTCCATTGCCGGGGGCGGTACTGGCGCAAACACGTCTGCCGGAGCGCGTGTGAATCTCGTTGTCCCACAAAAACCTAAGTTGCTATGGGAAGGCAGTCTGACGAGTGGCAGCATCACCGTGCCGGGCTTCTCGGATTACGCTATATTTGCCGTTGAACTCTACGCATCGCTCGTTTTGGCGCGGGTATCGTCGAGCGGTTATCTGTCGGTTGGCGAATTTGACATTAACACAGAATACGCGGGCTGGGCTACGCTTTCTGGTGCAGTCATGTCCGTATCTTCGGATACGTTGACGCTGCTACACAACTTTTATGTTTCTGTTAATAATACGAATTGGTATCAGTCTGCGGCAGACACTTCAAACATTTGGATCACAAAAATTTATGGTCTTGTGCGCAAAGACGATTTGCAGGGGGAATGATATATGGCAACGATAAAATACAAAGACCCTGCAACGGGTGAAATAAGGAAGATTCCGTTTGTCGTCGGCAACTCAACGCCGGAAAGCTTTTATGGCGTACTGCCTATGGAAAAAGGTGGAACGGGCTCGTATACAGCAAGCGGCGCAAGAACAAATCTCATGGTCGCGCAAAAGCCGAAGCTGCTTTGGAGCGGCTCGTGGACGAGCGGCAGCATCACGGTCGGAGATTTTTCGTCGTATAAACTGCTTCTCGTCCAGACGACAGATGGCGATAGCGCGCTCTGTTGGAAAGACGGCTCGTTGATGCTGGGTGGCGGGCTATATCCTCTTAGCGGAACGTCTGGTCAGATGGCATATTCAGTGCGCGCGAGTTTCAGCGGCAACAGGCTTACCATGCAAAATTCTTATGCGATTGTTCACGGAATTAGTGGACAGCATTCCGGCCAATACGGTCGAACCGTAAGCGCAATCTACGGACTGCTTTCAAATAACGACGTGCTTCAATAAGGAGGAAAATACACATGCGTGTAAATTTTGAAACAGACGAAGAGGGTCGTCTGCAAAACGTGACGACCTATCCGCTTGACACGACAAAGCCGACGCTGGAACTTCCCGAAGATTTTGACCTAAAAAGCGTCCGCGACTACGTCTTGAGCGGCGGCGCGCTGATCCGCGACCCATATGTCCCCGTGCCGAGCGCGGCGGAGCAGATTGCGGCGCTGAAACAAAAGCTCGACGAGACGGACTACATCACCGCAAAAGCGGTGGACGCGATGACGGCGGCTGACAGTCTAACGGCGCTCTTGGCGGCGCTGAAATCCATCCGCACTGAATATGCGGACGTTCTGGCACAGCGCGCGGCGTGGCGAAAAGAAATCAACGACTTGGAGGAAAAAGGGTGATGACGCATGAGGAACTGATCGCGCTTACGCACGATAATGAACAGAGGAGCAAGAGCAACACGCACCGCATTGACAAGCTGGAGGAGCAACAGAAACAGCTTAGTGATCTGGTGTCTGCGGTAGCGGTACTTGCGGAGAGGCAGAATCAGATTGGTGACGATGTAAACAGCATCAAGCGCGAGATCAAAGTCCTCGCAGAAAAACCCGCGAAGCGCTGGGACGGAGTAGTCGATAAGATCATCAGCGCGATCATCGCGGCGATTATGGGTTATGCGTTGGCGCGCATTGGGTTGAGCTAACCGCAAGAAACTCTAACTAAACTCTAACTAAACTCTAATCCGAGAAAGGAGAAAATCAAATGCTGACTCTTAAAGACTCTGTTTACGATACGTTGAAGTGGGTGGTAATCATCGCCATGCCAGCAGTTGCAACGCTTTATGCGGCACTGGCGGCGGTTTGGGGTTGGCCTTACTCCGAGCAGATCGTAACGACGATCAACGCCGTCGATACGTTCCTCGGCGCGGTGCTTTGCGTTAGCACTGCGAACTACAACAAAACGCTTGCGTAACCAAAATAACGGTAGTCGAATTTTAATTGTGCCGAAAAAACAATGGCGTAATTAAAGCAATATTTGATAGTGGAGGATGAAAAGCTATGAACATCATCGAAAACAACCTGAGTTTTGGAAATATGACGAAGCGCTCGAAGACCGAACGTATCATCCTGCACCACGCCGCGGCGGAAACGTGCAGCGTGGCGGATATCCACCGCTGGCACAGAAACAACGGATGGGCCGGAATTGGTTATCATTTTCTCGTTCGCAAAGACGGCAGCGTCTATCGCGGACGTCCCGAAAACATGATTGGCGCACATGCCAGCGGCGCAAACTACAACTCGATTGGTATTTGCTTTGAGGGCAACTATCAGCATGAACAGTCTATGCCCGCTGCGCAGTTGAATGCTGGCGCTGAGCTCGTTGCGAACCTCAAGGCGAAGTACGGGATCAGCAAGGTAATCGCTCATCGAGACGTTTGTTCAACCTCTTGTCCCGGTCAGTATTTCCCCTTTAACGCCATTGCAAGCGGTACTCCTGCCACAGCACCCTCTCAGACCGCTCAGATTGACGCCAGAAGGTCTTTTGTGCGTCAGGTGCAGCGTTGCATTGGCGTGATTGCAGACGGCATTGTAGGCCCGAAAACGAGGGCTGCACTGCCTGTTATTTCGACCGTGCGCAATCGCCGACATTCTGTTGTTCAGGTTGTACAGGCGAGACTTCGCGCTTTGGGATACGATCTTGGAACGTATGGGGTCGACGGCGTGTATGGCTCCGATACGAAGAGTGCGGTTAAGGGATATCAGCGCGACCATGGACTGTCTGACGATGGCATTATTGGGCGCGCGACCTGGAACTCGCTGCTCGTCGGTTGACATTCGGAACCGTTTAGAGTAATATAAAACTGTTGTTGGAAGTGGAACAGAAAAAGCCGAACGATGTTCATTGCACAGAATGACTCGTCCGGCTTTTTCATTTTCTCATTGCAAAACAAAAGAACCGCGGAAGAAATAACCGCGGTTCCTTTGATATGATTGTATTGTTACATGCAATGCCGCATAACAATTGCCACTGTTATTATATCACAAACAATCAAAGTTGACAACTCTCATTTTCTCATAGCAAAGGCCGCTACCGACAGCCGAATGGTAGCGACCTTTACAACAGAAATTCAGCCAGATGATAAGCGGGGATGACTGATTTCCTTTTTCTCAATTGTTGCTTTTCAATCCACGCCCAGCGGCGGCGCACAGCCCGCAAAGTAAAACGACTGGCGCTCCACAATAACGAGTTTCGTGCGCTTTACCAACTGAGCGAATATGAAACAGATTGCACATGGCAGCGTGACTTTCTATTTCACGACATATTATATCAGACGCAGATCGGTGCGTCAAGTGCTTTTTCATTTTCTCATAGCAATAAAATTGCCGCGCTTTAGGCTGCTCCCGTATTGTGGGAGGGTCATTCGCGCGGCGTAATGCAAGGAGATGAAGTATGTCTAATCTAATTATAACAAAAGCACTACGGATACGCAACGCTTTATAATAATATTACCTCTTAATGATGAGAACTCCGATCATAATAGGCGGCGGTGAGCCCGCCAACGCCAAAATCTATTGAGTGGATATGATATTCTTTCTGCATTTTCTAATCCTCCAAAGCTTTGATTTTCACTTTCTCATTGCGCACCAATATTACGTTTTTGCTGGATCGTCGCTTGGATTCCAGCGGAAATACCGTCTCATTTCGTCCAAAAACATCCCGGGAGTTCGCATGTTTTCCCGCATGTTAATCCACCAGCGACTATCGGTTATAGCGTTAATATGTGCAAGTGTGTCCTCACTTAGACCGCGTTTGTCTGTCAAGAGGCTTGCGGCTGCACCGCGACGTATCTTTTCGGCCCATGCAATTTGCTTTTCCGATCCGAAAACGAATGCAGAAAACTTTACGCCACGCGTGATCTCTTCGTCGCGCTTTTCTTTTTCAGCACGTTCTTCCAGCTCGTCTTTGCGCTTAGCGTTAAACCAGCAGTTAGGGCAAAGAGTTATATTTTTATGCGCCCAGTCTTCGTATTTTCCCGCGGCATTTCGCGTGCGGCATGTTTTTCGCTGTTCGAATCGCCGCCCACACTTTTCGCACACAATCCAAACATGCGCCGTTGCAGACATATCCACCCCTCCAATTTTCATTTTCTCATTGCGTCAAGACGCGACGATGGCATGATATTTCCTTCCTTTGGCTTGCACCTTTGCAAGGAGTTTTTCATTTTCTTGAGCCTGTTCGTCGCGCGCGGCCAAAAGAGCCTCGACGGACATGCGCTGCCGCCGCGCCATGAGACGCCCGGAATAAATCTGCGTCGTCTGGATCTCGGAGTGACCGAGCTTGGCTTGCAATTCCTCCAGGCGCATACCTCCGTTCAGATCAACGCGCGCGCAGATATGGCGCATAGCATGCGTGCGTACCCCGTCGACGCCCGTCACGAGTCGAACGTGTTCCCT
>ENA-ORTY01001838-ORTY01001838.1-human-gut-metagenome-genome-assembly--contig:-NODE-1838-length-22183-cov-3.043926_pt1 | contig 22183 bp, 14 predicted proteins | sample MGYA00241917_ERZ509198 | MGnify/ENA primary metagenome ERZ509198 (study PRJEB26280, sample SAMEA2338857) | human gut metagenome | biome: human gut; feature: human-associated habitat; material: faeces...
TACGGCTGGGGCGACGGCGAGTGGATGCGCACGTGGGAAGAGGACTGCAAAAATAGCGGCCTGAACCTTGTCTGCCAGAGCGTCACCTGCTGCGAAGCGCCCGACGACGACGCTTTAGAGGCCTGCCGCAAGCTCGGCGCCGAGTTGGCAAAATAAATTAGTCCCCCGGCATCCCCGGTACACAAACACCCTTCCTCTTTGTGTACCGGGGATTTTTGCGCCTTTTGATTGACAAAGCGTCCGCTTCCGGCTAAAATTGGGACGATTCTGAATGAAAGCCGCGCCCGCGGCGAAGGAGCGTGCCATGGAGCTGACCGTACAGGAACTTGCGAAGCTGGAACAAACTACATACCTTCTCATCGACATGCGCTCGGAGGAAACAAGGGCCTACGGCATGCTCCCCGGCGCCATCCCCGTTCTGCCGGAAGACCTCTCTTCGTTTGCAGTCGAACACCCGGGCAAGAAGCTGATTCTCTACTGCGCGCACGGCGAGTCCAGCATTCCGGCGGCGGAAGCTCTGTGTGAGGAAGGCTATGACGCGTACAGCCTGACGGGCGGGTATCTTGCGTGGCTGCGCGAGCAGATGGCGCGGCAGAACGATGAGGAGATCCAAATGCGCGTCGAGACGAGCCTTCGCAAGCGCTTCCGGGAAAAGATCTGGTGCAACTTCACGAAGGCCGTCCGGCAGTATGAGCTTGTGAAGCCCGGAGACTGCATTGCCGTGTGCATCTCGGGCGGCAAGGACTCGATGCTGATGGCCAAATTATTTCAGGAGCTGAAGCTTCACAATAAATTTCCGTTCGAGGTCAGGTTCCTCGTCATGGACCCGGGCTACAGCCCCGCGAACCGGCAGATCATTGAGGATAATTTGCGGAAACTCGGCATCCCGGCGCAGATTTTCGAGTCCGATATCTTTGGCTCCGTTTACAATGTAGAAAAGTCCCCCTGCTATCTCTGCGCGCGCATGCGGCGCGGCTATCTTTATAACTTTGCAAAGCAGCTCGGCTGCAACAAAATTGCCCTCGGGCACCACTATGACGATGTGATCGAGACGATCCTCATGGGCATGCTCTGGGGCGCGCAGGTCCAGACGATGATGCCGAAACTCCACAGCACCAATTTCCCCGGCATGGAGCTCATCCGCCCGATGTACCTCATCCGGGAAGACGACATCAAGGCCTGGCGCGACGCGAACGACCTGCATTTCATCCAGTGTGCCTGCCGCTTCACTGACACCTGCACCACCTGCCGCCCGAACGAAGAGGCAAAATCCAAGCGCCAGCAGACCAAGCAGCTCATCCGCGAACTCAAGAAGACGAATCCCGAGGTCGAGGCGCATATTTTCCGGAGCATGGAAAACGTCTGTCTCGATACGGTCATCGCCTACAAAACCGGTGGCCGGAAGATCTCGTTCCTGGAGAATTACGACCGGCCGCGCAAATCGGGCGAAACGGAGTAAGTTTCCTCTTTACGAATCGGGAAAAGTATGCTACAATGCGTCGTCTTCTTTTTTGAGTTTCTAATTCTGAGGTGAACACTTTGAATTTTGTATCGACTGCGCTGGACCCTGCCGCGCTCTCGTCCGGGAATTTATTCGTCCGGTCGCTGGCAGTATTTATTTCGTCACTGCTGCCGTTTATTGAAAATAAGGGCGCGATTATTTTAGCCGCCGCCCTCAAGCTCAAATGGTACCTTTCCTACCTTCTGACGTGCATCGGCTCGTATCTTCCAGTTCCGTTTCTGCTGCGGATGAAAAAGCACCCGCTCGGCAAAAAGGAAACCAGCCCGAAGCTGCTGCAAAAAGCGCATCAGGCGCTCGAAAAGCACGAGGCCCAGCTCAAAAAATACGGCCCTCCGGCGCTTTTTGTCGCCGTCTGCATTCCGCTCACAGGGGTCGGCTGCTGGATCGGCTCGATGCTTGCGCGGCTGACAGATATGGATGAAAAACGCGCGGGGCTCGCGATTCTGGGCGGGACGCTCGTTTCCGGACTCGTCACAATTCTCGGCGTGTACGGCCTCATCGGCGGCATTCAGTATCTGCTCAAATAGGGCTTCCACGCGTGAATACGCGCGATTTTTTGTATATTTTCAGCAAAATTTCGCAGAGAATGCCGCAAATTCTGTGGATAATCCCAGCGTTTTCCCCATTGACGCAGTAGGTAAATTGGTGTATTATAGCAGAAAGAAATTTGAGCGGTATTTTTCAGGGAAGGAGGCGAACGCAATGACGTTCCGTAACACCATGATGATGCGAATGTTATTCTCCCGGGCATGTAATATGGCCAGGTGCTTCGGCATGCGTTGCTGTACGCCTGAGAATAACGCTTGATTGAGCGCAAAGGCCATTTGCCCGGGAGCTGAGACAGCCCCCGGTTTTTTGTTGCTCAAATTCCTTCCATAAAATGAAATTTCGTTTCTGAATCAAAGGAGTGTATCTCATGAAACAGTATAAAAAAACCATCGCGCTGGCCTTAGCGCTTGTTCTGAGCCTGTCTCTCGCCGCCTGCGCATCCAAGACCGAAACTGCCGCTTCCACCGAAACCGCTTCGACGGAAACCGCGTCCGAAACCACCGAGAGCAAGGGCACCATCACTGTCGCCGCCAGTCCCACGCCGCACGCCGAGATCCTCGCGCAGGCCAAGCCCATCCTCGAGGCTGAGGGCTGGACGCTGGAGGTCAAGGAGTTCCAAGACTATGTGCAGCCGAACAACGTCGTCGAAAGCGGCGAGTTTGACGCAAACTACTTCCAGCACATCCCCTATCTTGAGAACTTCAATGAAGAGCAGGGCACGCACCTTGTGAACGCCGGCGGCATCCACTATGAGCCGTTCGGCATCTACCCGGGCACGAAGTCCTCTCTGGACGACATCGCTGAGGGCGACACCATCGCTGTCCCGAACGACACCACGAACGAAGCACGCGCGCTGCTTCTGCTCCAGGATAACGGCATTCTCAAGCTCAAGGACGGCGCAGGCCTCACGGCTACCGTTCTGGACATCGAGGAGAACCCCTACAACGTCGAGATCCTCGAGCTCGAGGCCGCGCAGGTCCCGCGTGTGAAGGACGAGGTCGCTTTCGTCGTTCTCAACGGCAACTACGCGCTCGACGCTGGTTTCTCCGTCGCAAAGGATGCCCTTTCCTATGAAAAGTCCGACTCCGACGCGGCCAAGACCTATGTGAACGTCATCGCCGTGAAGGAAGGCAACGAAAACTCCGAAAAGATCCAGGCCTTGGTTGCCGCGCTCAAGTCCGATACCATCCGTCAGTACATCAACGATACCTATGACGGCGCAGTCGTTCCCTTTGACGACTGATTTCTACGCGCAGAGCGTACAGGATTTCCTGCTACGCTCTGTTTCCATGTCTAAAAAACTTGTCCGGAGGCTTTTCCCGGGCAGAAACGAGGAATTTGATGAAACCGGTCATTCGATTAGAGCATATTGAGAAGGTGTTCCACGACGGAAAGGACGACTTTGAGGCGCTGCGCGACGTGTCGCTGGACGTAGAAGAGGGCGATATTTTCGGCATCATCGGCCTGTCCGGCGCGGGCAAGAGCACGCTCGTGCGCTGCCTGAACCTTTTGGAACGGCCGACCTCCGGCAAGGTCTTTCTCCATGGGCAGGACATGACGGCCCTTTCCCCGGCGGAGATCCGCCGCTGCCGCCAGAAGATCGGCATGGTCTTCCAGCACTTCAACCTTCTCATGCAGCGCACCGTCCTCGGCAACGTCTGCTTCCCGCTGGAGATCGTCGGCATGAGCAAGAAGGACGCAAAAAAGCGTGCGATGGAGGTCTTGAAGCTCGTCGGCATTGCCGATAAGGCGAACGCCTACCCCTCGCAGCTCTCGGGCGGCCAGAAGCAGCGTGTGGCAATTGCACGCGTGCTCGCCAACGACCCGGAGATCATCCTCTGCGACGAGGCGACAAGCGCCCTTGACCCCATGACCACAGAGTCGATCCTCTCGCTTCTGCAGACGATCAACCAGACCCAGCACATCACCATCGTCGTCATCACGCACGAGATGAAGGTCGTCCAGCAGATCTGCAACCGCGTCGCGGTGCTGGACGAAGGCCGCATTCAGGAGACTGGCCCTGTCAGCGAGGTCTTCACGCACCCGCAGACGAAAGCCGCCAAGCGGCTGGTGCTGGCAAGGATGCAGGACGCAGACGCACCGTGTGTGAAGCTGGCCCTGCCGGAAGACGAGAAGGAGCTGGCGGAGCTGATGGCCTATGTGAAAGCGCACAATCTCAAGGTATTGGAGGGTGAAGAGCATGTTTGAAGCCGGTATGGTGCAGACGCTTGTCGAAGGCGTTCGCGACACGTTATACATGGTCCTGGCCTCTACGGCCTTCGGATACCTTCTGGGCCTCCCGCTTGGCATTCTTCTTTGCATCACGGGCGAAAACGGCATCCGCAAGAACCCCGTGATCTACCGCATTCTCGATATCGTCGTGAACCTGATCCGAAGCGTGCCGTTTTTGATTCTGCTCATTCTCGTCTCGCCGTTTACAAAGTGGCTCGTCGGCAAGAGCTACGGCGCGACGGCAACGGTCGTTTCCCTTGTCATCGCGGCGGCTCCCTTTATCGCGCGTATGGTCGAGTCCTCGCTCAACGAGGTCGATCAGGGCGTTATTGAGGCGGCCAAGAGCATGGGCGCGACGGACGGCACGATTATTCTCAAGGTCCTCATCGGCGAGGCCAGAACGTCTCTACTTGTCGGCGTGACCATCGCGCTTGGAACGATTCTCGGGTACTCCGCGATGGCGGGTGTGCTCGGCGGCGGCGGTCTCGGCGATATCGCCATCCGCTACGGCTATTACCGCTGGCAGGGAGACGTGATGTGGGTCACCGTCATCCTGCTTGTTGCCCTTGTGCAAATTCTGCAAGGTATCGGCATGCTGCTGTCCAAGAAATTAGACCACAGACGCCACTAACGCTCGCGTAATGTTCGTAGGGGGCGATGTGCTCAATCGCTCCCTACGCGTTTTTTTAGAAATCTGTACAGCTTACCAGCAAAGGCCGCCGCACATGCGGCGGCCTTTTTCCAAGAAAGGACAACTCCCCATGAACCCCAAGAAAGAAGCCTTCCGAAAGGCCTTTATTGCATCCGTTCCGATTCTTTGCAGCTACCTGTTTTTAGGATTGGCCTACGGTATTTTGATGCAGGAGGCTGGCTTCGGCTGGGCGGCGAGCCTGCTCACGAGCGCAGTCGTGTACACGGGCGCGTTTCAGTTCGTGCTCATTACGTTCCTAGCCAATGGTACCCGGGCGGTCTTTGTCAGCTGCTGGCCGTTGCGGTCACGGCGCTCCTCCACAAGTGGAAGCACAACACGTTCCTGAGCATCATTCTTGGCACAGCTGTCTATATGCTTCTGATCCGGATTCTTTGAAAATCGCACAAAAGACGCACAGCCAACCGGTTGTGCGTCTTTTTTATGGAGTTCAGTGCGTTTCCGCCGGATTGTCCCGGCCGGATTTGCGGCGCTGCTTTGCTTTTTCCATCGCCTCGCGCAGACCGTCGAGCACTTCGTTGTTGCGCGTCAGCTTCCACTGCGGGAAGCTGTTGATCGTGCGGCGCTGCTGCGCGTTCAGGCGCATCTGCAGCTTCGCATAGAACCGTTCGCGCTCTTCCTCCGTCGTGCGGCGGATCTTCTCGCGCTCCTCCGCGCCGAGCTCTGCCGCCTCGCGAAGCTTCATACGCTCTTCGGCGCTCAATTCGCGGATGCGCTCGCGGCCCTCCTCCGCTCCAAGGCGAAGCTTTTCGGAAAGCTCTCTACGCTTTTGCTGCAAGAGCACTGCGTACTCGGCAAAAACCGCGTGCGTGCCGAGAAGCCCCTTCACGGTCACGATGAGGTCGGATACAATACCGACAAATAGCATCGCGCAAATGATGTTCAGCGCCGGGTCCGTCAGCCTGTCGGTGAGGCTTTTGATAAACGGGTGCAAAACCAGAATCAGCACCACTGAGAACGCACCAAACACGACCGCACCGATGAGGCAGACTCGGCCCCCGATGTTGCATTTCCGCTTCGAGTAATCCCACCATCTGGCGTGGAACAGCTTTTCCATCAGCCATGACGTGAGGTATTCCACACTGCACGTCAGAACTGCACCCGCGAAGAACAGCAGCACGGGATTTTGGATTCTGCCCAATACCAGCAGCACCAGCACCGCACCCGTGCCGTAGATCGGGCAGTAAGGGCCGTTCAGAAAGCCGCGGTTGATGAGCTTTCGCTGGCCAATGGAGCAGATGGTACTCTCATACACCCAGCCGATGACGCTGTAGATCATCAGCCAGAGAAACCATGTTTCAATTGTCTTCATGCCGCTTCCTCACTCGTCCTTCAGCTCTTCATATTCCTCGTCAATGCCGTCCGGCCTCTGGTTTCGGACAATCTTCACGCAGAACCACGCGACACAGATGTTTAAAATGCCGTCGAGAAGCAGAGAAATTCCCATCAGGACCATGAGCGCTCGCGCCGCATCCGACGGCCGGATGACAAGCAGGAGCCCAATTACGCACGTAAGCGCCGCCAGAAGAAGCACCAGCCACCATTGACCGATACCAAAACGCTTCGCGTCGAGCGAAATCTGAATTTTAAATAGCCCGTCCGCCAGAACGGGGATGCCGAAGACGATGCAAAGAAAGCTCATTGCGCCGTTCGGCCTTGCCAGCGTCACAATGCCGATCGCGATCAGCAAAATTCCAAACGCCAGATCATACTGAAACGCCAGCCGGAAGAGGTCGCGTGAAAAATAGCCGACCAGTTTGATGGCTCCAAAGACGATCATGCCCACACCGAGAAGCCTTCCCAGCCAGACGACCGATGTGCCCGGCGAGGTGATGAGCACGATCCCCAGCACACAGAACAAGACAGATATAACAAAATATCCAATTTTCGCCGTTTTCATCGGCACGACAGAACGCATTGCAAGCTCCCCTTTCGCGCAAATCCTGCGCAGTTCCTATTTTCAAACGAGAGTATACCAGAGCGCTCTGTTTCCTGCCATGGACAACAAAAACCGGGTGTCTGAAAGACAGACATCCGGCTTCATTTGTCTGAAAATTGGGCAGGTGTCAGGCCTTCTTGCCGGACGCGCGGCTGTTTTCCAGAATCAGCTCCGCTACGCCCCGGTAGAGTTCCAGCACGCGCGCCATCTGCTCGCCCACATCCTGCTTCATGCCGCCGAGCATCCAGTCGATACAGAGGCCAAAGAGCTGGCACTTGATGAACCGGTGCAGCACCTCGCGGTCCTCCGGGGAAATGCACACGTCGGGATAAGCCGATTTCAGATACTGCTCGGTCATATACGCGCAGAGCTTCATGACGCTCGCCTCAAACGTATCGCGGCTGACGGAATTATAGACGTGCATGATCGCGCGGCGGTTTTTCTGCGCGTAATCCACGACTGTGCGGAACGCCTCTTCGATCTTGTCGACCGTCGGATACTGCGCCATCAGATCGTTCGTCCGCTCGATGATGATCTCGCCCAGCAGCGACGGAATGTCCTGAAAATGATAATAGAACGAATTGCGGTTGATGCCGCAGCGCTCAACGATGTCACGCACGGAAATTTTGTTCAGCGGCTTTTCGTCCAGCAGCTCCAGAAACGCCGCCTTGATCGCCTGCTTCGTAAAGTTTGCCATGGCCTCTCCTTTGTCTCGTCATGACGGATTCTTTCATGTTATCATATCAGACTTCCAAACGTTTTGCAAGATATCCGCCGGGGATAATGTCCGCATTTTCCAACAGGGAAGTTGTGATTTCGCCGGGTATTTCTGAAAAAACAGTCCGTTCTGCCGGGTCGATGTGCTCAATCGACCCCTACGCATAATTTCTGCAGTTTTGCCTTGACCGCGAAATCAGCCCCCGGCGAAAGCCGGGGGCTGAGCTTCTTAGGGGATGCTGGGGCACACGGGCTTATTCGTCGACAGACTCGTCAAAGTCCTCTTCGAGGGAAGCGTCGTCCTCGTCCTCTGCCAGCACGAACTGCTCGATGATGGCAGCCTGACGGGATGCTTCCTCCTGCTGGAGCTCGAGCGCTTCAAGATCAATATCGCCGCCGTCGACCGAAATATCGAGCGCAGCGCAGCAGTCAAAGAGCTTCTGCTGATTCTTTGCGGTGACCAGCTCTTTCTGCTCTGCCGTCAGCTCGTTGTAAGCGTCCAGCGCCTCCTGCACCTTCTCGCGATGCTCTTCCTTCACACGCTTGGCCGTCGGAAGCTTCTTGATGAGCTTTTCGACTGCCTCTGCTGCATCCTCGTCTTCGATTGCCTGTGTAAGTGCCTCTTCGCAGTCTGCAAGCTTGGCAATCACTTCTGCGCTGTCATCCGCGTACTTCTTTGCGTTCTCGTTCAGCTTGTCGTAAGCCTTTCTGGCTGCCGAGATAGCAGACTTGTTCTTCACGATCACGTCTTCCGCTGCTGGAAGCTTTTCGATCTTGGCGATGACCTTGTCCGCTGCCTTCTGGTCCTTCTTATCCTGCGAAACGGCCTTCTTGAGCGCCTTTTCCGTGTTCGTCAAGAGCTTGAGGTTGTCTTTGCCGACGATGTTCTTGCCGACCTTGCCGAGGTCATTATAGGCCTCTCTAGCAGCGTGGATCTCAGCCTCGTCGGACTTGTCATCATGATCATAGACGACCGTTTCAGGCAGCGCCTGGATCATCTCGATCACAATTTCCGCCGCAGATTTATCCGCCGCAACATCGTCGAGCGCCTTCCGGAGCGCAGCTTCCGCCGCAGTCAGGGTATCAAGGTTCGAGACGAGCTTCTTCTGATCGTCGGTCAGTTCGTCATACGCTGCGCGGGCTTTTTCGATCTCTGCTTTGTCGGTGTAATCGACCCTCTCAGACTTCGGCAGCGCCTTGATCAGCTTTTCGACCGCAGAGGCCGCCTTTTCGTTGGCCTTCATTTCCGCTTCGTTTGCATCGAGATAGTCTCTGCGCGCGGTGAACGCGTCCAGCGTGGCCTTTTCTGCCTCGGAGATGAAGGTCTTCTGTGCATCCGTCAGCTTATTGTATGCCGTCTCGACGGACGTGATCGTTCTGCGGTCATTCAGACCCATGCCGTCGGGCTCGCCGGTGAGCTTGGAGGCGATCAGGTCACTGACCTTTTTGGCCGCCCTCTCATTGGCCGCAAGGGACTTCCTGGCCGCTGTGAGCTTTCTGCTTTCCTCTTTCGTGACAAGCTTTTTGAGTTTCGGCTCCATGCCTTCGTAGAGTTCCTCGGCCTTCTGCACGAACTGCTTCTCGCTCTCGGTCACGTTCTTTTCGTCCGTGATCTCCTGCAAGAGGCCGCGCAGGATGTAGACGTCCATGTTCTTCTCGTATTCTGCAAGCTTTGCCTCCGCGTCAAGGAGCTTTTGCGCCACCTGCGGATCGAGCATGGCCTCGCGGATGCCTGCATCCAGATCATTGTACGCGCTGCGGGCAATGGTCACGGCCTTTTCAAACGCTTCTGCATTGTCGCTCGAGATCTCGTCGGGGATCGCCTGGATCTTGTTGGCCACGTCATCTGCCAACGCCTTGTACTGTCTGTATTCGTCGCTGTTCTCGTCGAGCTCGAGATAGTAGTTGACGGTGTAGTAGAAGTAGATCTTGTCGCCGTCTTCCACGAACTCGGCGTTGATCGCGTCGGCATATTCCCCGTTGCGGGTGTACATCCAGCCGCTGTAGGGTCTTTCCTTCGTCGCCGCCTCGAGCTTCACGCCGTTCGGGTCAGTGATCGCGGCAATGTATCCACCGTAGTAGCCGGCATAGGAATCGGAGGTGTACTCGGTGTCTTTGAAGAAGGCCTGCATGACCTGCGCAACGGTGATGCCGTCGCCGGTATCCTTGCCCTCGAACGCATAGGCGTTCTCCTTGTTCGAGACGAAACCGTCGACTTCGCGGCCGTCAACAATGACCTCCACGCCAATGTCCGTTCCGGTATCCGGCTTTTCCGGCTCGTCGATATTCTGCTTGCCGTCGACCTTGACGGTCGTGGAAACTTCGTGCTTGTAGAACGTCGCAAACTGCTCATACGCCCCATCCGGAGTTTCGGCGTCTTTCACAAACTTCTCATAGTACTTGGCGTACTGCGTGTAGGTCAGCCAGCTCTTGATGGTGACTTTGGTGTTGTATTCCGGCTGCGTCAGAAGAAGATTCTCATACTTGATGATGGTGCGGCGGCTTGAATAGAACGTGCGGTATGTTTCGCCGTAGGACGCCATCGGGTCATAGCCGGGATAGTCGTCGGTGTAGATGCCCTCGACGTTCTTGACCTGGCCGAGCGTCGGATAATCATAGCCGCCAATATCGTTCTTGACGATCTTGTAGAACGGATGGAGGTCGGTCGTAATGTGATTCTTGTCGGTGTTCTCGCCGCGGATGCTCTGCCAGTAGACTTCTTCCTGGGTGACCTCAGTCATGAGCGCCTTCGCGTCGTCGATCTCCTTCTGGGTCAGCGGCTCGATCGTAAATGTCAGGATCGTCTCGCCGAGCACCTTGCCGGGCGTGCTCTTGCCGTTGACCTTCACACGCTCGCAGATCTGCACCTTGATCTTCGCTTCGACTGCGGGCTGTCCGGGCAGCGGACGATAGACGGTGATATGATAGCCGTTCACGTCTGCCACGTCGGGCGTCAGGCTCTCCAACTTCTGCATCTGACTGTAGTCGTAGTTGAAGATGCCCGCGTCAGACATCTTCTGGAGACTCGGGATCAGCAGATCGTCCTTGACAGGCTTCGTCAGGTCGACCTTCGCGCCGTAGTCATAGTAGTTGGTCACAAGACCGGGGAGTTTATCCTTGAGATTCTGCGACAGCACATTCTGCGCATCTTCTGTCTCGGGCTTTACCGTAATACGGAACGCGTTTTGGAGCTGGAGCGTGCTGACATTGTCGCCGCTGCTGCTCATCATGGCAGAGATCGTGTACGGGTCAAGGTTTTCGTCGAACAGCGTGACCATCCGCAGCTCGAACGTTGTGGCAGGTTTGCCCTGTGACGGACGGCGCGGCGAAATGTTGATCTGGCTGTCCGTAAATTCATATGTCACCGCGTCAGACGGGTTCACACTGAAGCCGACGCGGACTGCAACGCCGTCCACTGTGACCGTGCGCGGTGCGACGAGCATTTCGGAAACTTCTCCGTCCACGACCATGCCGGTAAAGCTCTTATCCGTGCTGGCCTTTGCCGTATTGGTGTTTTCGCCGCGGATGGCTTCCCATGTGAGCTGCTCGTCGAGCGCCCTCTGCATGAGTTCCTGCGCTTTTTCCACATCCCAGCCGATGCGCACGTTCGCCGTAACCGTCTTCTCTGCGCCGAGTTTGGAAAGCTTGAACTGTACGCCGGTGTAGGTCACATACTTGGTGTCCGCGCCGCCCTCGCCCTGATAATAGGTGACGGTTCCGTCTTCTGCGAGGTACGAATGGCCGGTAACAGAGGTTGTCGCAAGCGTACCTGCACTGACAAATTCGACCTCGATGCTGTCGTCATAGCCGTTGACATACAGCCAGTAGGAAACAGCGTCCATTGCCGTCTCGTGGCCGCGGATCTGCACGGGCTGGACAAACGCATCCTTTGCCGACAGCGCTTTTTCGATGCTGCCGAGCACGTTTCCGGCCTCAGCTTTCACAGAGTAGAGAATAACAGTGATCTCGCGGCTCTTTTCTGCCGTACCCTTTGCCGCGGTCGCGGTGAGCTTGACGGTGATCGTGTCTGCCTCGGGGAGCGTGACCGCGCCGGTTTCCGCGTTCAGTGCATCGCTGTCCGAATGCCAGGAGATCCGGCTGCCGTTTTCACCCGTCGCTGCAAGCACCAGCTGCGCCTGCGATTTGATATGGTATATGCCGTTGTTATCGGGCGTCAAAATGCCCTCGGTGTTGCTCAGGTCGATCTGCTCGCCGTATACTTCCAGATACTCGGCTTCTTTTTCCTTGCAGAACTGCTGATAGACGTAGGGTTTTGCGTCCTCCGGCGAGGTCAATACACCGCAGTCATAGCCCCAGCTGTCGCGGATGTACGTAAGGAGCATACTCAGGGAAGTCTCCGCGACAAACTCGTCTGTCTCCTCCTGCACCTGCGCGCAAAGCTCCTGTACAAGCGCCGCCTGGTTTGCATCTTTGAGGACAAGCGCGCGAACGTCGAGCGTGACTGCCTTTTCGTCCTCGGTCAGTTCCGCTTCTTTGCCGCCCTGCCATGCGTGGATCGGGTAGCCGCCGTTGATGCCGTCGGTGTCGACATGATAGCGTTCCAGACCGAGATGATCCTTGATGAAGCCATCGCTCTGCATGCCAGCCTTCGTCATCGCCGTGAGGCCGTCTGCACTTCCGGCCGCGACCGCAGCTTCTGCCGCATCCTCGCGGTAGTAGCTGCCGGAGATCGAGCCGCTGTTCACGCCGACGAACGCGCCGAGCGCACCGCCCGCAGAACCGGTAACTGTACCTGCCGCGTAGCTGTTCGTAATGGCCGCAGTGTTTTTGGTCTGGCCGATGAAGCCGCCGACCGCCGTATAGCCGCTGCCCGCTTCCACCTTGACGGTACCGGTCGCGTAGCTGTTTTCCACCGTGCCGTACAGGTTGCCAACCAGACCGCCCATGTTGAGCTCTGCTTTCAGGCTCTTCATCGAGCAGCTGACGTTTGCAGCAGAACCGCAGTTGCGGATTGCCGTACCTGCGTCTGCGCGTCCGATGAGGCCGCCTGTCGTGCCGTAGGAGTTGATTCTGTGCAAAGAACCCGTGGTGAAGCAGTTTTCTACCGTACCTGCGCTGACGTCTGCAAGCAGACCCATGTTTGTGCCTTCTTTAATCGCACCGGAAACGGTAATGTTTTTGATCACACAGGCTCCGACGAAGTCGAACAGACCCTTGCTGCCCGCAAGACCGGAAACCATGAAATATTTGCCGTCGAACGTACCGGTATATTGATTGCTGACCGTGCCGATGCCCGGCCACGTTTTGCCGTTGAGGTTGATGTTGTCGGTCAGCGCCGCGTTCAGAGCCGTTCTGCCGCCGTTGACCGCATCTGCGAACCACGCGAGCTCTGCGGCGCTCGAAATCTGATACGTTCCGTCCGCGCTCTTTTTTGGCTCGTTCTTCGTCCCACCGTCCCAGCCGATACCGGCGTAGGTGAGCTTGACGGTGATCGTCTCATCTCCCGACACAGTGATCGCGCCGCTCTTGGAGACATAGTTTTCCTTCGAGACGGTGTAATCATACGTTTCGCCCTGCACAAGGGTGAATGTGCCGTTGTCGTTTGCCGTCTGCGCGCCCTGTGTTGCATGGGTCACGGAGACAGCCGCATCTACCGGGTCTGTCTGGAAGGTGATTGCTGCCGACGGCATCGGCTGAAGTACCTCGACATGGATGGCCTTGTTCTCGCCTTCCACCGGGAAGGCGACGTTTTCGACCGTCTTATAGCCAAACTTCGACGCCGTGTAGGTGTAATTGCCGTCCGGAAGCGTATAGCCGCCGTCCTTGTCGGGGGTCACCACGTCACCCTTTGCGTTCTTGACGGTGATGACCGTCCCCTCCGTGCCAAGCGTGAAGGTAACCTTCGAGAGCGCCTCGGTGCGGAAGTCCTTGAGTTTGACAAAGATGTTGCTTGCATCGCCGTAGACGTACGGCTGCTCATAGGTCAGCGTCAGCTTATCGCCTGCGGCAAGATCTGTCGTGAAAGTCTTCCACGTTGTCTCGCCGTAAGCCTCCAGCAGCGTCTTTGTTCCGTTCTTGACAACGAACGGACAATCCTCATCGCTCGTTGTCGAGCCATAGTAGGAGAAGTACAGGCGCAGCGCCTTTTCTGCGGTCAGGGTGATGGTCGCCTTGCCGTAGTTTCTCACGCTGTCACTGATCAGATAGTCGCCCGCAGCGTCCTTGACCGCCTTATAGGGGTAGACGTTGCTGTTTGCGGCGATGATGCCGTCGCAATTTGCGAAGAAGTCTTCAAACACGGGCTTCCGCGCCAGCGTGACGCGGATCTCTCCGCCTGCTTCCGCCAGTTCTAGCTCGCCCGCCGCATCATCGCACTTCGCGTGCGAAACGGTGTAGGTATACGTGCCGACCGGAAGCGTGCAGGACTCCGCCGCGTCCTCTGCGATCGTCTCGTTATAGACGATCTCGCTGCCCTTGCAAATCACGACAGTGTAGGGCTTTTCGCAGTCCTCCGGCAGGGTCACATGGAACGTGACCGTCGCATTCTTGAGTTCCGTAAGCGCCGGAACTGTGATGTTCTTCGTCTCGCCGCCCGCAACGGTAAACTCGCCCGTCTCGTCCTTACAACCAAACTTCGAGGCGGTGTAGGTGTAGGTACCGGCAGGCAGCGCGACGGAACTTGCGCCGCTCGCAGGCTCATAGGTTTCGTTGGTTTCCTTGTTGGTGAACACAAGGGTCGCGGCCTCGGTTCCAAGCGTAAAGTTCACAGTCGCGAGCTTGACCGTTTTGAAGTTCTTGAGATAGACGTAATATGTCGACGCGTTATAGTATGTCTGATACTTGAGCGTCAGCGTATCTCCGGCGTTCAGGTCGATGGAATAGTGTTCCCATTCCTTGCTGTTCTGGAACTCCTTCGTAGCCGTACTGGCGTTGTTCTTGATGACCTTGAGCACGTAGTTGCCCGTATACACGTAAGGCAGCACGTCAAAGCTCAGGCTCACATTCTCCGTCACCGTAAAGGCGATTGTCTGCGTTTTGTAGCTGCTGGTCGTGGATTTGAGGTAGTTACCGGCCTCATCTTTGACAGGCGTCCACGGGTTGGACGTGTCGTTCTTCACCGCAACGCCTTCACAGTCCTCGAAGAAGTCGGCGAAGACGAGCTTGCGGGTCAGTTCCTTCTTTTCCGTGACCGCGCTGCCCGATACCGTGAAGCTGCCCGTCACATCGTCGCAGTTCGGGTGCGTGATGGTGTAGGTGTAGCTGCCGTCCGGAAGCGTCGTGGTGTTTTCGCCCTTGAGCGTGCGCACGGTGGCAGCACCCTGCTTGATGGTGATCGTGTAGCTGTTTTTGTCTTCTGCGGGAATCGTCTCGGGGATTTCCAGATCGAATGTCACTGTCTGGCCGGGAAGCTGCTGGAGCGTAATGGTCTTGGAAACGTCCTTCTCCGTGACCTTGATCGTGTCCGTCGCAGTCTCGTAGCCGAAGGCCGAAGCTTCGTAGGTATACGTGCCCGGAGTAACGGTATATTTGCCGTTCGTACCGGTAACCGTCGTGCCCGCCTCGTCCTTGAGCGTCAGGCTCGCGTCCGAAGGAACGGTCGTAAGCTCGATGGTGTAGAGCCGCTCAAATGTGAAGTCCTTGAGCCAGACGCAGTCCTTGCCGTTGTTGCCGCTGGAATCCTTCCGGAAGGTCAGCAGCTGCTCTTTGCCCGGCTGAAGCGAGAAGCTCACCTGCGTCCATTTGGTTTGATTGTACTTTGTGGCGCCGTAGGCGTAGCTGCCAAGCAGCAGATAGTCGTAGTTCGATTCGGAGTCGGTCTTGTACCAGAAGCTGATATTTCCGGCAGGCGCGTTCTCGTTCAGCTTGATGGAGACCCAGACCTGGGAGTTGCCCATGCCCTGGCTCTTGGACTGGAGCGCGCCTTCTTCTTCGTCGTATGCGAACTCCTCATCCTTGCCGGTATAGCTCGAGTTGTGGCCGTAGGTGATCGTCGCGTACGGACGAAGCTGCTGGAACACATCAGGACGTCCCTGAATCTCGACCTGATAGGAAACGCTCTTGCCCTTGTAGGAAAGCAATACATCGGCCGTTCCCTCTTTTGACGAGTCAAACGCCGCCGTCACGCCCTTGGCCGCAAAGTCCGCCGCAGAAATCTCCTTGTCGTCTGCGTTCGTATAGTGAACCGTCAGAACGAGTCCGTCCGTCTTGAGCTTCTCGTTCTGGAAGTAGGTCGTCTTCGCATTGGTGGTATCCACCGTGAGGGAGTCCACCTTCGGAAGGTCGATCGTCAGCGTGCCGGCAGTGGGGTCGACGCTGCCCGCCGCATCCTCATAGCCCTCTTCCGTGGTCGTGGCCGTGTAGGTATACGCGCCGTCCTTGAGGAGCTTATAGCTGCCGTTCGTTTCCGCAACTGTATTACCGGCTGCGTCCTTGATCGTTACAATCGCGGACGCGGGGTTCTTCGTGACCGTGAGGCTGACCCACGCGGAAGCGTCCTCATTCAAAGAGACGGTAACCGCCGAAAGCGTCGCGCCGTCGTTCGCCTCCTTCTCGGAAACTGTGAACGCATCGCCGTTCTTTGTCTCGTAGCCCGCGCAGGAGACCGTGTAGGTATACGTGCCCGCAGGGAGAGAGACCGTCTGCTCCGCGCCCGTGCCGGAATAGGCCGTCTCGCTGCCCTTCAGGACGGTGAGCGTCGCCGCCGCCGGGGTAATATGGAAGGTCTTCGAAGCGGTCGGAACTTCCCATGCAAGCGTGGGATAGCTGCCCGCCTTCGCCATGAAGCCATCGCCAAGGAGCGCCGCAAAGGCCGCTTCCTTCATTTCCGCGTCGGTCTTGAACGCGCAGTTCGTTCCCTCGACGTAGCACAGCTTCTCGGCAACGCCTGTCAGCGCGTAGCTGTTCGTGGTATTCGCGCCCGTGCCGCCGCCGACGATCGCGTATCCGGCGTTCGTACTGGTGCCGTATTTTTCAATTGCGCCTGTCGAGTAGCAGTTCTGAACCGTAACCTGACTTGCTACGCCCTGCGTTCTGCCTCCGTTGTGGCCCACGATACCGGCATAGTTGTTAAAGCCGGTGATCTTTCCCTGGTTGTAGCAGTCGACGATCTTGTGCGCCGCATACTGTGCAACGCCGATGATGCCGCCGACCTTGTTGCCGCTGCCGGTAATATCACCGAGGTTGGCGCAGCCCTGAATGGTCAGTGTGTTTGCGCTGCTCGTACAGCCGCCGACAATGCCGCCGACCGGGCTCGTGCCCGTAATATCTGCGGTGTTCATGCAGTTGATGATTTTGATCTCACCGTCTGCCGTGTTGGCCATACCGGCAATACCGGCGAGATAGCTTGTGCCGGTCACCGAACCGGCAACCTTCAGGTTCTCAATGGTCGACGGACCGTTCACAATGCCAAACGGGCTGCTGGTCATGCCGCTTAGCGTAATGGTGTGGCCGTTGCCGTCAAAATGGCCCTGGAAGTCGCCGCTGTGCGGCTTCGTGATCGTTATATCCGTGTCAAGGATATAGTTTCCGCCCGCTGCCATCGCGGCAAATTCCTCTGCCGTCGTGATAGGCGCTGCGGTTTCTGCCGCAAACGCCACGGTCGGGAGCATGCCCAGAACCATGACGAGCACCAGCAGAATACTTACCAGTCTCTTCTTCATAAATACCTCCTGTTTTTTAGAGCCGCCCTCCAAGGCCGCCCTCTTTCACAAAGCGCTCGCGCGCAATTTGACAAAAAAAACCGTGCAGAAACCGACTGCACGGGCGATAAGATACAGAAAAAGCCCGTGCTCAGTTTGGGCAAGCACGAAACCAGCTGGCGTATCTGACTTACCCGGTTTTCCCGGTATCACAGTGACCTACTCGCGGGGACTTGCACCCCATTCCGCCTCCGGCGCTTTGCCGGAACGCTGTAACTATTCATTTAGCTTCATTATAACGATGCGAGGAAGTATTTTCAAGTCCTTCCCCCGTTTTTTCGTGTGAAAAATCGTATGATGATAAACCATATTATAAAAGCGGCAGACAGTCGCCTGTCCGCCGCTTACGTATTATGGGTGCTTTCGTGTCCATCGGGCGCAGAGCGCCGCAATGCGCGGAACCGCCCACTCGAGAAGCTTGTCGTCCAGCCAGAAAATGACGTTCCCGCCCAAGATGAGCGCGAGTGTCAGCCACAAGCCCATCGAGAACAGCTCCTCTCGCAGCGCGTCCAGCCGGAACACAAACAAAAGAGCGCCGTATACCGCGAAAATCGCCGCGTTGAAAAGAAGCAGCTTGGAGGCAATGCGCCGGGGCTTCGGCTTCCGGTCGAGCTTCGGCTTTACGATCGGGTAATATCCCAGCGCGAGGAAGATGGCCGCCGCCTCCTTGTCGGGCGCAAGCAGCAGGCTCAAGATCGCGCTCGCAGCGAACATCGCCCAGCTCAGCCTTTCTCCGCAAAGGATCAAAACCGGCACAAGCGTCATGCTCGCAAGCACCGGGCAGCAATACGTCGCGGCCGGGAGAATCGTCCCCATCGCCATGATCGCCACCGCCAGCGCGCACAAAACCCCGCAGAGCGCCAAGTCGCGGCTCGAGCGTTTCATCAGAACGTTTTTTCGCGCAGCAGGTCATACTTGATCTGCCAGAGCTTCTGCGAGAGGTCAACATAGTAGGTGTGCGGGTTATCAAAGCGCTTGACCTCGTCCCAGAGCGTGTCGATCTGCTGCTGGCAGTAGGCCTTGATCTCGGGGAGGGTCGGAAGCTTGTAGACGAGCTCGCCGTTTTTGAAAATCGGGACCATGAGCTCTTTTGCTTTGAAGTTATAGACGGTTTTGCGCTTCCACGTCGCCTCGGGGTCGAAGATCTCGATGTCCTTCGTATCGTCGACCGTCTCGTCAAACACGCACAGATAGTCTGCGATCGCCTTGCCGGTGTCGTTTCCGAAGAAGCGATAGAGCTTTTTGAAGTGCGGGTTCGTGATCTTGCCGACGTTTTCGCTGACCTTGATCTTCGGGATGACGTTCCCGTTCTCGTCTTCAATGGCCGCGAGCTTGTAAACGCCGCCGAAGACCGGCTCGGAGCGCGCGGTGATGAGCCGCTCGCCCACGCCGAACTGGTCAATTCTCGCGCCCTGCACGAGAAGGTCGCGGATGAGGTATTCATCGAGCGCGTTGGAGCACGAAATCGTGCAGCTCTCCCAACCCGCATCGTCCAGCATCTGCCGCGCCTTTTTCGTCAGATACGTCATATCGCCCGAGTCTAACCGAATGCCGCACTTGGTAAGCCCCTTGGGCTTTAAGACCTCGTTGAATGCGCGGATTGCATCAGGAATGCCGCTTTGCAGCGTGTTGTAGGTGTCGACCAGAAGTGTCGGGTTGTCGGGATAGATTTCACAGTAGGTCTTGAACGCCTCATACTGGCTCGGGAACATCTGGACCCACGAGTGCGCCATCGTGCCGCCCGCAGGAACGCCGTAGAGCTGGTCGGTGAGCGTGCAGGCCGTGCCCGCGCAGCCTCCAATGTAGGCCGCTCTCGCGCCTAAGATTGCAGCGTCGCTGCCCTGCGCGCGCCTGGAGCCAAATTCGAGCACCACGCGGCCCTTTGCCGCCCGGCAGACACGGTTCGCTTTTGTGGCAATGAGGCTCTGGTGGTTGAGCGTCAGAAGCAAAAACGTTTCGACCAGCTGCGCCTCGATCGCGGGCGCGCGCACGGTCAGGATCGGCTCCTTCGGGAAAATCGGCGTCCCCTCCGGCACCGCCCAGATGTCGCCCGTGAAGCGGAAGCTTTTCAGGTAGTCTAAGAAATCCTCGCTGAAGATGCCGCGCGTACGCAGATACGCGATATCGTCCTCTCCGAAGTGCAGGTTCTGGATATACTCGATGGCCTGCTCCAGACCCGCCGCGATGGCAAAGCCGCCTTCATCGGGCACCTTGCGGAAAAACAGATCAAAGTATGTGATCTTGTCCTGCATGCCGCTTTTGAAGTAGCCGTTCGCCATGGTCAGCTCATAGAAATCGCAGAGCATGGTCAGGTTGATATTCGGATTCGTCTGCATGATGTTTTATTTTCCTTTCATATACGAATTCCCGACGAAGCATTCATCCGGAATCCAGTAGGTTTTACCATCTGCGCCTACTATATCATATTATTTCCCATCCGCCAACCGTCTGGCGCGGACAAATTTGCTTTTTTGCTCTTCTATAAGGCCATATTTCCGCGAAAGCTCGCCCGCGAAGGCAAGAAGCGCCTTGCCGTCTCCCCGCGTGAGCTCGAGCTCCAGCTCGCAGAAGGGCTCTTTATGCCGCCCGCCAAGCAGTTCTCCCCCGTCCGCGCAAATTTCGCACGTCGTCCCGTCCGGCAAGCGAAGCGGCTGCGTCAGCCGCACAAATTCCGCACCGCAGACCATCTCGAGCCCTGGCTTTGTCAGTTCCACGAGTTCTTCCGGCGCGCCCTTTTGAACGAGCGTCCCGATGGCCTCCTCCGGCGTTTTTCCTTCGCATTCCCACTCGCCGCGCGCATAGCCCTCACCGGGCGTTTTCATCGTCACGACGCTCTTTTCGTTCTCCTGCCGCACGCGGAGCATCCATCTGCGGCTCGAGAGCGCTCCGTCTGCCGTATCAAAATACGTCGTGCGCATGTGAATTTCGCGCAGCTTCTCCTGCGCCAATTTCACGACCTGCGCGTCGCGCAAAATCTCTCCCATCTGCTCGACGCTCTTCGCGCGCAGCTTGATTTCAAACTCGGTCGCCATAAAAGCCCTCCCGCTCATGAATTGGCTTTATTCTACGACGTTTTTGCTGTATACGCAAGCGAATTCTCGGGAAGCTCTGATTGAATCAGAGCTCCCCCTATTTCCCGCTCCATTTCCCGACAGGCTTTTTCTGTCATTTCTGCTAGACTGACAGACATCACAAAAGCGGAGATGGAAGCCATGAAAAAACGCGCAGTCACACGTTCGCCCGCAGCGCGCCGGTTCGCTTCGGCGTTTTCGTCGTCCTTCCTGCGTCTGGGGCTATATGCACTGGGCGCGGCAGCCGCGGGCTTTTTGCTCAGCGCGGCGCAGATCGGGGGCGTATGTCTTCCGGCGGCCATTGCGCTGACGGCGGCGCTGCCGTTTTCTCTGGCGGCGGTCTTCGCCTACGCGGGCGCGGCGCTTGGATATTTCGCGTTCTGGGGCGCAACAGGCGCAGTCGAGCCGGTCGCGGCGGGGTTTCTGATCCTGGCCGCGTCGTGCCTGTTCCATGACGTAATTCCGGCCTCGCGCCGGTGGTTCTTCCCGCTGCTCTCGTCCGGCATCTACGCGCTGACGGCGCTCATTTTTCTCCTGAGCGCCCCGGTCCATACGAGGGCCGTCTGCGTTTTCGCTGGAAAGGCCGCGCTCGTCTGCCTGTGTACCTATCTTTTCACGGGGTTATCCGAAAAGCGCGCAGAGAGCGTCGCGGCGCTGGGCTTCGGGCTTCTTCTCAGCGGAAGCAGGCTCCTGCTCCTGCCGGGATTGCCGCTCAGCGTGATTTTATCCGGCTGCGCGGTGTTTTTGTGCAGCGGGACGCGGGAATTCTGGCTGGCCTCGGGTGTGTGCGCAGTCGCCTTGGATTTGAGCTTCCGGCCGGGCTACAGCGCGGGCGCGATGCTGTTTCTGGCCGCGCTCACGTGCCACTATCTAAAGCCCCGCTTTGCTGCTTTGCGCGCGTGCGTCTATTTTCTCGTGCTGGCCCTTTCGTCGTTTCTCTTTGGCGCGGGGCAGACGATGTTCCCGCCCGGCGTTTTTCTCGGAACGGTTCTGGGCCTTCTTCTATGGAAGCCTGCGCAGCCGCTTCTTGCCGCGCGCGATGTGCCGCTCGACGCAGCGCGGGAAAAGGCACTCACGGCAGCATCAGGCGCTTTATGGTCGCTTGCAACGGATTTGCAGCGCGGGTGTACCAGCGGGTTGGAGCCACAGAGTGCCGCAGTTTTTGACAAGGCCGCCGAAGAGGTCTGCCGTTCGTGCGCCAAGTGGAGCGTCTGCTGGGAGCAGAACGCGCAGGAAACCTTCCGCCTGCTCAGCCGCGCCTCGCGTGGGATCTTGCGCCGGGGAGAAGCCAAGCGCGACGATCTGCCGCCGCTGTTTTTAGCCCGCTGCTGCCACATTGACAGCTTCCTGCGCGCGGTCAACGATGCGCTCTCTACACAACTTGCCAAAGTGCAGTACCAGTCGCGCCTTGCCGAAAGCCGCCAGATCCTCTGCGACCAGTACCGGGTCCTCTCCCGCCTTCTGCAAAGCCTCAGCGAGCGCGCGCCCGGCCAGACAGAACCCGATGCGTATGCTCCGGAGCTTGGCTTCCGGGCGACGGGTCTCCGCGGCTCAAATATCTCCGGGGACTACGGCGCGAGTTTCCGCGTGGGCGAATGGTATTACCTGCTTCTGTGCGACGGCATGGGCTCGGGCGAGGAGGCGCGAGACGAAGCTATGGGTACAAGCGCGCTTCTCAAAGAACTGATCGAATCGGGTCTGGAAGCGCACGATGCGATGCAGACGATCAACGGCCTTTACATTCTGCGAGACGGCGGCGGCTTTTCCGCGATTGATCTGCTGCAG
>ENA-ORTY01001840-ORTY01001840.1-human-gut-metagenome-genome-assembly--contig:-NODE-1840-length-22168-cov-13.113689_pt1 | contig 22168 bp, 14 predicted proteins | sample MGYA00241917_ERZ509198 | MGnify/ENA primary metagenome ERZ509198 (study PRJEB26280, sample SAMEA2338857) | human gut metagenome | biome: human gut; feature: human-associated habitat; material: faeces...
GCCAGAACAGATGAATATATTTTCTTCTTAACCTTTGGCACATGCGCACCATCTCCGCTGTGCCTTAATGAAGATTGGCGGGGAAAAATAAAAGGCGGATATAAAGACAAGTTGCGCTGGAATGGCCTTCAAAGATCGGGAACTGCAACACTGCGTTCCGATAGGCCAAATATGTTTTACCCGATATTTATAACAAATGATGGCACAAAGATAGTTGAAGTCGGAAATAGCATACCTCTTAATGTAGACAGGGCGACAATTCAAGCGCCAGAAGGTCAAATTGCAATCTGGCCAATTTTCCCGGACGGAAGAGAGGGCCGGTGGCGCTTAGGTCGAGATACATTGATTGAACTGATCGAGAAACACTACGTTCATATTGGAAAAATTCAAGGAGATAGGGCAGCGATTACATATCTGGCACAAGGCGAACAGGCTAAAGTTGAAAACGGCGATTTCCCTGTTGTTGGATACAATCCTGATGGTTCTATCATTGTTGATGAAAGCGGATATGAAGCTAGATTTCTTCCAGGTACGCAATGGTGGATAACAAGCCATGATGCCACACAAAAAGGAACTAAAATGTTAAACGATATTATTGGGCGCAGATTTACTTTCCCAAAGTCGGTATACGCTACCCACGATGCTGTCCAATTCTTCGTTGTAAACAAACCTAACGCTCTTATAGTTGACTTCTTTTCTGGATCGGGTACTACTATGCATGCCGTGAATCTCCTCAACGCCGAGGATGGTGGGCATCGCCGCTGCATCATGGTGACCAACAACGAGGTTTCCGACGCGGAGGCAAAGGAAATGTCCAAGCGCGGACTCAAGCCCGGTGACGAGGAATGGGAAAAGCTCGGCATCGCCCGCTATGTCACATGGCCGCGCACGGTCTGCTCCATCGAGGGACATGACGTAAACGGCAATCCGCTCAAGGGCAACTACATTGGCAGTGATATCCCTATGGCGGACGGCTTCAAAGCAAATGCTGCGTTCTTCAAGCTGGGCTTCCTCGACAAGAACGCCGTTGCCCTCGGCAGACAGTTCAAGGAAATGCTGCCGACGCTGTGGATGAAGGCGGGCGCACACGGCGCGTGCCCCAACATCGGCAAGACTGTGCCGGAGATGCTCATCCTGCCGGATAACAAATTCGCGGTGCTGGTGGACGAGAGAGCATACATGGCATTCGCAGAAAAGCTGGACGAGCATCCTGAGATCGAAACGGTGTTCCTCGTGACGGACTCAGACAGCGGCTACCGGGACATGATCTCCGGACTGGATGTCAAGGAAAGCTACCAGCTCTACAGAGACTATCTCGACAATTTCCGCATCAACGCGGTCAGGAGGTAAGCGGACATGAAAGTTGAATTATTCCCCTTCCAGAAAACAGCGCTTGCCAGACTGCGTCAGAGCGTAGCAACCGCGCTGGGCAACTACCGGAGCACGCACACGCCGCAGGTGGTGTCTTACACCGCACCCACGGGAGCCGGTAAGACCATCGTCATGTCGGCGCTGATCGAGGATATTTATTACGGAGACGAGCTGTACCCCGAGCAGCCCGAGGCCATTTTCATCTGGCTGTCCGATTCCCCGCAGCTCAATGAACAGTCGCGGCTGAAGATCGACCTGAAGGCCGACAAGATCCGGCTGAATCAGTGCGTCGTGATCAGCGACGATTCTTTCGACATGGAAGTGCTGGAGGATGGCCACATCTACTTCCTAAACACACAGAAGCTTTCCAAATCCAGCAATCTGACGAAGCACTCGGATGGACGGCAGTACACCATCTGGGAGACGCTCTCTAACACCGTGCGCGAGAAGGGCGACCGGCTGTACTTCATCATCGATGAAGCCCATCGCGGCGCGCAGGGCACAAGAGACCTTACGAAAAACACCACGATCATGCAGAAGTTCCTGAAGGGCTCAGAAGTGGATCGTCTGCTGCCAATGCCAGTGGTCATCGGCATGACGGCTACGCCGCAGCGTTTCAACCGGCTGGCGGAAGGCATCCAGTCCACCACGCATTATGTGAAAACCACAGCGGACGAAGTTCGCGCTTCCGGCCTGTTGAAGGATCGCATCGTCATTACCTATCCCGAACACAGCGGCAATGATATGGCAGTGCTGCAGGCAGCCACAGATGAGTGGCAGCAAAAATGTCAGCACTGGTATCAGTATTGCTACGAGCAGCACTACGGACAGGTAAATCCAATTCTTGTAATCCAAGTTCAGAACGGCAGCGGGCATCAGATTTCCGCAACCGATCTGGACGAATGCCTGCGCATCATGGAAGAGCGGCTTGGCGACCGCTTCCTCGAGGGGCAGGTCGTCCACGCCTTTGGCGAGGGTACGCCGACGATTCAGATCGGCGGTCTGGATGTGCCATACTGTGAGCCGAGCCGCATCGCCGATGACAAGCGCATCAAGGTCGTTTTCTTTAAGGAGACGCTGACCACAGGATGGGACTGCCCCAGAGCAGAGGTTATGATGTCCTTCCGCCGTGCAGTGGATCACACCTATATCGCGCAGCTTCTTGGCAGAATGGTGCGCACGCCCACTCAGCAGCACATCAACGTGGACGAGACGCTGAACGACGTGCATCTGTATCTGCCGCAGTTTAATGAGGCAACCGTCTATGATGTCGTGAAGGCGCTGCAGGACGAAGAAGGCGCAACGATCCCTACAGATATCGAAGCCGAAGAAATGGGACGCGGCAACTATGATACGCTGAGCCTGCGGCCGACTTATCAGACGCCGCCGCGCCAGCCTGGCAGGGAGCGCAATGAAAATCCTGACCAGCTGTCCATGTTCGACACGCTCAGCAACGGTGATACTTCCTCGGCACAGCCGTCCGGCGGAGAAGCTCCGGCAGAGCCGCCGCAGTCTGTGCCGCAGAGGCCGATATCGTCTGAATTGCCGACGCAGCCCACAGCGCAGGGCAATCCGGCACAGGCAGCTCCGGCGGCGCGGCCAACCACTGCAGAGCCGACACAGCCCGCGCCCGCAGCGCAGCCGCCGATCATTCCGGACATTGACCGCGAAGCCGTGGTGAAGGCCATCAATGACGCAGGCCTTTTGACATACAACGTGCGCAGAGTGCGCATCACCGATTATCTCAAATCCATGTACGCGCTGGCTCGTTTCCTGACGCAGACCCGTATCGACATGGACGCGAAGGAAACGGTCATTTCCGATATCGTCGAAAAGATCCACGAGCACATTGCCCTTTTGAAGCAGCAGGGTATGTATGACGTCCTTGCCGAACAGGTACTGCAGTTTAAGCTGAGTGCACAGATATTTGATGTGTTCGGACGGTCGATTGACGATTATGCGATCCATGATCTCCTTTCCACCACGGACACGGATATTGAACGTCAATTCCGCTTGGCGGAAACGCGCCTCGGCAATGAGGGCGTCGGCAACGCATACGTCAATCACTACTACGATGAGGACGAGGTATTGACGCTGAAAATTCATGTCATCATCTTTGCCGCAAATGCCGATTGCATGGACGCGCTGAACGATTACGCGCAGCAGAAGTTCCATGATCTGAACGACGCGAATCGCCGCCGCACGGTTTCTCTGCCGGAGAAATTCAAAAAGAAGTATGATGACATCGTTTCGGACGGCGATATCATCAGTAAGCATAACTTCCGCCTGCCGGAGACCATTCGCATTCCGCATGAAATGGAAGGCGTCCTCTATAGGAACCATCTGTTCGTAGACGATTCCGGCACCGCGCTCATCAATCTGAACGGCTGGGAGCGCAAGGTCATCGCGGAAGAGGAACAGCATGAAGATTTTGTTTGCTGGCTCCGCAATCCGTCAAGAGGCTCATGGGCGCTGTGTATTCCGTATGAGATCGACGGTGAAAAGAAGCCGACATATCCGGATTTCCTGATCATTCGCCGCGATGGCTCGGACTACGTTGTGGACATTCTGGAGCCGCACGATCCGACACGGCAGGATAACCTTGGAAAAGCGAAGGGCTTCGCAGAATACGCGCGGCAGAACCCCGGCGTCGGCAGGATCCAGTTGATTCGGATGCAGCGCGACTCTGTCGGCAGAGAGCGGGCGTTCCGGCTGGATATGTCCAAGAGTTCCGTTCGGGACAAGGTTTCCCGTTGTGCCAGCAATGATGAGCTGAACCATATTTTCGAGAGTGAAGGTTTCTTTCAATAAATAAAAAAAGGAAGAAAAGCGTATGAACGAACAAGCAATCGTCAGCAAAATGCATGAGTACCTGCACACGGCCACAAAAGAACTCTGTGCATGGCTTGCAAAAATGCTGCCCCGCGTCGGCGAGGATTGGTGGCAGGTATGCGTGATGGACAACCTGTCATTCGCTCAAAAACAATACGCCACAGAAAACGGCTACTCGAAGCTGGAGGATCTTGATCTTGCAGCTCTGCTTCGCGTGGCAGACAAATCGTGGTACGACATGCGTTCATTTGCCTATCTTCCAACCCGCGACCGTCAATGCGTCCGGGACATGATGAAGGTGCGCAACAACTGGGCGCATCTTGCCGGAGCCATCGAAGACAAGGACGTTGTGCTGCGGGATCTCGATGTCATTCTGGCGTTCTTTGAGAACGTGATGGTAACCAATAAATACACGCAGGGCATCGAAGATTTCCGGCGCGAAGTAGTAAATGCCGATTTCTCCGCAGTCTTTGAAACCGAGCCAGTCAAAGTGAAAGCGCCGGAACCGGTGCAGGCAAGCACGGGAGGCATTCAGGAAAAGGATCGCGTCTATCTCACCGGAGATCCAAACACCAAAGGCATGGTGTTCTCCGTCACGGACATCGGCGGCACCAAGCGATACGAAGTGTTCGTCGACGGCGAAATCAAAACCTTCTATGAAGGACAGATTCAGAAGATCGATTCCGCGCCGTCCTACAGCTGGGTGGATTTGAGCACACTGCAAAGTAACTTGACGGCATACGAAATCAACAACCCTTCGGCGGGCAATCTATATTCGCTGAACGCGGCAAGAATCGATTTCGTGCCGTATCAGTTCCGCCCCGCTCTGAAGCTTATCAAATCGGATGAGCCGAAGATCCTGATTGCGGACAGTGTCGGTGTCGGTAAGACGATCGAAGCCGGTCTGATCGTAAAGGAGCTTGAGGCGAGAAGCGAACTGGATAACATACTGATTATCTGCCCGAAGCCGCTTATTGCAGAGCGCAAGTGGGAACTGGAAATGAAGCGCTTTGATGAGGATTTCATCCCGCTCGACGGCGCAATCCTCCGGCAGGCCATATCCGACACCCACCGAGACGAAGAATGGCCGGTACGCTATAACAAGGCCATCATTCCGTATTCCATTTTGGACAGCCGCGTATATGAGGGCGAAGATCACCGCAGAGGTAAGCAGTACGGGCTTCTGGATCTCGACCCCGCGCCGCACTTTGATCTCGTGATCATCGACGAAGCGCATCATATCCGCAACGGCAGTCTGGACAAAGACAAGGCATACGCATATAAGTGTGTCCGGTACTTCTGCGAGCACGCGGATGCAGTCATCATGCTGACCGCCACCCCGTTGCAGACCAGCGATGACGACCTTTTCACACTGATGAATCTGCTGCGCCCGGACGTCATCATGGACAAAGACGTGTTCCGCATGATGTCCAGACCCAACGAATTCATTTACAGGTGTTCCCACGCGATACGCGGAGCGGGCGAAGGATGGCAGGAAGTTGCCATTGCCGAGCTGCAGAATATCCGATCCACACAGTGGGGCGAAAATATCATTGCCAAGAATCCACTGTACGCAGACATTCTGGCGCGGCTGGCAAGGCCGGACATTACACGCGAAGAACGCGTCAAACTCGTTTCCGACGTGGAATCGCTCCACAGCTTCAACACCATGCTGAACCGGACACGCAGAAAGGATATTCAGGATTTCTGCATACGCCGGTCTTACACGGTCGAAACCAGCTTCACACCGCAGCAGTATGACCTGCATAACGAACTGCTGAGATTTGAATACGAAGCGCTTTCCAAGCTCCACAATGTGCGCTGCATTCCCTTCATGATGAGCACGATCCGACGTCAGGCGGCAAGCTGCATCTTCGGGCTCGCGCCCCACATCCGGGATCTGATCACACGGCGCTTTGACCAGATGGTTGAAGACCCGGATGTAGACATGGATGAGTACGATCTGGACGGAAAAGCCACGTCCACATTGATGGCGTTGGCTCATCATGTGCTGGAGCTCGCAGATCTGCTGCCGGAAGACGACCCGAAGTTCGATAGCATCTGCACGGTGATCGACGAAAAGCAGAAGCTGGAAAACAACAAGATCATCCTCTTCAGCTCGTTCCGGCATACACTTGCCTATCTGGAAAAGAAGCTGCGCAGCCGCAATTATCGCGTCGCGCAGATCAACGGCAGCGTCAAGGACGATGACCGTCGCGCACTGCGTGAACGGTTTGAGCTGGACAAAGCAGACCCGGATGCGCTGGACATCCTGCTCTTCACAGAGGTAGGCTCAGAAGGTTTGGACTACCAGTTCTGCGACACCATGATCAACTATGATCTGCCATGGAACCCGATGCGCATTGAACAGCGTATCGGTCGAATCGACCGTCGCGGCCAGAAGAGTGAAGCGGTCAACATTTATAACATTATCACGGCGGACACCGTGGACGCGGACATCTACTCCCGCTGCCTGATGCGAATTGGCATATTCGAGCGCAGCATCGGCGAATGCGAAGAAGTACTCGGCGCAATCGGTGCGCAGATTGAGCAGATCGCTGTGAATACCGCTTTGACCGATGAAGAGCGACGTCGCAAGCTGGAGCAGATGGCGGATAACGAAATCCGCCGTATGCAGGAACTCAGCAAGTTGGAAGATGAAGAGCGGGCGCTGTTCGGTTTCGATCTCTCAAACTACACAGCAGCAAAGGAAATTAAGGACGCAGAAAGCCCGTGGATTTCGCCACTCAGCATTCAGCGGCTTGTTGAACGTTATTTGAGAGACCGGCTCGGCGAAGGCCAGTACATCATCGGCGCATCTGAACTCAAGCAGATTCGTCTGAGCCGTGAAGCTCGGTTAACGCTTCTTGAAGATTTCCGCAGGCTGTCAAATATCAAATCGGCATTGAAGCGCAGATGGGAGAATTACCTGAAGGGCTCCGAGCCGATGCACCGGCTGACATTTACATCGGAGACCGCGTCGAAAGAACGGCGGGCGTTCTTCATTACCCCCATGCATCCGCTGGTCAAGCAGGCAGCCAAATACTACGCCACCAGTCAGGTGTCGTATATCCATTTGGAATACTATTCCGAGGAACTGCCGGAGGGTACATATCCGTTCTCCATTTACGCGTGGAGCTATGTCGGGCTGAACCCGATGTTCCGCGTCGTGCCGATTTGCGAGAACGAACTGCTGGCGGCAGAGCTCATGGATATCCTGCAGGACGCGAATACTTCCACAACCAGCATTACTGTTGACAAGGGCACGTGGGCTGGCTTGGAAGGTATGCACATCGCTCTATGGCAGCGGGAAAAAGAGACGTATCTCGCCGGAATCCAGAGCACTGCAAACTATAAGCTGGAGAGCATCAGCAGTAACTACAGGAACCGGAAGAGAACGCTGGAGCAGAAAATCCGTGACGCATTCGACGAGAAGATTCGCAGGATGTACCAGAGCGAGCTCGGCACCGCTACCGAAAAATATCAGATAAAAGTTGACGAAATTAACGACCGCGCTTCCCGCGCGGATATCCACACATCTCTGATTGCAAACGGCATCATCGAGATCAAGAGGGGTTAATCATGAGCAACATTGCTGACAGAGTCAGGACAGCACAGGATAAGGACGGAATGCTGCGCCGTGCATTGGAACGCATCATTCAGCTTTATACGGATAAGTCGCACTTTGTATATGAGCTCCTGCAGAACGCAGAAGACGCAGAAGCCAAAGACATCAAATTCATCCAGCATGCTGATCATCTGGAGGTTCTGCATGATGGCAAGCCATTTACATCGGCAAACCTTCAGGGGCTTTGCGATATCGGCAAATCCGATAAGGTGGATAACCTGAATCAGATTGGCGAGTTCGGCGTTGGTTTCAAATCCGTGTTCGGCATCTGCGATACCGTTCTGCTCTATAGTGATCCTTCGCGTTATACAGGAAAAATCGAGGGAGACGCAGTTCCGTTTGCTGTTGAAATCAAGGACTTCACAAGGCCGGAAGATATTCCTGAAGAACCGATTCCACGGCCATACACCACGCGTTTTGTTTTTCCGTTTGCGGTCGGTCATACGTTCTCTGGATTTAAAACCCTTCCGGCGCTGATTGATACTCTTGCCCGGAAGCTGCAGAACCTTGGAATAACGACGCTTCTCTTCATGAAGCACCTCGAATTGATCGAATATGAGATAGACACGGACGAAGAGCCCATAACGGGCGAATACCTTCTGGAAAAGGATAGAATCAATGATCATTTGTCCCTCGTTTCTGCACTCGGCGTTTCTGAAAAAGAAAAGGCCGATCCGGATGATGCGGAGATAATCTCCTACTTGATGTTTTCCCGCAAGTTGGACAAATACCCGCTCAGAACCGTAGATATAGCATTCCCGGTAAAGGAAGAGCGCGGCGTATACCAATGCATAAAAGCACCAAATCCCTACGTCTCTGTGTATTTCCCGACCGAGACAGAAAGCAAGCTGGATTTCATCGTGCAGGGCCCGTTCCGTACTACTCCGAACCGCAGCAGCATTCCGTCGGATGATGCCGATAATATTTATCTGGCAAAAGAAACGGCAATACTGCTTCGGGAAAGCATTCTCGAAATGAAGGCAGACGGACGGCTGAACATGAGCTTTGTTAAAGCACTGCCCATAGACGAAGACAGATTTGATACGTTCGGCCTCTTCCTCCCGCTTTACGAAACCGTCCGGGATTTGTTCCGAAGCACCGCCGTTATTCCTACAAAGGCAGGCAAGTATGTTCATCCAAAATATGCAAAGATTGCAAGACAGGAAAGACTGGCAACAGTCTTTTCGGACGAGCTGCTCACTCAGCTGATAAACGACGGCGGCAAATACTGCTGGCTTCCGACGTTCCTTACGGAAACGAACAGAGAGTACAAGCACGTCCTCGATTATATGACGGGAGAACTCGGCGTACAGGTAATTCGCCCGGAGGATCTCCGAAGTTTCTTTGCCTCGAATCCGAAGTTCCTTCCGGCGCAGTCAATCGACTGGCTGGTCGATCTGTACGGCATTTTTGAAAACATACCCGGCGCGTTCTCAAAATCAAGGTATGAAACGAATATGACCACGGCAAACATCGTGAAGACCGCCACAGGCACATTCGTTGCTCCTTTCCGGCGTGAAGGCAAAACATACATTCCGAACGTTTTCCTTCCGTCCCCCAAAATCCGCAGCGCGGACATCAATTTTGTGGATGCAACGCTGTACGAAAGATGCCGCCATTTCTTCGATGACATCCTCCAGTTGCAGAAACCAAACGAATATGAGTTCTTGATTAAAGACATAAAGAAGCGCTATGAGAGCGGGCACATCTATGATGATGATCAGCATATCGAAGACATCAAGGCGCTTTTCAAATACTCAAAACGTGAAGAATACGAAGATGAAGTTAATCGGATCATTCGAGAGCTCCTTGCCCTCAGATGCACCGACGGGAAAATGCGCAGCTGCTACGCCTTCAGGATTTTTCTCCCGATCAGCACGGAAGGGATCAACGTAGAGAGCTACTATAGGAACCTTGGGCAAAACGTGTTCTTCGCCGATGTAGATTTTTACAACAACCATGGTATTGAAACGCCGATGCTGTTGGCGCTCGGCGTGCGTAATTCCATCACGATCGGAGATAACACCGTATCGGGCACCTACAAAACAGGGTCTCGCGGGAAACAGCCGGAATGGTGGACAACCGGCGATTTCCGTTGGAAATTCTCAACGGATGCGTTAAAGGATGTTCTCAAGTACATATCGGCGCATCCCTCGGCTAAAGATTCGATACTGAAATCGCAGGCGATCATGAAGGTGTTAACCGGCAACGAAAGTAGGCTTTGCGGGCTTGTGCATATTGGCGGAAGCACCGTCCCGAACAAGGAGAATGAGCCGTGCGAGATGATCCACATTCTGCGTGGCGAAAGAATCTGGGGATGGGACGGCAAATGGCTGTATACCGAATCCGGCGAGCTCGTTTCGCCCAAGGTGATTTCAAAGCATGATATCAGTACCTCCATCTACGGTAGGATCAAGCTGGACTCTGTGATTTTCAGTCTCATTGGCTTCAAAAAGACTGATGCGGACGAAGTGGACGAACTGAAGAAGACCATCCCCCAGGAAAAACTGGAGGCATTCTTTGAAAGTGAGCTGCGGCAGCGGTATGGTATTTCCACAGCTGACCTTAACGAACGGTATGGATCAACAAGTCAATATGAAAGTGTAGAGCAGGAAGAGAAATTGCCTTTCCCGACGTTTCGTGTTCGTAGCTGGGAGGCACTGCGAAAGCATGCAGCGGAGATGCTTATCTATGCCGACCCGGTAACCTATAAGGAAAGAGTCCGTAGCATTCGTGTCAGCAATCATCTGAGAGAAGCGAAGGCGTATTTGTCGAATATGTACCGGCATGAGGGCAACAATCGATTCAAGTTTGCATGCCAGCTTTGCCATGAAACCTGTTCCTCGTTTGAGGCGACGGAGATTTTTCTGAAACCCAAAACAGAATTGGATCCGGTTAATCTCTGCCTATGTCCCAATTGCGCATCAGCATATCGAAAGCAGCGAGCTAATCCCGATATCATGGAAGCCGTCCGTAATGCATTTCTTTCGATGAATGAGTCAGATATAGAAGGTTGTGAATATGTGACAGTTGCTCTGAACGACGGCAATGAGCTGTGGTTTACACAAACACATTTCGCTGAGGTACGAGAATTGATCAAACTGGAAGAAGAAGTGAAAAAACCAATGAAGGATAGTTCCGCTATATGCACCACGATTGATGAAAATGAAAAACCGGCTATGTCTGTGTATTCCAACTACATAGGAAAAATAATCCGCCGAAAAGATGGCTTCGTCGGAATTGTGACAAGCGTAACAACGGAAGGAGAAAACGCCTACATTTCTGTTCATGTCACCGATGGAAAAGATGCAGGCAAAGATACCAAGATTCAGCTCTCGTTTATTTTGAAGAGCAAGGGCGTTTACAGCATCTCCGAATGAAGAAGGCGCACCTCTAAAAAGAATATGGTGAAGGAGGCGCTGAATGGAAGAACACCTTGAACATCACCTGCCATTTGATTAGGCCGCACTGGCCAAGGCGCACAAGGAAGCGGCGAACAAGCTACCGATTGTGCGAAACGAAATCGCACGTCTTCTTGCGTCCATTATGTTGGAGGAAAGACCAGTTCTTGAGCAGGAAGAGGGATACCGTAAATTGATGGGCAAGGCAACTGGACATACATGGATGCGCCCGCGACGACTAATCAAGCTGTAAAAATGGCGAATGAAGCTCTGTAAGTTATTGTAGGTAGTACCTTTTCGGAGGAGAAATTGATTTATACGTCCACTAGCATTGAAAAAAGGGTGAAAAAATGAGTTGTCATGTAGTAAAGCATAGTGAAATAACCTCGATGGATAACAAGAGCGATTATTCTCACCAGATATAATGCAATTCAAACGTTAAATGTTATTTTTGGCTGTTGATGATATTAGCTGGGAAATCCCGAGTGGCGCGTTCATTTGCCTCTTCTATCAGACGGTCGATGTAGCGGTTTAATTCTTTGGAGGCGTGAAACTGGTACAATTCGCAGTCATTTCTATTTGTAACTATGCCGTCGATAACGCAATCGAGCAGTTCCTCATCGTCCATTTCGTGTAGCTTCTGACAGAGCTCATCATCATTCCACTTGCGGAGGACAAGATATTGGATGGTTCTTTCCGTTAGCACGCGATCCTCGGGGTTCGCAAATACGAACGCGCAGTCTTCGTCAAGGTCATCACTGTTGTTGGCACTTTCCGTATGTTGCTCGTAGATGAGCTGCAGTAACTGCTGACTGAGGGCGGCCTCTTGCGCATAAGCCAAACGACTGACCAATTCCGAAAATTCACGGCTGGCAATCAGCTTCGATGCAGTATGCAAGTTCTTAGCTCTTGCTTTCTCGCACATTGCTTCACCGTCACATATGAAATGATCCAGACCGATGTGCAGCCGCTCGACTGCTTCTTCTGACAGACCGGTATATTCGACCGCTGCTTTCGCACTGGCATTCGGGCTTTTGGTGTCGCTGAGTCCAAGCAAGTAGTCGGTCGATACGCCGAAGTACTGTGCAATGTCCATGAGCTTGATGATGTCTGGCACACTCTCGCCGGTTTGCCAGTTGGAAATCGTCTGCCTTGTCGTGTGAAAAATCGTGCCCCATTGCGACAGCGCCTTTTCCTCTTGTGCGCACAACTGCAGGAATCGAGAAGAAAATGCGTGCGCTTTGTCCAATTTGATTCCCTGTCTGCCCATAATGCACCTCGCAATGTAAATTTCGTTAACTGATTTGCTACACAGTGTTGACAATATTTGCGTCTCGTGAGATAACGATATCACACGACGACTCCGGAGTCAAGTGGAATAAAATACAAAGAAGGTTTGAGATGAAACCGGAAAACAAAATCATTACGCAAAACACAAAGGAGGATGCCTATGACAGATGAACACACACAGATGCATGAAAACGACTCTCTGATTGAGAGCTTTATCCCCACAGATTTTACGGACGTAGGGCAGGGAACCGTGCTCTATGAGGCTTACCATCACAAGCTGCGCTATTGTGAGGGCGTGGGATGGATCGCATATAACGGCGGCGTATGGGAACCGTCTGAAACGGCGGCACATAGCTATTCCCAGCGCTTGACGGATCTGCAGATGCAGGAAGCAAAGACCATGGGGCTGAACAATATTGGCATGTTTGGACAGCCTGCATCGATGTCGCAGACCTATATGGAGTATGCCGTGATGCGACGCTCGTCGGCTAAAATTGCGGCTGCGCTGAGAGAGGCCAAGCCGAAGCTCAGTATCCGGGCTGCGATGCTGGATGGAGATCCGCTCATTTTGAATACGCCTGACGGAGAGATCCATTTGGATACGGGAGAAATGTCTCCGCACGAGCCGGAGCATTTTATTACGCACATGACGAGCTGTGCACCTTCTGACGATGGGGCGGATATCTGGGACACGTTTTTGCACCAGATTGCCTGTAATGACGAAACGCTCGTGGCGTTCCTCAAGCAGATTGCGGGCATGGCCGCGATCGGTAAGGTCTATGAAGAGCGGCTCGTGATCGCGCTCGGGAGCGGCGGCAATGGCAAGAGCACATTTTTTAACGCCATTCAGGATGTGATGGGAGATTACGCTTGCACGATCCGCTCGGAGCTTCTGGTCGCAAGCAATGACAGCGGCAAGAAATTTGAGCTGGCGAGGCTGCGCGGAAAGCGCCTGGCCATTGCAGAGGAATTGGAAGAGGGAAGACAGCTGGATACTGCGGAGGTAAAGCATTTGTGCAGTACCGGAGACATCAATGCGCAGTTTAAGGGGAAGGATGTTTTCACGTTCAAACCATCACACTCCATCGTGCTGTGTACGAACCACATGCCGTCGGTAAAGGTCATGGACAGCGGTACTTGGGATCGCCTGATTGTAGTGCCGTTTCGCGGCAGATTCCGAAGCCAGGAGAACGAGATTAAAAACTATGGCAATTACCTCGTGCGAGCCTGCGGCGGCGCGATCCTGAGCTGGATCATTGATGGTGCCCGCGAATATATCCGTAATGACTATAAGCTAGACATTCCGGAGTGCATCATCAGCGCGACGGAGCAGTATCAGCAGGAAAATGACTGGCTCACGGATTTTTTCAACGAGTGGGTCGCTCTGGATAAAAATGAGGACACATATGGCAGCGATATTTATGGGGCGTATACGTCCTTCTGCAGTGAGCACGGTGAGCGGATGCTTCCCATGTCCTCCGTGCTTCCGCTGGTTGCAACGAAGGCAGGTGCAACAAAGAAGCGCACAAAAAAGGGCAATGTGTATCAGGGCTTGAGAATTATCAGCGAGTTCGAGCGGGCTGCATCCTAAAAGGAATGGCGGTGTATGGTGGTGTAGGCATATTTCTCTCACGGTTAAAAACGGATAAAAATGTAAATTAGCAATTTGCCATACACCGTTATACACCGCTTCACTGTATCCACCGCTGCGCGGCGGGGCCTGTCTTGCAGCGCAGTACGTGCTACGCCCGTTCTGCTCGCTTGAATTTTGCCTGCTCGCTGCGCTCGTCAGCCCAAATTCGCCGAAAAACACAATCGTATGAATAGCACAATCGCAAACAAGTGTGCTTGACATGGATATCGAGCGATTTTTTCGCGGAAATCAATCGTCATTGCTCGGGTCAGTGCACGAGTCAGTCACCTACATGCAGCGCTGAAAAAACAGCCGCTCACGCTGGTTTTAACTGCCCCCGATGAATACCGTTTGCAATTCTTGACTCGATATGCTATTATAATAGTGTCCAGTTCTACTGTGACATACATCTGCATAACAGAGGAATGTGCCTCTGACAAATGTGCTGAAATTGCAGCTTTTTTCTCCAGAAGATGCTCGACATGTTCGAGGACAACGAAGATGTCCAGAACGTGTGGCACAACTGGGAAGAGTAAAACTTCATACAAAAAAGCGACCGCGGCCGATCCAGCTGCGGTCGTTTTTTGCCAAAAAGATGAATATTTTGTGAACTTTTTGGCTGTAAATCGTAAAATAATGTGCTAGTATATAGCAAACAGAGCGATGCTTTCGCTCAGAGATATGAACGGAGGAAAAATAGATGAAATACTGCAGTCAATGCGGCAAAGAGCTGGTCGACGAGGCGGTCGTGTGCCCGAACTGCGGCTGCGCGGTGCAGGCGCCGGTGAATCCGCAGGAGGATAAACCGTCGACAGGTCTGAACATTCTGGCGTTTTTGTTCCCGCTGGTCGGTCTGATCCTGTTCCTGTGCTTCCAGAAGACGACGCCGGTGCGCGCCAAAGCGATCGGCAAATGGGCGCTGATTGGCTTTATCGTCGGTGTTGCGCTCTCGATCCTGAGCGGGGTTCTGGGCGCCTTAGCTTCATAACGTGTGTGCGGGTGAAATACGGTGCATTTCACCCGCATTTTACATGCATCCGGTTTCAGAATTGACACAAAAAAGCTATCCTATGCTCCAAATGATTTTTGGAGGCGGTTGCATGAAGCATCCAAAGCTCTGGGACGGTATTTCGTCCATTCTGGTCCTGTTTGGGCTGGGCCTGTATGGCAGCTGCTGCTGGTATGGCGTCTGGGCGCTGGTATATGCGGCGCTTGGGTGCGTCGTGTTGGGCGTGCTCATCGCTGTGCGCACCCAGCGCTGCCCGTTTTGTCACCGCTACCTCGGCATGATGTTTTTCTCTGGCAAAAAGATGTACTGCCCGCATTGCGGCAGCGATGTGCACGCGGACAGAAACGTTTGACAGCGCCGTTATTTTCCGCTATGCTGGCTATGACGATCATGCGAAAGCGGGGATACCATGAAACTTGGCCTGTGCCAGATGCCGGTCACGGCGTCCAAAACGGAAAATCATGCGACGATGCGCCGCTATGTGCACGATGCCGCTGCGGCCGGCTGCGATCTGGTCGCGCTGCCGGAGATGTGGTGCTGTCCGTACAGCAACGCGGCGTTTGCGGAATACGCTGAACCGCAGGGCGGCGAGACATGGTGTCTGCTGCGTGATACGGCGCGGGAATATGATATCTGGCTCGTCGCGGGTTCCGTACCGGAGCGCGACGGGGACGCGATCTACAACACCTGCTACGTGTTTGACCCGCAGGGGGCGCAGCGGGCGAAGCACCGTAAGGTGCATCTGTTTGACATCGACGTGACGGGCGGCCAGCGATTTTTCGAGTCTGACACGCTCTCGCCCGGACAGCAATACACACTCGTGGACACACCGTTTGGCAAACTCGGCGTGGCGATCTGTTTTGACGTACGCTTTGCTGAGCTCTTTCGCATTCTGGCACTCGAGGGTGCGCAGCTGATCGTGGTGCCGGCGGCGTTCAATATGACGACCGGCCCGGCGCACTGGGAGCTGCTGTTTCGCGCGCGGGCGCTGGATAACCAGTGCTTTGTCGCGGGCTGCGCTCCGGCGCGGGACGAGACGGCGGGCTATGTTTCCTATGCGCACTCGCTCGTGTGCGACCCGTGGGGACGCGTGCAGGCGCAGGCGGAGGCAGCGCCCGAGCTGCTGATCTGTGACATTGACCTTTCCGAGACGGACGCCGTCCGTGCGCAGATCCCGGTCCTGCGCGCGCGGCGCACCGACCTGTATCAGTTGAAATATGAAAAAGACTCGTGATTTCACGAGTCTTTTTCTGTAATGTCCGTGACGGTCATATTCTGTCCATTCACGCTGAATTTCACCTCATAGCCGCCAAATTCCAGCCCATAGACGCGGCTGGCGTCTGTCTGATACCGCGGGCGCGGATCTTGTGCGAGCACGCCGATGAGCGCGTCGCGCTTCTCAGCCGGGAAGCGGGACAGCAGCTCCGGCGGGATACTCACCGTCAGCGCATGCATCTCTATCTGCCCAGTGAAGCCTTCTGTTGCCTCCGGGCGGCAGTCGGCGTAGGGGATGTAGGGCTTGATATCATAGATCGGCGTGCCGTCCATCAGGTCTGCTCCGGCGACGTGGAGCACCGGCCCGCGCGCGTCCGAAAACTCGATCCGTTCCAGACGCACGCATGACAAACCGATCGGGTTTGGCCGGAACGGCGAGCGCGTGGCGAACACGCCCATGCGCACATTACCGCCCAGGCGCGGCGGCCGCACAGTCGGCGACCAGCCGGCGCGCACATTTTCGGAAAACTCCCAGATCAGCCAGATGTGCGAGTAGCCGTCCAGCCCCCGCACGGCATCACGGCTGCGAAACTCCGGCTCGAAAACGATCTCTGCCTGCAGGCTGCCGACCACGCCGCTCTGGCGCGGGATGCCGAACTTCGTGGCAAAGTCGCTGCGGATGCGGGCGATGGGCTTCATGCGTCCGCCTCCTCCGCCATCTGGCACACGTGGCGCACGCAGCATTGGTCGCACATCGGCTTGCGCGCCGTGCACACGGCGCGGCCGTGCAGCACCAGCCGGTGGCAGAAGTCGGATGATTCCTCCGGCGGCAGGATCTTGCGCAGCGCGGTCTCGATCTTGACAGGGTCTTTCAGCCCGTCTACGAGGCCCATCCGGTTCGAGAGCCGGATGCAGTGCGTGTCCACGACCACGGCGGGCTTGTGGTACACGTCGCCAAGAATGAGATTGGCCGTTTTGCGCCCGACGCCGGGCAGGGAAGTGAGGGCCTCCATCGTGTCTGGCACGCGGCCGCCGTATTCCGCGACGAGCTTGCGCGCACACAGGACGATGTCCCGTGCCTTCGCCCGGTAAAAGCCGCAGGAATGGACATAGGGCTCTACGTCCTCCGGTTCGGCGGCGGCAAACGCCTCGAGCGTCGGGAAGCGTGCATACAGCGCCGGAGTGACCTGGTTGACACGCTCATCTGTGCACTGCGCGGCCAGCCGCACGGCAAACAGCAGTTCATAATCTTTCTGATATTGCAGGGAGCAGTCCGCAGGGTAGGCCTGTGCCAGACAGCGGAGGATCTCCTGCACTTGTTCCGGTGTGCGCATATTGTTCACCTCTCCGGCAGTGTAGCACATTTTGCGCCGTCTGCCAAGTGCGGCGAGTTGCCAAGGCGTGCAAAATGCGGTATAATATCGCCATTGCATCGCCATTGCATTACAGGAGGCGCGTTATGTACAGACCATTGGCGGATGAGATCCGGCCGACAACGCTCGACGATGTCGTCGGGCAAAAGCATATTCTGGGCCCGAACGGGATGCTCCGCCGCATCGTGGAGTCCGGGGAGATCCCGAACATGGTGTTTTACGGCCCGTCCGGCACCGGCAAGACCACGGTCGCGAGCATCATCGCGGCCAGCACGAACCGCACCCTGCGCCGCCTGAATGCCACGACCGCGAGCATTTCGGACATCCGCAATATCATCGCGGAGCTCGACACCATGCTCACGCCCGGCGGCGTGCTGCTGTATCTCGACGAGATCCAGTATTTCAACAAAAAGCAGCAGCAGTCGCTGCTGGAGTTCATGGAGGACGGCCGCATCACGGTCATCGCTTCCACGACGGAAAACCCGTATTTCTACGTCTATAACGCGGTGCTCAGCCGCAGCACGGTGTTTGAATTCAAGCAGGTGCCGGCCGCTGAGGTGGAAAAGGCCGTGCTGCGCGCGGTGTCCATTCTCAGTGCGCGGGAAAATGTCACGGCGGACATCGAGCCCGGTACGGCGGGGTATATCGCGTCCGTCTGCGGCGGCGATGTGCGCAAGGCGCTCAATGCGGTCGAGCTGCTCTTTTCTGCGGCGCCGAGAGAGGGAGATACCATTCGTCTCCTGCGCGCCGATGCCGAGAACATCACGCAGCGCAGCGCCATGCGCTATGACCGCGCGGGTGACGACCACTATGACGTCGTGTCCGCGCTCATGAAGTCGCTGCGCGGCTCGGATCCGGATGCGGCGCTGCACTATCTGGCGCGCCTGCTCGAGGCCGGAGATCTGATCGGCGCCTGCCGGCGCATCCTGTGCTCGGCGAGCGAGGACATCGGCCTTGCCTATCCACAGGCAGCAATGATCGTGAAATCCTGCGTGGACAGCGCATTGCAGCTTGGCCTGCCGGAGGCGCGGTTGCCGCTGGCGGAAGCAGTGCTGCTGCTGGCCACTGCACCGAAGTCCAACTCCGTCGTCATGTCTATCGACGCCGCGATCGCTGACGTCCGGGCAGGGAAGGCGGGGCCCATCCCACGTGAGCTGCAGAACGTCCACGCCGACGGCACGGGCTTTGAGCGTGAGCAGGGCTACAAGTATCCGCACAGCTACCCGGGCCATTGGGTGCAGCAGCAGTACCTGCCCGACGAGCTGAAGGGAAAACATTATTATGAGTACGGTGATAACAAGACCGAACAGGCTGCACGCGCCTATTGGCAGCGTATCAAGGGGGAGTGAGCGATGGACATTCAGGTCGGCGATATTCTGACGATGAAAAAACAGCACCCCTGCGGCGAGAAACGCTGGGAGGTGCTGCGCATCGGCGCGGACTTCAAGCTGCGCTGCCTCGGCTGCGGGCGCGAGGTCATGGGCCCGCGCGCGAAGTTCGAGAAAATGGTCCGGCAGATCGACCGGAAAGAGGGATAAAAAACCGGAGGACATGTCCTCCGGTTTTTCTTTATCTGTGGAAGCCCTGGAAAAACAGTGCCACGGTGCCGGGTCCGACGTGCGAGCCAGTGACGGGCTCATAGCACACGGTCAGGCACTCGCCCGTGAAGCCGCGCTGACGCAGCGCATCGAGCAGAAACTGCGCGCCGGCTGCATCGTCCGCGTGCGCGATGCCGATCTCCTCGGTCTTGTCGGCGGCCAGCTTCTCGTAGAAGTCGGCCAGCGCGGTGAGCGACTGCTTGCGGCCGCGCGTCTTGCCGCACTGGACGATCTTGCCCTCATCATCGCCGCGCAGCAGCGGCTTGATCTTGAGCACGGTGCCGACAATGGCGGCAGCCTTGCTCACGCGGCCGCCGCGCTCCAGATAGGCGAGGTCATCGACCGTGAAGTACTGGCACATCGTATGGCGGCGGCGGGAGATCTGCTCGACGATCAGCGAGAAAGGCGCGCCGTTTTCGAGCATACGCGCGGCCTCGATCACCAGCAGCCCCTCGCCGAGCGAGGCGGCATAGGTGTCAATGGCGGCGATTTTCCGCTCCGGGAATTCTTCCTGCAGCTCCTGCACGGCCATGGCGGCCGCATGCGCCGTGCCGCTGATACCGCCGGACATGCCGATATAGATCACGTCGTCGCCGGCCGCCAGCGCCGCGTGCAGCGGCTCGAGAAACGCGGCAAGGTTGATCATGGCGGTGGATACGGGCGTGCCGCTGCGCATGGCGTCATAGTAGGCTTTCCCGTCGAAATCAACAGCAGGATCCTGATGCGCTTCAACGCCGTCGACGAAGTACGTCAGCGGAATGACGCGCAGGGAATATTTCTGAATGTAAGCAGCCGGCAGGTTTGCCGACGTGTCTGTGAAGATCTGGATCATGAGAGTGCTCCTTTGCTTGCTCAAAGTGCTGCACGGTGTGCGCTCTATATCCGTACACCCGCTGGCGCATAAATACAAGCTACTGTCATTTTTCCCTGTCTACGTTCCAATTTTACGGTCTCTACCGGAAAAAATGCGGCTCTACACGGCCGTAGAGCCACTCTACTCCCGAAAAACGGCGGTTTTTACCGCTAATCTCCCACAAAAAGGATGATGCAGGCAGAAATATCCCGCGGCCCGGTTCGGAGCCGCGGGATGCAGAATGGAAGTGAAATTTACTTGATGAGCTTCGCGACTTCCTCGGCGAGGTCGTCCTGACGCTTCTCAATGCCTTCGCCCTTCTCAAAGCGGGTGTAGTTCACGAGCTTGATGGAAGCGCCGACCTGCTTGGCGACGGCGGCGATGTGTTCCTCAACGGAGACTTTGTCGTCCTTAACGAATGGCTGCTGCAGCAGGCAGATCTCCTTGAAGTACTTGCCGATGCCGCCCATGACGATCTTCTCGATGATGGCGTCGGGCTTCTTGGCGTTCTTCGGATCTTCCTTGGCCTGCGCCAGGCGGATCTCTTTTTCCTTCTCGATGAACTCCTCGGAGACGTCGCTCTTATCCTTGTAGGTCGGGTTCAGAGCGGCGATCTGCATGGCGATGTCTTTGCCCAGCTCGACGACAGCAGCGTCGGTGGACTCGGTCTCGAGGTTGACGAGCACGGCGATACGGCCGCCCATATGGACATAGGGGACGTTCAGGCCGGTGTCGTAGCGCGCGAAGCGGCGGACCTTGATGTTCTCGCCGATGACGAGGACCTTATCGTTCTGCTCCTCGAGCACGGTCTTGCCGTTGCCGTAAGCGCAGGCATACAGCGCGTCGAGATCGGCCGGGTTCTCCTTGGCGACGACGGCAGCGACGCCCTTGACGTAGTCCACGAACAGATCGTTCTTGGCCACGAAGTCGGACTCCGCATTGACCTCGACGATCACGCCGATGCCATCAACGACGGCGGCGTAAGCCATGCCCTCGGCGGCGATGCGGCCGGCCTTCTTCTGAGCGGCGGCGAGGCCCTTCTCACGGAGCCATTCCACAGCCTTATCGATATCGCCGTCAGCAGCGGTGAGGGCCTTTTTGCAGTCCATCATGCCGACGCCGGTCATTTCACGCAGATTTTTCACATCAGCAGCAGAAAATGCCATAATTCTTTCTCCTTTATTGTTTTATCAGAAGGGCGGGTACACGGCCCGCCCTTGCAGTTTTCAATTACTCTTCGACTTTCTGGGCCTCTTCCTCGGAAGCGGCTTCCTCAGCGTCGACACCCTGACGGCCTTCCTGCACGGCGTTGGCCATGGTGGAAGCGATCAGGCGGATGGCGCGGATCGCGTCGTCGTTCGCGGGGATGACGTAGTCGATCTCGTCCGGGTCGCAGTTGGTGTCGACGATGGCGACGATCGGGATGTGCAGCTTGCGGGCCTCCGCGATAGCGTTGTGCTCCTTACGGGGGTCAACGACGAACAGCGCGCCGGGGAGCTTCTTCATTTCCTTGACGCCGCCGAGGTACTTCTCGAGCTTCTCCATCTCGCCGAGAAGCTTCATGACTTCCTTCTTCGGGAGCATGTCGAAGGTGCCGTCCTCCTGCATCTTCTTGAGCTGAGCCAGACGGTCGATGCGGGTGCGCATGGTCTTGAAGTTAGTGAGCATGCCGCCGAGCCAGCGGGCATTGACATAGTACATGCCGACGCGGGAAGCTTCTTCCTTCACGGCGTCCGCAGCCTGCTTCTTGGTGCCGACGAAGAGGATGGTCTGGCCATTCTCTGCGAGGGTGCGCACGAAGCTGTAAGCCTCCTCGAGCTTTTTGACGGTCTTCTGCAGGTCAATGATGTAGATACCATTGCGCTCGCAGTAGATGTACTCCGCCATTTTCGGGTTCCATCTGCGGGTCTGGTGGCCGAAGTGGACACCGGCCTCGAGAAGCTGTTTCATAGATACGACTGCCAT
>ENA-ORTY01001841-ORTY01001841.1-human-gut-metagenome-genome-assembly--contig:-NODE-1841-length-22156-cov-2.707660_pt1 | contig 22156 bp, 30 predicted proteins | sample MGYA00241917_ERZ509198 | MGnify/ENA primary metagenome ERZ509198 (study PRJEB26280, sample SAMEA2338857) | human gut metagenome | biome: human gut; feature: human-associated habitat; material: faeces...
GGGTTAAACCCCCGCCTTTTTCTTTCAAAAAAATAGTGCAAATAAATGCACTTTTAATGCAGAATTGACTGGACTTCTTTGTTTTTCCAAGCATTCATTGTACCAGCAGCGGCACGGTAGCCAACGCACTAAACTTAAAAGAAAGGATACAAAAATGGCAAAACAGAATAATCAAATGGATTACAAAACAAAATTAGCAATTGTAACAGGTAACGTGCAAGCGATGGAAGCTCTGCTTAAAGAAATCAAACAGCGAGTAGCGGCGGCACGTGAAGGTGTTGAGTGGATCGATGCTGAAGATGACCGCAGTCGTTTATATTCCGCTCTTGGAGGGTTAAACGGGGTGCAAGAGTCAATCAATGCACTAAAAGCCCTAGTGGAGGCTTCTTTTTGCATAGGTAAAAGCTAGGCTTATAGATTTATAGCGGGGCGGAAACGCCCCGCCACAAGGCCATAAAAAGCCCCAAACATCGGGCTTTTTGCCGTTGTAGAATTTTGGCTACCGTAATCCTTTCTTGCAATTCTCCAACGGCTTAACGGAAACGGGGATAAACGCCCCGTTTTCTGTTTCTTGAATATTGCGCGATTAAAGTCGAAACAATGGCTTTGTTGCGCCTATAAATTAATCGTGCGGTATATTGTACGCTTTATAATCTATACTTTTCTTTAATTTTAAGGGAGGAGAATTGAGAGTTTTAAGTCTATTTGACGGCATTTCCTGTGGGCGTGTCGCGCTTGAGCGTGCCGATATTGCGGTGGAATGTTACTTTGCCAGCGAGATTGATAAATACGCCATTGCTGTATCACAAAAGAACTATCCCGATATTATTCGGCTCGGTGATATTCGGGATATTGATTTTACACAGTTTATCGGAAAAATCGATTTGATTATCGGCGGTAGTCCGTGCCAAGATTTATCTATTGCAAAGAAAGGTCGACAAGGGCTATCCGGCGAGCGCTCTGGACTGTTTTGGAAGTTTGCGGAAGCGGTGCAAATTATTAAACCAAAATACTTCCTGCTTGAAAATGTTGCATCGATGAGTAAAGAGAACCGCGCTATAATTAGCGAGACATTGGGGGTTGAACCTGTTTTGATCAACTCTGCGCTCGTTTCCGCACAGCAAAGAAAAAGGCTTTATTGGTGTAATTGGGCGGTAGAACAACCACAGGATAAAGGTATATTATTAAAGGATATTTTAGAAAGTGGCAAAGTATGGGGCGAAAAAGGATATTGCTTAACATCCAGTTACAATGGGGCTGCTTTTCCGCATGACTTTATTCGCAAACAACGACAAATGGTGGCCGAACCTTTGCTTGTTGCTGAAAATACGAAAAAAGGATATACAGAAATCAATCCTGGAGAATGTTTCGATAACACTTTTCCACATAGCAAAACAAGACGTGGGCGAAAAATGGATAAAAAATCTAATTGCTTAACTGCAATTTTGCCACAATTTTTTCAATATATTGGCTGTGCGCTTCGGTCTCGTCATCGCATTAAGCAATTAGAAATTCGTAAGGATAACAAAGTAAACGCCATGACCTCGGTTACGACTGATAGTATGGTTTGTGGTGGTATTGGAGTTAAAAGTGTTAACAAATTTCAAGAAATTAAAAAATTTAATCCTGATAAATCGGAGGCGCTTGTTGCTGGATATTATAAAGTTCCGTTTAATCAACAAACAACTGGTGTGTTTACTCCTGTAAAAGTTGGCTCTAATGGTAGACCTTGCCAAGCAAATCGGATTTATTCAGTATCTGGTAAATCTGTTTGTTTATCTGCTAATGGCGGTGGCAAAGGCGCAAAAACTGGACTTTATAAAATAGACCTACCTGATGGAGACTATTATGTTCGCAAATTAACACCGATTGAATGCGAACGTTTGCAAACGCTTCCCGATAATTATTCTGCAGGTGTGAGTAATACGCAGCGATATAAAGCAATTGGAAATGGCTGGACTGTGGATGTTATCGCCCACATATTTAGAGAATTAAAGCGAACACAGGAAGAGCAAAAGCGTGGTATCAAAACCACGCTTTTTGATTGATTTAAGCAAATAGCTTTAGTTTGAGGTGGTATATTCTAACTCCCTCTACTTTTTCGCTTATCAACGTGTATTCGGGATGCTTTTTTGTGTATGCGGATAATGCACCGCGTACCGAGTTTTCAAGCCACCCGAGTTCTTCGGCAAGCTCTTTTAAGGATGCGCCCTCGGGGCTTAAAAGAAGTTCTACCATCCTTTGGAGTTTGTATTCTCTTGGTTGTATCTCTGCCGGCACGCTTACAGGCTCATCAACGATTGGCTGAGTTTCTACTGTCACTTCGTTTTGGGGTTCGGTTAAGGTTTCTTCAAGCTCTTTATCCGTGATGACTTGTGTCTTTTTGACAGTTTTCTTGGCTGTGGATTTAGATTTGGATTTACTTTTGTTTTTAGTTGTCTTGTTTTTAGTAGTCATTTTCTATTCCTTTCGCGACTGTTAATATTTAATTTACAATTGCAGTAACGCTTGGAAAAACTTGGAAGTCCAGTCATTTATGCAATAAATTTGAAGAAAGATGCAACAATATGGGGCAAAAAGTATCACTTCGGGAATATGCCAGAATGCGTGGTGTGCGGCTGAACGCGGTACAGACGGCGATTAGTTCGGGACGTATTCATAAAACGGCGGATGGTAAGATTGACGTTGACGAGGCCAACAAAGAATGGTTTATGAACACCGATCCCGCCAAAAGCCGCAAAGCCGATCCGCTTTTTGAGGGAGCAACCGAGACTCCAAAAGCGGGAATGTCCAGTTTTCAGCAAGCCAAAACCGCCGATATTTATTATCGGGCGATGCTCGCTAAAGCCAAGCTTAAAATGATAACAGGAGAAACAATTGACCGCAAAAAGGCAGGAACGCACGCGTTTAACCTCGGCCGTTCGCTACGGGATTTGTTTATTTCGTTTCCGACACGCTATGGTGCTTTGGTTGCGGCGGAATTGGAGACCGATGAACACAAAACAATAACGGTGCTTGATGAATATGTCCGAAAACTTCTATCCGAAAGCAGAGACCTCCTTGACCGAGAACTTTGAGGCGGCAAGCTATATTGAGGATGAGTTTTTCAAAGGCGTTGAACCGGACAGCTACATGTCGGTTTCCGACTGGGCGGACGAGTATCGGGTGTTGTCTTCTAAATCCGCTTCCGAACCGGGACGATGGCGGACAGCCCGCACGCCTTATTTGCGGGAGATTATGGATAATCTATCGCCTAAAAGCCCAATTCAAAAGGTTATTTTTATGAAAGGCGCACAAATTGGCGGCACCGAGTGCGGCAACAACTGGCTCGGCTACATTATGCATAAAGCACCGGGTCCGATTATGGCTGTGTCGCCCACGGTTGAGATGGCCAAAAGAAACTCCAGACAACGCATTGATCCGCTGATTGAGGATTGCCCGGCGTTAAAGGGTTTGGTTAGCTCTCCTCGGTCACGGGATAAAGGCAACACTATGCTTTCTAAGGACTTTCAGGGTGGTGTTTTGGTGATGACGGGAGCAAATTCAGCGGTGGGGTTGCGTTCCATGCCGGCGCGTTATTTGTTTATGGACGAGATTGACGGCTACCCGCAGGATATTGACGGCGAAGGCGATCCGATTTTGCTGGCGGAACGGCGCACGGCGACATTCAGCAAGCGCAAGAAAATATTTCTCGTTTCTACGCCGACTATCAAGGGCTTGTCAAACATTGAGCGCGAGTTTGATAACTCCGACAAGCGGTACTATTTTGTGCCGTGTCCTTATTGCGGTGGGTTTCAAAAATTGGAATGGTCACAAATCCGTGCCGAAGATGGCAATGCCCAGTACGAGTGTGTTCATTGCGGCAAACTGATTGGCGAACATTATAAAACCCAAATGTTGGCGAACGGCCATTGGCAAGCGACCGCGCCAAGCGATGGCTTGACGGCGGGATACCATCTTTCCTCGCTTTACTCCCCCGTAGGGTGGCTCTCATGGAAAGAGTGCGTTGATATTTTTGAGAAAACCAAAACGAACCCGAGTTTAACGCAAGGGTTTCGCAACACTATTCTTGGTGAAACGTACGAGGCGGAAAGCGATGCGCCCGAATGGCAACGCCTGTATGAAAAACGTGAGACTTATCCAATCGGTACAATTCCAATGGGCGGATTATTCTTAACCGCTGGCGTGGATATTCAGAAAGACCGTATTGAGTGCGAGGTTGTGGCTTGGGGACGCAATAAACAAAGTTGGTCGGTGGAATATTTTGTGCTTGATGGCGACACTGCCAAACCCGAAGTGTGGAAACAGTTGGAAAACGTGCTTAATCGGGATTATCCGCACGAAAGCGGCATTACGCTGCCGATACGGGTGATGTGCGTGGACTCAGGCTATGCGACACAAGATGTTTATTCGTTCGTGCGGCAGTTTAGCCAAGCGGTTTGGGGAGGTGGCGGTGCTAAAGCGAGCCAGCCGCGCACGGTGGTGGCTATCAAAGGGCAAAGCCGCGACACGGCGATGCTCCTGTCGACCTCAAAAGCCGACACGAAAAAGAAAGGCTTAAAGGTCTGGAACGTTTCCGGTCCCGTGATTAAGACCGAACTGTATCGGTGGTTAAAAATGGAGCGTATTGGCGAGGATGCGTCTTGTTTCGGACAATGCCACTTTCCACAATATGCCGAGGAATATTTCAAACAACTGACTTCGGAACGACAAGTCATTAAAATAGCCAACGGTTATCCAAAATCAGTTTGGGAGAAAGACCCTTTGCGCCGTAATGAAGCGTTGGACTGCCGAGTTTACGCCCGTGCCGGCGCGGCCATTTACGGTTTAGACCGAATGAGCGAGAAAGGTTGGCTTGAACTGGAAGCTCTTATTCCATCCTCTCCAGAGGCTAAGCCGAAAAAGAAACAACGATTTATTCAGATGAAACCAACGAAAATGGACAATCCATGGCTATAAGTATTGAAATATTAAAAGCACGGCTTTCCGAGGCCGAAGATGCGTACCACCAATTGTTGACCGGGACAAAAGAAGTCTCGGTCAACGTGGGGAATTTCGGCTCTGTGACCTACAATCAAACGAGCCGAACCGCGTTGGAAGCCTACATATCAAGCTTAAAGTCGCAGATTGCGGCGGCTGAGGGAACAAGTGTTGGGAGACGGCGGATTATAAGGGTGAGTTTTTAACGTTTTACATCACGATAGAAATTTTCATGGCTACCTAGAGCTACAAAAGTTAAGACAATCACATCTTCTTCATAAGTGTAGGCGATTAATGTGAGCTGTTTGACCATCTTAAATTTGTGGACGCGTATGTCACATAAATCGCCTTTCTTTTGAATGCCAATATCAGGGTTGTCAATTATTTCCTGAATGGCTTTGTTTGCATCTGCCAACTGATTTTTGTGCAGTTTTTTATAGGCTTTTTCAAAACGATTGGTTTGAATTATTTTCATTCATCTTCGCTCCGAAATTTGAACTCCGACAAACAACCTTGTTTTAGTTCTTCTTTTGCAAGCAGGCATTCCTTGATAAATTCTAAAGGCAAATCCGGATTATCCTCGGCGCAACGACCAAGCATCGCCCAATATTCAATCTGTTTTGGAACTGTACGCAGATTAACACTCGCATAATGAGTGGCTTGTTCAACCAAATCAGTTGGCAATCTAATCGCTATTGTACTCATTTGTAACTCCTTTCATTAAATTATGATTACAATATAATACATTTTGTTGCAAATTGCAACAATAAAATGCAAAATAAAACAAAAAGGTATGTTTTTAATGACAGATACATCACATAAAGCGGCATCGCAGACTTTGCGGGAGATTGCCTCGTGGCAACCGGGACGTGGTTCGGCGGACAGCGATTTATTGCCTGAACTCTCAACGATGGTGGCACGTTCGCGCGATTTATCCCGCAATCACGGGATTGCCAGCGGAGCGATGCAGACCCTTGCTGATAATATTGTCGGCACGGGGTTTCGCCTATCCGCCAAGCCCGACTACAAGCTTTTGGGTAAAACCAAAGAATGGGAGGAAGAATGGCAAGCCAAAGTTGAGGGTTTATGGCGGAGTTGGGCGGAGACGTTTAACTGTGACGCGGGTAAAAATCTTAATTTTCACGGATTAACGACACAGATTTTCAAATCTTGCCTGATTAACGGCGAAGCGTTGGCGTTGGTTTTGTGGCTTCCTGAACGTTCGGTCGCAACGGCCATTCAGCTCGTTGAGCCTGATAGACTTTCCAATCCGAACAACAGCACCGATACAAAAACACTTCGCGGCGGTGTTGAGATTGACAAGTTTGGCGCGCCGATTGCCTACCATATTTTAAAAGAACATCCGGGCGATTATTGGTCGTCAAGCTTGCAATGGGAGCGTGTTTCGGCTTTCACATCATTTGGCAGACGGCGGATTTTGCACGTTCATGACATCAATCGCATCGGGCAAACCCGAGGCAAACCAATCCTTTCCTCGATTATGCCGATGTTTAAGATGCTTGACCACTATGAGCGGTCGGAACTTCAAGCGGCGATTGTCAACGCGATGATTGCCGCTTTTATTGAAACCCCGATGGGCGGTGAAGAATTGAACGAGCTGTTTGGCGGTTCAAGCGATGATTACCTCAACGCCAAGAAAGACTGGCAGATTAAGCTTGAGGGCGGTTCGATTATCCCCATCTTCCCCGGAGATAAGGTCGCCCCGTTTACGCCGAGCCGCCCCAATTCGGCATATGGAAGTTTTGTGGAGAATTTGCTTCGCCATATAGGCACTGGCTTAAATATTCCTTACGAGTTGCTGTTAAAGGATTTTTCAAAAACCAACTATTCTTCAGCACGCTCGGCCTTATTGGAAGCGTGGCGATATTTTAACGGCAGACGGCAATGGTTGGCGGATTATTGGGCAACGCCTGTTTATGAGCTTTGGCTTGAAGAAGCGGTTAATAAAGGCTTGGTGGATGCGCCAGACTTTTACGAAAACCGCTACGCTTACACCCGATGCAAATGGATAGGCCCCGGCAGAGGTTGGGTTGATCCGGTTAAGGAAGCGCAAGCCTGCCAACTTCGTATGGAGATTGGGCTTTCAACCCTTGAAAACGAATGCGCCTCTCAAGGTTTGGACTGGGAAGAAGTCGTTGAGCAGCGGGTGAGAGAGAAAAATAAACTTAAGGAAATGGGATTAATAAATGAAAATACTCAACAAAACAATCTGGGCGATAACGCCGGAGATGATGGGAACGATGGCGGAGATAGCGAGGGAAAATCGCAAAACTCCTGAAGCTATAGCCCGTGAGATGGGTAAAGATATGAAAGACACAAACGCCGCCTCAATCAGAGACGGAGTTGCTGCTATTAAGGTGTCCGGGCCGTTGTTTCGGTATGCGAATTTAATGACACGGATTTGTGGCGCAACCTCTTACGAATTACTGGCACAAGACTTTAATAAAGCGGTGCAAAACCCTAATATTAAAGGAATTTTGCTTGATATTGACAGTCCGGGCGGCGAAGTAAACGGATGTTCCGAGCTCTCTGATATGATTTATCAGGCACGAGGCACAAAGCCCATTATCGCGTACGCTTCGGGAGCTTGTTGTTCCGGTGCTTACTGGATTGCCTCGGCCTGCGACAAGATTTTGGCGGCGGACACCGCTATTTTGGGTTCTATCGGTGTCGTTTCCATTTTTGAAAAAGATGACGAGGATAAAACAATAGAGATTGTGTCTTCGCAAAGCCCTAACAAACGGCCGGATATTAACACCGAAGAAGGTAAAGCCAAGATTCAAGCACGAGTTGATGAGTTGGCTGAGGTGTTTATCGCCAAAGTGGCGCGTAATCGGGGAATTAGCGAAGATGATGTCGTTAACAACTTTGGCGCGGGCGATGTTTCGGTTGGACAACACGCTGTCCGCAATGGTCTGGCGGACGGTTTAGCCTCTTTTGAGGGAATAATCGCAGACTTAAATAAGGAGAAAACATTCATGAATGACACAATAAATATTAATGCCGAGGAAATTCGGCAGACAGAACGGGAGCGCATGGCCAAAGTTTTTGCCGCCGACATTTCCAAAGGAAAGGAAGCTACGGCGCAAATTCTTTTGGCCAAGACAGATTTGGATGCTGCCGATATTTTGGAAATATTGGACACTATTCCAAGTTCCGCCAAAACAACGGACTTTGAAAAAGCGATGGCGACAGTTAAAAATCCGGATATATCGCCATCTATTGAACCAACGGATGAAACACCCGAGGCGGTCGCTCAGCGTATCGCCTCTTTTGTTAAGGAGTGAAACTCCTTAAATCCTAATAAGATCATATTTGTGTTCTTTTTAACGCAAATATTTCTCTTTTCTTCTTCATTTAAAAGAACCAAAGGCAAGGCATAAAATGCTTACTGCTTGCTATTTTTATTTGATGTAGTTGGCTACACCTTCATAAAAATAGCGGCGCATTAAACATTTTCTGCTCTTGCACAAACATAATCATATTAAAATTTAAGGAGTTACAATGACAGCACAAGGATTTACGGATCAAGGATCAACAACGGCGGATAACCTTTTGGCCGGAGAGTTCCCGAGAGTGGCCGTTTTAGCTACAATCTCGGGCGGAAAGTTTGAACGAGGCACCGTTTTGGGCTTTATGCAAGGCGGACTGGTTGATGGCAAGATGACTATCAGTAAAGTCGCACCTGAGGCCATTTTGGCGGAATCAGTTGATGCCAGTAAAGAAGATAAAAAAGCGGTGGTTTATTTAACCGGCGAGTTCAATCTCTCAGCTCTTAAAGCCAATGTCGAGGTAGAAACACTGATTGACAAGCTCCGCGCCAAGAGCATCTTTGTCCGGCAAAATCAGACTTATTAACGAAAGAAAAGCTCCTTAAATTATAATTTTGTTATATTTGTGTTCTTCTTTTTTGTATGAAGAATTACTTAAAAAATTATAATACCGAGCTTTTAAAAAAAGAGAACCAAAGGCAAGGCATAAAATGCTTACTGCTTGCTCTTTTTGTTTGATGTAGTTGGCTACACCTACGCAAAAAGAGCGGCGCATTAAACATTTTCTACTCTTGCACAAACACAACAATATTATAAATTTAAGGAGCTCTAAATGGATATTTTTTCTACGCACGTTTTGGCGAAAGTTGTTGAGAATTTACCGACACCTTCGTCCTTCTTATTGGATACGTTCTTCCCGAACATTCAAACTTCTGACAAAGAGGAGATTTTCTTTGATGTCACCGACAGTAAGCCCCGCATATCACCGTTTGTATCGCCATTGCTCCCCGGCAAGGTTGTTGACAGCGGGGGCTATCAGACTAAATCATTCAAACCGGCATACGTTAAAGACAAACGCAGGTTTGATGTCAATATCCCCTACAAGCGGGTGGCAGGCGAGACAATCGGCGGCAGTTTAAGCCCCGCGCAACGTTATGAACGGGCGTTAGCAACGACTTTGCAAGACCAACTCGACAACTTAACCCGCCGCGAGGAAGTTATGGCGGCAGAGATTTTGCGTACCGGCAAAGTTATTGTTTCCGGCGATGGCTATCCCTCGCAGACAGTCAACTTCGGGCGTGATGATGGCTTAACCAAAGCATTGGCAGGTTCAAATACTTGGGGAAGTTCCGGTGTCAAACCGCTTGATAATTTGGAAGATTGGGCGGCGGAAATTCAAAACAAATCCGGCGTTGTCGCCAAAACGGTTATTTTAAATCCTGATGCTTGGAAAATCTTTCGTTCCAATGCCTCAGTTGAGAAATATCTCGACTATCGCCGCGGTACAAACAACACTTTAAACAAAGACCCGATTGTGCGCGGTAAAGACAGTAAAGCCCGTTATGTCGGTTCTATCGGCGACTTTGATTTGTGGGTATATAATGACAGCTATATTGGCGATGACGGTAAAACAACCAACCTTCTGCCAAGCAAAACCGTTATTTTGGGTTCAAAAGACGGACTTGTGGGAACACGTTGTTATGGCGCAATTCACGATGAAAAAGCCAACTGGACGGCGCAACGGTACTTTACCAAATCTTGGATAGAAGAAGACCCGAGTGTTCGGTGGCTACTGTTGCAATCCGCACCACTCGTTGTGCCGTATCGCCCCAATGCTGTTCTTTGTGCAACTGTCGGATAAGGAGGCTCTTATGGTAAAAATCAGACCTTTAATTACTTTGGTTGTCGGTAAGCAGAAAGAAGTTGCGCCTGGAACAATCTGCGATGTGAGCGAAGATGAGGCAAAACGCCTTGTGGAGCTTAATTTTGCAGAACGAGTAACCAAAGAAGAAACTTTACAAGGAAAAGATAATGGCAAATCCGATGCAAATGGCGGTGGACAGCCTGTTTCTCCGACTGGGGATGAGGGCAACCTACAAGAATAGAAACATTCGCATTATTTTGACAGAGCCTGACGAAGTTGTGGGGATTGGGTTTGTAAATGCCCACTCCCCTACTCATCGGGCAAGTATACGAATAACGGATGCGCCGGAATTAAAAATCGGCGATAAAATCTATACGGATAACCAAACATATTCCGTTTACTCCGAGCCTGTTCGGGATATTCATCAACTGGTTTGGAGCTGTGATTTAATATGTGTTTAAGGATAACGGCGCGACATATGCAAGATTGAAACGATTTTCAATATGGTTTCATCAAACATATATACGACAATAAAAGGCGTGTCCAAAGCTACGAATTCATAAGTTTCTTTGACACGCCCGGTATGCCCCATATGCGGAAACTCAGCTAATTTTGAGATAGTGAGTTCAATCTTTTCTATAACTGAATGAGCTGCAGACGGATTATCCTTAAAAATATAATCATAACTGTCATTCAAATCTTGAATCGCAAGTTTGGTGTATTTAATTTCCAGCATTATTTCTTCCATCTATCAAAGGCTGCTTTGATTTCTTTATCATCGGCGAACTCCCCTGTTTCCGCCTGTTCAACGCCTTTTTGGATGTGCGCCATTTGCCACTCATGCAAAGAAAGATAGTAGTCTAATGCTTGATTGATAATAAAACTGCGATCTCGGTTTTGCTGTTCTGCTAAGAAGTCAAGCTTTTGTTTGGTGCTTTCTTCTGTTCTGAAAGATATTGTATTCATTTTAACCTCCGTTATTGTATTACGTTGTATTATGGCGTAATACGCAATAAATGTCAAGTATAAAAAGGTTTAATATGCGTTTGAAAGCGGCATTAGAGGGAAATCTTCAAGCATTTATGGAAAAGGAGTACCAAAACGCCGCAAAAGCAGTCACAACCGGCATTAAGCAAGCTACAGACGGCTTAAAATCGGCGATGCGGTCGCAGGTAAAATCTTCGGGGTTAAGCAGTCGCCTTGCCAATACTTGGCGCGGCGATGTGTTTCCAAAAGCCAAGAAAAGTATCTCTGCTGCCGGTGTCGTCTATACCAAAGCTCTTCAAATTATGGAGGGATTTGAGTTTGAAACGGTTATCCGAGGCAAAAACGGCTTGTGGCTCGCCATTCCGACCGAGGCTATCAAAAAGAAAATTTACGGCAAAAAAATGACTCCGGCTCTTTATGAACAATGGAAAGGAGCAAAACTCCGCTTTGTTTATCGTCCGCAGAGCGTGTCTTTATTGGTACACGAACAGAAGAAAAAAACGGTTATTGCTTTCATTCTTGTACCGCAAGTCAAAATGCCGAAGTTAATAAACTTTTCAACCGAAAGCGCAAAATGGAAAAATAAGGTGCCGGAATTGATTTTAAGGAATTGGGATGAGTAAACGGGAAGAAGTTTTGTTGGCCTTGTATGAACGCTTGTCGGCTTTAAGTGAGGTTGATGTCCGGCGTAATGAAGTGCTGCCCTTAAAAATCCCTTCCGGCGGTTTGGTGGTTTTGCGTGATGGAAATGTCGGTGAGCCTTTGGTCTTATTGTCTCCCCCGCGCTATTTGTTTCAACATCAGGCGGAGCTTGAAGTTTTAATGCAAAAGGTAAATCCGGCGGACAGTGACTCCGCACTGGATATGTTGTTGGAAAAAATCGGGCGTTTGATTATGGTTGATCCAACCTTATCGGGTAAAGTTGACTATATGCACGCTGAACCGCCAGAATTTGCCGAACAGCCGATTGATGGCGGAATAACCATCAAAGCGGCAACTGTGCCGATTGTCTTGGAATATGTATCTAATTCAAATTTAACTTAAAGGAGAAAACTATGAGTAGAGCTTACGGTTGGAACGCCAAGCTATTGATTGCAGAAGAAAAAGAGTATGCTATATTGCCTGAAGACGGCTATGTGCAAATCCCCTTTATCTCGTCAACCCTAGACAGCGAGCAAAACCTTATTGCTTCAAATGTTTTGGGACTTGGCCGCGATCCAACACAACCTTTTCAAGACATTATTAATGTTGATGGTGAACTCGCTGTTCCTGTTGATTTAAACAACATTGGGATATGGCTTAAGGCTATATTTGGAACTCCTGTCACAGAAACCGAAGACGATGTTCATACCCACATTTTTGAAAGTGGCAAAACCTCAATTCCGAGTTATTCTCTGGAGATTGGTTTGCCCGAAATCCCGTCTTTTATTCGTTTTTCTGGTGTTCGCGCGGATAGTATTGCTTTCAATTTCCAACGTTCTGGCGAGGCACAGGTTACAGTTTCGGTGATGGCACGATGTGAAACTGGCGGTGAGAGTACCATCTCTACAGCACCTGAGGTCAAAAACTACGTGCGCTTTTCGCAGTTTCAAGGATTTATTAAGTCTAGTGGTGAGACTTTGGCTAATATTACCACGGCGAGTGTTACCTATACAAACAACCTAGAAAAAATCCAAACCATTCGGCATGACGGCATGGTTGAGGCTATTGATTTAGGTGTTGCAAGCCTGTCGGGAAACATTGCGGCACGATATGGCGACAATATATTGCTTGATAAAGCGCGCGGTGGTGCGCCTGTTGATTTGGAGCTTGGCTACCAAATCTCCGATACGCAAAAGTTAGTTATTACTTGCCATGAGGTTTATTTACCTAAGCCCAAACGCTCTATTAACGGCCCAGGAGGAATTGAGTGTTCTTATGATTTCCAAGGTGCAAAAGACCAGACACTTGGTAAAATGATGACTGTGACGTTGGTTAACGAAGTGGAGGAATACTGATGCTTAGATTAAAAATCAACAAAGAGCCTTATTGGATTGAGCTTGGTTTTGGCGTAAAAGTTAGGGTTAAACCTTGCTCTTCTGCCGTTTTTTATGAAGCTAAAGCTTATATGAACTCAAAGCTTTCCGAGTTGGCTAAGGCTTATCAAGCCAATAAAGCTGCAGGTGTTGCCAATGAGTTTGACATTGAAAACCCTGTCAAACGTGAGGCATTGGCAGATAAATATCTTCTTATCGGGCTTGGGCTTGCGGGTATTTTAGAGTGGACTGGCGTTTTGGAAGCAGATGTTGATAAACCCGCGCCACTGACAGAGGCCAAGATTGCTGAGCTATTTTCAAACTTTTGGGCGGTGGCGGAGAATTTTCGCCACCAATATTGCGGTTTGCAAGAAATTTTGGATGCGGAAAAAAACGTATCTCAGCCCGAGCCGAGTGGCACTTCGGAGACGGGCGAAACTACTGCAGCGGATGCGGGAAAAACGGCTATTTCTGCCCCTTTGCAAAATGCAAATACACCGAAACTTCCTTAAAAACAGATGTCGGTTACCAAGCTTGGGAGGTTTTATTGAAACTTCCTAAGCCCGATTTGGCTTTGGCTCTTCAAATTGCGCAACACCTTGGGTTTGATATGGAATTGATGGGAGAACTGCTTCCTGTGGGTGTTTCTGGGATGGTAAAAGGTATGAGTATATTTGATAAAGAATAGTTTACCGCACACCTTAAAATTTGTTGACAATGACAAAATGTCTGTTATCTATTCATCAACAGACCCGCTAGGCCTCTAGTTTATACTACGCACAATTAGCGGGTAAATTTTTAGGTAAAAATAACCAGAACGGTATTGACAAATATTTTTTTGTAAGTATTTGTATCACTAACAAGCCCCTCCCGCTAAAGGCAGAAATGTACAGCGAATACGGAGGGGTATTTTGTTGTTGGTAATAGTGTGGCTTTTGCTTTAGATGTACTATTAGATAATCACTCGAATATTGGTTTAAATTTTAAAATTAGCTATTTTTTAAAGTTTGCTTCGTTAATCTAATGCTAATTTGAATAAATGGAGTCGCTATGTTACCGCCTGAAAATGATAGAATTGAGTATAAAGAACGTTTAACGGACAATCTTGAGCGAGAGATTGTTGCTTTCTTAAATAATAAAGAAGGTGGTGAAATTTACATTGGCATTGATGATAATGGTAAAGCTGTTGGTGTTGAAGATTGTGATGCTCTTCAGCTATGTATCAAAGACCGCATAAAAGATAAAATTTGTCCTTCCGTATTAGGGCTTTACGATATAAAATGTATTACCGTTGATGGAAAACAAATCGTAAAAATTATTGTTGCTTCTGGGTCTGAAAAACCATACTACTTAAGAAGCAAAGGTATGTCGGAAAACGGTTGTTTTATAAGGATTGGCAGTGCTGTGCAGGCAATGCCGTCACGAATGATTGAAGAATTGTATGCAACGAGAGTTAGAAAATCTCTTGCACGCATTGTTGCGCCAAGGCAAAAGCTCTCATTTGCTCAATTGGAAATCTATTATAGAGCTAAAGGTTTCGATATCAATGATCAATTTGCGTATAATTTGGAACTTTTAACACCGGACGAAAAATTTAATTATGTAGCATATTTGTGTTCTGATGAAAACGCTACAACATTTAAATTTGGCAAATATTCGAGCTTAGATAAATGCGATTTGGTTGAAAATGTTGAATATGGACGACAATCTATTATTAAAGCAACTGAAGAGATTTTAAGCAAACTTAAAGTGGAAAACCGCATCTTCACTCAAATTACTTCTGCGCAACGCATTGATACACCAATGATTGATGAACGAGCATTGAGAGAAGCTGTTATTAATGCTATCGTCCATAATGATTATTCTTATGGAAATTATCCTGTGTTTGAAATGTATCCAGACCGTTTAGAAATTACATCCAATGGTGGTTTAGGCTACTTTAACACCAAGGATGAATTTTTTAGAGGACGTTCTAATCCTAAAAACAGAGAGTTGATGCGTATTTTTAAGGATTTGGGATATGTAGAGGAAATGGGATCGGGCATCCATCGTATTTTAGAGAAATATCCAAGAAGTGTTTTTGAATTTTCACAAAATTATATAACGGTTGTCTTTCCATTTAATACGCCAGATAGACCTCATGTCGTAGAAAATGTCGTAGAAAATGTCGTAGAAAATGAAGACTGGATACTTTCTAAAATCCAAAACAGAGAGATATTATCAGCAAAAGACTACGCATTATTAGCGAATATTTCTCTTAGAACGGCGCAACGTAGATTGGCTATATTAAAGTATCAAGGTAAAATTCGTCATATTGGTCCAGATAAAGGTGGATATTGGGAAGTGATAAAAAATAGCTAATTAAACATCAAAAACTTAGCACCTCAACCACTGTGTTGGGGTGTTTTTTTATGGAAAGAAATGAGTACAGCGGCAAAGAAATTATCAATACGGCTTGAGGCGGTGGGGGGCGATAAGGTGCGCCAGGAGTTTAAGTCTCTTGGGGGCGATGGCGAGCGCGCGTTTCGGCAAATTACCCAAGTTATTACGCCTGCTAATGACAACCTTAAAGCCATGAATGAAACAGCAAAAAGCTTTAATGGCATATTAAAGCAGACGGCCACGCTCATTGGGGCTTATGCAGGGTTTAGAGGTTTTACGAGCGCTTTTAAGGGTATTTTTAATATCAATAACGAATTTGAAAGCCTTTCCGGCTCGTTAAAGACCGTTACTGGTTCGGCTGAAGGTGCGCGCGAGGCGTTTGCGGTTATTGAAAAGTTTGCGCTTGATACGCCTTATCAACTTGAAGAGATTGTTGAGGCATTTATTCGTCTTAAGGCTTTGGGGCTTGAGCCGTCTATGGAAGCATTAACCTCTTATGGTAATACCGCATCGGCTTTCGGAAAAAACATTATGGACTTTACTGAGGCGCTGTCTAACGCCGTGATGTTTAACTTTCGGTCGCTTCGTTCGTTTGGTATTATGGCGGCTACCGAGGGTAATAAGGTTAAATTTACCTTCCAAGGCGTTACCACCGAGGTTGCTAAAGATGCGAAAGCTATTGAGAAGTATCTGAGAGACATCGGCGATGTGAATTTCGGTGGCGCAATGGCTGAGCAGATGAACACCATGGGCGGTGTGCTTTCCAATATCGAGGATGCGCTTGGATCGGCCGCGCGGACGATTGGGGCAACAGGGTTAAACCAAGTCATCACGGAATCGTTAAAAAAACTCAACGACTTGATTGATAATTCTGATGAGGCGGCGAAAAGTATCGGCAAGACCTTAACAGCGGCGGTGTCGGTTGCCTCTAAAGCGTTCTTTGGTTTAGCTCAGAACATTGAGCCGATTATCACGCTCCTGACAGCTCGGCTGGGTTCGGCGGCGATTATTAAGGCATTTACGACACTTCGAGGTTCGGTTTTAATGCTGAACTCGGCTTTATTGGGAACAAGTGCGACGAGTTTATCAGCAACGACAGGTATTCGGATGATGTGGCAAGTGTCCAAGCTTGCGGCAGTTCAAATGTATGCGCTGACGGCTACCTCCAATATTCTTCGTGGAGCGCTTGCTCTTATTGGCGGTCCTGCCGGGCTTGCCATTTTAGCGGGTGTGGCTCTTTATAAGCTCGTTGACAGCCATGATGTTGCCAAGCGTGCGGCAAAAGACCACGCTGATACGCTTCAAAAACTCCAAGCGGAGCTTAATGCCACAACTGAAGCGGCGGCAAAATTCTCGCAAGAACAGAGCAAAGACATGGCTCTTGCGGAATGGGGATTGAAACTTAAAACCGCCGAGCAAAATGTTCGTGATTTAAGAGATGAGCTAAAAAAGACAGGCGGGTTGTCGCTTACAACGCGTTTTACCCCTAATGCTCTTCTTAAAGATTATGAGATTTATGCCAAAGAAACTGCTGATATTCTCCGCCAATCCAAGATTGATTTGGAGCAATATCAAAAAGAAATTTGGGAAATTGCGGCCGAAAACCCCGATTTTCAACCACAAGCGCAGGAGATTCAAAATAAGCTCTTACTCTTAAAGGCTGCGGAGCAAGATGTAAGGAAAGCGCGTGAAGAGCTGAAATATCTTGAAAACCCCGAACCTCAATCGAAAAATGAGGTGAAGACCGAAATAAAGCCGACTGTCTCGGTGGATGCGGAGGCGTATAAAAAGAACATTGAGGATATTAAGCAAAAGATTTTGGAGCTTAAAACTCCATACGAGCAAGCGATGGCTAAAGCAGATGAATGGCGAAAAAATGCTCTCAAAAACTTAGATGCCAGTTCGGCTGACTATCAGAAATACAAGGAGCAAATTTCGCTTGTATATGATGATATGGTCAAAAAGGCGGATAAAGCGGCTTTGCAGTCTTCTAAATCTTGGGAAGATGGGTTTAAGCGTGGGTTTATCAATCTTCAAAGCGAGCTTGATGACTTTGCTGTTCTCGCAGAGAGCGCGGTTAAAAACGCCTTTTATAATATGGAAAATGTTTTGGCTGATTTCGTGGCAACGGGAAAAGCAAGTATTGCTGATTTAGTGCAATCAATTATTCGCGACTTCTCCAAGATTGCGATTAGGCAGTCCATTACTCAGCCGTTAATGAGTGGTTTAAGCTCTTACTTTGGCTTTGCAACGGCGCATAGCGGTGGCGTGATTGGGACTGATAGTCTATCTTCCAAAATTGCAAGTCCAGCTGTTTTTGCCAATGCGCCGAAATATCATACTGGCGGTTTGGTTGGTGATGAAATACCGATTATCGCCAAGCGAGGTGAAACTGTCTTTACCAAAGGGCAAATGGATGCGCTTGGGGCTGAACTAAACAATAAGCCTAAGGTGTCAGTGAATATAAATGTTCACAACAATGCAAGCGGTACAACGGCTAAAGCAACCTCAAGCCAAGATGCAAACGGCAATCTTTCGATTGATGTGATGATTGAGAAAATTGAGGGAGCGATTGGCAAGAATATCAGTAAAGGTGAAGGTCTATCGCCGATTTTGGAGCAACGCTATGCACTTAACCCTGCTTACGGGAGCTATCGATGACAATCATTTTTCCAAAAAAACTGCCATATCCGACTGTTGAGGGATATTCCATTCGTCCTGATGAGGCGATTATCCGTACTGATATGGAATCTGGTCCGGCACGGCAACGGCGGCGTTATACGCAAACACCTTCTAAGATTTCGGTTAAGTGGATTATGAGCCCAGAGCAGTTCTGTCTTTTCGAGGCTTGGTACAAATATCACGCTAAAGAAGGTGCGGAATGGTTTGTTATCACTCTTTTGGGTGGCATTGGCTTAACTGAGCAAGATGCGCGGTTTACTCAGCAGTTTGAGGCAAGCCTTATTGCAGGCAGACTCTGGCAAATCACTTCGGAGCTTGAAATTCGCGATCGCCCGACCATTACTGAAGATGCGATGGAGATTATCCTAGATTCTGACTTCCAAAAATTAGAGTTTACGGTTGATCGGTTACACATCTTCGTACACAAAACTTGCCCACACGACTTAAATTAGAGGAGCTAACAATGCCAAATATGCAAGAACGATTAAACGCCGCGGTTGATAGAGCTGAGGTTGATACGGGGCTATTGCACGAGATTGTTCATGGCTCTATTACAACCGAGGTGGACACCGAGGGCGGTAAAGTCCCCTCGGTAGCAAAAGTCTTAAACGACATTAAAGTCGATATGGAAGTTGATGTCCAAATCTTGCACGACATCACGCACGGCGATACTTCAACCGTTATTATGACTGAGAATGGCGAAGTGCCGAGTGCGGCTAAAACGATGCAAGATATTCGGGAGTATATCCAAAACGGCACAGATGACCTTGTTTTGCGCGCTGAAGAAGCAGCGGAAAGAGCCAAAGCGTGGGCGATTAAAACAGATGGCCCCGTTGAGGAGTTTGACTATTCCTCCAAACACTATGCGGAAGCCGCCGCCGAGATTGCTGGCAGAATGGATAAAAAAGCCGACACATTGGCGGGGCATGGCATTTTGGATGGTGTGGCATACGAGCCTATTATTGATGATAAGATAGAGCTTAGGCTCGTTTACCCAGATACGATGACCTACAGCGTTATTAAATGATTTTTAATTTTTGAAAGGAGAAACTATGACAGATAAACATATCTATATTAAAGACGGCAACGGCAACAAACTATACCCTGTTACCAAATCCGACCTTGTGTTAAATAGCAAAGGCGAGCCGATTGGCGACGTGGAAACAGGAGCTCAGGTCAATAAAATTGAGAAAATCAAGGTCAATGGCGTTGAACTTGAAATTATCTCAAAAGAAGTGGACATTACTCTTCCGAGCGTCTCGGCTTATTCGTTAGCCAAATCGGAAACGGCAGATGAGGGCTTTTCGGCAACCTATCAGCTTACTCAAGATGGCGAGCCTGTTGGTGATAAAATCAATATTCCAAAGGATATGGTTGTTCAGTCGGGGCAAGTTTCGGTTGTGGTAACAGATGACGTCCCCGTTCAAGGTTATAAGGTGGGCGATAAGTACATCGATTTGTTGCTTGCTAATACGGATAATGAACATATTTACGTTTTGGTTAGCGATTTGGTTGATGTGTATTCGGCAGGTAGCGGTATTGTTATTACGGGCAATTCCGTGGCGATTGACACCTCAGTTGTGGCTCTAAAAGGTGAATCTTATACCAAATCTGAAGCGGACAATCGGTTCTTGCAAGCGCATCAAGACATCTCGGGCAAAGCTGACAAGGCAACAACGCTTGCGGGGTATGGTATTACGGATGCGCTATCATACGAGGAACTTGCTTAATTTTTAATATATGATGATTTTGGGGCGTGAAATTCGCCCCTTTTGTATGGAGTGATTATGGCGACAAAAGAAGTAACAGCGATTAAGGTTTTATTGAAAAATAGCCGTGGTGAGTATCTTATTCCCTATACTGAGGAGAAGTTTGACATTACAGCGCACACGCAAAATCTTTCTAATCCCCATCAGGTCACAAAAGCGCAGGTTGGTCTCGGAAATGTTGATAATACCTCAGATGCTAATAAGCCTGTCTCTACTGCCCAGAAAAGCTATGTTGATAATTTTCAACCGCCGATAACGGCTTTGACGGCGACTTCCGGCACGATAAGTTTAGCAATTAACAAGATTTATACTTTATCCGTCTCGGGCGCTACAACATTTTCCTTGCCAACACCTACCAACAAGAATGTCTTTAACCAAATCAAAATTATGATGAAAGTTACCGGCACCCCTACGATTAACTGGGGAACGACCAATTTCTTTAATAATCAAGCCCCAGAGATTAAAGCGGGCAACTACGATGTTTATTTTGATTTTGATAATCTCTTAAATGCTTGGGTTGTCGGTACAATGAGCAAAGGAAAGGCAAGCTAATGAGAAAACATTTAAGTGAAGAGTTGCTAATGAAAAGCCTTGTAAAGATGCCTGCAAGCCCACACTTGGGAAAACCTAAGAGCTTTGCGGTATCTGCTAGTTTTGACCCTGCCAAAGCTACCCGACGTGTGTTTCTCTTTATGTGGGAAAAAGGTGTGACTTATGCGGTGTGTGATTATGAAACGATGCTTCCAAAAAGTAGCGACCTTATGTATAAAATCGATACATACAGCGGTTATAACTCCGTTGGGTATGATAAAAACAATAATGCAAACCATTGGCAACCCGCCCGCGGTGTTGACAGCAGCGATGCTATTCGTTGGTATTTTGCGGATGGGACATTGATGTCGGCGATTGACAAATCATTAAGCTGTAAAGTTATTGGTTGGAAAAATATCGTCAGCGGCAACTATGCGCTTAATATCCCCGGATATACCTATGTAATAGACGGCTATGATATTACCGTAAAAGCGACAAACGGCGCAACGGCGACATTTAACAGCTATTATAATCCGTGATAAAACAGAGGTTGCTGATGACTGATAATACTTTATCTGAAGCCTTAAAAGAGGCATACGCTTCCGCACCGAGTAACGTGATTTTATTGCATACGCTTGAGTTACAGCATCCGTCTTTTGTGGATGAGAATGGCGCGCTTACGGCAATTCGGGTGGTACGGGACAATCTTAACCATATCTGCACACTTGAAGATACTGCCCCACTTGATGCGGGAAAAGCGGTGGAATTTATTGCCATGGGGTTTGATTTAGAACTTCCCCCCGTTGAGGCTATCCCTGTGCCAGAGATAACCTTAACGCTTGATAATGTCTCAACCGAGATTATTCAATATCTTGACCGCGCCGTTGAAACGCAAGATATGATTGAGATGACTTACCGTCCCTATTTATCAAATGATTTGTCTTGCCCGCAAATGAATCCGCCAATTACGCTTGTGATTACGGAGATTACGGCGGATATTTCCAAAATCTCAGCAACTGCTCGTATGATGGACATTGGCAACAAGTCCTTTCCAGCAGAGAACTACACGGTGAAAAAATATCCGGGGTTGAGTAGATAAGGATTGATTTTTATGGATACTGAATATAATAAGTAAATTCTAAGTTTTGTTAAAAGGAGTAGTTATGAATAACGACATTAACATCGCATCTAGAGCAACATTATTCAATGATATGAATGGTATGCATAATTATTTTAATAGTAAAATTAAGGATATATGGGAGTTTTATTCTTCTTATTCTTCAACAAATAAAATACATCAGAGTTTTGTTAATGGGACTGTTCTAGCAAGTTTATATTCAGCGTTAGAAATTTTATTAAATGACACTAGCATAAGATTTTTAATTTCATATCCAGGTCATATTAGTTCAAAAATTGCAAATAAATTTGATATTGCCTTCGCTTATCGCATCTTTGGCTGACGCCTTAGATACTGCGCCTCGGCAATTGCAAATAAATTTGCATTGCGCTCGGCTTAACCGTATCTTTGGTAAAAAGAAGACGACGTTATGACAACCCCTCCCGATTTCGTGCATTTGCACGTCCATTCACAGTATTCGATCCTCGACGGCCAGGCCAGCATTCAGAAGCTGGTGGACAAGGCCATGCGGGACG
>ENA-ORTY01001853-ORTY01001853.1-human-gut-metagenome-genome-assembly--contig:-NODE-1853-length-22038-cov-4.008961_pt1 | contig 22038 bp, 17 predicted proteins | sample MGYA00241917_ERZ509198 | MGnify/ENA primary metagenome ERZ509198 (study PRJEB26280, sample SAMEA2338857) | human gut metagenome | biome: human gut; feature: human-associated habitat; material: faeces...
AAAGACAAGCCTCGCAGAAGGCTTCACAGCTGGCTGTGGTTGTGACTTATTTTCCGCCGCCAAGACGGCATTGAAAGACTCGCAGAAGGCTTCACAGCTGGCTGTGGTTGTGACTCTTACCATACCCATAGTATTCAACAACTTGAGCTCGCAGAAGGCTTCACAGCTGGCTGTGGTTGTGACGCTCCAAAGCAGCACATGAAAAATATAGACTCGCAGAAGGCTTCACAGCTAGCTGTGGTTGTGGCTCTTCCTCTTCCTCGTCCTCTTCCTCGTCCTCACAGAAGGCTTCACAGCTGGCTGTGTGACAACAGCATCCCAACGTACAGCGCATGGACGTCTCCCTGATGCCCGTGCGCTGTGACGTCCTGAACCTGCGCTGTCTTCCCCCCTGCATCGGGCGCTGCCGGTGCATCCTCCCCCTCTCCCGCCTGTCGGCTCCACGTCCTGCTGTTGTTGGCAGCGGGCTTTTTTTGCGTCCGCTCACGATCCCCGTCACAGGTGGCAGGCAGCACGCCCGCTCCTTGCCCGCGCTGCCGCATCATCGCATGCGTCCAGGCTGTGCCTCCTCTCCCCGTGCCGTCACCCCCTTTCCCCTCCATTGAAAAAATCTTCCCCGACGCCGTGAAAAAGGCGCCGTCAGCGCCGAACAGCTCCACGAAGACGGGAGACACGCGGTACAGACCACGCCACGGACACGGCCGCGAGGCTCCCCCTGCTCCGTCCGCCGTAAGGCAGCCCCCCTCCTCTGCTCCGGCGGACGGAGCCCGGAAAAAATTTCCCCGGTCGTGAAAGGACTCCGGGCCGGACAGCGGTGTGCAGCTGCGGACGCCCGCAGAAAGACCAACAGGGAAGACGAAGAAGCCCGGCATGTTCGCGGATACAGATGTACCAGGTGCCAGCCCCACCGCGACAGAGCTGGGACTAGCCGTCGTGATGCCCTCGCCCGCGGATGGCGCTCCAGTCGGAGGGCTCCGGCCCTGTCCGCTTCCTGCATCATGGGAGGCGGCCCGGCCAGGGAACCTCCTCCCGGCACCTGCCGGAACACGACAGGCCAGGACCGGTCTTTACCGCTCCGAACGACCGACAGCATGTTGACGCCACGGAGCGTTCCGCTCCTGACGTTGGTCCCCCTTCAGCAACAGGAGGAACGTTCCATGACGACCGCGCAGCTTCAGCAGATCCTTCTGGACCAGGGCTACACTGCCCGGATCGATGACGATGGAGACATCCTTTTTGAAGCTCGGAACAGACCTGCCTATGTCACCATCCTGGAGCAGGATCCGGCCTTCGTCATATTTTTCCTCGATGTCCAGATCCGCGCCGACGAGGGCTCCAAGGCGGTTCTGCTCCAGGGCTGCAATTTTATCCAGTGCGTCCTGAAAGGGGTGAAATGCCTGCTGCTTCGGCAGGATGAAGAAGGCTATCTCATTCGCATGGCCATCGAATGCTTTGCTGATGCCGCTCTCCTCAGCCGCTGTGCCACACGCTCCATCGACAGTCTCTGCGAGGCCGCTACCATGCTGGTGGATGCTGTGGAAAGGGCTGCGCCCCTGCCAGCTCATGCGGACTGATGGCAGCGCTCATACCGGAGCCGACCCGGCGGCCCCTGGCTGCCATGCTACTGGTCCCGGACTTTCCCCGGCGGCAAGCTGTCCCTCTGCCTTCAGAAGAGCTGTGGCGATCCCGGACGGCGGCTGTAAACCGTGACGCAGATACCACCGGGAAGCTTTGCACAGGCCGTGACAAACACAGCCTCCCATCTGGCTGTAATCGACAACAAGGGGACGACTGACATGCTGAACATCCTCTGTGTGATCCTGGCTGTGGCTCTTGCCTTCTGGCTGTGGCGATCCCGTCTCGGCCAGCTTCTCGTCATGACGTGCTTCATCGGTCTGCTTATAGCCGACTCGGGCCAGCCCCTGCTCGTCATCACCCTGCTGGCAGCCGGTTACCTTATGTCGACCCTGCCCTGAGAGGAGGGAAGGTTCCGGGAGATCCCACTCCCCGGCTGCCCGGACGGGGCCGTTACCGCCAGCATCCCATACGGGACGCCCAGCTGTTTCGGTGGCCCTTTGCCGGAGCTGCCGTCGGGCCAGGAGCACGGGCCCATCCGCTGACGGCAAGACGGCCTCAGGCTGCGGACAAAGTACGGCACACTTGCGGAAGCCTTCCTGTTTTTGAGTGTATTTCCTGATAATGACCGGGAGGGTTAAAAAATCAGCAACAATAACCACCTTGAAAAACAGGGAAAATTTTTCGTCATTTCGCCATTTTCCGGGAGGGGGTCGAAAATCGGCCATTTTGGCTCCCATCTTGCCCCCCTCCCGGAAAAAAGGCCCTTGCACTGCCTGAAATATATGGATAAAAAAAGACAAGCCTCGCAGAAGGCTTCACAGCTGGCTGTGGTTGTGACTAATGATGAACGACTCATGCTCACCGATCATCGACTCGCAGAAGGCTTCACAGCTGGCTGTGGTTGTGACACAGCAATGGAGAAAGGAACATTGTGTTTGAGATCTCGCAGAAGGCTTCACAGCTGGCTGTGGTTGTGACCCGCGACGCCCGCCCGTATCTGGCTGCGGCGTGGCGCTCGCAGAAGGCTTCACAGCTGGCTGTGGTTGTGACAACACGAAGTCATAGTTAGCCGATTGGCTACGGCTCGCAGAAGGCTTCACAGCTGGCTGTGGTTGTGACAATTCTGCAAATACGAGGTATCCGATCGGTATGGCTCACAGAAGGTTTCACAGCTGGCTGTGGTTGTGACGACATGTCTGCCTCCCCCATCATGTCCGCGTAGAGCCTCGCAGAAGGCTTCACAGCCGGCTGTGCCTCGTCATCCATGAGGGTTGGGGCGTCCGCGTTCCCTGTTGAGGGCACGGACGCCTGAGTCTTGTTTTGTCTCCTGCATGGCGGACTGCCCCGGCAAGGGAGTGGTGGAAGGCCTCGTCTCTGGTCGCGCCCTTGTCCCGGCCAACGCATGCGCCACCGGACGCAGCAGCCATACGGCGCAAGCCCCGTACACAAAAAAGCCCCTGGGCCTTGAAGGCCCAGGGGCTTTCCGCTGTGGACGGAGAGAAAGCATCAGGCGTCCGTGGCGCGGGGATGCTTGCGGGGCGCGGGCTCCGGCCCGGCATACAGGGCAAAGGCATCGCTGATCCACCAGACACCGTTGACGTTGACCCGGCACCATTGATGCTTCCACTTGTTCTCGTTCACATGCTCGTAGGGGATACCGAGGATGTTGAGGCACAGACCCGTGGCCCGCGTGCAACCGGCGCAGGAGGCGACCCCGCGCACCAGATAGCCATAGGGGGTGTTGTACTGCCTGGCCTGGGTGGAATAGGCGCCGCCCGTCTGCTCGAAGCGCGCCCGCAGGGCCTGGGCGATACCGGCAAGCTGCTGCTCGCGCGGCAGCCCGGCCAACGGTGTGACGATCTGCAGGGCCACGGCATAGGCCTGCCGGAATTCGGCCTCGCTCTGCTTCCTTCTGAGGCTCTTCCCGTTGGCCAGCCGCTCGATGGGTACAGGCTGGAAGGTGGCCAGGGGCGCGCTGGGCACCGGGGTCCAAAAAAGATTGCTGGCCGCCAGGGGATCAAAAAGGGCAGGCGCAGGGGCCGGTGCGGCGGCCGGGACGCCCGGTGAGGGGGCAGGCTGCCAGCTTTGGGCAACACAACCGCACAGGGCAAGCAACAGGCCAGAAACGATGATGACGCGGTGACGATGACGCATGGATCCCTCCTTGGCATGAGTGGTCAGCCGGCCTGGAGCCTTTCTCCAGACCTTTTTTCCCCTACGTCATGTTTATCGGAGCAGAAAACGCCTTTTTCACGCTCCGGGAAATCTTGTCCCCGATCCGGCAGTCTGGCTGTTTTCTTTGCCCGACACCGCATACTGTCGCCGCAGATAATTGCAGGCCCTGTTACCCTCATGTATACTGACCTGCGATACGGTCATGCTCCCGGACACCCGCCGGAGATGCCCGATTTCCTCTGCCACCTGCCCGATCACGCGGAACCGCATGCCCTGTGCAGTCCCGCAAGGGGCGTCGACGCCCTGCCCGCATCGGCCGATAGCATGCCCCGACTCAGGTGCAGACAAAACACGATCCCCGACGCTTGCGGCCGGGACACCTCCTCAAACAAGGAGAGGCCATGGCATCTCTTCTCAAATCCCTGCTGGACGATCCCCACATACGAAAAGATATCCAGACCAATGTACGGATATTCCTGGAAAGCAAGAAGGGCCGGTCCCTGGACTGGCTGCTGAATAGCATCTATACCATCGATAATGGTGCAGAACCACAGGAAAACAGTCAGAGCTGCCATACAGAGGAAGATAGGCAAGCTCTGCTTGAAAGCGCCGTTGATCTCTTCCTGACTTTGCTGCTGCGAAAAAAAGGGCTTGATGCCATGCTGGCACATTCCCAGCGTGCTGTCCGCCAAGGCACCATGCTACCTGAAGACGCATGGAAAAAACTGTGTGAAAAGGGCTGGATGCTGCTCAAGAGCTACCTGCAGGATGAGATGCGCAAACTCGTTCCTGCCAAAAAGGCATACCGCAGCATCCGTGACTGCCTTTCCAAAGCCCGCCAGGAACTGCGCCTGAAGCATTTCTTCAACGGGATAGGAACATTTTCGGCTTACGCTCCTGCACGCATCCCGGTAGAAGACGCGGTCGCGCCCAGATCCTATGATTTTGGGAAGGTCCCGGAACCGGACGACGATGCCCCCGGTATCGCTCCGAAAGACAAATTCTTTAACCAGGCTTTTCTGGTGCCGCAGGCCAAAAAATTCTGGCATGCCTATACAACGGCCTATGGGGATGGGCGTGCACGGTACATCTTTGTGGACACGTTTTGCCACTGGCTCAATACAAAACACGGTATCTATGGCCCGAGGCAGCAGGATCTCTATGATGAAGATGGCGAGATCGACCGGGACATTGATGTCAGCAGCCCCTATGATGACAGTATGGAGAGTACACTGATACGCAAGGAAATGCAGGCTCAGGTAAATGACTTCATCCGTACTCTTCCTGAAAAAACAGTAATATTCTGTGCCCTTCGCTATGCAGAGGATCATGAGCCGAAAGATGTGGCCCTCATCATGGGCTACAGCCACACTTCCGGGCTCTCCCGCATTCAGAAAGACCTCCATCACCGTCTGGCAGACTTTATGACAAACAATGTGCATCTTCTTGATAACGAGTCGAAGACACAGTGTTTTTTCCGTGAGCTCTGGGGAGCGTGTGAAAATCGCTATGCCATGATGAGGCCCGGAAACGCGACAACATCGTCATGCTCACCGGCAGACGTGCAAAAAAGCGATCTGTCGCCGAATAAAAAGGCAGGAGGATAATCAACATGTCCCATAAATATCGCTTTTCCGACTGGCTGGACATGTACCGGCATCGCCATTGTCCCAGCCTCGCCACCTTGCGCCGCGGGGGGCCGCAGGCAGAGGAGCATCTACGTTCCTGCGCCCATTGTCGCACGGCCCTGGAGCACAGCGAAAGCAGTGCCGCCCTTGGGAAGCTCCTGATGTCCCTCCCTGTACAGCAGCCCCCGGCGAGTCCCCCCCGTCCCGGTGATATCCGCGCCCTGTCTCCCAGACGCAATCCTGATTCCTGGCTCGATGAGGATATCTACCACAACCCGCCGCTGGTCTTCGTGCTGGAAGAACCTGATGCTCTGGGCCTTATCCGGGTGGCCCAGGTCTGCCCCGAAACATCCCTGAAAGATGACGGAGACGTTCCCCTGGGTCTGGAGCTGCTGGCAGAGGCCTGGAACATCTATACCGTGCCGGTCGCGGACCTGGAGGATGTCCCCTACGCCCATCCGGGAACAGAGCTGGTGAACAAGGTTCTGGAGGCCGCCGCGACTCCGTTCTCCGAACCCGACAGGACGTCGGCCCTTTTCCTCTTCCGTGAAGACGAAAAGCTGACAGGAGCCTTCTTCCACCACGCGCTCACCCGGGAACTCACAGCGCAGGAAGAAGAGCGGCCCACGGCGCGCATCATCCCCTTTGCCATAGCCCCGCATGACCATGCGGCCCGACAGCCCCGAACACGCACATCCCAGGGGCGCCTGGCCTTCCTGCTGCAACAGGAATGGTCCCCCACCGCCCTGCCGATGGCCGCTGCCGGTATGGAACGGGGCGATGCGGATGCCCTGCCTGCGCAGCGGGTCATCGTCACGCTGTCCCGTCCTGACGTGGATGGAGGGACCCCGCACCCCCATGCTGCCGAAGTCCACTGCCGTCCCCTGCCCGGAAAGACCCTTTGTGTCATCACCTGCGCCATAAAGGCTCCCCTGCCTGTGGCGATGGCGGCCGTACGCTGCCGGGAGGAAGATGCGCTGGAAGTGAACGCTGCCTGGCAGAACGAAGAGACGCTGGAAGTGTGCGCCATGTTTGAGGGGACAAATGTGACAGCGGCCCATTTGCGTGTGGCCATCCTGCTGGCTGAAGAATAAGGAGAACAGATGCATTCCTGGCAAGAAATCTCCATGGGGCTGCGCTACGGAGATAACGCGTACATTCCCTTGAGCCGAATCCGTCTGCCTGCCCAGGGAACCGATCCCCGTGAGGAGGGCGACAATCTGCGTCTGCTGCATCTGCTCCGCCTGTTCCGGGGACAGCCTCTGCCCCCTGAAAGCCCGCTGCCCCCCTGCTGCCGGAACGCCGTCGACTGGCTGGAGGTGCCGCTGGTGGTGGTCGATGGTCGGGGTACGGCGTGCCTCCTGCCTGTCCTGCTGGGCCGTCTCCAGGAAACGGACATCATTATTGAGGAAGGCTGGCTCACTCCCCGGGCAGAAGCCGCGGCCCGTGAGGCACTGGCACTGGGCGGGCAAGGGGAGTGCGGCTTCGTGCTCCTGCCTCTCCGCTCACCGGGAAGCCTGCAAACCGTCGATGGCCCCTCCCTTGGACTGCCGCTGGCCGTGGCAGCCCTGCGGCAGCGCACCGGCAAAGGCCTGCCGGCCCAGACCGTCATGACCGGGGAAGTGGATGCGGCGGGACACGTCCTGCCGGTGGCCCATGTCCGGGAAAAGTGGGACTGTGCCCGAAAAGGACAGTATCCGGCGCAGATTTTCCTCTACCCAGCCGGTTGCCCTCCCCTGGACAATGCCCCCTGTGCCGTCCCGGTCAAAAGCCTGACCGAGATAGAGACCCTGCTGGATACAGCGTCTCTGGACGGTGCCATCTGCATAGCCCACAGGCTTGGCGCATGGCGTGACGCACCCGAGAACCTGTTCTCCTGGCTTGCCAGCCCCGACACCCCCCAAGAGATGCGGCGCCTTCTGCTCCGGCTGATGGAACGGGACCACTGGTGCGACCGCATGAGTGAGGCGGCCCTGCTGACCGCTCTGGGCGGTCTGGACAGGATGTGGCAGCACATCTGCAAGGACAGAGAACTGTGCACGCGCTTTCTGGCGCTGTTTCCCTATGAACGGGTGCGTCATCTGCCCGCCAGCCTCGACCTGCTCAGGCTGGCGGAAAAAAACAAGACCCAGGCCAACCATCGCGGTGAGGATGCTGCCCACTGGCGCGCCCTCAGCGATCGCTGTGTCGAAGAATTGAAACATGAGTCCGGCGGGATCGGTCTGGCAGAGATCGGCCAGAGGGTCCGAACCTTCATCGGTATCTGGCATAATGCCTACCGCTTTCACCGTGACGATATCCCTGCCTCCTGGCTCGAAAAGATCGACACCCTGGCCCGCTGTCTCGACTGCGCCGAGCTGGGCAAAGCCTACGGATTTCTTGTGCACCAGATGGCCTTTTGCGGCGACCATGACCAGGCCCTGCTCTATGCGGCACGGTCCCTGTCCTTCCTGCCCGATGGAGAACAGCAGCGCCGCCACATCGACCGCATCCATATCTTCCTGGAATGCGGACAAGTAGAAGATGCCTGCCGGGAGATGGACACCATCCTCAACCTGTGGCGGGAAAGCAGGCAGGCAGGGGACGCCCCACAGGGCGAGATGCTCCCGGCCCATGACAGGGCCGCTGCTGTGGTCCAGATGGACGACCCTTTCGTCCATGCGGCTTTTGTCCGCCTGTGTCTGGCTATGCCCGGGCTCCTGCACGGCTATCCTGTGGCCGATCTGCTGAGGCAGGCACGCCCCTATCATCCGTGGCAGCTCTGGGCCTGCAATTGCGGCCGGTTGCTGGCCGGGGAAGATCCGGAACTGGCGCGTCGCTGCCTGCGCTTTTCGTGTGACTGCTGCCTCAAGGCCGGGAACGGTGTTACCCTGGAGCCTATGGCGCTCATGCCGCTGTCTGTTCTTGCCGCAACAGGACTCCTGCCCCGGGAAGAGATACGGGCGACGACGGAGGACGCGATGCAGCGCCTGCGCTATGCCTGTGCCGCGGGCCAACTGCATGCACCGCACTTCCAGTCCCTTCTCGATCTGCCGGATGCGGACGCGGTACTGTCCGAGGTGGCGGCACACACGTCCCGCTATTTTCCCTTCAACTATCATTAGGCAAAGGGGAGCACAGGCTGCCGAGAGCAGCCTTTCTCCCCCTGTCGCCATCACCGCAACAGGCCCGTTGGAATCTCCACGGGCCTGTTTTTTTTGGAGCTGTACACCGATCCGCCTGGGGGACGCTCTGTTTGTACCCCAGCCTCGATGGGCTGAAGGCAAGAAAAAAGCTGCCTTGCGGCAGCTTTTTCCAAACATCCTTAGTTCCGGCATCCGTTGACGGCCCGGGCACAGCGCTCCCCTGCCAGCTCCACCATCAGGACGTTGTCCGGACGCCACCCCAGATCATGGGCCACGACGCCTTTGTCCATGTCATAACCGCCACCTCGACGGATGCGACGACCGGTCATGACCACGAAAGGAGCCCCGCTGCCTGGCTGTCCATCCGCCTCCAGCGCCACAGGACAAGCCCCGCCGGCAGGGATCTCCAGGCAGGGCCATTCCCTGTCCAGATGCATGGTCATGCCGTCCCAGAGGCTGGAGACCTCTTCCAGCTCCACATCCGGCCAGATCTGCCCCAGATTGCGGGTACGATCACCTCCGAGCATGAGCCCGCCCAGCAGTTCCGGCCAGGACAATTGTCTGGAACCATCCGTCAGCATGATGCCTTTTGCCGGGTCCAGGACAAGGTTCCCGCTTGTCCCCGCACACAGCCAGACAAAACCTTCCACGCGTACGGGGTGCCCACTGCCCCGGCGCCGGGCCAGCAGGACCTCGGTCTCGAAAAGCCTGTTTTCCTCCGCGGAACGCGAGCCCGCATCCAGGGCCACGCCGTAACGCGAGCCCATGAAATCTGCTTCCAATACCGCACGGTCATGCGCATTCCAAGGGGACAGGGGCCGTGCCCCGTCTCCGGACTCGTCCAGAACGAAAAAGGGACTTGTGCGCATCCGTGGAAACAGCAGATCTTCCACCGCCTGATAGGACGGCCGTATGTCCGGCAGGCCCAAGGCTGCTACAGCGGCCGGAACCGAAGCATACAGGGGAACATGCTGCGGCACATAGGGGAAAGCGCGGGACACGAAACCCAGGGCCAGAGAACCGCAATGCATGTCCGTCTTCAAGCGCAGACGAAGACGAAAGCAGTGCCAGCTCATGACGCTTCTCCATTCAGGCGATTCAGGGCCTTGCAGTGGTAGCGGGCAAATGTCAGCGTACCTTCCAGCATCTTGCGGGCCAAAAGCAGGCGGGGCAATTCTTCCGTGATCGCGCGCATGGCCTGTAACAGTTCCACGAGTCCGTCCCTGTCCTGCCATTGTCTGTCCGGCAGCAGCCCCACGCCCTTGTCCGCCAGCAAGGCGGCCAGCGTACGCAGGACATTTTCCCCGTATTTCGGTTTGTTACAGGTCATAAGGAAGACCGTCATGGCATAGATCCCGTTCTGTACCAGGACGCCCAACGCCTTGGTCACGATGTTTTCCTTATCGGTCATCTTGTCCTGACCACTGTTGGCAAGCGCCATGCCGTAATGAGCACATATCGATTCCAGATTCACTACACCCATTATGCGCCTCCCCAGAAACGGATACGGCCAAAGCCGCGTGTGACCATGCCCCCCATGCCCAGTACGGCGCATAAACTGAGGGCCTCGTCCAGCAGGTGGCGCGCCCTGACGGCGTCCACAGGGTTGGGGCCATCAGCATCATGGGCGTGGGCACAACGAGCCTCATCCAGGGCTATGTCGAAGGCCAGCAACGTAGCGGCAGGGATGGCTTCATAGGTGAAAAGTTTCCCGGCCTCCGCCGCACCGGTCAACGGATCGATGCTGACAGAAGTCCGCACCTCCAGATTGCTGTTCACCAGCTCGGCGAACAGCCAGTCCGGAGCCAGGGCAAGCCGCGAGAAACGTCGGGAGGCTTCCGCGCCCAGCTTGTCACGCAAGGGGCGCAAGGCCTCACCTGCCTGCCGGGCTTCCAGATAGAGCCACCCCGCGTTAAGGCGCTTTCCGGGGTCGAAACCGTCCACCAGGAGAACATCCTCCCGCGCTTCCGGCAGCTCTGATGCAGGCAGGGCGTACGCCAGGGCCGCCGGAGACGTGACCCACACCGGACCGGCGATGGTACTGACCGGGAAAGCGAGGATCTCCCCGTCATAGAAGCGCAGCAGGCCGATATGGCTTCGGGCCTGTTTTCCCGATGCCGCATAGCCGAACAGGCGGCAGGCAAGACAGCGACCGCAATTGCCTTTGTCGTTGCCGGTGGATGCGGCACAGGCACGGATCTTTTCCTGCTCCTCGCCTTCCAGGGCCTGGAGCAGATAGGAGCGTGCCACCCCGGCCAGGCTGGAGCCGGGCACCTTGGGCAGGCCGCTGCCCGCATCTCGTACGATGGTATTGTCCACACGTCCCAGACGATAGCCGCCGGCACCGATATGCAACGGATCGAGCGTTACCGCAAAATAGATACTCATCTATGCTCCCCCATTACTTGCTGATGAAGTCCGCCCATTCGCACAGGTCAAAGAAGGAACCGTCCGCAGCGGCGGGCAACAGCTCTTCGGACAGTTCCGGCATGGTCACGCGCAGGACGTCATGAGCCATGCCGAACAGGGACTCGCGCGTACCGTCCCAGCGCCCCCAGTCAAGATGCAGCCTTGCCAGCAGCTCCAGGGCATTCTTGCGTTGCCGCTTCCCGGCGTCGTTATCCTTGAACAGGCCCGTTTCGCCATTGAGGTAGCGGTCCCAGATATCAATGATCTCCAACGGATAGGGACGGGGCCCCGGCCCGTGCAGCATGTAATGCCGACGATGGCCCGCCGTATAATGGATATCATAGCGTCGGACCGAGGCATCCAGCACTTCATAGTCAAAGAAAGACGGCCAGATCTCATAGCTGGTTCCAGGAACGAGGCGCGAAAGATGCTCGGGCAGCAGGGCCCCTTCCGCAAAGTACCATGTACGGTACCGGTCTTCCCGGAGACCGCCGTCCGCGTCCCGGTTGGGCAGGGTATGCGGCACCTGCCAGACGACTTCGAGCCCCTCCGGTGTACGCCATACAAGCCGTGTGCTTCCGCTCTCGCCCCGCTGGCGCTCCAGCAGCTTCCAGACTTGCGGCCCGCTCTGCTCCGCCAGTTTCCGAAAACGCCGTGCAGCGTCCATAGCTATGTACAGCGGTGCCTTGCTCCGGAAGATGCCCGCTGAAAGATGCAGCGGCAGGATATGGCGCACCTTGCCGAAACGGGCCGTATAGGCAGTTTGCAGGGCATGAAGGACAGCCCAGGCATCCCCGGCCGGAACCAGGATCTGGAAGCTGGTCACATCACGGGTAAGAGGGATGCGGGGCCAGTCCGCGGCCGCCATGTCCGTATCCCCCAGGCCTGAAGCCCAGGCCGTGAAGGAGCCCAGCTCTTCCCAGACACGTGCCAGACGTGAAGGCGCAGGATGCTGACGTGCCCCCCAGAGCAACAGGCCCTTTGCGATCTCGTCCACATCGTGTGGAAGCTCGTCTCCGAAGACCATACATTTGACGAAGTCGACGATGCGTACCTTCAGATCCGGAGACTGGACCGCGTCCTCGCGACACCAGCCTTCCTTGTCCTGCTGGCAGAAACTTCCCGTCATGCCAAGCCATTTGGCAAAACTCTTGCGCAGATCTTCATTCTCACCCGAGGACTCGCAGAGCTGGCACCAGGATTCTTTTACCGTCTCCAGGTCAGGAAGCCTGCTGTTTTCATCCGGCGCCAGCATCTGCGCCCAGCTGCGTCCCTCCCTGTTTTGCAGGGCGGCCAGGGAGAAGACTCCCTGGATCAGAGCTACGCGGGCAGTTGCCGCATCGTCCTGTTCTCCAGCACCAAAATCCAGAAAAAAGGCCTTGCCCTGCCCCGTCTTCTGGGCATCTCCCTTCGGGAGCAGTGCCTTTCCCTGTCTGGAAAGCTCCCTGCAGGAGGCGCAGGCAATGTCGCCCCTGCTGCCCAGGCGGCTGATCTCGATATCGGCGGGATGTACACCGCAGCGCGGGCAGACCTGGGATCTGCGGCCTTCGGAGCTCTGCCATTCTTCCTGCCATGCAGGCCGGCGGGGCCCGGAGCACAAGGGCTTGCCGGGATCGTGCCAAAAAGCGAGGAAATCGCCCAGTTGAAGGCCACAGGCATGGCTATGGATGCTCCACAACAGTTCGTCGGCTGTCGCCTTCCGGCTTGCCTCTTCCATGCAGGAGAACAGTTTTTCCCGCAGAGTCGCGGCCAGACTGCCGTCCGCTGCTGCGGTCAGATCCGGCACGAGGAAGCAGATGCCCTGCCTGTCCCGATAGATCTCGTTCCCCAAGGCAAGATCCTCTTCCACCGTGCGCTTGAGCCGTTCCGCCAGCTGCCGCAAACGCTCCTGGCGACCAAGGATCTCGAAGGAGCGCAGGCTGCGCGCCATATAGGCGTCACTGTCCCAGCGGAAGGCCAGCAGAGCCAAACGTTGATCGGCATGAGCCAGTTCTTTATACTTGCCGCGCAGAAGGTCGTCCCATGTTCCGGACAGCAGATGACCGGCCAGAAGAGCCTTGAAAAGGCCTGCCACGGAAGACGAATGCTGCCAAAGGCTCACGTCGTTGTTGGGCAGACGCGTCTCCGCCAGATGGTGAGCGGCATAGCTGTGCAGGATCCCGCCCAGCACTTTCCGCTTCTCCGCCAGCTCCGCGCCGTCCCACGCCTGCCAGCCATCCAGCGCCTCCACCAGTTTTTCATGCAGAGCCCGCGCCGCAGCAGTGACGCTTTCAGAGGTGATCTCCGCCTCAAGCCGGCCGAAAGGTGATGTCAGGAATATTCCATGGGACTGCGTATTGTCCGTGCACGTCTCCGCCCCCTTGGTATAGAGGGAGTCCGTAGTATCCGCGTACATGATGAGCGGGATCAGATGGGACAAGTCCTCACTTTTTGTCCTGTCCCAGTCCCGACCCCCATGATGTGCATACAGCAGCGACCCCAGAACCTGCAGGGGTTCGCCGGGGATGCCCTCCAGCCAGCCTTCCGGAAGGGGCTCGGTAAGGCGTGCCCGCAATTTTTTCAGCGCGTCATCCTCCCAGAAATCTCGTGCCAGGAATTCCGTTGTATGGATGGCTGTCGCGCTGGCATAGCTCTTCAGTTTTTTCTGGATATTCTTTGGGCTGGCTTTTTCATCCCGTAGCCGTTCCTCTTCTTCAACGCCTTTTTTTTGCAGGAGCTGCTGGTAGGGGCTTGGAGACGTTTCCTTCCCTTCCGCATCTTTTTGGGAGTCCGTCGTCCCTGCCTGGATGAAATACCAGTGCAGCTTGCCCACATCGTGCAGCAAGGCCATGATCTCCGCCCGCAGGACGGTACGGCGCAACGATTCCAGCGTCATTTCAGCCATGAGTCCATCTCCTGCACGAACGTATCCACGTTGTTCACAAAAGTGCTCCTTATGGAAGAACGGACTTGCCACTCCGCCCTGGGCTCAGGAGCTGCGACAGGTACATCGGGCGCTGTCTGCGACGCACGCCAGGCCTCAAGGGCCTGGGCCATATCGGCCATGAGCCCGTCGATGTCCTTCTGCTTGAGCTTCCACTTTTTTTCCGTGATCCCCAGCAGGGACATACAGCATTTTTTGGTGTACTTGCCCGATCCATAGGGGAGGAGCTCCCCATTGTCATCCAGCAGTTCCCCCCATAAGGCTGCCGTATCCGTTTGCGCTGTTTTGGCAGCCTCCTTGTCCTTGCCGGAGGGAGCGACAGAAGACACGGGACACCCCTTGATATACAGGCTGCCGTTGACGAACATGACCTGCCCCCATCCCATGGTGTTCCTGGCGGAAAGGCCGCCCTGGTCCAGCAGATGGAACAGGGACCGCACCAGACCGGGCAACAGGCGACGGACCGCGTTTTCCTCATTGGGCAGGAGCAGGTACAGCGCCCCTGTGGCCCCCGGCCTGACCACCTCGTATTTGACCGGGACTGTACCGGTACCAAGGTGGCGATCCTGGGGATTGATGGTCTCAAGGCCCACACGTCCTTTCCAGAACAAAGGCCAGAGGCGCAGCAGCCCCTGATGCGACAGAGCTTCGAGCCCATCGGCTGCCTCACCGAACAGCAGCCCGGCGGCATCCTCATCTTCCCCGCTCATGCTCCAGGCCCAGCGCAACAAGCCCTTGATGCCCGACGTGGCCAGATAGGGAGTCAAGAAGACATGATGTCGCTTCAGCACATTGTCCGTAGGATAGAAGACCCTGTCGTCCCGGCTGAAAAAAGGCTGCCTGAGACAAACTTCTATGCGCAGCAGACAGGAGCCATCCGGCAACAGGCGCAGATCCTCCGGCCCGGGAAAGAACCAGTCAGCCCAGCCAGTATCGCTTAGACCGCATTCCTTGTCGTTGACCAGGCCGGGAAAACCGCGGACCTCCACGATATCGTTTTTCTTCCGTCCGTTCTTGGCCGCCTTGTGCGGATCCTGGTTGGGGAAAGAGCACGATGTCAGTACATTGAGCAATTGCGCATGCGCCATACTGCGTTCGAAGCTGGTTCCTGCTCCTTCCACAGGGCAACGATCCATGGCACGTGCGTCACTGCGACACGCCTTTTCCCAGTCTTCGAAGGACGCCAGGAACTCAAAAGATTCTTTCATCGTTCCTCCCTCCAGGGGCTTTCGACCAATGACAGCACATGCGTTCGCCAATCACCGCCGCTGTCTCCTGCCTGTAACGGGTCGAAATCCTTCCACTCCAGATAGGGACATACAGAGCGCAAGCCTCTTTGCAAGGCTGACAGCGCCTGCCTGCGCATATCTGTCCACTCCGTCCCCACATACTCCCTGAGCCTTGTCCGCGGTAACCAGCCCCAGCCATAGATCCTGTTCTGATCGGTGACTCCCACGGAGATATGACTCCCCACGGCTCCCCCGGAAAAGCCCCTGGCCTGCGGCATATAGCCGCATATCCAGTGCCGCAGAACCTCCTGCTGCCTGAGCTCAGGGGACCGCAGACTCTCACGCAGCAAACGGCGCAGGCGGATGATATGCTCAAAACGGGCAAGAGGGCGTTCTCCAGGACGGCCGTTCTGGAGACGTATGTCCCCTGAAGACAGCCGACGCAGGGTATCCGGGTCGAACGCCCCTTTGAAGAAATAGAAATCCCGCAGGTCAGCCAGGCCTCTCTCCGGTTTTTCCCTACCGCTTTCCGGCAGAGCTTCACGCAGGAAAGGCAGCAAATCCTCACGGTTCGTCAGGTGCACCAGACCGCAGCCATACTGATCCAGGGCCCCCAGTGTGCCGTATTCCAGCATGAGAAAGGTCGCCAGGACGACTTCCGGCGGCAGGGAAACGACGCCCTTTTTCCACAGGGACAGCGGCCATGACAGAGGGCGATTAGAGGACAGGGAAAGCGCAAGCTCGCCCTCCCAGCCCTTTGCCAGAGCATAGTGAACAGTCCTGTCCCGTGACGGGATGGAAAATATGTATTTTTCCTGCGGCTCACAGGTCGTAGGCTTCACAGGCAGGACATGCAGGCGAAAGGCCCGGGCCAGCCCCGTGCAACCGAAACTGTGACAGGCGGCACAGATCTTCTCCGGCGCCTTCACATCAAAAACTTCCTTGCCTTTTTTGCTGTCCACGCAGTCACAGACCCGATGCCCAAACGAACGCAACAGGGCCTCCGTCCAGAAGCGCATCCCCCCAAGGAAGGAGGTGCCCTGAAGAGCCGCCATGCGCATATGGTTGGAGCTTCCTGTCCATATCCCTGAGCCTTTCAGGGTAGTTACCTTAAATTGCAGCTTTTTTTCCATATCGCCATCCTGGCTTCAAAAATTGAACTACAACATACAGGTTAGAGTAACCATACACATTATAGTCAAATTTTCCAACAAAAATATTAGATCTCTATATCCCATTGAAATATTCACCTTATTAAATATTTTACCTTGTCTTCATCTTTTAAACGGAGTAAAGAGGAATATTGATCATTATTTTTTCATATCCCGTCAATTATCCTAAAGATAATAACTGCATACATCATACGGAGCCTGTCATGCCTCTTGCCACACATCCCCTCCACGCGGCCCTTGCCGCTTTTCTTGCTTCGGATGCAGCACAGTTCCCCTCTGGTATCGTAGAAACCGCCCGCAATCTGGAGCGCGCCTTTGCGAAACTTGACGCCGCAGCCAGGGCGGTCTGCCCGGCGGTGAAAACGTGCCACGATACGGACACTCCTGACGTACCGGCCTCGCTGCCGACGGATCCCGACTCCCCGTGTACCGAAATGGCCGGGGGGAGCGCTGACGCGCCCGCCGAGGCCCTGGATCTCCCGCTGGACGATGTCGAGCCTATGGATGTCCCCCTTCCTCTCCCCCATCCCGATGCCGACAGGGCACGGACGGCAGCTGTGGAAGAAAGGGCCACCAAACTGCTCTGGGATATACGTTTTGCCATCACCAACGGGCAGGACAGCGCCGCCATGGAAAAAGAGCTGCTCCTTCTTGTAGATCATGCCCCCGTATGGGAGCAAAAGCTGCAAACAACCATCAAACAGGCCAACAATTTCCGTAAGGAATGCCTTGTGTTCGCCAGCCTGCTGCGAAAAGGTGTCTGCCACCCCGACACGGTCGCCTACTGGCGGGACATCCCGACCAAACGTCCCTGGTTCATGAAGAGGGCCCTGAAAGACCTGCGCTGGCATGCGAACAAAGCATTAGCTCGGATCTCTACCCAGGAGGGCACACAGGCCGCCGCCGCATTCCTGAACGCCATTCGAAGGAACTATCCCGATTTCGTTGGCGTCATGCTGCCGGAAGTCTGGGCGAAGCCCAAGCCCCAGTTTCCCACCGTCCCTGAAAATACGCTGCATACGCTCCCGCACCTGTCGCCCTCGCGGGAATGGCGTGTCTACATCGATGAGACAGGGCTCCGTTTCAGTGCCGACGAAAGCGGCACACCAGGCAAGGTCGTGGCCGTATGCCTGCCGCATGACGTCACCCTGCCGGACCTGGCAGACTTCCATTGTACGGATAAGCCTGCGGGCACGGTCATCGACAACCTGTGCACGCTGCTGCGCTCTCCTGCGGGGATTGTAGGATTTTCCAGCCTGGACATGGGCATCCGGGGCAGTAATGGCTGGTTGCAAGCGGTGCGGGAACTCATCAAATGGGTCTGGCGCCTGTTGCCGCTGCCGCAGGAACACAGCACCATCCATATTTATATGGAACAGCGCACCGACTATACGCCCGACCTGCAAACATCCCTGAGCTGCGACATGCTCATGGCCGAGCTTACAGGCGAGGATCTGCAACGCAGCCAGAAACTGCGGATCACCAGCCTCACCTTCCTGGACAAGAAGGATCCGCAGATAGCCTGGGCCGATGTGGCCGCCTATTGCTGGGGGAGCCCCAAGACAGAGATCCGGCACGCCCTGCGTCAGAGCGGTCTGGAAGGGACAAGCCTGGTCACGCTGGAGGCCCCTTTGCCCAAGGTGTGTGAAAAGATCCTGGCCAACGGGATACCTACCGGTGCGGAATGGCAGGCCCTTATCAGTCATGCCGACGCGGCCAAGCCCCGGGGCCTGGCCAGCCACGCCCTCGAACACCTTCAGGCCCGTTGCCGGAAAGATCCCGCCCTGTGGGTAGAATACGTCCGCGCCATGCACCAGTACCTGCTGGGCAAGGACTATACGCTCCCCGTGCTGGAACGGATGGGCGGATGGTTCCCCCCCATGAAAGATTCCGACCTGACCACGGAATTTTGCTGGCAGCTGTCCCGCCTGGCCCACCTGAATCACCTGGGCGATGCCGACAGCGAAGAGCTGCTGTCCGTCAAGTGCCGTCTGGCGGAACTGACGCCCAGTATACGCACCATAGACGCCACGGCGGCCCTGCACGCAGCCTTGCGTCTGGCGGTTTCTGATGCCAACGCCTTCGATTTCAGGACAGCGGAGGCCCGCCTTGCGACCTGGAACCCCCTCGCCGGCGGCTCCCTGACCGGGACCGCGCTCTGGGACGGCAAGATCCTGAGCAGCCTGGGCCAGTATCGTGCTTTCCAGAACGATGCCACCGGGGCCACCTACTTTTTCCGGCAGGCTCTGGACTGCTTCGCGACCCTGCCGCCGGAAGAAGCGCTGCGGCAGGTGCCGCAGACCAGGACGTATCTCGCCATCGCCGAAATGGACCGCCCGGACACCGACGAGGCTGCGGTACGGACCCTGGTCGAGGAAGCCCTGGGCTGTGACATCAGCAAGGCCGTGGCCACCTTCGCCCAACCGGGCTGCGCGGGATCCCGCTACCAGCATCACCTGCTTGTCCGGTACCTCGCCCGCCGGGGGAGCGAGGCGGAGCGTGCCCCCTATCTGGAACAGCAGGCCCACTGGACCCGGATCGAAGCCGGCTTCCAGAAAGGGCACCCCTGGCCCCTTATCCAGTATTACCGCTGGCTCATGACCGACCCGGAAGACCGACCGTCGCGTAAGGCCATCGCCAACACGCTCGGCACCGCCATGGGCCCGGCCAACATGCCGACGCTGGAGGTCATCCTCTATGCCCTGGCCCTGTCCATGGGGCTGTTTGCCGCTGACAATGCCGCCGTCTGCGGCAATCTGCTCAAACTGGAGGCCCGGATCCCGGCCGCCAGCCCCATCATCCGGCAGATGCTCGTCCCCGGCTGGTCCGATCCCTGGCTGGCTACCCGCCTGCTCCCCTTCAACTATTGCTAACCAAGGAGAACCCCCCTTTTCCCATGGGAGGTTGCTACAGCTACAGCCTTCCCGCATCACGACAGCGATCTGAACGTAAAAAGCCCTCACGGAGATTTTCGTAAGGGCTTTTTACGTTCCTCAAAGCTGATGAGGATCTGTCTTCCTGTATTTCGAGCATGGGGATTTCCAGGCTGCGGCCAGGAAAAACGGTACGCTCTGTCCAGCATGCTTTTAAAAAAAACGGCAATATTGAAACCTGAACCATACGGAGTGGTATAAAACCGGACAGCTTCGGCTCCAGAGTCCCCAGCCTCCGCTTGTGCGTCAGCGGCCTGCCCTTCCGGCCAGTCATGTCGTTTACCGGCTTGCAGTTCACAAGCTAGATCTATAACGATTGTGAGTATCCTGTCTTGCAAACTGCGGTGCCCATGGAACAGATCCGTATGCTCCCGGCAAAGAAAAAACACTCTCTGATTATTTATTCTGATTTTCGTTTGTGCTATAAATAAATCATCCATCATTCCCTTATTTTGCGACCGTGAAGCAGAGCGCCATGAAATACCTCTCTGTCCGCATCACCTGCCGGCTCCTGTCGGATGGCTCTTTTTCCGCTTACAAAGGCTCCATGCTGCGTGGTACCCTGGGGAGCCACCTGCGCCGGGCCGTATGCAGGACCCCCAAAAACGATTGCACGCAGTGCCTGCTGGGCAGGACGTGCATCTTCCCCCGGCTCTTCACTGCGGCGTCCGCTCCCCAAGGCAGCGGCACGGCACCGCTTTTGCCCCCGCCCTTCTGCATCGTCCCGCCCGCTGACAAAAAGACGTTGTACGAAAAAGGAGAGCTTTTTTCCTTCACGCTGAAGCTGTTCTCCTATGCTGTGGAATATCTTCCCTATTTCATCCATGCCCTGATCCTGGCCGGGCAGCGGGGAATGGGCAAAGGGAGCGAACATGGTGCGGGCATGTTTTCCATTGAGGAAGTCCGGCATGGGGACGACCAGCTCTACGATGCCCGCAACGAACATCTTGCCTCCTGTGCCGGCCAGGACCTGAAGATTCCCGTATGGGGGCAGGACATGGGGACAGCTTCCCTTGCATGCCATTTCATCACGCCCCTGCGCTTCAAAGCGGCGAACCATCTTTCATCCGAGCTTGATTTTTCCACCCTGTTCCGCCTCATCCTGCGGCGCATCAAAAGTCTGTCCGCTCTTGAAGGGCAGTCATACCGCCTGCCGGAAGACATCTTCTCCACGATCTTCCAGTGCGCGGACAGTATCAGCATAGAGGAGAACAGCCTCCGCTGGGAAGACTGGAGCCGATATTCCGGACGGCAGCAGACCCTCATGCAGTTTGGAGGACTGACGGGGCGCGTCGTCTATCGCGGCCCTGTGCGCGCCTTCGCGGACTATCTTGACTTTGCGCACCATGTCCATATCGGCAAGCAAACAAGCTTTGGCCTTGGGCAATGCGAATTCGTGCTGTAAGGTACGGTCTGGATCGCATCTTGCCTGCTCTATGCAGCCAGACGTCCCGGATTGCCCCAGCTTTTCATATGCTTCACCCAAAAAACAGACCTGATTTGTAAAGGGATTATGACGACTTGAAGTTGAAGTCATTCCAAACTTCTCTTCCAAGGTGTGGAAATAGACCTGATTCATAAAGGGATTATGACGGTTTCATTGTGAACCTCCTATGTTTGTTGACGGAACCATAGTGGAAATAGCCCTGATTCATAAGGGGATTATGACGGCAACTTTGCCAGTATTATTCAAAAGGTACCACACAAGCCGTGGAAACAGACCTGATCTACAAAGGGCCAGCCCTCCCCAAAACACCATCCTCCGGCCCTACTCTAAGGAGCGCCCATGCCTTTTCTTCATGCAAGCATCACATCACTATTGCTTCCAGTCAGGTCGTGCCGTCCGTGCTGGCGGCCTTCCTACCTGATACGTCAGGAAGGGCACGGCAAGCAGGCAGAGGCCTCACGCACAGCGGGCCGCTGTGACCGCAAGGCCTTCGGGGCAACGGGGATGCATGGCGGGAAAAGATACGATAGATAAAAGACAGGCGGGAAAAGCGCCAGGGGCAAAACCAACTTGGGCGAACAGGCTGTGCGCGAGCTTTTGAACATCGAAAGGGATTTTTTCTAATACTCTGAAAAAGTTACATTTTATTTTTCACTATCCCAAAAGGTCGCGCATGGATTTTTATGTGTCATATCAACAGGATAGAAAAATATGTCAAATGACAGGCACCTGATTGCCCCCAAACCGCCGGAGGTTTGCGAAAATGCCGCCGCAAAGCCGCGCCGCACAAGGCTTTGCCGGGGCCGCTGTGGAAATAGACCTGATTCGCAAAGGGATTATGACATGCCCGGCACGGCCTTCATCACGATGGACTCCTCCACCTGTGGAAATAGACCTGATTCGCAAAGGGATTATGACTCCTTCTTCACAACGCGAATGTAAAATTCGCTTTCATTGTGGAAATAGACCTGATTCGCAAAGGGATTATGACAGGCTTGAACTGAACCGTAACCCACACCTGCTTGTCATTGTGGAAATAGACCTGATTCGCAAAGGGATTAAGACTCTGTCACGATTTCAGAGATCTCTGCTGTATTGTACTTGTGTGGAAATAGACCTGATTCATAAAGGGATTAAGACCCGACCTTGTAGGTATCGAACTGCTTCCACCAATAAAGGGGTAGAAACAGACCTGACTCTCAAAGCCCCCCTGCCCCACCCCAAGGAGCGCCCATGCCCTTTTCCCCATGCAAGCATCACATCACCATTGCTCCCGGTCAGGTCGTGCCGTCCGTGCTGGCGGCCTTCCTGCTAGATAGGCCGGGAAGGGTGCGGCAGCAGGCAGAGGCCTCGCGCACGGCGGGTACTGTGACCGCAAGGCCTTTGGGGCAACAGGGATGCATGGCAGGAAAAGATGCG
>ENA-ORTY01001862-ORTY01001862.1-human-gut-metagenome-genome-assembly--contig:-NODE-1862-length-21962-cov-3.634135_pt1 | contig 21962 bp, 19 predicted proteins | sample MGYA00241917_ERZ509198 | MGnify/ENA primary metagenome ERZ509198 (study PRJEB26280, sample SAMEA2338857) | human gut metagenome | biome: human gut; feature: human-associated habitat; material: faeces...
CTAATTTTACGCCTGCGCCATCTGTTGTTCTGAATCCTTTGACTTTAGTCTTCACTTTTCTTTTCATTATAATTTTCCTCCTATTTTCTTCAAAAGATACAGCAGTTTTTCCTTTTCTTCCTGATCTAAAACTTCCATGCTTTCTGCTATCATCGCTTCATTTCGAGGTACGATTTTACTAATTACATCATATCCTTCTTGCGTCAGATGCAGTATGCACACGCGTCTGTCTTTCTCGTTACACATTCTTTCGACATAGTTCATTTTTACTAAATTGTTCACTATAAGAGGTATCGTTCCTACACTGCTTAAGATTCTTTCCCTTACCTCTCCTACACTCATATCTCCCTTGCTGTAGAGAGCCTCTAAAACCATAAACTGGCTAAAGGTTAAATTGTACTCCGCTGCTATCTTGGATGTCTTTTTATCCAAGGCGTTTACATTTCTGTGAAGTCCGATCAATATCTTCATCTCAGTTCTTCCCAAAAATCTTTCACCTCCTTAAGCATTTTATATCTAACTAGATAATATCTATATAGATATATTATATTATTTTTTCACATTTGTAAATAGCCAATCAGTATTTCTCAAAAACGCCCTTTAGATTAAGGATTATACAGATTACTCCAACAACAAACGCCTGCAAAGAACTCTCGGAAGTTTAACACCGATGGAAAAACGCGAAATTTACTTACAAGCCGCACAAAAAAACTCCTGCCGGAAGATAATCTACCGGCAGGAAAAAAATTTTATATTTTTCAGTTGTCTACTTGACAGAGAGCAGTTCAATTCCCACTTCAGCCTTGATTGTGTACCCAAACTATGTCATTTTATTCTTCGCCTTTTTCCAAGACTATAATTTCATATGGGCGCAATGTCAGCACCTTATAATTGTTCTTATGATTTTCCTCGTAATTTCCCAGGATTTTTCTTCCGGACTTCCATTCCTGTGTAAATTCCATCTGACTTTCTACATCACGAAAATTACAACAAACAAGGAGCTTCTGTTTATCCAAACATCTTGTATATGCCAACACGCCGGCATTTTCTACTTCCATAAATTCAATGTTTCCCCTGGCGATAACTTCTTTTTCTTTACGAAGCATAATCAGCTTTTTATAAAATTCTAAAATGGAATCTCTATCCTGTTTTTGTTTCTTTACATTCACAACTTACTATTCTTCCTTCAATTGTTACTCTACTATCATTTGATGTTATATCTTTTATTTTGAATAGTGTTTCTTTTGCTCTTGATGGCTTACCAAAGATTATATTTGAAGGTTCTTCATTTTCTGGCATTTCTGGTATATATCCCATATCTGCATCTGTTGGCATTGCATAATCTACATCATTATATACACCTTCTGGTATTGGTGGCATTTCACTTGCTGGATATTGTTCATAATTTTGTGCTGATGGATTTTGATGACTATGTTGTTGATGATTATTTTGCATATTTTCTCCACTATTTTGTGCTTGTTTTTCTGCTGCCATTCTTTGTGCTTCCATTGCTTCTCTCATTACATTTTCTATTGCTTTTTCTTGTTCTTCTTTTGATAAAATAAGTTCTTTTCTTGTTTTATTTTCTCTATTTTTTTCATTGTTTGCATGGTTTTCCGCATTTTCTTTTACTATTAATTCTACTTTTACAACTCTTGGTGCTAATATACTAAAAAAACTACGTTTTTCGCCATTTTCTAGTACTTTTACATCTACCATTTTTCGACTAACATTTAATTCTTTAAGTCCCTTTTCAATTGCCTCATTTGTAGTTTTTCCTTCTGAAATAATAGTTTTTGCCATTTTACGTTCCTCCATTATTTGATTATTTTGTCTAAAATTAGTCTTTCTGCAATCATAAGTATATTACTTACTAACCAATATAAAGCAAGTCCTAATGGTGCTACAAACGCAATTGATATAGACATTATTGGCATCATCCATGACATCATTTTGTTTGTTTGCATAACTGCATCCATTTCGTTGTTTTCCTCTTGTGGAACTAGCTCTTGTCCAGTAGTTCCGTCGATTTTTACTTCTTTTTCTTCTTGCTTTTTCTTATTTTGTTTTTCTTGCATTGCAGTTGTCATTCTTATAGATATAAATGATGATAATATATACAATATAGGAATTATATATACAGTATAATCAGACATATTTTGTTGCGGAATTTTACTTAAGTCTAATCCTAAAAAATTCATTTGAATGTTTGCTTTTTCAACATTTTCGTCTTCTGGATTTTTCTCTTTTAAAAATTCATAATCCCTTATTACGTCTATTTCTGGATATACCTGACTTATTGTTTTTCCATCGTCTTTTAGTTGTTGCACATAATTATTTATGTTTTCTGTTGGTATTTTTTCCATGTATGTCAATGGACTTCTAACCAAATAGAATATTGAAATTAACAACAAAAATTGCACTATTGATGTTAAACAACCACTAAATGGACTCATATTTTCTGATTTGTATAAGTTCATCATTTCTTGATTTAGTTTTTCTGGATCATTTTTATATTTAAACTGAAGTACCTTCATTTTTTCGTTTAATTCAGCACTTTTTTTCATTGAACGTTGTTGTTTTATTGATAATGGCAATAATAAGATTTTAATTACAACTGTAAATAATATTATTGCTAATCCATAATTATTAACTAAATGATACACTAACTGCAACAAATAACCAAATATATTTGCAAAAAAATTAAACATCTATCCATTTCCTCCTAGCTATACTATTTTAGTGGGTCATATCCACCTTTTGAAAAAGGATTGCATCTTATAATTCTCCATAAAGCCAGCGTGCCGCCCTTGATGGCTCCGTATTTTTCGACAGCTTCCAGCCCGTACAACGAACAGGTTGGACAATACGGACACTTGGTCGTTTTCATCGGAGAAAGATATTTTCTATAAAATTTTATCAAAGCGATCAAAATTTTTTTCAAAATGATTCCATCTTCTTTTCTTTACTAATGATCTTGTGAAGACCCCCAAGATGCAGCAGCGCACTCTCCACTTCATGATACGAGATGTCCTTCGCTGTGCTTCTTGCGACGACTACAATGTCCAAACCACTATTGAACATGTCTTCATGCAGTCTGTAGCTTTCCCGGATCAGCCGGGTCAGATGATGTCTGATAACACTGTTTCCAACTTTTTTACTGACGGATATGCCAAGACGATTTCCTTCTGTATGATTTTCCAGAACATACATTACCAGATAACGGTTCGCATAGGATTTTCCCTGCCTGTACACTTTCTGGAAATCACTGTTCTTTTTTAATGATTCCGAAAACTTCATCCTAGTATGCCCTTTCTGATTATTTACCTAAGGCACCAACTACCTTCTGTCTGTTTGAAGGTCTCTGCTTACTTTACCCATAAAATATCTTTGAATGAACAAATAGGTGGTACAAAATGCACCACCTCATTATTCATCCATTCTTCTTAAGGAAAGAAAAGACCACAAAAATGTGGCCTATGCTGATAATTTTTTTCTACCTTTTAATCTTCTTGCAGCCAATACTTTTCTTCCGCCTGCTGTGCTCATTCTGCTTCTGAAGCCATGAACTTTTGATCTCTGTCTTTTCTTCGGCTGAAATGTCATCTTCATGTCTGCATACACCTCCTCATCCATAATATAGTAAGAGAAATCCACGCTTCCTCCGGCTCACGCCGAAATCTGCATTCTTCTCAACATAGTTAGACTATTGTAATTAAACATCTTCTCCATTATATAGAAGAATTCCGCATTCGTCAACCACTATTTTGATCTTTTTAATCCCCATAGAACAAGGAATTTCTGTGGTTTTTCCACCATTTCGATCCTGCATCCCCACAGATCGATCGTCGATTGCTGTCGCGGCGCCTTATTGTATACAGTATACACACCGGGACATTTCCATTTTGTGGATAAAAAAATCCTTATTTTATCAGCATTCCCGCCACCTATTCACAGCTTATCCTCCACTTATCCACATTTTGGGGATAACTTGTGGAAAAGCCGTGGAATACGATCTGGATAAGCCTCTGATTGTTCACACCCATTCACCAAAAAGCCTTATTTTTCGGCGTTTTTTCCACGTGGATAACTGAATTTCACTTATTCACATTGCGGGTTTTTATTGAAAAATGTGGACAAATCATGTAGAATAGAACTTAGATTGGGTTATTTTGCAGTTTTGGCTGCTTTTTACGTTTAGGAGACACAGTATGATAGAGAAAATTAAGGAAAAATGGGATGAAATTCTCCTCCATATTAAAGAAGAACACGAACTGACGGACGTTTCTTTCAAAACATGGCTGCTTCCGACGCAGCCTTATTCCATGAAAGACGGCACCCTTCAGATCCTGGTTCCGGATGTGCAGTTTCTCGGCTATATCAAAAAAAAATACGGACTTTTGATCCAGATTACCATCGAAGAACTAACCGGAATCGAGTGTGAGGTCGATTTTGTCACCATCGAACAGGTCGATGAGCCGCAAAAAGAGACGGACAAAAGCCATCTGATCAACCGCCCGTCCGAGGTCAGCCGCCAGCTCATCCAGGATGCGAACTTAAATCCGCGCTACACATTCGACACCTTCGTCGTCGGCGCGAACAATAACTTAGCGCACGCCGCTTCCCTCGCCGTAGCAGAATCTCCGGGTGAGATCTACAACCCTCTCTTCATTTACGGGGGTGTAGGTCTGGGAAAAACGCATCTTATGCACTCGATCGGACATTTTATCTTAAAAAACAATCCAAAAGCGAAGGTTCTCTACGTTACAAGTGAGAAGTTTACGAACGAACTGATCGATGCGATCCGGAACAAAAACAATATTTCCACCACGGAGTTCCGTGAAAAATACAGAAACAACGACGTCCTCCTCATCGATGATATCCAGTTTATTATCGGTAAGGAATCGACACAGGAAGAATTTTTCCATACCTTCAACGCACTCTATGAAGCGAAAAAACAGATCATTATCTCCTCAGATAAGCCGCCGAAAGAGATCGAGACGCTGGAAGAACGGCTTCGTTCCCGTTTCGAATGGGGCTTGACCGTCGATATCCAGTCGCCGGATTATGAAACCCGTATGGCGATCCTCCGCAAAAAAGAGGAACTCGAGGGCTACAATATAGATAATGAAGTGATCAAGTACATCGCCACCAACGTCAAGTCCAACATCCGCGAGCTCGAGGGCGCCCTCACCAAGATCGTCGCCCTCTCCAAGTTAAATAACAAGGAGATCACGACGGAGCTGGCGGAGGAAGCTCTCAAGGATCTCATTTCCCCGAACGCGGAGAAAGAAGTGACCCCGGAGCTGATCATCCAGGTCGTTGCCGATCATTTCGGTATCACTCCGCTTGACATCTCCTCCCAGAAGCGCAACAAGGAGATCGTATTCCCGCGCCAGATCGTGATGTATATCTGCCGTTCGATGCTCGGAACTTCCCTGCAGAATATCGGCAAATATTTAGGCGGTCGGGATCACACGACGATCATCCACGGTCACGACAAGATCGCTGCCGATATGGAGAAAAACGAATCTCTTCGCAATACAGTGGAAATCTTAATGAAAAAGATCAGCCCACAGTAGGTTTCTTCCACAATTTCGCGTGGAAAAGTGGTTGAAAACCTGTGGATAACTTTTCCCACATTTTGCTCCATTTCAGGGCTGTGGATAATCCAAAAGTTATCCAGCCGGTTCCGGACAGTTTTACACAGCCTTTTTAACCATTCAAAAGGAGTCTGAACCCCTGTATTTTCAGGGCTGTCCGGAGAATTCCACATATTCACAGCCCCTACTACGATTGCGACGGAATTTATATATATCTTTTCTTTCCGTTCCACGTTATTTTTAGCAAAGGAGTTATCAACAAACATGAAGCTTTCATTTGAAAAAGATCATTTAATGAACGGCATCAACATTGTTCTGAAGGCCGTTCCTTCCAAAACCACCATGCCGATTCTCGAATGCATCCTGATCGATGCTGTTTCGGATGAGATCAAACTGACCGGCAACGATATGGAGCTGGGAATTGAGACAAAGGTTGAAGGAACGATCCTGGAACGTGGAAAAATCGCTCTTGATGCCAAGCTTTTTTCCGATATTATCCGCAAGCTCTCCGGCGAAAATTCTACGATCACGATCGAATCGGATGAAAAATACAACACGACGATCACCTGTGACAAGGCTATTTTCCAGATTCAGGGCAAGGACGGCGATGAATTTTCCTATATTCCCCACATTGAGCGGGATAAATTCATCACACTTTCCCAGTTTACCTTAAAAGAGATCATCCGCCAGACGATCTTCTCGATCTCGCCGAACGACAGCAACAAGATGATGACCGGTGAGCTGATGGAGGTCACCGGCAATGAACTTAAGCTCGTTTCCCTCGACGGACACCGCATGTCGATCCGCAAAGTTGCATTAAAAGAACAGTACAGTGATATAAAAGTCATCGTTCCTGGCAAGACTTTAGGTGAGATCAGCAAGATCTTAAACGGTGACAACGACTCTGAGGTACAGATTTTCTTCAGCATCAACCACATCATGTTTGAATTTGACGACACGATCGTGTTATCCCGCCTGATTGAGGGCGAGTATTTCCGGATCAATCAGATGCTTTCCTCCGATTATGAGACGAAAGTTACCTTGAACCGCCGTGATTTCATGGATGCGATCGACCGTGCGAGCATTCTCGTCCGTGAAAATGATAAGAAACCTTTGATCTTAAACTTTACCGATGAAGAAATGGAGTTAAAGATGCATTCCGCCTTCGGTACGATGGATGCACGTCTGGCGATTACCAAGTTTGGAAAAGACCTGATGATCGGCTTCAACCCGAAGTTTTTGGGTGATGCGCTGCGAATCATCGATGATGAGGAAGTGACTCTGTACATGATGAATCCGAAATCCCCGTGCTTTATCCGGGACGAGGAGGAGACTTACATCTATCTGATTCTGCCGGTCAATTTCAATGCGGCAGCGATCTAACCTGCCATTTTTAGACATGGCAGGTGCAGGCAGACAGTGACAGAAAGGATCTGAAATAAGATGGAGATAAAACTGAGAGATGAATTTATAAAACTGGGTCAGGCGCTTAAGGCAGCTGGTCTGGTAGAGTCCGGCGTGGATGCTAAATTTGCGATTCAGGACGGGCTTGTGAAGGTCAATGGCGCGGTGGAGATGCAGCGCGGCAAAAAGCTTTACGACGGGGACAAAGTCGAGTATGACGGAGAGACCGTAACAATCACCAAATAAAGGATGGTTTCATGTTTATCGAATCGATCGAACTCAAAAATTACCGCAATTACGGGGAATTACATATGGATTTTGATCCGGGGACGAATGTTCTCTACGGGGACAACGCGCAGGGTAAAACCAATATCCTTGAAGCGGTCTACGTGTGTGCGACAACCAAGTCCCACCGCGGCAGCAAGGACAGGGAGATCATCGAATTCGGAGAGGACGAGTCCCACATCAAGATGCAGCTTCGCAAGGACGATGTGCCGTACCGGATTGACATGCATCTAAAGAAAAATAAGACGAAGGGCGTGGCGGTCAACGGGATTCCGATCCGGCGGGCGAGCGAGCTTTTCGGCATTGTTAATGTGGTGTTTTTTTCGCCGGAAGATCTGAATCTCATTAAGAACGGACCGGCGGATCGGCGCCGTTTTATTGATCTGGAATTATGCCAGTTAAACCGGCTCTACGTCCATTCGCTGGTGCAGTACAACCGGGTGGTGATACAGAGAAATAAGCTCTTAAAGGAGCTGTTTTTCCATCCCGAGTATGAGGAGATGCTGGATATATGGGATATGCAGCTTGCTTCCTACGGGCGGGAGGTAAGCCAGTACCGGCGAAAATTTATCGGTGAATTAAACGAATTGATCTGTCCGATCCATCAGAAATTGTCGGGTGGAAAGGAAGAACTCATCATCCAGTATGAGCCGAACACGGAGGCAGATCAGTTGGAAGCGGCAGTCAAAAAGAGCCGCGAGGCGGACCGGAAGCAGAAGACGACGCTGGTCGGACCACACCGGGATGACTTAAGTTTCTATGTCAACGGAATTGACATCCGGCGCTTCGGTTCACAGGGACAGCAGAGGACGGCGGCATTATCGCTCAAACTGGCGGAGATTGAGCTGGTTAAAAAGATCAAAAAGGAGTATCCGATCCTGCTTCTCGACGATGTTTTGTCGGAGTTAGATGGAAAACGGCAGGATCATCTGCTCGCCAGCATCCGCCACATACAGACGATCATTACCTGTACGGGCTTGGATGATTTTATCAGCCACAGCTTCCAGATAGATAAGACCTTTCGGGTCGTGAGCGGGACGGTCACTTGTGAACGTCCAAACAAGACAACTAGTCAGACATAAAACAGCAAGTGAAGGAGGAACTATGGGTTCAGAATACAGTGCAGATCAAATACAGATATTGGAGGGATTGGAGGCGGTCAGAAAGCGTCCTGGTATGTATATAGGCAGCACATCTGTAAGAGGCCTCCATCACCTGGTGTATGAGATAGTAGACAACTCCGTGGACGAGGCGCTCGCTGGATACTGCAGCCACATTGAGGTGCAGATCAATGCGGACAATTCGATCACGGTACAGGATGACGGTCGTGGCATTCCGGTTGACATCCAGAAAAAGGCGGGTCTTCCGGCGGTTGAGGTCGTATTTACGATCCTGCATGCGGGCGGCAAGTTCGGCGGCGGCGGATACAAGGTATCCGGCGGTCTGCACGGCGTAGGCGCATCGGTTGTAAACGCCCTTTCCGAGTGGCTGGAGGTTGAGATCTGCCGCGATGGAAAGGTATATAAACAGCGCTATGAGCGCGGCAAAACGATGTATCCGCTGAAAGTAGTCGGTGAGTGTGCTCCGGATAAGCACGGCACACGGGTCGTATTCCTGCCGGATAAGGAGATTTTCGAGGAAACAGTCTACGACTATGATACGTTAAAAGTACGCCTGCGTGAGACGGCATTCCTGACGAAAAACTTAAAGATCACCCTGCGGGATGACAGAGAAGTGAAGCATGAGAAGACCTTCCACTATGAGGGCGGTATCAAGGAATTTGTCACCTACTTGAACCGGAGCAATGAGAAGCTCTATGAACCGGTTATCTACTGCGAGGGCATCAAGGACAAGGTATTTGTCGAGGTGGCGATGCAGCATAACGATTCCTACACGGAAAATATCTACACATTCGTCAACAATATCAATACCCCGGAGGGCGGTACGCATCTGGCTGGTTTCAAGAGCGCGCTGACGAAGACTTTTAACGATTATGCGAAGAAAAATAAGCTTCTGAAGGAAAATGAGCTGGCACTCAGCGGTGAAGATATCCGCGAGGGCCTTACAGCGATCATCAGCGTTAAGATCGAGGAGCCGCAGTTTGAGGGACAGACGAAGCAGAAACTCGGCAACAGCGAGGCCCGCGCGGCGGTCGATGCGATCGTGAGCGAGCAGCTGACATATTTCCTGGAGCAGAATCCAACGGTTGCCAAGATCATCTGTGAGAAATCAATTCTTGCCAAGAGAGCCCGCGACGCAGCCCGCAAGGCGCGCGAGATGACGAGACGTAAATCAGCGCTCGACGGCATGGCGCTTCCAGGAAAATTAGCCGACTGTTCCGACAAGAATCCGGAAAACTGCGAGATCTACATCGTAGAGGGAGATTCCGCGGGTGGTTCTGCGAAAGAGGCTAGAAATAAATCCAATCAGGCTATTCTGCCTCTTCGAGGCAAGATCTTAAACGTAGAAAAAGCAAGACTGGATCGAATTTACGGCAATGCGGAGATCCGTGCGATGATCACGGCATTTGGTACCGGTATTCATGAAGATTTTGATATTTCAAAACTTCGTTACAACAAGATCATTATCATGACCGATGCCGATGTGGACGGTGCTCATATCAGTACCCTGCTTCTGACGTTCCTGTATCGTTTTATGCCGGATCTGATCCGGGAAGGACATGTATATCTGGCACAGCCGCCGCTTTATAAGATCGAGAAGAATAAGCGTGTCTGGTATGCATACAGCGATGATGAGCTGAATTCGATTCTGACTGAGATTGGCCGTGACAACAACAATAAGATCCAGCGTTATAAAGGTCTGGGCGAGATGGACGCGGAACAGCTTTGGGAGACTACCATGGATCCGGAGCGCCGAATTCTTCTCCGTGTACAGATCGACAGTGAGACTGCTTCGGAGGTTGATCTGACATTTGCTACCCTGATGGGTGATCAGGTTGAGCCGCGTCGTGAGTTTATCGAGGCAAATGCGAAGTACGTAAAGAACCTGGATATTTAATTAAATTTAAGTCACTTAAATCCTTTTGAGGACGAAAGGAGTATAGATGGAACCAAATATATTTGACAAAATTCATGACATTGATCTGAAAAAGACAATGGAAACGTCTTACATCGATTATGCGATGAGCGTTATCGCCGCCCGGGCACTCCCGGACGTGCGCGACGGCTTGAAACCGGTGCAGAGACGAGTGCTTTATTCGATGGTTGAGCTGAATAACGGTCCGGATAAGCCGCACCGTAAATCCGCCCGTATCGTCGGTGATACAATGGGTAAATATCACCCGCACGGCGACAGCTCCATTTACGGCGCATTGGTTAATATGGCTCAGAAATGGGCTACCCGTTACCCGCTTGTAGATGGACATGGAAACTTCGGTTCCATGGACGGCGACGGCGCCGCAGCGATGCGATACACCGAGGCAAGACTGAGCCGTATTTCCATGGAGATGCTGGCGGATATTGGCAAGAATACCGTTGATTTCATGCCGAACTTTGATGAGACTGAGAAAGAACCGACGGTTCTTCCGGCTCGTTTTCCCAATATTCTGGTAAATGGCGGCACCGGTATCGCCGTTGGTATGGCAACGAATATTCCGCCTCACAACCTGCGTGAGGTGATTGCTGCCGTTGTCAAGATCATAGACAACCGGGTGGAGGAAGACCGCCCGACTACCATCGAAGAACTGATGGAGATCGTAAAGGGACCTGATTTCCCGACAGGAGCAACCATCCTTGGAAAAGCAGGCATCGAAGAAGCCTACAGAACCGGACGCGGCAAGATCCGTGTACGGGCTGTATACAATATCGAGGCCATGGCAAATGGAAAGAGCCGTATCATCGTGACAGAGCTTCCTTATGCAGTGAATAAGGCTCGTTTGATCGAAAAGATCGCAGAGCTTGTAAAGGATAAAAAGCTTGATGGAATCACGGATCTGCGTGATGAATCCAACCGTGAGGGACTTCGGATCTGCATTGAACTGCGCCGTGATGTGAATGCCAATGTCATCATGAACCGTCTGCTGAAGCATACACAGCTGCAGGACACCTTTGGTGTGATTATGCTGGCGCTGGTTAATAATGAGCCGCGTATCTTAAATCTGCAGCAGATCCTGGAATATTACTTAAAGCACCAGGAGGATGTGGTAACCAGAAGAACCAAATATGATCTGAACAAGGCAGAAGAGAGAGCCCATATTTTGGAAGGTCTTTTAAAGGCACTGGATCATATCGATGAGGTTATTAAGATCATCCGCGGTTCTGCCAATGTTCAGGCGGCGAAAGCTCAGTTAATGGAGCGTTTTGATCTTTCGGATGCACAGGCACAGGCCATCGTAGATATGCGTCTGCGTGCTCTGACCGGTTTGGAACGCGAGAAACTGGAAAATGAATATAAAGAGCTGGAGGCAAAGATTGCAGAGTTGAAAGCGATTCTGGCAGATGAGAAGAAACTTCTGGGTGTTATCAAGGAGGAGATCTCCCTCATCGCTGATAAATACGGAGATGACCGCCGTACCGCCATCGGATATGATGAATACGATATGTCTGCGGAGGATTTGATCCCGGATGACGATATCGTTGTGACCATGACCAATTTTGGCTATATTAAGAGAATGTCCAGCGATAATTTCAAGAGTCAGAACCGCGGAGGCAAGGGAATCAAGGGCATGCAGACTATTGAGGAAGATTATATCGAAGATCTGCTGATGACCACAACCCATCATTATGTGATGTTCTTTACCAACAAGGGACGCGTATACCGCTTGAAAGGATATGAGATTCCGGAGGCAGGACGCACTGCCAGAGGTACTGCCATCGTGAATCTGCTTCCGCTGATGCCAGGCGAGAAGATCACATCCATCGTTCCTATGAAGGAGATCGATGATGAGAAATATCTCTTCATGGCAACCCGCAATGGTATGGTTAAGAAGACTCCGATGAAGGAATACAGCAATGTCCGCAAGAACGGTCTTCAGGCGATTGTACTTCGTGATGACGATGAATTGATCGAAGTTAAGGCTACCGATAATACCGAAGATATTTTCCTGATCACAAAGAAAGGTATGTGTATCCGATTCCATGAGACCGATGTCCGCGTGACAGGCCGTGTTTCCATGGGTGTTATCGGCATGAAGTTTGATGAAGGCGATGAAGTCATCGGTATGCAGATGGCCAGCCAGGGAGAATGCCTGCTGGTGGTATCGGAAAATGGTTATGGAAAACGCACTCCGATTGATGAATTTACAGCCCAGAACCGTGGCGGCAAGGGTGTGCGCTGTTATAAGATCATCGACAAAACCGGTGATTTGGTGGGTGCAAAGCTGGTAGATAATGAGCGCAAGATCATGCTGATTACCAATGAAGGCATCATCATCAAGATGGCAGTCAGCGACATCTCGATTATCGGACGCAATACCTCCGGTGTGAAGCTGATGAGTATTGATGCTGAATCCGGCATAGCAGTTGCAAGCATCGCCAAGGTGCGGGAGAGCGACAAGGATGAGGATGAAGAAGACGAACTTCTGGAGGAGCAGGACGGAGAAGAAACCGAATCTGAGAATACAGAAGATGTCATGGCTGAACTGTAACGAATAAAAAGTAAAAAAGATCAGATATCCTTGATCTTTGAAAAGAAAATCATAAAAAAGAGAACATCCGGCAATTCATAAACTGGAATTAGCGGGTGTTCTCTTTTTGATCTTTATAAGGCGCAGTATTTTAACAGCGTCACAGCGTCGTTTCTCTCTGAATGAGTCGGCACTTGAATTCCTGGTAGGTAAATTCAGATTCACGGTTTTCGATCATAGCAAGAAGAAGTTTGGCAGCATACTCGCCCATTTGATCGTAGGGAATATCAATGCCGCTGATAGAAGGATAGTCCATTTCATAGAAATTCACCTCGTTCAGGAAGATATGGCGAATTCTCTGAGGGATGGAAAAGCCTGTTTTTAAAATTTCACGCTGCAGCAGCAGTCCAATGTCGTAGTTTTGAGAAATGGCAAGATCAAAACTGCGGTTTTCCATGTATTTAGCTAAAAATTGCTGCAAATGAATCAGATCACGATCCTTGATGGGACAGATCACGTGTTCCAGATGGCAGTTCGGTGCCGTCCGGCGAAGCAGGGATTCAAAAAGCGGATATTTATTATTAACTAAAAGACCGTCATTGCTGATGGAAAAATACCGCACTTCGCGGATTCCCTTTTCCAGACAGAAGGAGGCACATTCCTGCAGGGCATATTCAAATGCATGGGGGAACGGTGTTTTTTTTGAGAAAACCCCGTCCATACAGATAACCACATAGGGAATATGATTTTCATCGGCCGGTTTTGTAAAAGCAGCGTGATCATCGTTGGAAATAAAAATGAGTCCATCGATCACGTTGGAATAATAGCTTTTGACATAATCCGGAGAAGAATCTATATCATCCATTTCATTGAAAATCGTGATGGTATAGTCGATCTGGGACAGGTACTGGCTGATTCCGGTAAAAGCATTTAAGAAAGCCTGGCGGCTGTAATCCTTTGCACATACAATTCCGATGGATGTACAGTTTTTGGTCCGCATGCTTTTGGCGGAAGCATTGGGATAGTAGTGAAGTGCTTCAACGGCATCTAAAACCTTGCGTCTGGTTTCCTCACTGATCTTCTGATTCTGGCGATTATTGATCACATAAGATACAGTCGCCTGAGAGACTCCGCAAAGTTTTGCGATGTCTTTTGCAGTAACATTTTTTTTCATAATTTTGTAGACTCCTTATAACACTTTTACAGTTTATTAAATTTCTCTAAAAATGTCTATAGAAATTCACTAAAATACACAATAATTTAATATTGCTAAAAAAACAATTGAAATGCCGATCCTTTTGTGATATTCTAACAATACAAAATTCACTTATACGTATAAGTTAGGAATGGAGGAAAAAATGGGAAAAGCAAACGAACAAGCAAAAGATAAGCCTTCGTTATTAAACCGCTGGCTGAACGGAATTGAGAAAGTTGGAAATAAACTTCCGCATCCGATTTCTATTTTTGCAATTTTAGTTCTCTTTGTTATCGTTCTTTCTGCTGTCTGTGAGATGGCTGGAGTTTCGGCAACAGGTGAACTGGTTAACCGTTCTAAGGGAGTCGTAGAGACTCAGACGGTTCAGGCTGTCAGCCTTTTGAATGGTGAGGGGCTTGTGTACATGCTGACACATGCAATCACTAACTTTACAGGATTCGCTCCTTTGGGAGTTGTCCTGGTAGCTATGTTTGGTATCGGACTTCTGGAGGACAGTGGTTTAATCGGAGGAGCATTAAAGTCTGCTGTAGAGGTTACTCCGGCTAAGTTAATTACTCCGATGATCGTATTCTTAGGCGTTATGTCCAACTTGGCTGACGCAGTTGGATACATCGTTCTGATTCCGATCGCTGCACTGATGTTTATGGCATACAATCGTCATCCGGTAGTTGGTATGGCAGCAGCATTTGCAGGTGTATCCGGTGGTTTCTCTGCAAACTTATTAATCGGTACTCTGGATCCGCTTCTTTGCGGTATTACCAACGAGGCTGTAAAGATGGTAGACCCGACTTATGTAGTTGAGCCGACCGGAAACTGGTACTTCATGATGGTATCTACCTTCCTGATCACAATCTTAGGTACTATCATCACTGAGAAAGTCGTTGCACCGCGTTTTGGTGAGTATCACGGCAATGGGGAAGAGAATGAAACAAGCTCTGAATATAAATTAAACGACCAGGAAAGAAAAGCTCTGAAAGTAGCTGGTTTAACCTTACTGGTTATGATTCTGGTTCTGGTAGCTTTCTGTCTCCCGGCTAACTCTGTTATGAGAGCTGAGGACGGAACACTGTTAGGAAACTCTCCGTTCATGGAGGGTATCATCCCGATTATCACTGTACTTTTCTTCGTACCGTCTGTTGTATATGGTCATATGACTGGTGTATATCACGGAGAGAAGGATGTCTGCAACGCTATGGGACGTGCCATGGGAACCATGAGCTCCTACATCGCTCTGACCTTTGTGGCAGCACAGTTTATTAACTTCTTTGGTTATACCAAATTAGGAACGATCCTTGCATTAAAGGGAGCTGAGTTCTTTAGAAACTCTGGTATTGGAACTATCCCGACCATGATCTTATTCGTTCTTTTTGCAGCATTCATCAACCTGTTCATGGGTTCTGCATCTGCAAAATGGGCTCTGATCGCTCCGGTATTCGTACCGATGTTCATGCTGTTAGGTTACACACCGGAGTTCGCTCAGGTTGCTTACCGTATCGGTGACTCCTGTACAAACGTTATCACTCCGATGATGTCCTATTTCGCAATGATTATCGTATTCATGAAGAAATATGATAAAGAGGCTGGTATCGGAACTCTGGTTTCCACCATGCTTCCGTACAGTATCTGCTTCCTGATTGGATGGAGTATCCTGTTAGTATTATGGATCGTACTTAACCTTCCGTTAGGACCGGGCGTTGGAATGTTTCTTGGCTAATGGGGCTGAAGCGTTACGATAATTTAAATAACTAGAATAAGATGTACTCTGGGAATGTTTTATGCGGAATGCATAGACATTCCAGGAGTACATATTTTTTCAAAAAAATTGCATGAAGGAGGAAATAATGAACCAGACAAATATAAAAATTGGACAATTAAGAGATCGCATGAAAGAACTGGGAATCGATGCATACCTGGTTCCGACTGCGGATTTTCATGAATCTGAGTATGTAGGCGAATTCTTTAAATGCCGTCACTTCCTGACCGGTTTCAACGGAACCGCTGGAACGGCTGTTATCACTATGGACAAAGCCGGACTCTGGACAGACGGAAGATACTTTGTACAGGCAGAAGAGCAGCTTTCAGGCAGTGAGATCAAATTATACCGCATGGGTGAACCTGAATTCCCGACTCTGGACGAGTTTTTAGAGGAGGAGCTTCCGGTTGATGGATGCCTTGGATTTGATGGCCGTGTTGTAAACTCTGAGCTGGGGTATGGTCTTCAGAACTTACTGCAGGAAAAAAATGTAACAATCAACTGCAGCAAGGATCTGGTAGGTGAGATATGGACTTCCCGTCCGGCTATGTCCTGCGAGCCTATCTGGAGCCTGGATGTAAAATATGCCGGAAAGAGCACCGTAGAGAAACTTTCAGATCTTCGTGATGCCATGAAGAAAAATAAAGCACAGATTCATCTGATGACGGCTCTGGATGAAATCGCATGGTTATTCAATCTCCGTGGAAACGATATTGTAAATAACCCGGTATTTCTGTCCTATGCACTTATTACACAGGATGAAGCCTATTTATACGTACAGAAAGAAGCTATCAAAGAAGATACTAAGATGGGAAAAGCGGTTTGTGCGGCTTTAGCTGAGGCAAAGGTTCAGGTAAAAGAGTATGCGGAATTCTTACAGGATGTGGCAGCCCTGAAGAATGAGAAGATTCTTCTGGAACGCAAGAAAGCAAGCTTTGCTGTATGCGAGAGCATTGATGCTTCCTGCCGCATCATAGACGAGATGAATCCATGTGCGACTATGAAGGCTGTTAAGAATGCGACCGAGATCGAAAATATGCGTAGGGCCCATTTAAAAGATGGCATAGCTGTTACCAAGTTTATGTACTGGCTGAAGCATACCATCGGAACCTGCGATATGACAGAGATGACAGCGGCTCATAAAATTGAAGAACTGCGAGCAGAGCAGGGCAACTATATCGAGCCAAGTTTCGTAACCATTGCCGCTTACAAGGAAAATGCAGCAATGTGCCATTATCATCCAAGCGATGAGGTATGCAAGAAATTAAAACCGGAAGGTCTTCTGCTGGTGGATTCCGGCGGACAGTATTTAGAGGGAACTACTGATATCACAAGAACCTATGCGTTAGGACCTCTGACCGAGAAGGAAAAAGAGTACTACACAATCGTAGCAGCCGCTATGCTGAAGGTATCAACCATGAAGTTCCTTCACGGCTGCCGGGGAATCAACTTAGACTACACCATCCGTGAAGCATTCTGGAAACGTGGTCTTGATTTTGCCCATGGTACCGGACATGGTGTAGGATATCTTTCTAACGTACATGAGAGACCGAACGGACTGCGCTGGAAAGTTGTTCCGGAGCGTCAGGACAGCGCTGTGATCGAGCCGGGCATGATCTGCTCCGATGAGCCGGGGCTGTATTTTGCAGGCGATTTCGGAACCAGAACAGAGAATCTGATCTTATGTGTCGAGGATGAGAAGAATGAGTACGGACAGTTCCTGAAGTTCGAATTCCTGACCAAGGCGCCGATTGACTTAGAGGCACTGGATACACGTTTCATGGATGACGCGGATATCGAGCGCTTAAATGCTTACCATAAAGACGTATACGAAACCATTTCTCCGTATATGAACGAAGAAGAAAAAGAGTGGTTAAAACACGTAACAAGAGAAATTTCAAGATAATATGATGTTACAGTTCAGCCATGCACTGGTTTGAATGAATATGGAAACAAGAAGATGTCATGGCTGAACTGTAACAATATAATACCTCCTGAATAGATAGAGATAAATTCAAGTCGAACGTCCGTGAGACTTGGCGCGTGATTCTGGTCAGCAAAGCTGACATATTCCATACAGAATCACTGCGCATGAGATCAAAATCTATTCAGGGGGTATTTTTATTACATCTATTCAGAAATGATTGCAAGATTATTTAATTTCTATTATGATGATATAAGAGTCATTAATGATTAAGAGATGTGGTTCTGTCAGCAGGGGCAGATAAAAATTTCATGGAAGAAGGGTAGTTTTCAAATGAGAAGAATCAATGTTGAAACCATTACACAGAATATCAAAGAAATGTGCATTGAGGCCAACCATTTTCTGTCACCGGATATGAAAAAGGTGTTTGATGAGGCGGCAGCGAGTGAAGAATCTCCATTGGGACGTCAGATTTTAGGTCAGCTGGAAGAAAACTTATGTATCGCCGGTGAGGAGATGATTCCGATCTGCCAGGATACTGGAATGGCGGTTGTGTTTATCAAGGTAGGACAGGATGTACATCTGATCGGCGGTTCTCTGACTGATGCTATCAATGAGGGCGTGCGCCAGGGATATGTAGACGGATATCTCCGTAAATCCGTGGTTAAGGATCCGATTTACCGTGAGAATACGAAGGATAATACACCGGCTATCATTCATTATGAGATCGTAGAGGGTGAGCAGGTAGAGATCACGGTGGCTCCGAAGGGGTTCGGAAGTGAAAATATGAGCCGTGTGTTCATGCTGAAACCGGCAGATGGAATTGAAGGAGTCAAGGATGCTATTCTGACAGCGGTGCGGGATGCGGGACCGAATGCCTGTCCTCCGATGGTAGTAGGCGTTGGAATCGGTGGAACCTTTGAAAAGTGTGCAGAGATGGCGAAGCACGCGCTGACCAGAAATCTGGAAGAGGAATCACCGGTTGAGTATGTGCGTGATCTGGAAAAAGAAATGCTTGAAAAGATCAATAACCTTGGAATTGGTCCTGGCGGTTTAGGCGGACGGACAACCGCCCTGGCTGTCAATATTGAAACCTATCCGACCCATATTGCAGGGCTGCCGGTAGGCATCAATATCTGCTGTCATGTAAACCGTCATGCGCACAGAGTGATTTGATGAATATTTTTAGGATTGCGAAAGTGCGAAGCACATAGCAATCCGGTATCAAAAGGGGAAAAATCTCTTGTGACCCAAACATCATTTGATAGTATAAAGAATGTACTCTCGGAGTTTTTCCTGCACAAAAAGATACCGAGAGTACATAAGATAGATTTGGAGGAAAATATGGATAGAACAATCACAGCTCCAATTGACAGGGAGACATTAAAAAGCCTGCATGCAGGTGATTATGTATATATAAGCGGAACCATCTATACGGCACGTGATGCAGCTCATAAGCGCATGATAGAGACGCTGGATGAAGGAAGAGAACTTCCCCTTGATCTGAAAGATAATGTAATTTATTATATGGGACCGTCACCGGCCAGAGAGGGCCGTCCGATTGGTTCTGCAGGTCCGACCACAGCCAGCCGTATGGATAAATATACTCCAAGACTTCTGGATCTCGGCATGGGAGCCATGATCGGAAAAGGAAAGAGAAGCCAGGCAGTCATCGATGCCATCGTTCGCAATGGTGCCGTTTATTTTGCGGCAGTGGGCGGAGCCGGAGCAATTCTTTCAAAGTGCATTAAGGAATCGGAAGTGATTGCATACGATGATCTGGGAACAGAGGCGATCCGAAAATTGACGGTAGAAAATATGCCTATGATCGTGGTAATTGATTCCGAAGGAAACAATCTTTACGAGACCGCAGTAAAGGAATATCAGAGATAGGACAATAAGATATTAGATGTGGGATGACTCCCATTCCGCAGCAAGAATGCAGATGCATTTTTGAGTTTTATGAAGAGAGGTTATTGGCTGTTTTGCAAATAACCTCTCTTTTGTCGTGAAGAATAAAGTTATAATTGATAGAGATAAACCATGATTGGCATGGTTATCATACAAAGCAGAGTGGTAATTACGTTAATGGCACCAGCATAGCGGGCATCTTTTCCATATACCTGAGCCATCTGCGTGATTGTGGAGGCGGATGGGGTGATTGTGGCTAACAGGGTGACAAGCAGAATTTGTGAACCATTCTCAGCAAAAGAAGCAAGGCCGCTGAATTTAAGAAGTAAAATTGTCAAAAGCGGTACACCGATGAGCCGCAGAATCGTGACAAGTCCAATATGGGGAAAAGCCAGAATTTCCTGGGGCGTGGTTCCGGCAATCAGCATTCCTGAGATCAGCATGGCCAAAGGACCAATCATGCTTCCCAGGGAGCGGACAGCGCTGTCCACTGGACCGGGAAGTGAAATCTGTGCCAAGAATAGAAAAATACCGAATAAAATGGCAATCATATTTGTATTTGTTATGATTTTTTTAAAATCAGGCTTCTTTTCTTCACAGATCATCATTTTGCCATGACTCCAGAGAAGAAAAAGCTGTACAGAGACGTAGGCGCTGGAATAAATAACCCAGTCTGGTCCTAGAATAGAGGAAACAAGCGGTATAACAAGATTTCCTGCATTAGAGTAGATGATAGAGGCTTTTTCAACTCCGTTAAGATGAAGAAGAGGTCCTATAGAGTAAAAAAGGACAATCAGGATGAGATGGATCAATACAGCAGCAGCCACCGCCAAAAGAAGCCCATTTAGGATGGAAGGGCTGCAGCTGACCTGAAAAGCAGATAAAATCGAACAGGGGACTACGATATAGACAGACAGGCGTGAAAGAATGCGGCTGTCATCTGAGCGGCAAATGCCAGTCTTTACCAAAACAAAGCCTAAAAACATGATGATAAATAATGCCGCAATTTTACCAACTAAAATTCCAATGGACATAATACTTTTGCTACCTCCTCATAACAGGGCATAGAGACAGAATATTTTTTTGCAAGTCGGAGTGGCTCCATGACAAGTCCGCCCAGTTCCGATGGTTTTCCTTCCATTATGTCACGCTGCATGGAAGTAGTGGCATCGGCAGATAAGTTAGAAAGAATTTCCAGATTTATTTTTACATAGTCTTTTTCAAAAGGATATCCCATGGCAGCAGCCAGGGTACTGATCTCACGAATCATAGATTTAAATAATTCACGGGCAGCTCCTTCCTTTTGAAAATCTCCGGCTACGGCATGAAGGTAGACTCCGGCAGCTCCGATAGGGGAGACATAGGAAAATTTCTCCAAAGCATCCCTTTGGATATGGGTGGATAAAACTCCATCGATACCGCTTTCGCAAAGATCCGATTGAATGGCTGATAAAATCGGAGAAATATAGGAAGGATCCCTGGGACCGAAGACAACCCTTAAGATAGGACCGTGCTGAACCAGAACACCGGGATGTTCTAAGGATGCAGAAACATAGATGCATCCATCCAGAACGGTACAATCCGGTAATTCTTTCTGCACCCTGGCACCGGTTCCATATATATTTAAGATGGGAATAATAATTGTGCGGGGACCAGCGGTCTGTCGGATAAAAGGAAGGACGGAATCAAGGGAATATTCTTTTACGCATATAAAGATAACCTCCGGAGCCAGGGAAAGAGCACAGGATTCTTCCATGGATAATGCACGAACCTCAAGATGTTCTTCCGTCTGATCCCAGAGATGACGAATGATGAGACCGTTATTACGCATAGCATCAAGGTTGGAACCACGGGCAATGAATGTAACATCTTTTCCGGCTTTTGTGAGCGTGGCTCCAAGAATTCCTCCGGTACCGCCGGCTCCCAGGATCATATATTTTAAATTCATAAAAAACTCCTTTCTGAATCCTAATCTGGATTGCTTCGTGCGATGCGATGCACTCCTGCAATCCGCCAAAACATCTCGCTAAGTGCTTATAAGTATCATATCATAAAATATATTGAAAAATGGTGGTTTAAAGGAAATAAAAAAAAAGAAAAAACCTGGATAAATTTGCTTGACATTTTAAATTTTCTTTGATACAATGAGATACGCGTCTGACAAAGAAATGCGTTAAGATGCAATTGAATATTTTTTTTATTACTGCGGAGAAATACTCAAGAGGCCGAAGAGGCGCCCCTGCTAAGGGTGTAGGTCGGGCAACCGGCGCGAGGGTTCAAAT
>ENA-ORTY01001872-ORTY01001872.1-human-gut-metagenome-genome-assembly--contig:-NODE-1872-length-21850-cov-7.313971_pt1 | contig 21850 bp, 25 predicted proteins | sample MGYA00241917_ERZ509198 | MGnify/ENA primary metagenome ERZ509198 (study PRJEB26280, sample SAMEA2338857) | human gut metagenome | biome: human gut; feature: human-associated habitat; material: faeces...
AGGCACGGGAAAAGGCTGACCGCCTGCACCTGAAAAATGTAACCTTCCGGCAGGGAGATGTGGGAGCACTCTCCTATGCAGACGACACCTTCGACATCGTTTTGTCGCTGAACGGCTTTCACGCTTTCCCGGACAAGGAGGCCGCTTATCGGGAGATTTTCCGGGTTTTGAGACCCGGCGGGACATTCTGCGGCTGCTTTTATGTGATGGGCGAGCACAAGCGCACGGATTGGTTTGTCCGGCATGTTTATGAAAAGGCAGGTTTTTTCACAACGCCCTATGAGACGGTTTCCAGTCTGAAAGCACGGCTGGATGGAATGTATACGGATGTGGACATGGGAACCCTGAAAAGCATGGCATGGTTTGTCTGCCGAAAAGCGGGTTAAATCTGAGATGGTCTCATGCACGCAAGAAAGAACAAGGAGGGAGGCAATCAGATGAAGGACAACGAGCTTCTATTCGACCGCAAAAGCCATGTGCTGTATTCAAAGCCTTGCAAGAAAGAAATCCTGGCGAAAATCGCCCTGCACTATCCGGAAGCAGAGCGGGAGACAGTATGGGAAAAGGTGCAGCGGCAGTACGCGGTCTTTCTCTCCGACTGGCGCACCGACTTGGGCGGCAAAAAGAACTTCCACAACGGCGTAGGCGGCACCTACGACTGCATCGCCATCATGAGCTATTATGTGGTCTGCAAAGCAGTTACTTCGTTCCGTGAAATCGAAGAGATGGAGGAAAATCTGATTCTTCCGACTTTCCGCAAGCTGAAATTTGTGGACTGCAACAAGCCGTTCTGGAGGAAGCTGATGTACAAGGCGTTTGTTCGTGCGAAAAGCGGCTGCGACAAATGGCACGATTACGAGATGTCGGTTGCGCCTTATGAAACCGACAAGCCTATTTATTATGAATTTACGGCGTGCCCGGCAGCGGAGTTTGCTATCCAGCACGGTCTTACGGACATCATGCCCGCCCTGTGCAATGTGGACTATGCGTCCATGGAACTGCTCCATGCCAAGCTGGTGCGGACGACCACCTGCGTGGACGGCTGCCGATGCGACTACACCATCTGCGGCGATAAAGACCCGTACTTGAAGGGACATCCCGAATACCGGGATGAGGCGGGCTTCAGGAGGAATCGGTAATGCTTTTACAGGTGATTTTGGAAGGCATCGGGCTGGGCGTTCTGCTCATTTTGGTTTGCGCCATCGGTATCCGCAAGGGCGCGGTGGGCATGGTGCATCTTTACAGCCCGGAGGTGCAGGAGCGGTGCGTAACGCTGGGACTTACAACACACGCGAAAATCAAGCGAAATGCTTTGATTTTCAAAGCTGTCTGCGTCCCCGGATACATCGCCTATGTGCTGGTCTGCGTCTATGCGCTCAACGGCGCAAAGGGCTTCGTTCAGGGCTTCTGGCAGCTGCTGGTCATACTGTCCGTTATGAATCTCATAGACCGATTTTGGGTTGACGGCTATTGGGTAGGACATACGAACGCATGGGAAATTCCGGGAACGGAAGACCTGAAACCCTACATTACAGCCAAGGATAAGGGCAAAAAGTGGCTGTTCGGCACAATTGGTATGGCGGTCATTTCGGCAGCACTGGCGGCGATTATGATGCTTTTTATGAAAATATGAGGTGATAGAAATGCTGTTTCAAACATATGGCGACAGGAGGAATCCTGCCGTGCTGTTCTTTCATGCAATGGGTGTGACAGGAGCGAGCAGCGAACCGATTGCGAGGTATTTGCAGGATCGATATTTCTGCATCTTGCCCACCTCCACCGTTTACTGCGAGGGGCAGAAATATGTCAGCAAGCTGGACGAAATACGGCAGGTGGAGGACTTTCTGCATCGACAGGGCGTGGAGACGCTGGCGATGGTGGTCGCTTCTTCCATCGGTGCAGACCTTGCCATGGCGTTTCTGACGCAGACGAAGCTGCCCGTGGAGCACGCTTTCTTTGGCGGCGGACAGTTCGCCCAAATCGGAAAGGGCACGCGCCGTATCATGACGCCGTTTCTGTATTTTGCCATCAAGAGCCTATATTGGTCGAAGGGCGGTACGCTGAAAAAGATACTGTGGTGTGACGACGACTCCATAAAGCCGTATTTTATAGCCGCAGGGGAAAATCTGACCTATACAAATTTGCGCCGCCAGATGGCGGACAGTCTGGAGGATAAACCCTTTCCGCCGCTTCCCGAGAAGCTGCAAAAGCATACTTATTTCGAGTTCGGCAGCAAAGAGGAGCATTTCAAATACCGTCAAGCAGTGATGGAAGCCTACCCCTGCGGCCATTATCCCGTGTTTGAGGGATACGATCACATGCAATATCAGATACGCGATCCGAGAGGCTTCGCCGGAATGCTGACCCACATCGCCGAGCGTGACTGTATGCCGGAGCTACCATTTATCAGAAAGTGAGCGTTACATATGAAATATAAAATCGAGAAAAACACCGTGCAGGAGACGCTGATCATTCCGCTGTATGCGCGGAAGGTCTGTTCAGAGCTGTATCCGAATCTCTACCAAGATGAAACGGCGGTGCGCCTGATTAACGAAATCGACTATGACTTTTCGGATGCTGATAAGAACGCCCGCAGTCTGATGCAGCGCTTCGGCTCGCTGGAGGTCGCCATGCGGCAGAACGATCTGGCGTGGGAAGTCAGGGACTATTTGAAGACTCACCCCAACGCGGCGGTGGTCAACCTCGGCTGCGGGCTGGACAGCACCGGGAGAAGCTGCGACAACGGCACCTGCAAGATCTACAATCTGGACTTTCCCGATGTGATCGCCGTGCGCAACGAATTGCTTCCCGCCGGAAAGCGGGAGGAAAACATCCCTTGCAACTTAAATGATACCGAATGGTTCGCAAAGATCGATGCCTCCGGCGGTGCGGTGTTCTTTGCCTCCGGCGTGTTTTACTACTTCCTGACGGAGCAGGTCAGGACGCTGGTGCAGAAGATGACGGACGCTTTCCCCGGCGGTGTGCTGGTATTTGATGCGGCCAACCGGACGGCGGTGAAGATGATCGCCAAGACCTGGCTCAAGAGTGCGAAAATCAAGGATGTGGGCGCATATTTTGCGGTTTCGGACGCAAAAAGCGAGCTTTCCCTGTGGGACAGCCGCTTGCAGATCACGAGTCGGGGCTATATGCTGGGCTACAACGATCTCCGCGACCCATCCGTCAGCGGTTTTTTCCGTTTCCTTGCAAAGGTCGGCGACGGCATGATGAAAATGCAGATTGTAAAGATCAGATTTGGAGGCAAGCAATGAAAATTCTGGTATATGGTGCAGGTGTTTTAGGGTGCAATCTGGCAAGGAATCTGTTTCACACCGGAGAAGTGAGCGTTTTACCACCCTGGAGTTTGAAGGTCATTCGTCCGTCGGCGTGAACGGTCACTGTGTCAATAGAGGTCAACCAGAGCTTTTCGTCAAACTCGGTGATGGTGTCCAGCTCCTGCATCTCGAACATGAAAGTTCCGATGGCTTCTGCCTGGGCTTCCCGTGCAGCTTTTGTAGTGCGGAGCTGTTCGAGCCGTGCCTTGGCTTTTTCATACCGCTCTACAAACCCATTGTACCGGGCGGCGTATTCTTCCTGGTTCTGAGCCATCTGTGAGTTTTCGGCGATGCAGCGTTTTGTCAATTCGGTTACAACCTCGATCTCCTCAAGCAGGCTCTCGATTTCTGTGTCAATGCCTGTACAGTCTGTCAGGGTGGCTTGCATCAATCGGCAATCCTCAAGGATGTTGTCTTTGCTTTCGATGATAGCGTTAAGTGCGGCCACGAACCGCGCTTTAATGGCTTTCTCGTCCAGATGCGGCGTTTCGCATTTGTGCTCGCCCTTGAATTTACTGTTGCATTGCCAGATGACCCTGCGGTATTTTGAGGTCGAGTTCCAGACTTTCGAGCCGAAGTAGGAACCGCAGTCCCCGCAGACGATGCGGGAAGAAAAAATGCTCTTTCCGCTGTACTGACGGCTTATCCTCTTACGCCGCGCAAGCTCCGTCTGAACTTTGTCGAACTCTTCCGGCGTAATTATCGGCTCATGGCTGTGTCCCACATAATACTGCGGCACCTCGCCCTCATTGACCTTCCTCTTTTTTGTGAGGAAATCGACCGTGAAGCATTTCTGAAGGAGTGCAGCGCCCTTGTATTTCTCGTTTTGAAGGATGCTTTCCACTGTACTGGTCTGCCAGCGTTGTTTTCTCGATGGAGTCGGAGTCCCATCTGCTGTCAGTTCCTTTGCAATGGCTCCCGGCGTCAACCCCTCCATGAATCGAGTATAAATCCGGCGGACAACGATTGCCTCCTCCGGAACGACTTCTGGAAAACCGTCTGTGCCTTTGCGGTAACCGAGGAATTGCTTGTATGGGAGGTTGACCTTTCCATCCGCAAACCGCTTCCGTTGTCCCCAGGTCACGTTCTCCGAAATGGAGCGGCTTTCTTCCTGTGCCAAGCTCGACATGATGGTGAGCAGCAGTTCGCCCTTGCCGTCAAAGGTGTAGATGTTCTCTTTTTCAGAGTATATTCAAATAAAACGATATCCCATGATACCCAACGAACCACAATATATAGTATGATATTAGATTATAAAGGCACTAAATATTGATTGCCGATTGAATATCGTCTTATTTCAATAAGCTACTTTTAGCAGGTTTAAGCGACAAATAAGCGACAAATTTTAACCGCTTCACGGCGGTTTTTTTCATACCCTTTATTACTTTGCCTGCCGGAACAACGCCATATCAATGGCCTGCATTGCCCGCGCTTCACTTTCCGCAAATACATGACTGTACGTGTCAAGCGTCGTTTTCGTGGTACTGTGTCCGAGCCTGTCCGCGATCACCCGCGCCGCAACGTCCGAGTTAATCAAAAGTGACGCATGAGTATGGCGCATTGAATGCAGGTGTAAGTCTTGCGGCAAGTCCGTTCCGGCAATGACCTTTTTCAACTTGCCGTTCATGTTTGTGCCGAGATAGAAACCGCCTGACTTATTTGTGAACACCAAATCCGGGTTTTTGTACCGTCCGCCCATCTTGAACCGCCGTTCCGCCTGCTTTGCCTTGTGTTTCTTCAACAGACCGATAATGTATTCAGGAAGAATAATGCGGCGCGTACTGTCTGCCGTTTTCGGTTCCTGCCTGACGTATTCCCCGCCGACGTGAACAAGCGTATGCCGTATAAACATCATGCCTGTATCAAGGTTTATATCTTCCCAATATAAAGCGGACAGTTCCCCGGCGCGAATGCCGGACGCAATGAACAGATTGATAATAACTTCAAACTGAAAATCGTCCTGCTGTGAAAGCAAATCAAGCAGCTTGTGGCATTGCGCTTCATCGAGATATGCGGCGGGCGCTGTGTCCACTTTCGGCGGCGTTACCAACTTGCACGGGTTCCGGCGCATGATTTCTTTCTTGACCGCTGCCGTGAAGATTGCCGACAGGTTCAATTTCAGCTTGTTTGTAGAAGCCCCGGAAAGACCACGCCTTTCTGTCACATCGTCAAAAGCCTTGTCGAGCTTCATATCAAGGGCGGCAGCGATCTTTTCCGCATTTTCCCGCCGCATGGTTTTTCCTGCAAGCGCGTTAAACACAATAGAACGGCTGACCCCTGCTTTTGCTGCAAATTCTTCACGCTTCACACCGTCAAGAATGGATTTATCTTTCAGCCTGAAAGAACTTTCCATATTGCCGGATTTCTGTAATTCTGCAAACAGACTGTCGAGCATGGGCGGCGTGATGTTTTTCAACTTTTCCCGCCCGATTACAGGCATGATATGGTCATATATGCCTTTCTGATAGTTCACAAGAACATTTGGTTTCAACGTGGACGGCGCAACCGTGGAATAGTACCATTCCGCGAGTTCTGCAAACGTCCTGTTTTCATCAAGGGCAACGTAACCCCTGATTTTTTCTTCCCACACCGCCGCGAACTGCTTTGCGAGTTTTTCCGCCTTTCCCGGCGTTACCCCGTCCGGTGGGCGGAACGTTGTTGTTTTCTTGCGCTGCTTTCCGGTTTCATCATAACCCATGTATGCGGTTATGGTGTACGTGTCGCCGCGCTTTCTGATACTTGCCATAAAACCACCCTTTCTTATTGTATATTCATATTTGCCCGCATGAAGTCAAGCAAATATGTTTCCATGTATTTTGCAGCTTTCCATTCGCAGAATTCGCTTTCGCTTTCTGTGTCGCCGCCTGCTGCTTCAATCTGCTGCTTTCTGCCGTACCATGTCGCCGCCTGTTCCAACGCAAGGTAAAAATCTTTATCACCTAACAGACGATCAAGCACAGAAAGCATATAGGGAGCATCTTCAAAATACCCGTCTTTTATCAGTTTCATGTTTTCAACTGTCCGTTCCGACAGTCCGAGCATTTCACGCACGGGAATATCTTCAAGAATGGTTCCTGTAATAAGGAAATCCGTTGTTACGTTGAAGTATTCCGCGATCTTCAACAGCTTGTCCACGTTGGGCTGTGTTTCCCCCGTTGTATATAGGGAAAGGGTTTGCGGACGAACGCCCACGGCATCGGCAAGTTCTTTCTGTGTCGTCCCGTGCTTTTCCATCAATTCGCGCAGCGTTGCCGCAAAATGGGAATTATAGAGTTCGATTGACGAACCTTTTCTTGTTTTCGGCATCTTCTTTTTCCTTTCTAATGACGGTTTTCTTGAACATCTTCAAGTAAGTTCAAGAAATATTGACTTAGCGGTTAGACCTGCTATAATGCAATTATAGACAGGGGAAACGCCTTTGTCAATATAAACGTACAATAAAAGCGAATTTTACAGAAAGGGGGCGCGACCGTGGAGAAACCCGCATTGACCATCAAGGAAACCGCGAAAGAATTCCAGTTCCCGGAATACGCAATCAGAACACTTGTGAAGCGCGGAGCGTTTCCCGTTATACAGGTAGGAAACCGCTGCTATATCACACGGGAAATCTTTGCTGACTACTTAAAGAAAGGGGGCGGACTGTATGACGCAAAGTTTGAATAAGCCTTTCACCTTGCACCTGTCAAACGTCCGGGGCAGAAAGACTAATACAAGCTATCCATATGAAGCGCCTATCACCTGCCCCGCCGATCTGATGAAAGCCGCAAAGTTCGACCATACCGCAGGACTTTTCAAGGACGGGAAAAACAGCAAGGGCGGCATGATTGCAGCGCACAGGGCTATAAAAGACTTTGTTGAAGAGGATTGCGTGATTACGGATTGCGACAACAAAGAGAATAACCCAATGCTGCCCGACATACCGCCGGAAGAATGGAAAACCCCGGAAGATGTACACAAAGCCTTTCCGGGCGTTGAATTCATAGCAATTCCGTCAAGGAACCATATGAAAGAGAAAAACGGCCTGCCTGCCCGTCCGAAACATCACTACTATTTCCCACGGAGCAGAAAAGCAGAAACCGCAGGGGAAAGCGCGAAATTGCGAAATGCCATAATTGAGCATTTCCCGCAGTTCGATGAAAAGGCAAAAGACCCGGCGCATTTCATGTTCGGGATTGAAAGCCCGCTTGAACCGATTTACTACCCCGGCGAAATCTGCATTGACGAGTTCATGCAACAGCTTGAACAGCGCGTGAACGATGAAGCCGCCGTTATCCCGGACGGGTGCAGGAACGCGACGCTTTCCCGCTATGCGTTTAGTATGCTAAAGCGTTTCGGAATGGACGACGGAACGGCAGAAAGCCTTTTCTATCAGAAAGCCGGGCATTGTGAACCGCCGCTTGACGACAGCGAACTTTCTACCATATGGAACAGCGCCGTTTCGGGCTACAAAGAAAAGGTTCTTTCAAATCCTGACTATGTAGACCCGGCGACATTCGCGGCGCAAATGGACTTTGCGGCAGCAGGCGGCAAAAAGAAAGTCCTAACAAGCGCAGACATAGAACGCATTCTTGCAGAATTGGGCGTTACCGTCCGCCTGAACGTCATTTCCGGCGCTGTCGATATACAGGGCTTGCCGTCGGAATTTTCCACGACCAACGCGCCGAACGTGTTACCCGTGTATCTGACCGACTATATCAAGCGGCATCATATGAAATGTTCAAAGCAGGATTTAGACGACTGCCTTGTGCTGATTGAAGATAAAAACCGCTTCAACCCATTTGAAGAAATGCTAACCGCTAACCCGTGGGACGGAACAGACCGCCTTGCAGAACTGCCGGAAATCCTTGATATAGACGCGGACGGGATAGAGTTCAACACCTATGTCATTAAATGGTTATGGCAAACAGTAAGCCTTGCATTGAATGACGACGACAACCCGGCGGGCGCTGACGGCGTTCTGACCCTGCAAGGCAATCAAGGCATAGGAAAGACAAGGTTCTTTGCGGTTATTGCCCTGAAAGCAGATTGGTTTTCCGAGGGTGTAAGCATCAATACCGATAACAAAGATACCATCATACAGGCAACGGGCAGTCTGATTGCAGAATTGGGCGAACTGGACAGCACATTGAAGCGGGAGCAATCCGCGCTGAAAGCGTTCCTGACTGCCGCCCGTGATATGTACCGCCTGCCTTATGCCCGCGCAGCCGTGCGCAGACCGCGCCGGACAAGTTTTTGCGCGACAGTAAACCCGGAAGAATTCTTGAATGACGAAACAGGCAGCCGCCGTTTTTGGACGGTTCACGTTGGAAATATTGACGTTGAACGCCTGAACAGCCTTTCCAAAGAATGGGTAACGCAGCTATGGGCGCAGGTATATGAACAGTATTACAAGACTGACCCGCAGGGTTTCAGACTTTCCCGCGAGGAACGCGCAACGCTTGAAAAGAGCAATGAACGTTACAGCAAGCCGATTGCCGGGGAAATCGAAATCATGGACGCGCTTGATTGGGAACAGCCCGTTTCCAAATGGAAATGGTACAGGACAAGCGAACTGAAAGACGCTTTGCGCCTGTATCGGATAACGCCCGCGCAGATAGGCAAGGCGCTGACCCGCATTTCAACCCGTGATTTGCGCATTGAAACGAAAGCGCCGGGGAACGTCAAGCAATATCTGTTGCCGGGACTTCTGCCCGAAACATCACGGGCGGGCTATGTTCCGCCGCTATGACGGCAGCGGGCGCAGGCGGGCGAAAGTTAGGGCAGTTAGGGTAACTTCCTATAATGAGCATTTTTGATAACACACTACACAGGTATAGGGTGTACTAAAAAATCAATATAGGGAAAGTTACCCTAACCACCCTAACAGCCCTAACACAGACACCCCCGGGGCAAGCCCCTGACGGCAGGCACCGGGCAACGGTGCAGGGGCTTTCTTTTCCCCCACATGGAAAAAAACAATTTCAGGAAAGGAGTTTTGACCAATGAGCATTTTATCAAGCCTGTTCCGGCAGAAACAAAAACCGCCGCAAGCTGTGATTGAAATAAACAACACGTTTTCCAGTTTCAGCGGCACGGCATACGGAAACGCGGCATTCCGCGCAGCCGTGGACGCTATCGGCAGACACGCGGCAAAATTGCAGGCACACAGCGACGACAGCGGGCTTGAAACCCTGCTGAACAACGCCCCGAACGCCTATATGTCCGGGTATGACCTGCTGTATAAAACAGCGGCGGCATACTTCACGAACAATAACGCGTTCCTGCTGCTTGCCCGTGACGACGGCGGGCGAATTACGGCGGTTTACCCGATCACCCCGCAAAGCGTCGAGTTCGTCCCCGGCACAGACGGCGCGTTATACCTTGACTGCCTGTTCCCGGACGGCAGACAGGTTTTGTTCCCCTATGCCGATATAGTCCACTTGCGGCGGCATTTCCTGACCAACGATCTGTTAGGCGACGGGAACGCGCCGTTGTTCCCCCTGCTTGACACGGCGGAAACGCTGACACAGGGCATTGCGGCAAGCGTAAAGAACGGAACGAGCATTCGCGGCGTTCTGAAATTCACGTCGCTTGTCAACCCGGCGCAGGTGAAAACGGAAAAGGAACAGTTCGTTGCTGACTATTTCAACCCGGCGAATTCCGGCGGCGTGGCGGCAACCGACCAACGCTTTGACTTTGTTCCTACCAATGTAACCCCGTACAGCATCCCGCAAGAACAGATTGAAGCCGTGAACAGCCAAATATACAACTATTTAGGCGTAAACGGGAAAATCATTTCCGGCAGCTATACGGAAAACGAATTCAGCGCGTTTTATGAAAGCGTCGTTGAACCGTTTGCCTTGCAGCTATCGCAGGAATTCCACCTGAAAAGCGGCGCGGCGATCACGTTCACGGCGGAACGCATCGAGTTTTCAAGCGCAGAAACAAAAATCAAGTTGCTGCATGAAGCCGCCCCGTTGGGGCTTATGACCGTAAACGAAGCGCGGCTTTTATTGGCATTACCACCCGTCGAGGACGGCGGCAGGCGTTTGCAATCCCTGAACTATGTTTCCGCTGAAAAGGCGGACGCATACCAACTTGAAGAAAGCGAGGTAAACACAAATGAAGAATGAGAAGCAGACCCGTTGTTATGAAGTCCGGGCGGCAGAAAAGCCCCTGACCCTGACGGGCGTTGCCGTGGTATTCAATCAAGCTGCCGATATAGGCGGCGTTAAAGAGGTTATCGCCCCGGACGCATTGCGCGGGCTTGACCTTGACGACATTGTATTGATTACCAATCACGACGGCGGACAGATACCCCTTGCGAGAAGCCCGAAAACCCTTTCCCTGACCGTCACAGAACAGGGGCTTGAAATGTCGGCAGAACTGCCGGACACAGAGCAGGCACGGGCGGTATATGCTGCCGTGAAGCGCGGCGACCTGTCGCAAATGTCCTTTGCGTTCGACATTGGCAACTATACCTTTGACGAACAGACGCAGACCCGGACAATTACCCAAATCAGCAAAATTTACGAAATCAGCATCGTAAATTATGCCGCATACACACAAACCAATGTACAGGCGAGAGCCGGAAAGGAAGAAAAGACCATGAGCAATTTTAATCCGATCACCGCGAGCCTTGAAAAAGGCGGCATCAACACCGACACCCATAACACCCCGGAATACCGCAGCGCCTTTTATAAGTCCCTGTTGGGCAAGGAACTGACCGATGGGGAAAACCGCGCATTTGCGGCAGCACAGGCAGAGAAACGCGCCGACGCTTTCAACACCCTGTCCAATTCCGCCGCCGTTATTCCTACCACAACCCTGAATGAAGTTGTGAAGCAGGCGCGGGGCGTGAACGGGCTGTATAACGAAATCCGCCTGTTCTCTGTACCGAACAATCTTTCCGTCCCTGTCGGCACACCGACGGACGCGGCAGCATGGCACACCGAGGGCGCAGCCGTGGAGCGCAAAAACGTAACGACCGCAGCCGTGACGTTCACCGGACGGGAACTTATCAAAATCCTGTCCATGTCCGCAGCCGTCAAGCGCATGGACACCACAGCGTTTGAACGCTATCTGACTGACGAACTGAAAAGCTGCATTGCGGACGCAATCGGCGCGGCTATCGTTTCCGGCACGGGCAACGGACAGCCCACGGGCATTCTGTCCGGCATTACGTGGAACAACAAAAACCGTATTCAGACCGCAGAACTGACCGCCGACAACCTGCTTGCAGCCGTCGCCCTGCTGCCTGCCGGATATGCGGGCGGCGCAAAGTTCGCAATGTCCACGGCAACCCTGTTCGGCAGCGTGTACCCGCTCAAAGACGGCGAAAACCGTTATTTCTTCACCGACCCGGAGCGTGGCGGCGTTCGTCGTCTGTTCGGTTTTGAAATCGTACTTGACGACAATATCCCCGCCGGAACAATCCTTTTCGGGAATTTCCGCTATTACGGCGTGAACATCCCGCAGGGCGTGGCAATCGAGGTTTCCCGCGAAAGCGGCTTTACAAGCGGCCTGATTGATTACCGGGCGCTGTGCATCGCGGACGGCAAGCCCATTGTCCCGGGCGCGTTCGTTAAAGTAGAGGTACAGGCGGCGTAATGCCGCCTTGCCCGGAAAGGACGGCAAAGCAAAATGATTTTCACGATTGAAGAAGCCCGCGACATTTTACGGATAGACGGTAGCGACAACGACGCAATGATTTTTGCTTTACTGTCCGCTGTACCGCCCTATCTTGAAGCGACGACGGGTTACACGGCAGCAAACGAGGAATATTCCCCCTTAGCGCAGGCGGCGGGGCGGTTCCTGCTTCAACTATGGTATTACGGCGACAATGCCGAAACGGACAAGCTGCAAAGGGTTATTGACAGCCTTTTGAAAGCGTTGTCGGCAGAACGGGCGCGGGCATGACGCAGGCGCAGTTCTACCACGGGAAAGCATGGCGGCGGCTGTCCAAAGCGTTTCTTATTTCGAAGCATTACATTTGTGAACGTTGCGGACAGCCTGCCGAAATCGCCCATCATAAAATATACCTGACCGCCGAAAACGTGCTTGACCTGGAAATATCACTAAACCCCGGCAACCTTGAAGCCCTTTGCATGAACTGTCACAATGCGGAGCATTTCGGACAGGGCGGCGCAACGGCGGCGGGGCTTGCCTTTGATGAAAACGGAAACATTATTCGGAAAGGAAACAGAAAGCTATGAAAAAGTCTTTGATTGAAGCGTATCAGGCAGAGCGGGAACGCGCCGTTGTCACCCTTTACAACACCGTGCGCAGGTTCCGCGCCGAACTGGACAGACAGGCGGAATATGAGCGTTTCGCGGACGAGGAAGCCGCCGCGTTAATGCAGGCATATGTTCCCGCGCAGCTTGCATTATTGCAGCTTATGAAAGAAGAAAGCGAGGAAAACGACCATGAATGAAAGCTATGAGCAGGAATTACAGCAGGAAATCAATTTCCTGAATGATGAATTACTGTTCCTGCAAAATGAAATCGCCGCTGCAAGGAACAACGGCGACACGGACGAATACACCCGGCTTTTTCGGGTATGTCTGCCCGTGCAGAAACAGTATTTGAAGCTGTGCGCGGAACAGGAAAAGCGAGTACAGGCGGAAACCGAGGTTGACCCCCTGACCGCATTCAATACCCCGGTATGAACTACATCACAGAATACAACAACTTGATACAGGCCGGGAAAATCGTTGTTTCAAGACGGGTAAAACAGGTATATGCCCGTCTTGCGGCAGCGACCGCCGAAACGTCCGGGCAATATATCTTTGACGAAACCCGCGCTAATCGTCCTATTGCCTTTATAGAACGTTTCTGCAAGCATTCAAAGGGCGAATGGGCGGGGCGTAGTATTTCCCTTGAACTGTTCCAAAAAGCCTATATACAAGCCCTGTATGGCTTTATAGACCGTGACAGCGGGTGCAGGCAGTACCGGGAAAGTTTCTTTCTTGTGGGGCGGAAAAACGGCAAATCAACGCTGCTTGCGGGGCTTGCCCTGTATATGCTGACAAGCGACGGCGAGGGCGGCGCAGAGGTTTACAGCACCGCGACCAAATACGCGCAGGCGCGTTTACTGTTCGATGAAGCGCACAACATGATAAAGCAGTCCCCGGCGCTGTCAAAGCATTTCAGGAAGCGCAAAAGCGATCTGTACTATGAACCCACAATGTCAAAGTTTCAGCCCCTTGCCCGCAATTCTGACACGCTGGACGGGTTAAACGCTTCATTCGTTATCATGGACGAATTGCACGGCGTAAAGGACAGAAACCTTTATGAAGTCATGCGGCAGAGCATGGCGGCGCGTCGCCAACCGCTGCTTATTATGATAACGACCGCCGGAACCGTCCGGGAATGTATCTTTGACGATATGTATTCATATGCGGCAAGCGTGGCGGACGGGGCTATTACAGACCCCCATTTCCTGCCTGTTCTGTATGAACTGGACGACCGCAGCGAATGGACAGACCCGGCAGCATGGGCGAAAGCTAACCCAGCATTAGGCAGCATCAAGAAAACGGACGACCTGACCGCGAAAGTTGACCGGGCAAAACAGAACCGGAATGAACTTTCCGGCGTTCTGTGTAAAGAATTCAACGTCCGGGAAACGGTAAAAACGGCGTGGCTTTCCTTTGACGACATAAACAATGAAACCACGTTCGGCCTTGAACAGTTCCGGGGCGCGTACTGTATCGGCGGCGTTGACCTGTCCATAACAACAGACCTGACTTGTGCAAGCCTGCTGTTCATGCGCAGGGGCGACGATCACAAGTATATTACACAAATGTACTGGATACCCGCCGACTGCCTGACGGAGCGCGTACAGCAAGACAAAATCCCCTATGACAAATGGTTCGACCGGGGCTTGTTACGGCTTTGCGACGGGAACAGCATCAATTATTCCGACGTTACAGCATGGTTTCTTGAAACCGTGAAACAATACGACCTGTTCCCGGCATGGGTATATTATGACAGCTATTCCGCCCGGTATTTCGTGGAAGAAATGCAAATGCAGGGCTTCAATATGGTTCGCTGCATACAGGGCGCAAAAACCCTTTCCCTGCCTATGCAGATGTTAGGGGCAGACTTGCAGGCACACAAAGTCATATACAACAATAACCCTGTTCTGAAATGGTGCCTGACCAATACAGGCATACAGACCGACCGAAACGGAAATATAGTTCCGATCAAGAACCAATCACCGAAACAGCGCATTGACGGAACGGCGGCGCTGCTTGATTGTTACGTCGGCCTGTATGAGCATTACAACGAATATACAACCGCGATCTGAAAGGGGGCAGCGGCATGAAGCTGAAAGACAAGAAAATAGATATACAGGGTGTTCAATACGTTACGGACAAGTACGGGAACCATAAAAAGAAAACCGTGACCATTGCGACGGTATGGGCGTATTTCAGGCAGCTTTCCGGGAATGAGATTTACAGAGTGACGACACAAACCACGGAAGAAGTTATGTTTGTTATCAATTACCGCACAGACATAACGACCGAAAACGTGATACTGTATAAAGGCGTAAAGTATAATATTGTCCGCGTGGACGTTTTCGAGGGTTACAAAAGCGATCTTACCTTATATTGCAAACGGCAGGCTTAAACGCCCGCCGCTGCTTTCTGAATTATAATTGATATGAATATATTTGTTCAATCAGTTCGTTTAATTCTGAATGTATAGATTCATTTTCACTACTATTCCCATTCTGATAATTATTTATAATGGTTTTAACTTTGCTACTAATTAAATCTATGACCTGCTGTTCTGGTTCTACATATGGTATCTGCTTAACGTAATTGGCTGAATTATTAGCAGTTGGATTAATAGTGTGAATCAGATTATTAACTACATCGGAATTCATAATAGCCAAAATATAGTACAGGCGTGAAATGTCTTTAGGGAATATACCAACAATAGATTGATCGAATACACGGTTTTCAAGCAGAAAAGCTTTTATACTACTTGATTTTACCATGGGAATAGCAACTCCCGTTTTGAAATAAAATGAGGAATTTTGAAAACGTGATTTTTTGTTGCTATTATAATAATCTATGGTATCTTTATCCCATCGAACAAACCATTCGTCGACCAATCTATAATATCGCGTGCTCGAAGCGCTTTTTACATAGGGAACATAACCTTCAGGAACGGATTCAATCCCTGCTAAAGACGTACAAGGAAACACCATAGATAAATCGACTTTATCATAACTCTTGCTTCCCTTTACACTTTCATCAAGTGCACGAATGAACCTTTTGTTATCCCCCGTGTAAAAGCCTGTAACAACGTCCGCGACATCACCCAACCGTAAAGAAGCCTTGTTTATTTTGTCCGTTATTGTCCTATCGGCAAGAATGAACCTATGCTGTTCACAATTTAGAACATCCGATTGTTTTAGTACGAATTCAGAGAGGTGCGCAGGATGCTTTTCTTTTTCATATAATAGTCTGAATTCAGCAGCAGAGTGAAAACCTTGTATAATCCGCACCGTATTTTCGAGTGCAGTTTCTTTTGAACATCGTTCAAGCGTAATAATAGACAAATTAGAGTAACCGAAGCTTACACCCGGAAAGAACTTTGAGGGAAATGTGATTATTTCTTCAATTTTTGTCGAGGTTAGAAGAACTTCCCTTAATTTTGCGTGCAAATTCAAGAACATATAAGTATCTGGTATAATGAAAGAGAGACGCCCCCCAATTTTAAGAACAGAAATACAACGAAGAAGAAACAACGAATATGTTTCTTTTACGTATTGACCGGGATATTTCTTTTTAAGCAAATCCCTTTTGTCATAGTCTTGCCATGCTCCATAAGGGGGATTACCTATAACCTTGTCGTAATGGCCACCAATAGCACCAAAACAATCAAGTTGTTCATCAACAAGAGTGTCTGTTCTTTTTAGCCAAAGTTCAGGAATTCCAAATGCGTCAAGCCGTTCGTCGAGCAAAGTATCTGTTTCTCTAACCGTAATTGAATCATAACCATTGTATTTCTTTTCAAGGATAGAAATAGCCTTTTTGTCAATGTCCAGGGCGTCAATCTGAACAGGAAGTTCAGCTTTCAGAATTTCATCAATAAATATTCCTTCCCCGGCAGACGGTTCCAAAATAACATCATTGTTTGATATTCCAAGACGATTAACCATATAGGAAGTTATTTCGTCGGAATTTGTGTAGTAAGAGCAAAGAGTGTCTTTCATTCAACGATCCCCCTTAAGGCAATACTTAAGATAATCCTTAAGATGGATTATAGGGCAAAGCCTTTACCATGTCAAGTATTTTAGCAAGTCGTTTGCCCGCAAATGAGTTCTGAGTTCATCGCTAATATCGTGTACCCAATCCGCGTTGCTATCCAGCCATGAACGAATATCAAATCCTGTAAAGCTCTTTATGGCTGCATAACAATCGTCGGCGCAATAAACATCCCAATACGGTGAATTCTTTAAGGTTTGCAAATAATGATTGTTTTCATCTTCGCTCTGACGAACAAATAGCAAAGTTTTCTCTATATCCCCTAATGAATTGTATATGCTTGCGACAAGTAACAGCCTGTTGGTATTACCTTTTTCATTTGAACTGAAACCACTTTTGAAGTCACAGTTATAGTGAATTCCTGCTTGTTCAAAATGCAAGTCCAATGCAAGCTTAATTCCGCCGCTATCAACCATTGTCCACGGAATGGAATAATGGCGTTTTAATTCTTCCTTAATATCTTCTGATACTTCTAAGGAGTCAATATATTCAGTCGCGCTTTTTCTGATTCCCCGTTGAACATCCTCAAAATCAGGCGGGTTGATTATACGTAGTTCTTTTACAGGATATTCAAATGCAAGTCTGCAAAAGGGTTCCCATAATTCACCAATTCGTCGTGCAAAAGCCATATACTCATACGGCCAAACCTTATTTCGGTATTCCAGCATGACAATGTACGAAACATAGGTCATGCACAAAATTTCATTAAGCAAACGTTCATTATCCCACTTTTCTGCAATAGCCTGCCTTTTAATGAGAATCAGTTTTTCGTCACGGTACGCTTTAATTTGTTTATTTATTTCGCTTGCTTTGTCGTTCCGGCTCTTTCTTGAAGCTTGCAGCGGCAAAAGGATTGTTTCGGCATAGCTTCGAAAGTCTTTGAGCCATTGTTCCTTAGAATGAAGCATAATAGAATTCCTTTCAAGTATTATAGGCATAAAAAGCCATATAACACTATATCACAACCCCGCCGTTTTCTCAATATGGTATCATGTCGGAACTTCTGTTATCTTTCAGTATCGGCTTGTAGATTTAAGCGACAAATAAGCGACAAACAGGCATAAAGAAACGGCGAAAACGCTTGAAAATCAAGCATTTCCGCCGATCTGAATATACTCTTTTTCGAAGTAGACTTCTACGCCTTTTTCTTTCAGTTTGCGGATGGTAACCAGGCTGTCAACCGTGTTTCGGGCGAAGCGGCTGACCGACTTTGTGACGATGAGGTCGATTTTACCGGACATAGCATCGGCGATCATTTCATTAAAGCCGATGCGATGCTTGGTATTCGTGCCAGAAATGCCCTCGTCGGTATATACCTTTACGAACTCCCATTCGGGATTGTGTTTGATGTATTGCGTGTAGTAATCCACCTGCGCCTCGTAGCTGGTGAACTGCTCATCGCTGTCTGTGGACACTCTTGCGTATCCTGCGACCCGCCGTTTTTGTACAGTCACCCTGGAAAGGTGCGTCAGCGGATTGATGGTCGGCGGAATGACTGTGACCGACCGTGCTGCTGTTCTGTTCATTCCTTTTTCCTCCTTGCCTGTAATGCCCGCTGTCGTGCTTTTTCCTTCATTTCAGGCGTCCAGCTTTCTGCTCTGGAGCGGTCTGTCCACCGTTTAACGATTTCAGAACCGTCGTCCATGCAGAACACCACCATATTGCTTTTCTCTGCTCTGATTGCCGTTATTTTGCTTCTGACCATATCGGGGTCAAAGCTTACTGCGCCCAACACCTCGCAGGTGAGGACTTCGAGCGTTTCTTCTGGAATCCGCTTAGCGGCACATTCGGATTTTCCTTTTGTCTGGAATGTAGTGCAATTCCAGTAATGCTTTTTGCGGTAAGTGACGCGCTTATATGTGTTGCCGCACAGTCCGCACTGAATCAGCCCCGAAAAAACTGAACGAGTCGGTTTCTTGCGGTTGGCAGTCTGCTGCGCCAGCATTCTGAGCCGCTCCTGTGCCTTATCAAATGTTGCCTGGTCGATGATTGGCTCATGCGTTCCCTCGGCATAGTACATCGGAAGCTCTCCTCGGTTCGGCAACAGCTTCTTTTCAATGTGGTTGTTGCGGTATCGCTTTTGCAGGAGCGCATTGCCGAGGTACTTTTCATTGGATAAGGTATTCCGCATCCGCTCCGCACACCATGTGCCGCCGAGAACGCCTTTATGTCCTCTGGCATCAAGGTCACGACAGATGGAACTCATGCTCTCGCCACCGTTGAACCGTGCAAATATTTCTCGGACGATGGCAGCGTCCACCTCATTCACCCTTATGCCGTCCGGCGTGATGTCATAGCCGAACAAAAAGCGGAGGTTGATGATTTCTCCGTTTTCAAAGGCTTTTCGGACACGCCATTTCTGATTTTCACTGGCTGACAGACTCTCTTCCTGTGCGTAGGACGCCAGGATGGTCATCATCAGCTCACCGTCCGCACTCATGGTGTGGATGTGCTGCTCTTCAAAGAACACATCTACGCCCAGGCTTTTCAGCTCTCGGACAGTCTGAAGAAGCGTCACCGTATTTCTGGCGAAACGGGATATGCTCTTCGTAATAACAAGATCGATGTTCCCTTGGCGGCACTCCTCAATCATGTGCTGAAACCCGGCTCGTTCTCTTTTTGTGCCGGTCACAGCCTCATCGCTGTAAACGCCGCAGTACATCCACCCGTTGTGGCTCTGAATCATTTTACTGTAATAACTGACTTGCGCGGACAGTGAATGCAGCATGGCATCCTTTCCTGTGGAAACACGGGCATAAGCGCAAACACGCAAAGCTCTCGGCTGTGCGGGAATTAGGGCATCGACCCTTTCTACTACTCTCTCCATTTGATTCACCTCCCTTGGTGTGTGACATATTACCTCTAAAAACACGATATATCCAGCGATTTCAGCGGAATATACTACACGAAGATATACCGTATTTGTTGGCTATAATTGTATCGATCTTAGCGTACTCTTTGGCTGATATCAGCCCCTTGGAACGCATACTCCGGGCGAGTGCCATCGCCATCTGGTAGGCAAACAGACGCTTATCGTAATCACTCATGGTCGGTCTCCTTCCTGCGGAATTTCAAATAGCAGTCACGGGAGCAGAACACCCGATGGCTGTTGCCATAGCTTTCAAACTGCTTCCCGCAATGTCGGCAAGTGAGTGTGTAGTACGCTTTTCGCTGCACTCTTTCGGGGTGCGCGTTCCACCACGCCATTCGGCAGGCATCGGAGCAGAACATCCTTTTCCGTTTATGCGGTGTCTGCTCAAGCGGAGTCAGGCAGTTTCGGCACAGGGCATTTGAGTCCGGCATCTCTTTGATCTGCACAGGATGTCTGGCGCAAAAGGACTTTACAGTGTTTAGCGGTAGCCCTGTTATAGCGGATATTTTCTTATACCCGTAGCCCTGGTGTTGGAGTTCCACAATTCGTGAGCGTTCCGTGTCTGTCATAGTGATTGATACCTCATTCCTGAGAAATAGCGTTTCTCGCTATACCCAGAGAAAAGGCACTTTTGTCAGGGTAAAATGGGCAAAAAAAATAACGCCCTCCACGGAAAAATCCGCAGAGGGCGTGTGATAGGTTCGATTTACTTATTCGGAATCTTCAGCTTCATGCCGCTGTAGATGACATTGCTTTTCAGCCCGTTCAGGCTGACGATTTCCTTATAGCGGCTGCCGTTGCCGAGATACTTCTTGGCGATTGCCCAGAGGGTGTCACCATTCGCCCTCAAATATGTAATCGTCAACACGATCGATTGCACCTGTTGCTCCATAATAATCGTAGTATCCATGCTCGTTTTTTCGCTGTTCTTTGGTTACGGGGCGGCGTTTGCTGTCGTAGTTCGCGACGATATTTCCAAACCGTACCCACTCCCACGAATCGGGAATGTCAAACGGTACCTCATCCGCCAGCGACCGTACTTCATCGCCGATTTTCTCATAAGGAGTATTATCAGAACTCGGCTGTTTAACGATTACCTCGGTAGTTTAACGAATACTCCAGTAATTCAACGATTACTCGGCTGTTTAACGATTACAGCGGAACAGAACGCCACAATCCGCGCAAAAAGCACGAAACCCCGCCATAGAATTACTCTGCAGCGGGGGGCGCTTATGTACCAAAATAGCCGAAATGCCTGATTTCAAGCGGTTTTCGGGCATAGAAAAAGTCCACCGTAATTCTATCAAAATTACGGTGGACTTATGGCGGAGAGTAAGGGATTCGAACCCCTGTGGCGTTGCCGCCTAACGGTTTTCAAGACCGCCCCGTTATGACCACTTCGGTAACTCTCCACATACGCAGATAGAGAAACAAGACGCCGAAATCGGCGTCTTGTCTTTGGCGGAGAAGGAGGGATTTGAACCCTCGCGCCGCTTATCACAGCCTACTCCCTTAGCAGGGGAGCCCCTTCGGCCACTTGGGTACTTCTCCAAGCCGAATTCCACTTTCCATATGGACGCGCGGCCAGCGCGCTGCATTATAGTAGCATATTCGGCAGCGGATGTCAACTTGTTTTTTGGTTGACACCGTACGCAAAATGCGTTATAAGTGTGCCAGAGCAAAGGAGAGACATGATATGCGCTATACATCCATACTTTTCGACCTCGACGGCACGTTGCTCGACACGCTCGGCGACCTGACCGCCGCCATGAACCGCACGCTCACCCGCCACGGCCTGCCGGAGCGCACGCGGCAGCAGATGCGCACCGCGCTCGGCAACGGGGCCCGGCGGCTGATGGAGCTGTCCGTGCCAGCCGGAACGGACAGTGCGCTGTTCGAAACGCTGCTGGCGGAATACAACGCCGACTACGCCGCCCACTGCCGCATCGAGACTGCCCCCTACCCCGGTGTCGCCGCGCTACTGCTTAAGCTGCACGCGCAGGGGCGCAAACTCGCCATCGTATCCAACAAGCCGGACGAGGCCGTGCGCGCGCTGCGGGCAGATTTCTTTGCCGACGCAGTCCCGATCGCCGTCGGTGAGACGGCGGCCATCCGGCGCAAGCCGGCGCCGGACATGCTGCTGGCCGCCATGGAAAAGCTCGGTGCCGACCCTGACAAGACGGTCTTTGTCGGCGATTCCGAGGTCGACATTGCCACGGCGCGCGCGGCAAATCTGCCGTGCATCAGCGTGCTGTGGGGCTTTCGTGACCGGGACGTGCTCGAGCGCGCCGGTGCGCAGCAGTTTGCTGCCGACATCGCGCAGCTGCAGGCACTTCGCCGATCGTGGAATTCTTGATCTCAACAAAGTCGCCGATTTTAACTCCGCT
>ENA-ORTY01001874-ORTY01001874.1-human-gut-metagenome-genome-assembly--contig:-NODE-1874-length-21807-cov-11.987495_pt1 | contig 21807 bp, 19 predicted proteins | sample MGYA00241917_ERZ509198 | MGnify/ENA primary metagenome ERZ509198 (study PRJEB26280, sample SAMEA2338857) | human gut metagenome | biome: human gut; feature: human-associated habitat; material: faeces...
CCTCGATACAGGTTTAAGCCCGTATACTCGCTTAGCAGGCGAGCTCCTTCGGCCGGCTCGGACACCTCTCCAGAAAAGGCTGATGCAACAACCAGCCGGTGATACATAGCCTTGCACGGGATGGAATGTCAAGTGGTTTGCCGGGGAAAAAAGTTTTCGACGGCAGGCGGCGGGGCGGGCCGGTTTTTCAGACCGCATGCAGGATCGGAGAAGACGGCCCCCGGAGAGAGGAGGGAATGCGGCGGCGTCAGCAGTGCCTAAGAATATGTTTTATTGTGGATTACAGATATATTGAGATTTTTTTAGATTTTTGAAGAAAAAATGAGTTATGATTGTGGAAAAATATTGATAAAGAAAGTGGACAAATAGGGCTTGACATGAACAAGCCCTTGCCGTGCCGGTAACAGCGCGTGGTATGAAAACTCTAGCAAAAATGTAAAAGTATATTAAAACAATATGTTGCTGAAATGAAGACTTGGGGAAGGAAAAAATGCGGGGGGAACGAGCGGAGGGTGTCCTCTCCATAGCCGGTCAGGACAAAATTTCGTATATACTCTTTTCATGAACGCATGCTGGTCGCAAATCCTTATTCAGCTTCACAAAAATCTGCCTGAACCTCAGTGCAGGGTTTGGCTTGATCCCCTCAAGGGAAAACTGCGTTCGCTGAAGGGGGAAAGCGTGTCCTCCGGTGCCGGTGGCGCGTCCGGCCCCGTGTGGAGCCTTGAACTTGCCGCCGCCAATGACTTTGTGGCCACATGGGTACGCGAACGCCTGAGTTCCGCCATTCTGCAGGCTGCGTCCGAAGTTCTGGGCTGCCGGCCTGAACTTCGTATTGTCGCTTCATCCGCAAGGGAGCGGCCCCGGCAGGAAAAGCCGGTGCTGCCCTCTCCGCTTTCCCGGCGAGAGCTGAACGTGGAGCTGAAGGCCGAGAGGGAGCGGAGCGGCAGGGTTTCCCTGACGGACCTTCCTTCCGCGCCCGCCGTGCTGGCTGCCAGCGAACAGCTTGTGCTGCCTGTCAGCATGCCGCATGTGCGCGCCCGGCAGTCCGCGTTTGTCCAGGGGTGGAAATATTCCTTTGCCGACTTTGTGGTCGGGGCCAGCAATCAACTGGCGCATGCCGCCGCCACCCAGATTCTGCACGCAACCGATCCCGTGGACATGCTTTTTCTCAGTTCGGCATCCGGACTCGGCAAAACCCATCTTGCCCAGGCCGTGGGCCGCGCCCTGTGTGACGAGGGCGATCTGCGCGGCGCCCGTGTGGAATATCTGACCGCCGAGGAATATACCACGATGTTCGTTCAGGCCTCCCGCTTCGGTCAGATGAATGATTTCAATGAGCGATTCCGCAATCTGGACATGCTGCTGCTGGAAGATGTCCACTTTCTGCGCGGCAAGGACAAGACACAGGAAGCCCTGCTCGCCACGATCAAGACCCTCCAGTCGCGCGGCGGCCGTGTGGTGCTGACCAGCTCCTTTGCTCCCCGTGATTTGCAGGGCGTGGACAGCCAGCTCGTGTCACGTTTCTGTTCCGGTTTCGTCGCGTCCATTGCCCGTCCCGACCGTGAGACCCGCCTGCATATCCTCCAGCGCAAGGCCCGGCGCAATTCCATCATTCTGCCCGATTCCGTGGCGGCGATGCTGGCGGATCGCATAACGGGCGACGTCCGCATGCTGGAGGGATGTCTGAACAACCTCACGCTTCAGGCCAGACTGGAAGGCTGCCCGGTGTCGGAGGCCATGGCGTTTGAAGTTATCCGGCAGGTGGCCGTAGGTGTGAATGTAGCGCGCGACGTCTTCTTTTGTCGTGTACGTGCCGTCTTCTTCGATGGCGGGCGTTTCTTCCTCCTGCGCGTCTGCGAGTTCCTGCACCGTCTGCGCAGCCTGCTGCACGGTATCAATCGTCTGCGCTGCATCGCCGCAGGCCGTGAGGCTCAGAAGCAGCGCCAGCAAAAGAAGCAGCGCCGTCAGCTTCCGTTTCATATTCATTCCCCCTGTCATCGTTTCATTATCTTAACACAAATCGCCCGTTTGCGCAATTGCCGTCCAGCGCGCCTTGTGCTAGAATAGGGTTAACACTTAAAACAGCAAAGGAGCACGCGCTATGGAACCGAAACTTCTCATCCATGTCACCTATCAGGCCAAGCCCGGCCGGGGCCGGGAATTTGTCCGGCAGATCGTTTCGCAGGGTCTGCGCGGCAAAATTCTCGCAGAAGACGGCTGCCTGCAATACGACTACTTTTTCTCGAGTGAAAGCGACGACACGGTACTTCTCGTGGAGCTCTGGGAAACCGCGGCGCATCAGGCCGTCCACATGACCCAGCCGCACATGAAGGCGCTTGCGGAACTCAAAGAGCGCGAGACGCTTTCCACGACGATTCAGAAATTCCCCGTCTGACATGCTCCGCACCTCTCGCCTGCGGTCCGTTCCGCGGGCGGGATTTTTAATTTTTTCTCTTGACTCTACAACTACTTTAGAGTTTACGATAGGGGCAACGAATTTCCCAAGGAGGCCTTTGCCATGCAGCAAAATCTGACGAGCGGCAGCGTCTTTCAAAATGTCGTCCGCTTTTCCCTTCCCTATCTTCTTTCCTACTTCCTGCAAACGCTCTACGGCATGGCGGACCTTTTCATCGTCGGCCAGTTTGAGCCCGTCGCGGCGACGACCGCCGTCTCCATCGGCTCGCAGGTCATGCACATGCTCACCGTGATGCTTGTCGGCCTTGCCATGGGCACAACCGTCACCATCGCGCAGGCCGTCGGCGCAGGAGACAAAAAAAGAGCCGCCCGGGCGGTCGGCAATACCGTGACGCTCTTCGGCGGGATCTCCGCCCTGCTGACGGTCCTTTTACTGCTGCTCGTGCGGCGCATCACAGCCGTCATGTCCACGCCCGCAGAGGCAGTCGACGGAACCGTCCGGTACCTCACCATCTGCTTTCTCGGCATTCCGTTCATCACGGCCTATAACGTCCTGAGCTCGATTTTCCGCGGCATGGGTGACAGCAAGAGCCCCATGTACTTCATAGCCTGTGCCTGCGTGTGCAACATCGCGCTCGATTATCTCTTCATCGGAGCCATGCACCTCGGCCCCGCGGGCGCCGCGCTCGGAACGACGCTCTCGCAGGCCATCAGCGTGCTGCTCGCCCTTCTTACCATCCGCAAACGCGGCCTCGGTCTTCCGCTGCACCGGAGCGATTTAAAGCCGGATAAGGCTGTTTCCGGTGATATTCTGAAAATTGGGTTTCCCATCACCTGCCAGGACGGGCTCATTCAGGTCGCGTTCATCGTCATCACCGTCATCGCGAACCAGCGCGGGCTCACCGACGCGGCGGCGGTCGGCATTGTGGAAAAGGTGATCAGCTTCCTGTTCCTCGTGCCGTCTTCGATGCTCTCGACCGTCTCGGCGCTCGGCGCGCAGAATATCGGCGCGGGCAAGCCCGAGCGCGCGCGTCTCACGCTGCGCTACGCCGCGATGATCGCCTGCTCGTTCGGCATCGCGGTCGTCATCCTCACCCTGTTTATCGCCGAGCCGCTCGTCGGCCTCTTCACGCCTGATGCCGCCGTCGCCGCCGCGGGCGGGCAATATCTGCGCGGCTACATCTGGGACAGCTTCTTTGCCGGCGTGCAGTTCAGCTTCAGCGGCTATTTCTGCGCCTGCGGCAAGTCGGGCATCTCGTTTCTGCACAATTCGCTCTCGATCCTGCTCGTGCGCGTACCGGGGGCGTACCTTGCGTCCAAATACTTCCCGCAGACGTTGCTGCCCATGGGCCTTGCCAACGCCGCGGGGTCGCTTTTCTCCATCCTCGTCTGCGTGATCGCCTACGCCATCCTCACGCGGCGGGAAAAACGTGCGCAGGAGGCATCATAAATGGCTCTTCCCCAGCTTTTCTCCATCGGCGAAATGGCAAAAATTTTCCATCTCAGCGTGAGCAGCCTGCGCCACTACGAGGCGCTCGGCCTTGTCTTGCCGGAATACGTCGACCCGTCGACGAATTACCGCTACTACAGCGTCCGCCAGTTTGAGCCGCTCAACACCATCCGGTATCTGCGCGCGATGGACATGCCGCTCACCGAGATCGCCGACTTTCTGCAAAACCGCGATGTGGAGACGATCGAAGAAAAGCTGCGCGCGCAGAAGGCCGCCGTCGTACAGAAGCAAAAGGAACTCAAGCGCATCGAGCGCAAGCTCGACGCGCGCCTTAGCCAGCTCCAAGATGTGCGGCATGCGCCGCTCGGCGAGATCACGCTCATCCATTCGCCCGCGCTTCGCCTTTTCTGGATCGACACGGCGCTGACCGCGCCGGACTACTCCGCGCTCGAGCTCTCCACGAGCCGCCTTGCCGCCGCGCAGGCCGAGGCGCTGGTCTTCCTCGGCAAGGTGGGCTTCAGCGTGTCGCAGGAGCACTTGAACGAGGGCAGCTTCGGGCAGTACGACGGCGAATTTCTCGTGCTTGACGAGGCCGACCGCTTTGCGGGCGACGTCATTGATCTGCCCGCTTCGCTCTGCGCATGCGTGCGCTTCCGCGGACACCACGCCGAGTCGCCCGCGCAGTACCGTCGCTTGATGCAGTTCATCCGCGAGGAAGGCTACACCGCCGCCGGATTTTCGCGCGAGATTACAGTCATCGACTACGGCTTCACGCCCGACACGGAAAAGTTCGTCACTGAAATCATGATCCCCCTGCAAAAGGTATAAAAAAAGTTCCCGCGTTCATACGTGGGAACTTTTTTTATACTTTTTACTCAATGCCCGCCGCCGGCGATCATCTTGAGGGCGTGGTCAAGCGCGCCGAGCACGGCGCTCAGGTTTTCGCGCGCAGCCTTTTCCGAGCCGGGGAGGTTCAGGATGAGGCTGTTTCTTCTCGTGCCGGCCACGGCGCGGGAAAGCATCGCGCGCGGCGTGATCTGCAAGCTGTAATAGATCATCGCCTGCGGGATCGCGGGAATTTCGCGCTCGAGCACGGCGCGCGTCGCCTCGGGCGTCACGTCACGGGGAGATAAGCCCGTGCCGCCGCTCGTGATGACAAGGTCGCAGTGCTTTTCATCCACGCAGGAGATGAGCTCTTCGCTGATCTTCTCCTGTTCGTCCGGCACGATGGACGTGTACACGACCTCGTAGCCAGCCTCCTTCAGCATCGCGGCCACAGCGGGGCCGCTCTTGTCCTCGTACACGCCCGCGGACGCGCGGTCGCTCACGGTGATGACTGCCGCCTGATAGCTCATAGCATTGCCGCCTTTCTCAAAAGTCGATCGTGCCCTCGCGCACGCGCAGATCATAGGGCTCGTAGACCACCTTGCGGTACGCGTCCACGTCGAGCTTCACACCCGTCCAGTCGGAATGGATCTCGCCGGTCTGCTTGATGAGGATATCATAGAGGATATCGTAGGTCACGCCGTCGTCACCCGTCTCCACGATGGTGGAATAGGGCAGCGTCTTATGGTAGGTCATGTGCAGGCCCTTGTAGTCGAAGTGGTAGCCGTTGCGCATGCGGCAGCCGTCGAGGCCCTTGTAGGTGAAGCGCTTTTTAAGGTCTGCCAAAATCTTGTCGCCCTCCTCCTGATAGAGGTTCTCGGGCGTCGTCTCGGTGTAGTCGTAGCGGAACTGCACGGGGATGTTGTACTTGCGCCAGCGCTCTGCGTAGTCCACAAGCTCGTCGGCGGGATAGTCCATGTACAGCACGCAGTTCACACGCTTGGGCGTTGCGATACAGGCGACGACCTCGTCGGGTGACTCCTCGACATACTTCGTCAGGTGGCGCGAGATGTTGATGCAGGTGATCTTGTCGCGATTGCGCTCGGTGAAAGCGATCATTTCCTCCGCGCTGCACCCGGGCTGCACGGGGAAGGTCGTGTTGATATAGACCTTGTGGGTCGTGGGGATGGCGTCGAGCATGCGCTGGAGCGCTTTTAAGTTGGCAAACGGCTCGCCGCCGGTGAAAACAAAGTCGCAACGCGGCGTGATCTCGTCCATCACGGCGATGCTCTTGAGGATCGCCTCCACGCTGAAGCCCTCAGCATGGGCGTATTCCTGCTTGTTCACGCAAAACGGGCAGTGGTTCCGGCAATCGTAGGGTACAAAGATCGTTACCGTCGCGCCGCCCTCGCGCGTCTTGTAGGGATGAGTCATTGGTTCTTGTCCGTCCTCTGTTAAAATTCTATAATGAAAATAGTTTACTCTGAAATATGAAGGATTGCAAGCGATCTTCTGACAGTTTTCTCATTTTGTCGGACATTGCTTTTCCTCGCGCAGAAGAGCGCGCACATAGTCGAACGCCGCGTCCTCGCCCTGCTCCTTGAGTACGAGCAGCATCTTGCCGATGAGCTCGCCGGTCTCGGGATGGATGAGGATATGGCCGCGCGACTTTTCGTAGTAGTCGTAGGCCGAGGCGTCGGTATATTTGTCGCCCTGATAGACCTTGCAGGCGGCAATGCGGTCGCAGAACATTTCGGCTACATATTTGAGCGGCATTTTGCACCCGCCCATGTAGACCTTACCGTCGTCGGCAATACAGTAATCGATCCAGTATTCAAAGTGGTGGCGGTTGCGCCCCTTGTGGTGGAGCCACGCAAGGCTCACGCCGTTTTCGCGCCGCTCAGCGTCGTTCGGGCTGCGGTAGCCCTGATAATACTTGACGCCGCGCCAGAATTCCGAGGGGCTGTATTTGCTCAGGTCATGCGTTAACCCCTGATAGTACAGGCCGAGGCGAAAACAGTATTGCTGCACCAGATGGCGATGATGCGTGATGGTTTTAAAGTGCTCGATGGCGCGCATCCGGACACCTCCCTGCGTATTCCGGCAGGCCGCCCGCCGCGGTTCGCCGCTTTCCCGCGCGCGTATGTTTCCGTTTGAAGTAATACATGCACAGTTATTGAAATTTTATATCAAATCAGCAGAAAATGCAATAAGGTATTTTTGCAAATAAATTGCGCAAAATGAGCACCAAGGGCGGCAAGTCCCCTGCCCTTTTGTCTCCTCCGCGCGGGAATGGAAAATATTCCCGCGCGGAGCGAGCGTGCCGGAAGGCTTTGCAGAATATCTTCTGTCATTTCGTCCATCACAGCAAAAAGGGCACGGCCTGTTGGCCGCGCCCTTTGTCTGCGATTTGCGAAAGAGCCTTTTTTACAGGTTCTTCTCGTAGCTCTCGATCATCTTCTTGAACGTGTGACCCGTACAACCTTCGAGATTTTCCCTTTTTTTCAGTTTTTGCAGATACTTTTCGCAGCTTTCACCCGTGAAAATCTTGATATCCAGCCGCATGGTGCCGTCACCCTCCGGCGTAGCGAAGATTTTATCAATAAAGGTATCGATAAACTCCTTGGTGATCTCGCCGTTCTGACAGTCACGCTCAGCATCCCGAAGCACCTTGCGGATACGCTCCATGTTGCTGCGAAACTCCTCGCTGGATTCCTGCTGTTCCCGAAGCTCGGCAAGCTCCTGTTCAGCGGCTTTGATGTCGGCGTTGCACTGTGCCGTCATGGACTTGAAATCAGCGGGGGTGATACTGTCGAGGGCTACCAGTTCCAGCAGCTTGCTTTTCTTTTTCAGGGTCAGCTCAATGGTTGCCTGTGCTGACTCGATTTTCTTCTCAATATTGCTGTCGCTGGTCATGGAACGGTACATCCGCTCGTATTCTTCCAGCATAGCGGCGGAGGCTTCCTTTGTATCACGGAACACCTCAAAGAGCAGAGGAATCAGTTCTTTTTCATAAATGGGGATGGAATCACAGCTGTCTTTGCCATTGTTGATTTTCCCGGAGCAGACCCACTTGGAATTTTTGTTACCCTGCCTGTCCACGGAGTCACGGCGGTAATAAGGTGTACCGCAATGGGTACAGAATAGTTTGCCGGTCAGAAGGTTGGCATGATTACAGACACCCTGACGGTTCTTCACATCCTCGCTTCTCCTGCGAAGTACGGCATTAGCCTGCTCCCACAGTTCTTCGGAAACGATAGCCGGTACGATTTCTCCCGTTTCATCCTTGAACATGACCCATTCTTCCGGCGGGAGGAATTTCTGCTTTTTGGTGAACATATCCACCACCTTGACCTTGTTTCCCACATAGTAGCCCTTGTATTTAGGATTGGAAATCATGCCTGACATGGTGGAGTGGGCTATTCTCTTGCCGTTGTGGTTACGGTATCCCTTTTCCCAGAATAATGTTTCAAGCTGTTTCATGGAGTATTCGTCAGTAGCATACAATTCAAACAGCTGCCGCACCATCACCGCCTGATCTTCATCTATAACCAAACGGCCATCATTTTTGATATATCCAAAGATGCGGCTGTTGCCCAGCACTACGTTTTGCTTGATTGCCTGCTGATGCCCGAATTTCACACGGGAACTGAGCTTCCGCAGTTCGTCCTGTGCGATGGAGGACATGATGGACAAACGAAGCTCGGAGTCCTCGTCGAAGGTGTTGATATTATCGTTCTGGAAAAAGACACCGACTCCCGCATTCAGGAGCTGTCTGGTATACTGGATAGAGTCCAGCGTATTACGGGCAAAGCGTGAGATTTCCTTCGTGATGACAAGATCAAATTTACCGGTCTCGGCATCGTCTACCATTCGATTGAAATTCTCACGGCGTTTGGTGGAAATACCGGACAGTCCCTCGTCAATATATCCCGGAACGAATGTCCACGCAGCGTTCTTCCTGATGAAATCCTCGTAATAACTGATCTGGTTGCCCAGAGAGTTCAGCTGCTCATCCGATTCTGAGGAAACACGGGCATAGTAGGTTACCCGAAGCGGAATATCGTAGATGCTTTTCATCCGCAGCTGTTGTCTGACAGAATGTATATCCATAATGGTTCCTTTCTGAAAAGTTCGTTATATCATCATCTACAAATATTATATCGCAAACAAATGAACTTTTCAAGATGATCTTAAAAGTTGTCAAAAAAAGTTTGGGCGGCAACCGTATCTCACGATTGCCGCCCTATTTATTTTATCGCGCCTTTGCAGCAGTACGGCTCTTAATCATCAAACGCATCTTATTGCGCTGTTCTTCCGTAATCATCCCTTTTGCAAAAAGCGTATCGTTGTAATAAGTCAGCCAGAGCTGTTCGATGACAGCCTGCTTTTTCTGTTCAGTCATGCCCGGCTTCATTTCCTTGATTTCTGCCATAGAATTCCTCTCTTTCAAAAGTAGTATTGCCTCAGATTTCCTGATTCATTCGACCGTGATGCACATATTTCTGCTCGGTGTATTCCCGGATTACGGCATCGGGGATGGAATCTACGGTGCGGCGAAGCTCATCCAGCTCGGAAAGCTTGCGCTGAATCTCCAGTTTTTTCTGAATGCTCTCACGGGATGCAGAGTTGAGTTCCTTTTCCAGTTCTGCATTTTCTGCGGTCAGCTCCTTGTAGGTCTTGTCATACTTTTTCAGCTTTGTCCTCATGGCCTCTACACCGGGAACGTACTTGTCCAGAAGCGTTTCCAATTCCTCTGCCTTCGACTTTTTATTGAAGGGATTGCTGTCATTCAGAATCGCCATGATCTGCTCCTTCATCCGGTTCAGGTGGACAGCCTCCTTGAACAGCCTTGGCGGGATGTGAGTGCGTCCGGTTTCGCTGGCACTCTCACCACGTTCCAGATCGGGATACTTCTTGACCATGTGCTTCCAGAATTCATCCTGCCACCATGTCAGTTTTTTCTTGTTGCCAACGATTTCTTTGGCGCTGAGTCGCTTGTCCTTCGTCAGCGGGACAAAACAAAGGTGCATATGGGGCGTTTTTTCGTCCATATGCACCACGGCGGATATGATCGTATCTTTTGACTGATGCTTTTGCATGAAGTCCAGCGCCTCGTTGAAATAGGCTCTGACCTCCGCCTTTTTCTTGCCCTTGAAGAATTCCGGGCTGGCCGTCACCAGCACCTCCACCACCCGCACGCTGTCGGAACGGGTGCGGCAGCCTGCTTCAGCAATTTGCTTTTCGGCCTCCGCTCGGTACTTGCGCTCCGGCATCACCAGATGGAAGTTCAGGTGGCTGCGGGTGGTGTCCACATCCGGGTTGCTGGCGTACTTCTCCTTAGTGCGCTCGTTGTGGGACTCAATGCGACCGATCTCCGGTCCCTTGTACTTGGCAAAGCGAAGAATGGCATACTGTGCTTTCATCGGTTATCCCTCCGTTTCTGCCAAACAATGTCGTATCCCAGCACATCGGCCAGCTCCACAACTTCCTTGTATCGGATACTTTCCCTTTGCAGCTTAGCGGACAGGTTGGACACGCTATCGCTCCAGCCGTATTCCTCGGCCAGCCGGTCAACCAGCTCCTGCATGGTAAATCCGACGCGGACGATCTGCGCCTTAATCTCATTTCTGATGCTCATAAAATCCTCCCAAATTCTCGTTATGAAAACAGCGAAGCAGGTTTGCGTTTCCGAAAACCTGCTTCGCTGTGTGATGTAATATTCTGTTTTCCTGAAATCCGCTGGAAAAGCGGCGGGCAATGTCCTCTTCGTAAGTGAGGGGTGTCGACTTTCCGGAACCGCGTGACTTCGCAGGAAACCATGCAAACCCACGCGCATCCGTGAAGCCGGTACTCGATTCCGAGCAGCACGGTTTCGCGGAATCGTTTCGCCGCCGCGCAAATTTCTTTCCGGTTTTCACTTGCCTTGCAGATACCCCTTCCGTTTCAGCTCCGCCAGATCGGCAGTCACGTCCTCCGGACACATCCGCGCAAGGCAGCTCAGCTCGTAAATGTCGTACCGATCCACCAGAAGCAGCGTCATCAGCAGCTTCTGCGTGCCGGCCAAATCGCTGTCGTACAAGTGAAACAGTGGCAGCTCCTTATAATAAACTCTTCCCATTGCATCCTCCTTCGCAGGTAAACTTGAAAACATCCATCCCATCCGCCCATCCATCCCGGATGCTTTGGATGGATGGGATGGAGAATTTTGTGTCTGTTCTCATACGACCGGCGGCGCGACCAGCGCCTCGATGCCCCAGAAGCCGTTGACCCGCTTGCCGAGGGCGTTCTGAATATGGTTGTCGTGCTCCAGGCCGAACTCATCGGCGTGCTTCTTGAGGGTCATGCTCACCGTCCGCGCGGCAAGCGGCTTGTAGGCGTTGTCGTTGCACCACAGGCAATAGATGCCGTACAGCGCGGCGGACGGGATGGCGCTGTCGGCTTTCAGGCGAATGTAGCCCTCGGAGCGGAGGAACAGCAGCACATTGTCGGCCTCGCGGCGCGCATCCTCACGGTTTGCTTTTGTCTGCGAACTTTCGGTGAAGCGGAAGTTATTGGCCTGCAAGCGGCGCAGACCTTCGAGACACCAGAGGAAGATGCCCTCGATCTCGCCACAGAGCTTGTCCGCGAGAAAGGGGTCATCCTCCCGGTTCAGCGGCCTTTTCTTCACCGACAAAATGAGCTGGCGGCGGTAAAAGCCGTCCGAGTGGTCGTAGAGCGATTCCAGATCGCCGTTGGAAAAGGCAAGAAACCGGACGTACATCTTGCCCTGATAGCTCTGCTCGCCCTTGCGCTCCAAATCCATGGGCATTTCAGCCGTAATCAGCGACTTGAGATAGTGGGTGGATTTCAGAGCTTCCATCTTCATGTCATCGTCCACCATCACAAGCTGATGCTCCAGATCAGCTCTGGCAAAAGGGCTACGCTCCACCTTGGCAATGCTGCCGTTTTTCAGGTTGTCACCCAGCATCTTCTGCATCACAACCTCGATGCGGCTTTTGCCCTCACCGCCGTTGCCTTTCAGCAGCATCATGGTTTGCCCGCGGTTAGTGGGAAGAAGGCAATAGCCGAGGTACTCTTGCAAAGTAAGAATGTCCTCGTCCTCCAAAAGTTCCGATAAAAAATGCAGCCATGTGACTGGCTGCGGAGCATTGGCATCATATTTGACCGGCAGACGGTTACGGCAGAATTCCTTTTCTGCGCGAAACTTGCCGCCGAGAAACAGTGTGCCGTTCGCCACATGGATTCGATCTTCGTGTATCGGGAGGTTGGGAACATAGGCTTCCAGTTTCACCATTTCCAGAAGTCCCGATGCCCGTTTTGCAAGGCCGCAGGTGAGAAAAGGGCGAAGCATTTCATAGATTTTCTTGCGGACACTTTCTTCGTCGGTGATACGGCCATCCTTGGTGAAGAAACTGCCGCCCACACACACCATCGGATGCTGCTGAAGAAACTCCTCACAGAATCCGACTTCATTCACAGATTTGCCGTCATACCAAAAAGGTAATTCACCGGCGTACTCATGTTTACTCATTCATTTCCTCCTTGATTTCCTGCAGGCGCTCCTGCAGAAGTGTGATTTTGTTATCTTTCATCATGTCTTTTCCAGTTCTGCCCTTTCTTCATGTGAACCAATGGTCAACAGATCCAGCATATACTGCGTACATTCGAGCATATGACAGGCTTCCACGAAACGGTCATCCGGCTCCTCCTCCGGTGTCTGCGGTGCGTACCTCTTTTTCCAATCCTGCAGAATGTGCAGATATTCGCTGAGCACCCGAAAGCAAAGCTTTTCGTTCTCAGCCTGTGTCGTATACATCTTTAACTTCGCCAGTACGGACGGTCTGTCTTCACGGATGCCAAAGTCAGCGGCAAGCTTCTGCGCTGCTTCCAGCGGTGTGATGCCGAACAGCTTCGATGTGAATGCAATCACATCACCGTTCGCCTGACACCCGAAGCAATGGTAATGATCCTCATACAGCTTCATGCTCGGGTGCCTGTCATCATGAAAGGGACAGCAGACCATCCCGTTTCGGCTGACACTCAGCCCGAAATGTTCCGCCGCCATTCTCGGCGCGACTGTTGTTTTCACGGCTTCAAAAATTGTCATAGGCATTTCTCCTTTTAATTTTTCTGACAAATTCTCTTTGTCATCTGAATATACGGAGAAAAAGTCTTAGACCATAAAAATCGGGCAGTTACGCAAGAAAAAAGAAGAGCCCTCCAGCAATCTTGCAGAAATGCAAGTGCGGAAGGGCAACGAGTTGAAGTAAAAGTGATTTTCACAGCAGCGAGTGAATAAAAGGTGAATTTTCACTCCGACCTATTGAAAATCATGAAAATATGAGTATAATATAAGTAAGCTACAATGGAGGTGCTGTATATGCAATATGAAAGCGAGCGCATTGAATATAAATCTCAGATGATCGATGACATTTATAAGGAGGTCATCGCATTTGCAAATACGGACGGCGGCGTGATCTATCTCGGTATTGATGATAAAGGCAATCTGATTGGCATTGACAATGTAGATGAAACCTACACGCGCCTGACCAACGGCATCCGTGATGCAATCGCACCGGATGTGACCATGTTCGTGCGGTATGTCCTCCAGGATAATAAGGTAATTCGGATTGAAGTCGGTGAAGGCAGCTATAAGCCCTACTATCTGAAGTCCAAGGGTATGAAGCCTACCGGCGTTTATGTTCGCCAAGGTGCGTCCAGTGTGCAGGCTTCCCCCGAACAGATTCGCCAGATGATAAAAGAATCGGATGGAGATACCTACGAAGATTCCCGCAGTTTGGAACAGGAATTGACCTTTGATGCCGCCAAAACTGCATTCCAGCGCTACGGTGTGGAGTTTTCCGTCGAGAAATATCGTGCGCTTGGCATCACGCAGAACGATATTTACACCAACCTCGCTCTGCTGCTTTCAGACCAATGCCATCACACGACCAAAATTGCCGTATTCAAAGATGAATTCTGCACAGAGTTCCGTGACAGCAAGGAGTTCGGAGGTTCCGTGTTCAAGCAGCTTGATGATGCGATAAACTATCTTGCTCTGTGCAACAAGACTGTTTCCACGATCAAAGGAGTTGTTCGCACGGATAAGCAGGATTACCCCGAAGAAGCTATTCGTGAAGCTTTGCTCAACGCCCTTGTGCATCGGGATTACGGATTCAGCGGCAGCATCATCATCAATGTGAATGACAGAAAGATGGAGTTTATTTCGCTTGGCGGACTTCTCCCTGGCCTTTCTACTGAGGATATTCGCATCGGCGTTTCTCAGCCAAGGAACAAGAAACTGGCAGAGATATTTCACCGTCTGCGTCTGATTGAAAGTTACGGTACAGGTATTCGACGTATTTTCAAGCTGTACGAAAACTGTCCTGTACAGCCCACTATCGAGGCAACGACCAATGCTTTCAAAATTGTACTGCCGAATATGAATGCTGCCAGTGCTGCAAGCGAAGATGCACCGGCGACAACCGGCAAAGCCACTGCAGCCATCACACCCCAGATGAAAACTGTGATGGATTATCTGGCAGAGTACGGCGAAATGACCGACGAAGATCTGCAGGAACTGCTGAACGTCAAAAAGACGAGAGCCTACCTGCTCGCCCGCCAGATGAACGAAAATGGATTGATCGAAATTATCGGCAGAGGCGCGGGTAAGAGATATAGATTGAAGTGAGGGGAATAGAATATGGCTATCAGCAAAAAGCTTGAAATTATATATCACAATGGTCAGCCGGACGGTATTCGTTCTATCCGCCGTCACCTGTCTACAATGACCACCTATGTCATTCCTCGCCCGCTGCTTTCGGAAGCCAAGAAGCTGACCGGCATCAATCGTCCCGGCATCTATTATCTCATCAGCGAGACGGATGATAACAAGATTGCACAGATTTATATCGGCCAAACCAGAAACGGGGTAGTCAGACTGGATGACCACAATCGTTCTAAGAATTTCTGGAACAAAGCTATTATGTTTCTTGCCGACAATAAGACCTTTTCTTTGGATATGATCAGCGGCCTTGAAGCTTATGCAATCGGCAAAGCAATCGATTCCAAGCGCTACAAAGTAGAAAATACCGTCAATCCCAAATATGAGATTGATGAATATGATCTTCCTCTGATTGAGGAAGTGTATGAAGAAATCAAGTTTATCATGGCAACGCAAGGCTATAAAATGGAAAACACCAAAGCAACCTTGAACGATGCCAACACGCTGCACACCACACGTAACGGCGTTCATGCCCTTGGTGTGTATGATGGTGAAAAATTTGAAGTCCTCGAAGGTTCTGAAATTGATATGAGCCGCAAATGTCATTCAGAAAATATTGAGAGGCAGCGGCAAACAGCCATTCAGAACGGTGACATCCTTCTTAACGGCAACAAGTACATACTGAATGTTTCCGTTCCGTTTACTTCTCCCAGCTCAGCTGCCATGTTCGTGCTCGGAGGAAGCACCAACGGATGGATTGAATGGAAGAACAAAGACGGAAAGACTCTGGACGAAATGTACCGAAAGTAAAGCGGGTAAATGATATTGAAAATAGAGCAAGGAGGTGTGGTACATGAGCAATGAAAGTGTTTATCTTCCCGGGAAAATCCGTGACCGCATACAGGACTTGATGAAATCCCGAAAAGTCACACAGGCTGAGCTTGCCACTCGCATCGGCTGTTCGGAAAGTTCTTTGAGCCGTTTCATCAGCGGCAAGACGGACAAGCTGGGTGACGAAAATATTATTCGCATTGCCCGTGTGTTCAATGTCTCCACCGACTTCCTGCTTGGCGAGGTCGATACCCCTGACCGCCTGAATTATGATATTGCCGAGCTTGGCCTGTCGGTGCAGGCGGCGAGAAATCTGTATACTCACAAGGTGAATCCGCGGGTGGTCAATGCGTTGCTTGAAAATCCGGAGTTTGCCAACACCACAAATCTGATATCCGGTTACTTGGATGACGAACTTGCCAAGGGTTTTGCGGCACAGAATCAGCTGTACGCAACTGTCGCCGGTATGCTGAAAAGCCAACCGGAAGCAGTTGACGATGTAAAGAAATTGCAGACCCCGACATATCAGGCAGACCTTACTGCAATCCAACGCTCGTTCATGTCTGCTGTGCAAGCAGTAAAGAAAGAGGTCGGTAACGATCTGTCTGCCAACCGTGAATTGACCTCGCAAGCAGTGAAAAAGATTTATGCCGAGTTGACCAAAGGGCAGAAAAAGCCAAATCGCAAAATCACCGCAGAGCAGATTGGTGAAGCGGTGGCACAGTCCGTTTCCCATCTGCCCGGTATTGACACAGAAGCGGTCAAGCAGATGTTCCTTGCAATGACCGGTACGGTACAAAACCATGAAAAGAGACCCGATAACCAATGAACAGCTCTGTGCGTTGGCCAAGCGGGGAGACGCCGATGCACAGAATCTGCTGATTGAAAACAATCTTCGCTTCATCAAAAAGACTGCATACGAAGTGTGGAGCGCACAAGCGGAGTTGAACCGATCTCTGCAAATTTCACTTGACGATCTTGTGCAGGAAGGCTCGTTGGGCTTGCTCGGCTGCATCGACAGCTATAATCCCAACAGCGGAAACCTATTTCTGACATATGCCGCTTCCGCAATACGGAACGCCATGATCGACTACGTCCGCTCACAGAATGTGCCCTTTGAGGCGAAAAACCTGAACAGCATTGTTTCTCTGGATGAGCTTGCGAAAGACGAAGTTCGGAGCAAGCAGAGTTTTATTGCAGACCCCACTCTCCAAACTCCGGAACAGATATATCTGGCACAGGAACGGTACGATGATCTCCACCATGCTCTTGATATGATCGAGAACAGAGAGAAGCAGTATTTGCGTTATCGCTTCGGCTTCGATGATGAAGCGGAGCATCCGCTGGCGGAGACAGCGAATCATTTTAATCTCTCCGTAAGCAGGGCAAAGAAAACCGAAGCGCAAGCCCTGGATAATGTGTGGCTGGAGCTGCCGTGGTGGTACGAACAGCATCGAACATTTCTGCTTGCATCTATCATAGAAGCATGGGGTGCATTTTTGAAAATAATCGACGAAATGACGGATGAATAAGCGATGACCTTTTGGGGAAACGCGTCGCGGCGGCGGGCTTTATATACCTTTTGCTCCCCCGGCGATGCAGCACGGCTTCGGTCTTCAACCCGCGCTTTGCTGCATCGCCTACACCCGAAGAACGAATATCCGCAAGCCTCCCGTGCCTGCAAATATCCGTCCTTCTGCTGCCGCAGGAAACGGTCTGTCCGGTACGGTGACAGCCCCTTTCCAGCGTCAGCGGTCGCAAAAGGTATAACACACTAGACTTTGCGAGCAAAATCGTGTGCCAACAGGGCGCTTCTCGCCCCTATTGGAAACCCTGAGCCAAAGGGATTGCATCCCTCTGGACACCTACATTTTTCTTCACACGGTGGCGGTCAAACTACGAAAATGCAGTTTGCCACCGATGCGAAGAAAAACAAAAGGAAGCATCTGCGCCAGGTTCGTGAAGACGCAAATCTTCCTTTTGCGCTGACAATCTGAAATTGGATATGGTGCAATTTCAAATCATCAGCATCCGCTGCGGCGGGATTACGCCATCATGTGATGGCTTCAAATTGCACAACGAACTTCCGATAATTCTTATTATCAGGAAACAGGAGGTAAACAGGTATGTTACCCGAAGAAAAGGCAAGAGTAAAAATAGATAAGCAATTATCTGATGCCGGATGGGATATTGTAGCTCGTGACGAGTATGTTCCGTTCAATGCTTCTGCGGTCAAAGAAGCGCTAATGCAAGGTAATAAAGAGAGCGACTATCTCCTGTTCATTGACGACAAGGCGATTGCTGTTGTAGAAGCCAAAGCCGAGGACAATGCTCTCGGTGATGTTGTTGCACGACAGGCTGAATGGTATTCGCAAAACCCTCAAGGATGGGTAGGCTTGTGGTTCCCCAGTCAAATTCCGTTTGTTTATCTTGCAAACGGAAATAAAATATATTTCAAAAATATGCTTGAACCGGATAGTGAGTATGTTGAGCTTTCTGAAATGCACTCTCCAAAGAAAATGCTTCAGTTGCTCGGCAAAAAATCGGAGTACGGTGCCTTGCCTAAAATTGAGAGAAAAGGGCTTCGTGACTGTCAGTATAATTCAGAGGTAAATCTCGAAGCATCATTAAAAGCTGGCAAGAAGAAAGCTCTTGCTATTCTTGCAACAGGATCGGGTAAGACATATCTTGCCTGCCTTGCTGCATATCGGCTTTTGAATTACACTCCTACAAGGCGTGTTCTTTTCCTTGTTGACCGCAACAATCTCGCTCGTCAAACAGAAACTGAGTTCAGCCTATTTGATCGCACCGAAAAGCAAAAGCCGATGAATGAGCTTTATCAAATCAATCGCCTTAAAAAGCCTGAAGACATTCAGGGTGATATTATCATTTCTACCATTCAGAAATTATTCGCTGTGCTCACAGGGCAAACCATTATTGACGATGACGAAGATAAAGAGGATGAACGCATTGGATTAAAAGATGTTGTTAAAAATGAGCCCGCTGTCGTTCTTGATGGCGATTTGAAGCTGCCGCCTGATTATTTCCAATTTATCATTGTTGATGAGTGCCATCGTTCAATTTACGGAAAATGGAAAGCAGTTCTTGATTATTTCAAAGATGCCAAAATGCTTGGCTTAACTGCCACACCCATCCCTGAAGCACAGGCTTATTTCAATAATAATGAAATTGCAAAATACACCTATGATGATTCCGTTGTTGATGGTGTTAATGTTCCCGCTCGTGTTTATAGGATAATTACAGAAGCAACTGTTCACGGTGGAACGATTGCAGAGGGAGAAACCGTAACGGATGTCAATCGTGCTGGCGAAGTAATTGACACTTATACCGCACAAAACCGCATTGATTATGCACCCAATCAGTTAGATCGTTCTGTTATTAATCCCAATCAGATAGAGGCCGTATTAAAGTCTTATATGGATGCAATTTATACTGACCTCTATCCCGAAAGAGAGGAAAAGTGGCAGTACATCCCTAAAACTCTCATTTTCGCCAAAGACGATAATCACGCAACAAAAATTGTAGAGGCTGCTAAAAAAGTTTTCGCAGTAAAATTTGCAAATGGCGAAGTTCCCGAAAACTTTGTGCAGAAAATTACTTATTCGGCAGGCGACTCCAATGCCCTCATTCGTGATTTGAGAACTGAAAAAGATTTTCGCATTGCAGTCACCGTCACTCTTGTTGCTACGGGTACGGACGTGAAGCCGCTTGAAGTTGTCCTTTTTATGAATGATGTAAAATCTGATGTTTTATATACTCAGATGAAGGGTAGAGGCTGCAGAACTTTGGACGAAGACAAACTCAGAGAAGTGACCCCTAATGCAGACAACAAAAGCTGTTTTTATATTGTTGATGCTGTTGGCGTTACAGAATCCGATAAAACTATACCGCAGCCCGGTAAGGGGAGCGAAGGAGGAAATCCCAAGCCGCTGCGCTTAGATCAACTCCTCGAGCACCTGTCACACGGTGAAGTTTCGGATGATAATCTTGCTTTACTGCGTGATTATTGCGCCACCATTCAAAAGCGTTATGAGTTCCATCCGCTTTTTGAAAGGCATTTGAATATGTTCATTTCGGATTACGGCTTCTCTCCGAGAGAACTGGCTAACAATATCAATCAAGCTCTTGCCCAAAATACTGTGCCTCCCTATACCGATATTTCGGGCGATAATACAGCCCGAAAAAACTTGATTTTCTGCTTGATGGGAAATCTTCAGGCACGAAAGAAATTGCTTCAACTCCAGCGGGGTTATTATGCCGTGACGCCGGAAAAAGAAGATGAGGTTATCTATAAAGGCTTTTCCAAAGAAACCGCAAAAAGCTTTATTGCGAACTTCGAGCAGTATTTGAATGACAATACCGATAAAATAGAAGCTCTCAGAATTATCTATAATTCCGAAGATACCGTTATCACTTATTCAATGCTTACGGAGTTGCAGGATAAACTGATTGCTGAAAATGGACAGTTTACACCATATTACCTTTGGAAAAACTATAAAATCCTCGATGTCGATGGGAATGTTGAAGAGCTTGACATTAAGCAAAATATCAAGGCTTTGACGCATTTGATTCAGCTTGTGCGCTTTGCGTATCACAAAAACGACCAGCTCGTCAGCCTCATTAAAGGTTATTCTCAGAGATTCAGTCTTTATTGTGGACAGGCTCAGCGCGAACTGACCGAGGAACAAAAAGAAATTATGAAACAAATTGCAGATTATATCGTAGAGGAAGGTTCAATCAGTACATCTGAGCTAAATTCTTTTGACACAGACCTGTGGCGCAAAGCAATGAAGAGCTTCGGAGCCCCTGCTCTTGCACAGGAGATCGTTACACTTTCAAAATTCATATTAAAGGCGGCATAAAGTTATGGCAGATATTCAAAAAAGTGAAGCAACGTTAGTAAAAAAGGTATGGGACATTGCAAATGTTCTTGCCGCCGCTGGCGTTGGATTTACCGACTATATCACTCAGCTTACATATATTCTTTTCCTAAAAATGGACGCTGAAAAAGAGGAATTAGGCCTTGGAAGCTCTATCCCCGAAGGTTACAAGTGGAAAGATATTGCTGAGTTGAATGGTGATGACCTTATCGATAAATACGAGGATGTCTTGAAGGAGCTTTCAAAAGATGACGGTTTGATCGGAACGATTTTCACGAAGGCTTCAAACAAAATCAACAGCCCTGTTCACCTTGCCAAAGTGTTGCAGATGGTTGGCAACGAGAATTGGTATATGATGGAGGGTGATTTCAAGGGTGCAATCTATGAGTCTATCCTCGAAAAGAACGGCCAGGACAAAAAGAGTGGTGCAGGACAGTATTTTACACCCCGTTCTCTTATCAAGGCCATGGTCGAAGTTACCGATCCTAAAATCACAGAAACGGTTGCAGATCCTGCTTGTGGCACGGGCGGCTTCCTCCTTGCGGCATATGAACACATGAAGCCTCAGAGCAGGGAAATCGCAAAGCAGAATTTTCTTAAAAACAACGCTCTGTTCGGTGCAGATAATACCGCCCTTGTTGTTACGCTTGCATCTATGAACTTGTATTTGCACGACATCGGCACCGAAAAGAGTCCGATCATCTGCCAAGACTCCTTGCTCGATACATCCGAAAAAATGTTTGATGTTATCCTTGCAAATCCTCCGTTCGGCACAAGACCGCAGGGAAGCGTTGCCGTTGATAGTGCACGGCCTGAGTTTATTAAGACATCCGACAATCAGGTTAATTTCCTACAGCACATAATGTCGATCGTCAAAACAGGTGGGCGTGTTGCCGTTGTTTTGCCTGACAATGTTCTTACTGATGGAAATGCAACTGCAAAAGTGCGAGAAAAATTATTGACTGATTTTAACCTCCACACAATTCTCAGATTGCCTACCGGTATTTTCTATGCTGGTGGCGTCAAAACCAATGTCCTTTTCTTTGAAAAGGGTTCAAAGACAAAAGACATTTGGGTTTACGATTACAGAACAGGCGTAAAGCATACTATGGCTACCAAGCCGATGACTCGTGCAGATCTTGATGATTTTGTGAATTGCTATTGCTCCGGCCATCTGGAAGATCGTAAGGAAACATATTCTGAGAAGAATCCCAATGGCAGATGGAGAAAATACAGCGAAGAGGAAGTATATTCCCGGGACCAATTAAAACTGGATTTTAAGTGGATGGATTTAACCGAAAAGGATGACCGCACCATCGGTGAGCTTCTTGATGAAATGCAGGATAAGGCAGCTGCGATCAGTAATGCCGTATCTAAACTTCAGGAAATCCTTGGAGGCATTGACTTATGATAGATACAAAGGCATTAAGAGAAAAGGTGCTTGACCTTGCCATCCGTGGTAAGCTGGTTCCGCAAGACCCGAATGATGAACCGGCTTCTGTTCTGTTGGAGCGAATTCGCCAGCAGAAGCAGCAGATGGTCAAGGAAGGCAAGCTGAAAGCCAAGGACATAAAAAACGATACCGTCATCTTTGTCGGTGAGGATAATTTACACTATGAGAAGTTCACCGACGGCAGCGTGAAATGTATCGAGGATGA
>ENA-ORTY01001875-ORTY01001875.1-human-gut-metagenome-genome-assembly--contig:-NODE-1875-length-21804-cov-3.080050_pt1 | contig 21804 bp, 8 predicted proteins | sample MGYA00241917_ERZ509198 | MGnify/ENA primary metagenome ERZ509198 (study PRJEB26280, sample SAMEA2338857) | human gut metagenome | biome: human gut; feature: human-associated habitat; material: faeces...
ACCGGCGAGGGCAAGCTGCAGGTCGAGCTGGCGCAGTACCAGTACATTCTGCCGCGTCTGGCGGGTATGGGCAAGGCGATGAGCCGACTCGGCGGCGGCATCGGCACGCGCGGACCCGGTGAGAGCAAGCTGGAGAGCGACCGCCGTCACATCCGCAGCCGCATCGACAAGCTGCGCCGTGATCTGGAGCAGGTGCGTCAGGTGCGCTCCGTGCAGCGCCGCCAGCGCAAAAAGGCCGAGCTGCCGCTGGTTGCCATTGTCGGCTACACGAATGCGGGCAAGTCCACGCTGCTGAACACCCTGACCGGTGCGGGCATCGAGGCGAACGACCGTCTGTTCGACACGCTCGACCCGACCACGCGCAAAAAGCGCATTTCGGACACACAGGAGATACTCCTGTCCGACACCGTAGGCTTTATCCGCAAGCTGCCGCATCATCTCGTATCGGCGTTTAAGGCAACGCTCGAGGAGCTGGCGTATGCCGATCTGCTGCTGCACGTTGTGGACGTTTCGGACGAAAACTGGCAGATTCATGCACAGACTGTGGATAAGGTTGTGGCACAGCTCGGCGCGCAGGATATTCCGCGCGTGATGGTGTACAACAAGGCGGATAAGTGCGATCCGGATGTCATTCCGTTCATTCGGCCGGATGAGGGCGTGAAGATTTCCGCAAAGAGCGGCGAGGGCATTGACGACCTGCTGACTGCCATCGAAAAGGCGCTCGGCAAGGGCAAGCATAAGGTAAAACTGTGCATCCCGTACAGCGACGGCGCTGTGCTCGATATGCTGCACCGTGAAGCGCAGATCGACTCGACCGACTATGCCGCGGAAGGCACGATTGTCGAGGCGGTCGTGGATGATAAGACCTACGGCAGAGTTTCAACTTATATAATGGAAGATTGAGAATTGAGAATGTCGCTATCCTTGCGCGAGTTCCGTCCGCGCTGCGACAAGCTATCCTTGCGCGAGTTCCGTCTGCGCTGCGACAAGCTATCCTTGCGCGAGTTCCGTCCGCGCTGCAACGAGGAGTCCGTCCGCAGGACGGTATTAAATCATCGCGCGCAGCGCGATACCATAATTCTCAATTCTCCATTATCCATTCTCAATTAAATTTCCCATCGGAGTGAAATAGATGGAAAAAGACTACTTTGTGCCTTTTGCCGATTACGGCGAGGATAAATTTGAAGAAAAACGCTCTAAGTTCACCGGACGGCTGTGGCACGTTGAAACCGCCGAAGAGGCGGTAGCGAAGATAAAGGAGATGCGCGAGACCTACTGGGACGCGACACACAACTGCTACGCCTACATTCTCCGTGAAGGCAATGTGATGCGCTACTCGGATGACGGAGAACCGCAGGGCACGGCAGGCATGCCGATCCTCGAGGTGCTGCGCCACGAGAACCTGACCGATTGCGTTTGCGTTGTCACGCGCTATTTCGGCGGTATTCTGCTCGGCACGGGCGGATTGGTCCGCGCGTACACGCAGGGTGCGCAGGTGGCTGTCGCGGCGGCTGGTGTGCAGAGAATGAGCCTGTACACGGTGGCGCTCATCGCGTGCCCGTACAATCTGTACGAGATTATTCTGCACCTGCTGCCTGATCACGACTGCGCGGTCGAGGAGACCGACTACGGCGCGGATGTAACGCTGACCGTGACGCTGCCCGCCGGTCGGGAGGATGAGCTCAATCGGGCGCTTGCCGAAGCCACGGCAGGGCAGGTTTACGCCGAGGTCATGGAGACCCGATTCATGGGTCGGCGTGTCAAGTAAATATCGGCTTGCAAGGCTCACAAAATTCTGAAAAAATTTTTGTGAAAAAAAGAGGATTTTCAGATTTCGTTTCGTATAACTATTATGTGACGGATTCTCCGAGGCTGAGGAGGCGGTACATATGACCATTCGAGAGCAGAACGAACAGCGCGAGCACGCGGTGCTTGAGCCGTGGGCGACCTTTGCGGACAGCTCCGCAGGCAGGCTGCGCCCGATGGAACCGTGTCCGTACCGCACCTGCTTTCAGCGCGACCGGGACCGCATTATCCATTCAAAGGCGTTCCGGCGGCTGGGCAACAAGACGCAGGTATTTATCTCGCCAGAGGGCGACCACTACCGTGCTCGGCTGACGCATACGCTCGAGGTCGCGCAGATTGCGCGGACCATCGCGCGGGCGCTCGGACTCAACGAGGATTTGACCGAAGCGATCGCACTCGGACATGATCTCGGGCACACGCCGTTCGGTCACGCCGGAGAGGCGGCACTCGATGAGGCTTGTCCGTTCGGGTTTCGGCACAACGAGCAGAGTTTGCGCGTTGTGGATGTGCTCGAGGATTTGAACCTTACGCGCGAGGTGCGCAACGGCATTGTCTGCCATACCGGCAGGCGCAAGGCGAGTACGCCGGAAGGCCGCATTATCCACTTTGCCGACCGCATTGCCTACATTAACCATGATATTGATGACGCGGTACGCGCGGGCATTATCCGCGAGAACGATATTCCGCAGCATTTGAGGAAACGCCTGGGTGAGACGCACGGCAAGCGCATTGACACGCTGGTGACGGCGATGATCGAGTACGGTCAGCGGTATCTGGAGATCGGCATGGACGAGCAGATGCACGCGGACATGATGGAGCTGCGGCAGTACATGTTCGATCATGTGTACCACGGCACGGCTGCACAGCGCGAGGAAAAACGCGCAAAATCCATGCTGCGCAGTTTGTATGAATATTTTATCGAGCATCCCGACGAGCTGCCGGATGATTACTTCGTGCTGCAGGCCCGAGGAGAGGCGCTCGAGCGGATCGCGTGCGACTATGTTGCAGGCATGACCGACCGCTACTCGATAGCGGTCTATAAGAATTTATTTATTCCGAAAAGCTGGAATAAGATTGAGGATTAATGAAAATGGGTATCATATATTCGTTTTCGTTCGATAAATAGGGAAGGAGGGGCACGAAATGCCGTTTGACCGTATATTTCTGGACGAGCTGTCCGCGCGGAACGACATTGTAGAGATCGTTTCGCAATATGTGCAGCTGAAAAAGAGCGGCGCGAACTATTTCGGTCTGTGCCCCTTCCACAACGAGAAAACCGGTTCGTTTTCGGTCTCGCCGGACAAGCAGATCTTTCACTGCTTCGGCTGCGGCGCAGGCGGCGGTGTCATCACCTTTATTATGAAGGCGGAAGGTCTGACCTTCCCGGATGCGGTACGCTATCTCGCCGAGCGGGCGGGCATGCAGATACCCGAACAGGGCGAAGCCGAGCGCAAAGCGGCGCGCCACAGAGAGCGTCTGTACGCGCTCTGCAGGGATGCCGGACGCTATTATTATGACACACTCTGGCGGCCGGAAAACCGAACCGCACAGCAGTATTTTATCAACCGAGGTCTGTCCCGAAGGACGATGAACCGTTTCGGACTCGGCTATGCACCGGATTCCTTCCACGCGCTCATCGATGCGATGACGGCCAAAGGCTACACGCGCGAGGAACTCATGGACGCCGGTCTGGTCAGCCGCAGCGAAAAGGGACATATTTACGATCGGTTCCGCAACCGTGTCATGTTCCCGATTATCGACGTGCGCGGTCATGTGATCGCATTCGGCGGCCGTGTGCTGGATGATTCCAAGCCGAAGTACCTGAACTCGCCGGAAACACCGATCTTCCACAAGAGTCGCAATCTGTTTGCGCTCAACCTGTCAAAAAGCACGAAGAACGATTATTTTATCTTAGCCGAGGGCTATATGGATGTCATCGCGCTGCATCAGGCGGGATTTGATTCCGCGGTTGCATCGCTTGGCACCTCGCTGACCGAGGAGCAGGCGCGCATTATCGCGCGGCATACCGACCGCATTGTCATCTCGTATGACGCAGACGGAGCCGGTCAGGCGGCGGCACAGCGCGCGATCGACATCCTGAAAAAATGTGATCTGCAGGTCAAGGTGCTGCGCATTCCGGGAGCCAAGGACCCGGATGAATTCATCAAGGCGCGCGGCGCGGATGCGTTCCGCAGCCTGATCGAGCGAAGCGAGGATCACAACGCGTTCCGCATTGAGCAGATCGCCGCAAAGTATGATCTTGAGGATGACGAAGCACGCGTGCTGTTCCTCAGAGATGCAGCGCGCATGCTCGCCGGCATCGAGAGCACCATCGAGCGCGAGGTCTACGCCGGACGTGCCGCCAAGATGGCAGGCGTGACCGCCGAAGCCATGAACGTTGAGGTTCGGCGCGAACTCGGCATTCAGCGCAAGCGGCGAAAGGCCGCCGAACGGCGTGAGATACGCTCTCCGGTCGGACTGGCGCAGCCGAAGGACAGGTCGCTGGCGTATACCGACATGAAATCCGCCAAGGCTGAGGAGAACGTGCTTAGACTTCTGTTCTCGGACCAGAAATTGATTGCCGTTGCCGAAAAGGACTTGCAGCCGGCGTGGTTTTCCGCACCGGTGCTGCGTAAGATATACGAGCGCGTGCTGGAGCTGAACCGAAACGACCAGATGGTCGATGTGCTGTCCTTTGAGGGATGGCTGGAGCCTAACGAAATGAGCCTGCTGTCTGCGATACTCGAACCCGGCATTCCGGCCGGAGAGCATCGAGGGGAACTGCAGGAATACATAAACACCATACGAATGCAGCGCGTCAAGGATGGAACCATTACGCAGGCGGGAGAGGACCCGCTGCTTACATTCGGACGCATCAAAAAACAAAACGCGGGAGGACAAACGATATGACGAAAGCAAACGCAAATGCGGCCGCAAACGCACAGGAGCAGCAGGCAGCACAGCAGCAGATCCTGCGCGACCTGCTCGCGCTTGGCAAGAAGAACGGCCGACTGACCCTCAAGGAGATCTCGGATGCACTGAGCCATCTGGAGCTGTCGAGTGAGGACATCGACAAGGTGTACGAGACGCTCGAGACCATGGGCATCGAGGTCGAGACGAACGGTGTGCTGGAGAAGGTCATCGGTGACGATGACGACTCCTTTGAGCCGGAGGAAGTGGAAGAGGTTCCGGAGGAAGAACTGGTCGATACCTCTGCCATGGCTGAGACGTTCGCCATTGACGATCCGGTCCGCATGTATCTGAAGGAGATCGGCAAGGTCGATCTGCTGTCCCCTGAGGAGGAGGTAACGCTCGCAGAGCGGATGCAGAAGGGTAACGAGGCCGCAGAGCGTATCGCAAACGAAGGCGATGCCATTCCGGCGGAGGAGCGCGCACAGCTTGAAAAGGATATCAAGCTCGGCGACCGTGCAAAGAAGCGTCTGGCTGAGGCGAACCTGCGACTGGTTGTCTCTATCGCAAAGCGCTATGTCGGCCGCGGCATGCTGTTCCTCGATCTGATCCAGGAGGGCAACCTCGGTCTGATCAAGGCAGTTGAGAAGTTCGACAGCACCAAGGGTTTTAAGTTCTCTACCTACGCAACGTGGTGGATCCGTCAGGCGATCACCCGTGCGATTGCGGATCAGGCGCGTACGATCCGTATTCCGGTACACATGGTTGAGACCATCAACAAGGTTATCCGCGTTTCCCGCCAGCTGCTGCAGGAGCTGGGCCACGATCCCAGCCCGGAGGAGATCGCCAAGGAGATGAACATGCCGGTTGACCGTGTGCGCGACATCCTGAAGATCGCGCAGGAGCCGGTATCGCTCGAGACGCCGATCGGCGAGGAGGAGGATTCTCACCTCGGCGACTTCATCCCGGACGACGACGCGCCGGAACCGGCAGAGGCGGCCTCCTTTATGCTGCTCAAGGAGCAGCTCGTCGAGGTGCTCAAGACTCTGACGCCGCGTGAGGAAAAGGTTCTGCGCCTGCGCTTCGGCATCGAGGACGGCCATACCCGCACCCTCGAGGAGGTCGGTAAGGAATTCAACGTAACTCGCGAGCGTATCCGCCAGATCGAGGCAAAGGCGCTGCGTAAGCTGCGTCATCCGTCGCGCTCCAAGAAGCTGAAGGATTTCCTGAACTAAAGAAGCCCAAAGCCGCTTACCGACAGGTAAGCGGCTTTTTTATGGAAAACGGAGAATTGAGGATGGAGAATGAAACCGTTGCGTTAATTCTCCATTCTCAGTTACTGCGATATTCGAGATACCGCAAATGCTTGACCGCCGGAGATGCGTCTATCGTGTTGTAAAACTGCGGCAGAATATTGCCTGAGATCGGCGGAACGGCCGGCTGTGCAAAATGCCGTCACAGGCTTCCCTTTGTCAGATTGTGCGAAGGGTGTTTTTTCTTCCTTTGTGAAGTAGCACTAAAATTATATCATTTTGTTTGTAAGAAATAGACAAAAGCGAGCGATTTCGCTGAAAATATTTCAGAAATGCAAAAAACAAAGGAAAATTCGGATTTTTTATCAGAATGTGTGCGAAACGTACACTAAGTGGCCGCCGCTGTTATTCGACGGCGTTGTGAAAAATGCTACATGAAAATTGCACAAAAAACTGCTTGCATACCTGGTTTATATGGTGTATAATAACGAACGAGGGGAACGATCCAGCAAAGAGGGGATTGCTCCCGCGAAACAAAGCGCCCAGGAGTATAACGTGCCGGCAGGGCACGATGACAGGTTAGGGCAGGGGAGTGTAATATAAACTATGGCGAATTATCCGGTTAACAAGATCCGTAATGTATGTCTGATGGGTCACGGCGGCGACGGCAAGACCTCGCTGGTCGAGAGCCTGCTCAATATCGCCGGTGTAACCGACCGCGTTGGCAAGATCGCGGACGGCAACACGGTTTGTGACTTTGATCCCGAAGAGATCAAGCGCAAGTTTTCCATTTCCACGGCTGTAGCGCCGGTAGAGTGGAACGGCTGCAAGATCAATCTGCTCGATACCCCGGGTTTCTTTGATTTTGAAAGTGAAGTGCAGTGCGCACTGCGCGTTGCGGAGTCCGCGCTGATCGTCGCAACCGGCAAGTCCGGTCCGGGCGTCGGCACCGAAAAGGCTTGGGCTCACTGTGAGGAGCACGCAATGCCGCGTATGTTCTACATCTCCAAGATCGACGAGGAAAACTCGGATTACTATAACTCTCTGCACAAGCTGCAGAAGCAGTTCGGCGTATCGGTAGCGCCGATCGTTGTCCCGATTTTTGAGGGCAACCGCGATACCGTCGGCATTGTGGACTGCGTTATCCGCAAGGCGTACCGCATGGAAGGCAACAAGCGTGTCGAGATCCCGATCCCGGACAACATGAAGGACCGTATCGACCAGCACCGTGCAGCACTGTGCGAGAACATCGCCGAGCTGTCTGAGGACCTGATGGAGCGTTACTTCGCAGGCGAGGAGTTCTCGGATGAAGAACTGATCGCCGGTATCCGTCAGGGTGTGAAGGATCTGGTTCTCGCGCCGGTATTCTGCGGCACTGCTGCAACCGGTATCGGCTCCTACGCACTGCTCAAGGGCATTGCGGACTACATGCCGTCTCCCGATGAAAAGCCGGTCGAGATCTGCGAGGACGAAAAGGGCGAGCTGATTGAGATCAACTGCACCCCGAACGGATCTACCTGTGCATTTGTATTTAAGACGGTCGCTGACCAGTACGGCCGCTTCTCCTACTTTAAGGTTATGTCCGGCGAGGTCAAGCAGGATATGACGCTGGTCAACAAGCGTGCCGATGCAAACGAGAAGATGGGCCATATCTTCACCGTATGCGGCAAAAAGACGACCGAGGTTCCGGTTATCGGCTGCGGCGACATCGGCGCGGTTTCCAAGCTGGTTACCACCAAGACCGGCGATACGCTTTCGATGAGCGTTCGCAAGGTTGAGCTTGAGCCGATCGAGATTGCGCCGCCGTGCTACACGCAGGCAATCGCACCTAAGGTAAAGGGCGTTGAGGAGAAGATCTCCACCGGTCTTGCTCGTCTGCATGATGAGGATCCGTCCTTCGATACCGAGTTCAACGCGGAAACCAAGCAGCATCTGATCTCCGGTGCCGGCGATATTCATCTGGACGTTCTGTGCTCCAAGCTGAAGGATAAGTTTGGCGTAGAGGTTACGCTGACCGACCCGATCGTTCCGTACCGCGAGAAGATCCGCAAGGCTGTTACGGTAGAAGGCAAGCATAAGAAGCAGTCCGGCGGCCATGGTCAGTACGGCCACGTTAAGATGGAATTTGCACCGTATGCCGAGGGCGATTACCTGTTCCAGGAGAAGATTTTCGGCGGTTCCGTACCGAAGAACTTCCATCCGGCAGTTGACAAGGGCATCCGCGAGGCGATGGAGCATGGCGTTCTGGCCGGCTATCCGATGGTTGGCCTGCGTGCAACCCTGCTCGACGGCTCCTACCACGATGTAGACTCCAACGAGCTGTCCTTCAAGATGGCAGCACGTCTGGCATACAAGGCTGGTATCCCGCAGGCAAATCCGGTTCTGCTCGAGCCGATCTGCTCGCTCAAGGTCGTTATCCCGGATTCCTACATGGGCGATGTTATCGGCGATCTGAACAAGCGCCGCGGCCGCATCATGGGCATGAACCCGCTCGACGGCGGCAAGCAGGAGATCGTAGCCGAGTGCCCGATGGCAGAGCTTGGCGATTACGCGATCAAGCTGCGCTCCATGACGCAGGGCAGAGGCTCGTTTGTTTCCCAGTTCGAGCGCTACGATGAGGCACCGGTTCCGGTACAGGAAAAGGTTATCGCAGCGAATAAGGCTCGTCTGGAGGCGCTGAACAAGGAATAACATTTCTTGCATTTTGTGAAATTGAAACCGGCTGCGTGAGCGGCCGGTTTTTCTTTGGGAAAATTGAGATGTAACGATACGAAAATGGAAAATTGAAAATGGAGAATGGAAGATGAAATGTAATCGTAAGGCGGGGTGAGGACAGAAGGTGAATTGCGGCAAAGCCGCAAGAGAAGCCACTCTGGAGTGCCCCATCCTACAGTATAACGTAATCTTTACGTTCATTCTCAATTCTCCATTTTCCATTCTCCATTATGTCAATCGAAAAATTAACTTGTTGAATCATTGGGCTTTTTCTCCTATAATGAGATTTGAAAGGGGTCTGCCCATGAAGAACAAACGAATGCGCTATATATCGATAACGGCGGCTATCCTGCTGGTTTTTGTGCTGCTGATGCTGCTGTTTTCCAACCGATCGGGAGATTTCAGCGCAATGGAAGCGCAGGACGGCGTACTGGATGCAACATCAGCGGACTTTTCGTCGGCGGTATATGAGATAGACGGTGAATGGACGTTCTATCCTGAGGTGCTCGGCAGCGGCGCAGAGCTGGACGCTGCCAAACCGGGAGAACGCGACGAATCCATTCCATACGGCTCATATCGGCTGAAAATACACGCGCAGCCGAAACAATACCTGACACTCGGCGGCTACTCATTCGATTACAGCACGCGCGTGCTGGTAAACGGCAGTGAAGTGCTCGAAATCGGCAAGGTGGGGGCGTCTGCGGCGGAGTCTGAGCCGCGTATCGACTACATGCTCATACCGATTTACACCGGCGAGGATGGCACGGTCGAGGTGGTCTGTCAGTACGCGAATTTCGTGCACCGCGAAGGCGGCGGTCTGACGCAGATGCATCTGTCCACTGCGGAGAACATCGACCACATGCGCCGAAGCCGGAATTTGTATTCCCTGGTGCTTGGCGGTTCGCTGTGCCTGTTCGGCATGTATTTTCTGCTGTTTGCGGTCTTTCAGGGCGAGATCAAGTATGTTTTCCTCGCGGTTATCTGCGCGTTGCTCGGCCTGCGCGACCAGAATTTCTATGTGCTGCATCTGCTGCCTGCAAATTACAACTGGGCAGTTCCATATCGGTTTCTGGTGCTGATGATTACGCTGCAGCCGTGTTTTCTGCTGCTTTTGCTGCAAAGCCTGTACGAAAAGCTGGCGAAGCCGATTGTTGTGCGGTGCTATGCGGTGCTGTATGCCGTGCTGGCGGCGGCGCATTTTATCCTGCCGACGCAGGATATCGCACCGCTGAGCAGGATCGGGTATTATCTCTCGATGCCGTTTTTCCTGTATCTGGTCGTACAGCTGATTCGGCGGTTCTGGCGTATCCGGCGGCTTGAGTGGGACGACGTGCTCGTTCTGCTCGGCTATCTGCTGCTGTTCGGGTCGAATGTATACGAGGCGGTATTCGGCCGTATCGTGATGACCATTACGCGCCACGGAGCGGCACCGCCGTATCTGCTGGTGTTCGTATTCCTGATCGCGGGAGCCATCAGTTTGAAGATCAACCGCCGGGAACAGGAGCTGTCCGAGAGCCGCCGTCAGCGCGAGGTGCTGACCCAGCTCAACCGGCTGAAAAGCGAATTTCTGCACCAGATGGCGCACGAACTGAAAACACCGCTCACGGTCATGAGCGGCTATGCGCAGCTGACCGACTGGCAGCTTGGCACCGGAGCGGTCAGCGCGGATGCGCATGAACACATGCAGACCATTTCGTCCGAGGCGCAGCGGCTTTCTGCGCTGGTATCGCGGCTGATCGATCTCGCCAACGGCGGCTCACCCGATATTGAGATGGGCGTCATTGACGCGGCGCAGCTGCTGTCCGGCGCGGTGGATGTGTGCCGTCCGATGCTGGAAAAGAAGCACAACCGGCTGGAAAGCGACAGTGGAGAGGGCATTACGCTCTGGGGCAATACGGAAATGCTGCTGCAGGTGCTCATCAATCTGACGGTCAATGCCAACCGTCACACGGAGAACGGCGTGATCGCCTACCGCATTGCGGACGAGGGCGAGCGGGTGTGCCTGCGTGTGAGCGACACCGGCAGCGGCATTGCGCCCGACCTGCTGCCGCATATCTTTGAGAAGGGCTGCAGCGGCGATGGAGGCAGCGGTATCGGCCTGACGATCTGCGCGGACGCAATGAAGATGCACCACGGCTTGCTCGAGGTGGAGCACACCGATGCAGACGGCACGGCGTTCCGGCTCGAACTGCCGAAAAAGCCGCTCAAAACACAAGGAGAGAACGATTGTGGAAGATAAACTGATTTTGCTGGTGGAGGACAACCCGCACATCATGGCGATCAACGATGCGGCACTGCACATGCGCGGCTACCGCACGCTGCAGGCGGAAACTGCACACAAGTGCCGGGAGCTGCTGTGCTTTCACGCGGTGGACTTGATCGTGCTGGATATTCTTCTGCCGGACGGCGACGGTGTGGCGCTGTGCCGCGAGATCAAGCAGGAATACGATGTGCCGATCCTGTTCCTGACCGCTATGGGCGAAAATGAGGATATCGTCAAGGGCCTGACCGCAGGCGGAGACGATTATCTGACAAAGCCGTATGATTTGGAGGTGTTCATGGCCCGCGTAGAAGCGCGTCTGCGTGCGGCGCACCCGAAGGAACGCGCAGTACGGCTTGGCCCGCTGCAGATGAATCTGCTGAGCGGACGCGCGTGCATCGGAGAGACCGACCTGAACCTGACGCAGAAGGAATTTGCGGCGCTGCTGTATCTGGCGCGGCACCCGAACCGCAGCGTCAGCGCGCAGGAACTGTACGAGGCGGTCTGGCAGCAGCCGATGGGAGCCGACCCGCATGCCGTGCGCATGACGATCTCACGGCTTAAGCAGAAGCTCGGCGGCGAGGATGCGAGGGTCACGGTCAATTCGTACCGCAGCAGCGGATATGGGCTCGAGGAGCAATAATTGAATATTTACAGCGGACGGCGAAGGTAACAAATTTGGTACCTTCGCCGTCCGCCGCCTTTTTGCCCTTATACTGAAAGTACGGTGAAATACCTGTATCCTCGGACGGTGCTCCGCGGTAAAGCAAGGGGAAAGCCGTGGAAACCGTTTATTTCATAAGGCAAGGAGGAAGAAAGATGAAAAAACGAATTTGCAGTTTGCTGCTGATATGCAGTATGCTGGCGGGTCTGCTGCCGCAGATCGTGCTGCCGCAGGCGGCGGCAGCGGATACTGCAGCAGCAAGAGACGGCTTTGGTCTGCCCACGGAAGAAAAAACGGGCATAACAGACAAAGCCACACTTCGTAATAACCCATACGGCACGCTGGGATGGGTTCCGCTGTTCCAGAACCACGAGCTGGTTGTAGCCGGCGTGGACTCGGATGAGTTCCAGACGACATACGAGGGCGCAGCCAACGGCAAGGGTAGTAAGATGTCTACGTTCCGGTGGAGCAACTCGACCGATGTCGGCAATGCCGAGCGTATTGCGACTGTGGCGTTTGATCCGAACGGCACCGGCAAGGATGAATACATTGCGAATCTGGTATTTGATAAAAGTTCGGAACGGCTTCGTCTGTATGTGACGAACAAGGACCGCAAGGTATCGAACGTTATTCAGATCGGTGATGGAAACGACAGTGAATACATCAAGAAACTGAAATTCTACCAGACCCGCGCTATGCTGAGTCTGGCCGCAGGCGACTTTGACGGTGACGGCAAGGACACGCTGATGATCTATACGCCGGGCAATAACAAGGATACGGCTACTGTAGACAGCATTAAGGAGTATACGTTCAGCGGCAGCACACTGACTGACAACGGTCGCGTAATCAACCTCGGTGACGTCATCGACGGCGGCCGAGACGCGCTGAAGGCCATGCTGTACCACGACGGCAACGGCGATAACGAGCTGCGCGCGCATCTGAGCGTTGATATGGAAGTCGGCGACGTGGATATGGACGGTATCGACGAGCTGGCAATGACGGTCAATGTCAACGACCTGAAGGAGACATCGTATGACGGTCATACCGAACTCGAGAAATCCTATCTGACGGTCTACGATTACAACGACAAGAGCAGTTGGACTCAGAAGCTGAACAAGAAGCTGCTGAACAGTAATGACGGCGCAAGCGGCCGTGCTCGCTTTGCGGGTGTAACCATCGGTTATGTCAGCAATGCGCCGAGCGGCAGTATGCCGCCGGAAGTTGTTGCGGTAGGCTACTACGATAAGAATGGTAATTATCAGGACTGCGACTTCGACAAGAGCAAGCTGCTGGCATACAGCTATCAGTACAGCACGAAGGATAATTCGTGGACAGAGAAATGCAAGGCGACCGAAGTTGTCACCAACGGCTTTACCAATACCGGCACCAAGGGTGACGATGTGCAGAATCCGATCGCGGTAGCGGCTGTTGCAGCGGACGGCGTCAACTCCCAGGAATATCTGTTCATTTCCGGCAGTATGTATAAAGTCGACCCGGCGAACGGCAAGCAGATGTCTATCCTGGAAGGCTCGGATAAGGGCCATGACCGCTGGCTGGGCGGCCGACTCATTAACAACAGCGGTATTCTGGACTATGCCGTCGGCAATTTTGACGGCAACAAGCAGGGCATGGAACAGGTATACTACGTTGAGTACCGCAAGCAGGAGACCTTCGACAAGCAGTTTTTGAAGATCGGTCAGCTTTATAAAGGCTCGGCTGGCAGCACGTTCAGCCGCTGGGAGGATGACTGGACATACTATGACAAGAGCAACTGCAATCTGGCGCTTACAACGGCAGATGTAAACAACGATGCCATGCTCGCGAAGATCAAAAGCGTCAGCACCGGCTATACCGACCCGAAGGTAATGGCGATTCTGGAGGCGTCGCCGCATTTCGCTGAGGTAAACGACGGCGATATCGGAAACTCGCAGACCGGAATCGGATACAGTAAGGATCATAGTGAAACAGTAACGGCATCCGGTTCGATTGGTTTTGATATCATGGCGGGCTTTGAATATGTTGCACCGCTGATTGAGACCGGCGGCGGTGTTGAATTTAATACCAGTCATACTTTTACTGTTGGTGCAACAAAATCTACAAGCAAGGAAATAACGGTCGAGTATTCTAATGATACGAACGACAATATGGTGCTCATGTATGCAACACCGATGACATATTACGAGTATCAGGTGAAGTATCCGGATGGCACAAAGAAGGGCAATTCGCCGAAGCTGACCAGTTCTATGACGCTGGCGGTTCCCGGTTCGCCTTCGATGAACATGGTTTCGGTAGATACTTATAATAAGGCTGCTTCGGCGTACGAGGGTATGCAGCAGATTGGCAGCAACCTGCATCTGGGCACGTCCGGTCAGCCGAATACTTATCGTTCCAGTCTGCCGAGCGGTTCACATTCGGAGCAATCCGGTAAAGTTGGTCATTACAAAGATTCGGGTACACAGCTGCAGAGTTTTACGACTGCAACCAGCAGCGGCGTAAACTTTGAGTACACCTATGAGGGTTCGGTGCAGATGTATGGTGTAGTTGGCGGCTTCAAGGCTGGCGGCGGTTATCACTGGGGAGCAAGCGCCGGAACCGAAAAGGTAAACACCAATACGATTACCAAGCTGGGCTCTGTTACCGGCGGCGGTGATTCGCGCTATAACTTTGACTGGAGCTTCGGCACATGGACGGTACCGTTCAACGGCGATGAAGTACCGGTACTGGGCTATGTTGTCAGCAATGTGACGGCACCGCCGTCTCCGGCGCAGGATCTGTCGCTGAGCGAGCAGACCACCAACAGCATGGTGCTGTCGTGGGAATCCGGCGACCGTCCGGCGGAGTATTACAAGATTTACCGCTATCTTGAAGATAATAAGGAAGAACCGTTCGTATTGATTGATACTGTGGATGCGGCTGAATCTTCGAGTGGTGAGTATGGATACACGCTGAAGGATCTTGCACCTAATACGAAGTATCGGTATGCGATTACCTCGGGATATTACACCAGTCAGGAAGAATCGGTTGAAAGCGAGATTATTGCCGGTACAACTCTGGCAAATGATAAGAGCCGTCCGGACATCAACGGACCGGATAACGTAACCGTTCAGATGAACGGCTCGGCGACCTTCAATGTACTGGCTTCTGTACCTACTGAGTACAGCAGCACGAGATACCAGTGGCAGCAGCGTCTGCCGGGCAAAAAGTGGGGCAATATTGAAGGGGCAGCTAAGGACAGCTATACTGTAAAGTCGGTAACGAGTGACCTGAACGGTGCGATGTACCGCTGCGTGGTAACATGTTATGACGGTGCAAGAACGCCGATTTCGTTCTACAGCGATGCGGCAACGCTGACGGTTGGTACACCGCAGGCAACCGCCGGTTTGACGGTATCCGGTACTTTGGAGGGCAGCGGCACTCAGGAGAAGCCGTATATCGGTCAGAGCAATTTCAACACGGTTAAAACCACGACAGAATCCGTAGAGACAACCGTTCCGTGCACCGTAGAAGTCGATGGCATGACGCTGAATGTTTACAAGGTAAACGGTCAAGAAGGAAAATATGTCGGCATCGGTGAAAAGAAGGAAACAAACGGTTCGATATCGACCGTATACTACGCCGTAACAAAGACTGGCGAGACGTATACCGTAGGTTCGGAACTCACCATGAATACCACCTATCAGTGGAAGAACAGTGGTGCAGACGCAGCAGTGTCGAGCACAATTACGCCGGAAACCGTGGTGATAGACAAAAACGAAAACGAAAACGCAAAAGCAAAAGCGTTTACGTTGAACAGTGCAACGAATGTACCGACAGACGCGGAATACGACGAAAGCAAGTACCGGAACGGCGAGCAGTACCTGATTCACGGTAAGGATACCGTGACGGAGAACGGAACCACGTTTGAACGCTATATCCTCAGCAAGATGGATAAGACGACCAGTGGTGAAAACAGTACCGCAGAGGACAGCTATACCGTCAAGTATTATCAGCTGGTGAACAAGGCAGCAGGCGGCTATGAACTGACCGAGCTGACCTGCACACAGCAGACGACGCTGGGTGATTATACGGATCCTTCGTTCACACTGGTAACAGAGGAAACTACGGTTAAAAATACTGTTACGACCTCTACGCCGGGTTCCGGTACGGCGCTGACCCTGATGACGAAAACGGCGGAAAAGAACGGCGCGGCACTCGGTAATGTGGAGTACACGCTGACGATTACGAACACGTCGGACGGCACGGTCAGCACGATTGTCGGCAGAACAAACAGCAGCGGCACGGACAGCAAAACGTGGACCGCACCGACAGCCGGTCTGTATGCCATCACGACCACCGCGACCGGCGGCTTGACAAGTGATACGGTATATTATCTGGCAGGCGTGCAGAGTGTAGAGGACGGCAAGGTCAGCACAACGGAGACCGTTTACACGCTTGAAAGCACTGTTGGCAAAGAAAACAAGATTACGAGCGTATACGGTACGCCGATTGATCTGAGCGTGCAGCAGCAGACTGTAACGAAAAACGGAAACAATGTTACCGCAGGCAGCAAAACAGAGGTTACGGGAAATATCACTTACACATGGCGTCAGTCCGGTCAGAGCGAGAGCAGTGAAAAGACGATCACTGACAGCACTTTCCGACCGGAGAAGGCGGGAACCTATATCATCACGGCATACCAGAATTACAGCGATACTTCCAAGCGCACCAAGCTGGCGTCCACGACCATTACGGTAAAGCGCAAGCCGCTGGAGCTGTATGTAACCTGGGATAAGGATAACAGCGAGCATACTTCGACCGAAGCGCCGGACAACAAGAGCGCATTGGTGGTTGAGGCGGATGCTCTGGAGTCGGTTGACACTCTGCCGTCGGCAATTACAGCCGTATGTGCGCTGTATGATGACAATGGCAATCGAAAGAACGTCAGCGGCCGCTTTGAGGTAACGATTGCGGTCAACGGTGAGGACGCGGCTGTGAAGTCGCTGCTCGAGAAGTACGAGCTGAATCTGACCAAGCGCATGCTGGTTGTCAAGCAGGACACCCTGAGCGTAACCTATCGCGCCGGTGAAGGCGGCTCGCTGAGTGCAAGCTACAACAGCGGCAACCTCGACCAGAAGTTTGAAAGCGGTAAGAACATCGCTAAGAACACCAGGCTGATGTTTGATGCCAAGAGCAACGACGGTTTCATTGTAAAGGAATGGAAGGTCAACGGTCAGTCCATTACCGGTAATACAAAGTACAAGGTGACGGAGATTCTGTCGAACGGCAAAAAGGTCGGCGAACGACTGACGGTAGCGGCGCTGACGGAAAAGCTGGACGTAGAAGTAGCCTTCAGCAGTGATTCGCACACGATTACCTTCAGCAGCGGCGAAGGCGGTAAGCTGACCGCAGCACTGAAGGACGGCGGTGCAGTCACGACCGGACAGAAGATTGCGGAAGGCGCAAATGTGACGTTCACGGCTGCGCCGGACACCGGTATGTCGGTAGCACGCTGGATGGTGGATGACAAGCCGTATTACTGGCCGGGTACGACCGATTTGTACCGTGAGTCCACGCTGACACTGGAAAATGTGCAGAAGGACCGCAAGGTAGCGGTAGAGTTCAGCAAGGCAGGCACCTATAAGCTCACCTTCAACATCGAGTCGGAAACCGGCAGCACCTTGCCGTCCGTGCAGACCTCGGCGAAGCTGGCAGACGGCACAGCGGCAGATCTGAATGCGGTGCCGGACGGTGCGGCAGTAACGTTTGCACTGGAAAATCTGGGCAGCAACTACACGGTCAAGACGTGGAAGGTGGATGGTAAGGAAGCCGCAAATTCGGGTACGCAGAAGCAGTTTACGCTGCGCAATATCACGGGAACGCATACGGTTACGGCTGTGATCAATGCGGCGCAGGAGGTAACGCTGACCTTCAAGGCAGTGGATGCAAATGGTGCCTCGATAAGCACAGACATTGCTTCCGTTACCGCAAAGATTAAAAACGGCAATGCGATTACCAGCGGCAGTAAGGTCGGCAATTATTCGACGATTGAGTTTGCTGCTGCGGTAAACGAGAATTACTACGTTTCTGAATGGACCGGTGCGAAAGCGGATGCAGAGGATTCGACAAAGGCATCCATCGCAAGTCTGGAAAAGACCACTGAAGTTATCGCGCATATCGCGGAGAAGCCGCGGGTGACGGTGGCTGCGCCGGTCAACGGCACAGTCGAAGTTGCTGGCACACGCGGTATCCAGAATGTTGTATTGACTGGTGCTGAGGGTGAAAACGGTCATGTGAATATGAACAGCACGGCAGCAATCACGGCAACACCAAACGACGGTTATTTCGTGCAGAAAATCATGGTTACGGCTGATGGTGCAACGCAGACATTCGATTACGACAATGCGCAGGCTTATCAGTCGGGCAAGGTAGCGAAGGATGATATCCAGATTACGAAGGATACCTTGGTTCAGGTAATCTTTGCCGAGAAGCCGGTGATAACCTTTGGCGGTGACACTCACATCACCGTAACGGCAAAGCAGGGTAACAAGACGCTGAGCACCGGCGATCATGTCGAGAAGTACAGCGGCGATATCGTATTTACGGCAACACCGGATGATGGCTACGAGACTGACAACTGGAACGTTACCGGTTGGACGAATGTCAACGGAGCAGAAAATGATAACACCACTTATACCCGGAGTGGCTCTATCGAAAGCAATGTAGAAGTTCATGCAACGTCTAAGGCGCTCCCGCAGCACGACTTCACCCTGTCCGTTGATTCGCTCGGTGACGAGGGATACGGCGGCATGGTTTCCGCAGAAATCACCCGCAAGGGCATGCGCGCATACAAGCAGGAGAACCTCGAAGCAGGCACGCACTACAGCTTCTACCGCGACTCGGATATCACAATCACGGCGGTGCCGAGCGCAGGCTACCGCGTACAGGACTGGACCATCAACGGCCAGACCACAGCGGATACCGCAGCAAGCAAGACGCTGTACAATCTGCAGGGTGAAACGACGGTTCAGGTTCGCTTTGTCAAGCTGGTGACCGGCATTACCTTCGGTCCGACGCACGAAACAAGCGAAGGTGGCTATATCAGCGCGGCAGAGGCGAATGAAACGTCTATCCTCGGTGATGCGGCTACCGGCGCGAAGATTGCAACAGGCGTGCCGATCAAGTTCACGGCAGAGGTAAAGCCTGGTTACGAAATCGAAGGCTGGTACGTCAATAATGTGCGTGATGACAGCGCAGGCACAGGCGAAACCTACACCTATCCGAACACGACCAGTGCAAACTCGATTTACATTGCACCGAAGTTCCAGCAGGTCAAGTACAACATCACCACCGGCGATAACGTCACCGTAAACGGACAGAACAGCACAACTGCACGCGGCGGCGAGTCGCTCACCTTTACGGCAGTACCGCCGGCAGGTCAGAATGTGACCGGCTGGACAGTCAACGGCAAGGCAGTTGCCGGTAACGGCAATACGCTGACGTGGACGGTCGAGAACGGCTGTCTCACGAAGCCGAACGTAACGGCATATCATGTTGAAGCACAGTTCAGCGCAGGAGAGTACGAAGTAACGTACAGCCAGCCGGCGGGCGGCACGCTGAGTGCATCGGTTGCAGCCGGCACACAGGTCAACGGCGGTACTAAGGTTGCCTTCACCGCAGAACCCGGTAAGGGTTATGAGATTGACGAGTGGACGGTAAACGGTCATTCGGTTGCCAACAGCGGCAGCACCTACACGCTGAACGTAACCGAAGATAGCGTGGTTGCAGTCACCTTCAAGGCAATGGTTCCGGTCAGCGCCGTGCCGAATGGCAGAAACGGCAATATCGCCATCACCGCAAACGGCAAGACGATCACGGACGGCTATGTTTCCTCCGGTTCGGACGTAACCTTCACCGTAACGCCGGAGAATACGGACGATATGGTGCAGGTATGGCAGGTGAACGGCTCGACAGTCGCTGAGATGACCGATACGGCAGATGCACCGCTCACTTATACGGTCAAGAATGTAACCGCAAAGACTGAGGTTTCCGCAACGCTGATTGAGCGCCCAACATACACCATTACGGTAACGAGCGAGGGCAGCGGCACGGCGTCGGCAGAACCGGCAAGCGTCAAGCGCGGCGGCAGCACGACCATTACCGCAGTACCGAGCAGCAATAGCTACTATCTCAAGGAATGGTCGGTTAACGGCGGTGCTGCACAGGCTGCTTCCGGCAATACGCTGGCACTGACGGAAATTCGCAGAAATACCACAGTCAAGGCCGTATTTGACGGCGCGATCAACTACGATGTAACCCTGGATGTTCAGGGTGCAGATACCGGCACAACGGTTGCTGCAGCGGCAAACGGCAAGGCCATTACGCCGCAGAAGAACAGTCCGGCAAGTGTTACCCGCGGCAGCAAGATCGTATTCACGGCAACGCCTGCCGTAGAAAACGGACGAAACAAGCAGATGGTCGCACAGTGGACGGTAAACGGTGTAGATCAGAATAACATCTCTAACGAGCTGGTTATCCCGAGCCTGACCGGCAAGACCGATGTAGCCGTCAAGTTCGTTCCCTACGAAGGTTTCGCTATTCCGACCGGCGACACCGGCTGGAAGGTCTCCGATGTGAAGCGTACACCGGACGATACCAAGCCGGAGACTGAAATCCGCAAGAACGGCACGCTGACCTTCACGGTAACGCCGGAGGGCGAAAAGCTGTTCCGCACCCTGACGGTAAACGGCGTGGATTGTCTGACACAGCCGAAGGATGGCAATGTTACCGCGGTGAAGAACGGCGCGTCCTACACGATCACCATCAAGGATGTAATAAGCAACATTGCGGTTGACGTAGAAGCAGTAGAATACCAGATCGCAGCCAATACGCTGGATATCGTTCCATCGGCTCTGAGCAGCAAATTCAGCACGATCGACGAGCTGAAAAACGCACTTAGAGCAAAGGTAAACAGCGCGGTAACGGCTTCCAACATCGCATATCTGGATATCGTGCTGCAGTACAAGAACGGCACAAACTGGGTAACTGTTACCAATCCGTCCGACTTCCCAGAGGGCGGCATGGACGTTCAGGTTCCGTACAGCACGCTGGCGGCACAGAACACGCCGGACAGCAGCTATAACTTCTCGGTCGTTCATATGTTCACAACGACTATGAACGGTCAGACTGTTGGCGGCACGGAATCGCTGACATCGACCAAGCAGAGCGACGGCATTACGTTCCACGTGAACAGCCTGTCTCCGTTTGCCATCGGCTGGTATAAGAATACCTCGACCGGCGGCGGTGGTGGTGGTGGCGGCGGAGCCGTTGCCCCGACCACTTACGACATCGTGATCCCGTCCGCGCTGGCGAATACCGTCAAGGCGGATAAGATCAAGGCGGCCGCAGGCGACACCGTAACGCTGACTGCTGCCGGAGAAGGTACGCTGACTGTCACGGACGCAAACGGCAAGTCCGTTGCGCTGACCGACCTCGGCAGCGGCAAATACACCTTTAAGATGCCGTCGGCTAAGGTCAGCGTGGGCTTCAAGACCACCGCAGACCAGCCGTGCGATGGCGGCAAGGATTGTCCGTCCGCACCGTTTACGGATGTAGATACTGCAAAGTGGTATCATCTGTCCGTTGATTATGTGCTCACGCACAAAATGATGAACGGTGTATCGAGCCGTGCATTTGCACCGAATGCCAACCTGACGCGCGGTATGCTCGTGCAGATCCTGTATAACCTGGAAGGCAAGCCGAAGGGCACAGCAGCGAACTTCTCGGATGTGCAGGCTGACGCATGGTATGCCAAAGCAGTCGGCTGGGCAGCGTCCAATAAGGTCGTAACCGGCTATGCAGACGGTACCTTCCGACCGAATGCAGCCGTCACCCGCGAGCAGGCGGCAGCGATCCTGTATCGCTACGCTCAGAGCAAGGGTATCGACGTAAGCGTGGGTGAGAATACCAATATTCTCAGCTATGTGGATGTTCAGCAGGCAAGCGAGTACGCGATTCCGGCTCTGCAGTGGGCAGTCGGCGCAGGTGTGCTGAATGGTAAGAATGGCGGCCGTCTGGCACCGACCGGCACCGCCACCCGTGCCGAGATGGCCGTGATGCTCCAGCAGTTTGTGGGGCTGATGGAGCAGTAAAAACAGCACTAAGACAGCAAAACCCCGGCGGCCTGCGGGCCGCCGGGGTTTTGGACGTTTTTGAATGAA
>ENA-ORTY01001889-ORTY01001889.1-human-gut-metagenome-genome-assembly--contig:-NODE-1889-length-21673-cov-2.722315_pt1 | contig 21673 bp, 23 predicted proteins | sample MGYA00241917_ERZ509198 | MGnify/ENA primary metagenome ERZ509198 (study PRJEB26280, sample SAMEA2338857) | human gut metagenome | biome: human gut; feature: human-associated habitat; material: faeces...
GATTCGAACTCCGGACACCTTGATTAAAAGTCAAGTGCTCTACCGACTGAGCTAACGGGTCATACTTGGCTGGGGTGGCAGGATTCGAACCTGCGTATACCGGAATCAAAATCCGGGGCCTTAGCCGCTTGGCGACACCCCAATCCTGCGCAAAAAACGCCTTGGGGAAGTAAATGGGGTGGGTAGTGGGACTCGAACCCACGACCTCCAGAGCCACAATCTGGCATTCTAACCAACTGAACTATACCCACCATATACTTGGCGCGCCCGCAGGGATTCGAACCCTGGACCTACGGCTTAGAAGGCCGTTGCTCTATCCAGCTGAGCTACAGGCGCTCACGCAACCCTTAGGCGCTGTATCGTATCGGCGTCGCCGGAAACGGCTTTCCGCTCTCTGCCGACATTTATGCATTTTATCAGAAAGCTCGCTTCCTGTCAATGCCGTATTTGCCATATCATACAGATTGTTCAAAAATAATTTTGCTCAATCGCTTATATTTACGTCCAGCCCAAACTCCTCCGGCAAAAATCTCGGGCACACGTTTTCGGATGTGCAAATAACGCTCGCTGCAAGGCGCGTGCCTATTTCGCAGGCTTCCGCTATGTTCTTCCCGTATGTAAGCCCTATTACCGTGCCGGAGAAGAACGCGTCCCCCGCGCCGGTAGTATCCTTAACGTCAACATGCTTCGCCGGGCAAACGCCGCTTTCGCCATCCATCGTGGCGTATACAGCGCCCTGCTCGCCCATTGTTACAACCATGCGCGGTATCTGCGCCGCCTTTATGCGGCGTGATAGTATATTCGCCATCTCGGCCGGTGTCTTATCATCGTAATCGTCGCTGAAAAGAATGCCAGCCTCCTGCTGATTGCATACGAAGCACTGCGTGGAGCGCAAAAAGTCGCGCCGTTCAAACGCTATGCGCATATTGGACACAACGGCGTAAACGGGCTTATTATGCTTTTCCGCCAGTGCGATAACCAGCTTAACGATATCCTTATCTATATCTATTTCTATTGCTATACTGTCTGCCTTTTCAAATATTTCATCGCCATGCTGCGCCAATATGTCGTATATCGGATGCAGATCTGGCCGTTTTGATATTGCCGCCACCACGTCGCCGTTGTTGCCGAAAACGGCCAGCCATGTGCCCATTCCGTCCGGCGTAACGCGTATGTAATCCGTGTTCACCTTGTGCGCATTCAGCTTTTTTATAACGTCCGCGCCAACGCCCGTGTCGTCCACAAGGCTTATAAACGTCGGTCTCAGTTCAACGTTTGCAATGTCCTCGGCTATATTTCGGCTCACGCCGCCATGCACCTGCTCCACCCTGCCCGCGTTCCTGCCGCCGGGAATATACACCTCCGAAGGATAGCCCTTTATATCAACAAATATTGCGCCTATAACAACAACGCCCAATCCTATTCCCTCCGTATTCACCAAAAGCTGAGGTTATTATATCATATATCGTAAAAACATGAAAGTTCTTGCCTGCGCGGCGCAACGCTGATATAATACCGCGTTGGCGGCATGCCGCACATATGCAGCGTTACAGGGAGCGTATCCTATGAAAAAGCTTAGTACCACGCAGTTGGCAATGTCTTACACCGGCATATTCCTTGGCGCCGGTTTCGTATCCGGTCAGGAGCTTTGGCAGTTTTTCGCCTGCTTCGGCCCCGTCGGGCTTATTGGCTTCATAGGCACGGCTGCGCTGTTTTTCTATGTAAACTATGCTAACCTGAGGCTTATACAATTGACCGGTCAGGAGGACATGGGCCGTCTTATGACATGTGGCGATCATCCGAAGCTGCGCGCCGCCGTAAGCGCCATGCAAAACCTGCTGCTGGTCGGCGTATGCATAATCATGATAGCCGGCGCATCTACGCTTATCCATCAGCTTTTGCCCATACCCGCATGGTTGGGCGGGCTTTTTTTCACGGTTATAGTCGCAGCGGTGGCCCTGCTCGGCATGCAGGGTTTGGTTGCTGTGTTTTCGCTGCTTGTTCCCGTTACCACGGTAATGGCCGTGCTGCTTGCCGCATGGGTGCTTATAAAAAACGGCTTCAGCTTTGCGCCCGCAAACGGCAGCGTATCCGCATTGATGCCGAACTGGATAATAGGCTTCGTTACCTATGCGGCATATAATCTTTTCGGGACAATATCCATACTTGTGCCCACGGCAAAGCTTATGGATGGCAAAAAAACCGTCCGCCGCGGCCTTAGCATGGGCAGCGTGCTTCTTATAGTACTTGCATGGAGCATGATAGCCGCAATTTCTGTTCTCCCCTCCTCCGGGCAAAACGAGCTGCCTATGTCCGCCCTTGCAAGCGGACTTCACCCCACGCTCAGCGTGGCATACAGTTTATTGATGGGCTTTGGCATGTTCGGTGCGTGCCTTTCGTCCATATGCGCCGTTGTCAGCCAAACCGAGCTGCATTTTGCCGGCATAAACAAACACGCAAAGCTTTTCACTACCGCGCTGCTGCTTGTGTCCTTCGCGCTCAGTCTGCTTGGTTTCGGCAATCTTATAGGCATAATTTATCCTGTTTTCGGCTATGCAAGCATACCGTTCCTCATTTGCCTTGTGCTCAATTACCATAAAGTAAAAAAGACCGGCACGCTGTGATTCAGCGTACCGGCACCGCCCCTTTCCGGGGCTTTTTTAATACTGTTTTAGTTTATCCACCGTTGTGGATATAACATAGCGCTCTTTTATGCTTTTAAGCTGCTGCATATGCTCCCGCGCAAGGTGCGCCTGCTGCAATGCTTCGCTTGCCCAGCGCTCTATCAATATCAGCTCATCCTCATCCGTTGCGCTCATTGCGTATTTATACGCCATGCAGCCTTCTTCCTGCAATATTTTATCCAGTATGCCCTGCGCCGCCACGTCGCGCACAAAGCTGCCGCGCTTGCCGTCCTTGCAGCGGTAAGTTACTATCAGCGTGATCTCGTCCATGTTAGGCCGCTCCTTCCTGTTTTATGGTGCTATTTTACACCATTTGCTCCATTTCCGCAGCCCTTTTCTTCTGCTCGGCATAATATTGCGCCTGTGCATACCAAAGTTCGTGGTATTTGCCGCCTTCGTCGGCAAGCAATTCTTCATGCGTGCCGAACTGTATCATCCTCCCGCCGTCGAACACGGCGATCTCGTCGCAGAATTTGCAGCTGGACAGCCTGTGGCTTATGTATATCGCCGTTTTATCGCCGGCAATATCGTTGAACTTTTCGTATATCTCCGCCTCCGCCACCGGATCAAGCGCTGCCGTAGGCTCATCCAGCACTATGAACGGCGCGTCCTTATATAATGCCCTCGCTATGGCTATTTTCTGCTCCTCCCCGCCGGACATTTCTACGCCGTCCTTATCAAGCTGCTTATACAAATATGTATCAAGCCCCTTTTCAAGCGTTTTCAGCCTTTCCCCGAAGCCCGCCTTTATAAGGCAGTCCGTAACGCGCTTTTCGTCATATGTGCTGCCTGTTGCAACGTTTTGGCCAAGCGGCAGGGCGAAAAGCTTGAAGTCCTGGAACACTACCGAGAATATGTTCATGTATTCATCGTAGCGGTATTTGCGTATGTCTATGCCGTTTAGCAGTATTTCGCCCTCCGTGGGGTCGTATAGGCGGCACAGCAGCTTTATGAACGTTGTTTTGCCGCTGCCGTTCATTCCCACAACCGCAAGGCGGCTGCCCACGCGGAACTTTATGTTCATATTTTTGAGCGCATAGGCATCGCTGCCCGGATATTTGAAGGACACGTTGCGAAATTCCACGCTGTATTTCCTGTCGCTGCGCTTCTCCGTAGTAAGGCTGCCCTTATACATTGTATTGGGCATATCCAGCAATTCGCCTACCTTTTCAAGGAAGGCCGCGTTCACATTAAGCTTGCCAAGCTGCTCTATGAGCTGGTTTAGCCCGCCGAACAGCGCCGTTATTGCGCCGATGTACTGCGTAACCTCGCCAAGGCCGAATGCCCCGCCGTAGGCTTTAAGGCATACGAACAGATATACCGCGCCGTTGAGCAGCACCGCAATGCAGGCGGAAAGCACATAGAACGCGCCCATTTTGCCCTTTGCATCCTTTGCAAGGCCGGATCTTACGCCGAACATGTTTGTATTCTTCAAATACGGGCCGCACACATTTTGCTGCTGAGCATACATGCGCATATCCGCCCGCCTGTTCGGCAGCCTTGCAATAAAGCCGAAAAAGCTGAAAATACGGTTGCCGAGCGTTGCCGTCGGCGCATAATCGCTAAAGAACCTATCGGCCCTATTGTAGCACGCAGGCGCAGCTATTGCCGCGCCTATCAGCAGCGCAAGCATCATTGCCGCGGCAATGGGACTGTTAAGGAACATTATTCTCTTTGAATCGTCAGGAATTTTGCTTGCGAACAGGCTTACCGTAAGCGCAACGCCGCCGATTATTCTGAAGCCGGCTTCAACGGACGCCTGAAATATCTCAAACACCCGCGACAAACCGAGCCCAGAATAGTTTTCGTTCTGTTCTATTCCGGCTCTAAGGTCGAACACATGCTGGCTGTCCGCATCCACAAAGTCCATGCTCAGCATCTTCTTTATTAGTATGTTCCGCATGCCGAAATATTTTGTTTCATCCTCCGCTTCCACCCGGCGCGACGCCATGGCCTTCAGCAGCATAAGCAGCGCGGAGCTTGCCAATATCAATATAACATAGCGCGTCAGCACGTTTACGTCCCGCCCGCCGCAAAGCTCGGCAATCAGCCGTGCGGAGAACCATATTGCGGCGTACGGCGCGGCGGCTGCGAGCAGTCCGTTAAGTATCGTTGCCGTAAACCAGCCCGGCATTTCGCCATGCAGCAGCTTCAATGCCCGCATGTTCAGTTTCCATGCCCGTATAAATGATTTATTCTCGGTTTTCGTTTTCATATTCGCGCCCTCCTTCCCGATAATACTTGCTTTGCACGGCAAACAGCTTTGCGTATTCCCCGCCGCGGCGCATAAGCTCATCATGCGTGCCTTCCTCGCTTATGCGGCCATCCTTCAGCATTATTATCCTGTCGCAGAATCTTGTTGATGCAAGGCGGTGCGATATGAAAAGCGACGTTCTGCCCTGCGTCATGCTGCTGTATTTTTGATATATATCGTTTTCGGCAATGGGGTCAAGCGCCGCCGTGGGCTCGTCAAGCGCTATTATAGGCCCGTCCTTATACAGCGCCCGCGCAAGCATCAGCCGCTGCGTTTCGCCGCCGGAAAGCTCCGCCCCGTCCTCATATACGCTGCGGCCAAAGTGGGTATACATGCCCTTCGGCAATGACTTTATCTTTTCCGTAAGGCCGGCCTTTTCGGCGCAGTCCCACGCGCGCTGCCCGTCTATGCCGTCTATCCTTTGGGCAATGTTTTCTATTATGTTTGTATCAAGCAGCGAAAACCGCTGGAACACCGCCGAAAACAGCGCGTAATAATCCCTCCTGTTCAGCGTTTTAACGTCCTTGCCGTTGAACAGCACCCTGCCCTCCGTCGGGTCAAGGAAGCCGCATATAAGCTTTACAAGCGTTGTTTTGCCCGCGCCGTTAAGGCCGACTATTGCAAGCTTTTCGCCCGCGTGTATGGTCAAATCAAGGCCCCTTATGGTATCCTTCTCAGCCCCTATGTAGCGATAGCGCACGTTTTCAAGTCGTATTTCGCAGGGCATATCGCTGCGCTTTTCAATGCGCTCCCCGCCTTCAAGATCAAAGGGCTCCTCCCATTCAAGGTAATCGCGCAGTTCGCTTATATCAAGGCTTTGCCTATGCAGCGTGCCGAATTTATCCAGTATGCCCGTTACCCATTGGGCAAAGCCGCTAACCGCGCCGAAATAGAGCAGGAACTGCGCCGCACCAAGGCCGTGCTCAAGCGTGTACCATATAAGGTAGGCATAGGCCGCGCCGTTGCGCAAAAACGTAAGCGCAATGTCTATCACGTTGCCCCATATCTGCACCCTTCCCTGCCTTACGGCAAACGCACGGTACAGCCCCAGCGTTTTAACGTAGAGCTCCTCTATCCAGTTGGCAAGGCCGAACATGCGAATATCCTTGGCGTAGCTCCGCTCTATGGCAACGCTGTTTATATATTCAAGCTTTTCGTTGTATTCCATGCGCTCCTTGCGGTGCCGGTAGCCCCATTCGTTTATGCGCTTTGATGCAAGGTAGCTCACCGCCGCCGTTGCCGCAACAAGCAGCACAAGCCATGCGTCAAGATCAAGCAGCAATATTATATATACCGCAAAGCCTATAACGTTGGTCAGTATATCCGTCCATGTTTTCCATATGGCCTCCGTCGCCTGGCTGTTGCTTGAAACAACGCGGTAGGCATTGTTCATATGCTCAATAAAGCGGGTATCGAGCATATTGGAATACGATGTTGCCGCCGACTTTAGCGCAATGCGGTTCAATATAGCGGTTCGCGTTTCTATGCGGCCGAAAAGCGTGTTTATGTCCACATAAGTCCGACCCGCGCGCAGCACAAGCAGCACGCCCATGCAGGCGGCTATTGCGGCAATCAGCTCGCCCACCGCCGCGGCGGATTCTATTTTGCCGAGTATTATGGGCGTTATAAGCATTTCCGCCGCGGCATACGCCGCGCCCAACACCGCAAGCGCAATGCACATTGGCACCACCGGCTTATACGCTGCCCACGCCGTCTGCACCATGTACCATGTGTTCTGCCACATATTGTATTTGGGTTTGGTTTTCTTTTTATCTGTCGCTTCCATTACGGATGCAGCACCCCTTCCGTTTCATCTTGATTGTATGATAGCATAAATGCGCCATGTGCGGCGCATTCTGGGGACGAATCGTTAAAATCGGGTGACGAAATGCATATTACTCCTGCGGAATGAGTATTTCGGTTGTAAAGGCGCCGTCCTCGCTGTTTCGGCTCAGGTACCCGCCAAGGCGTTCAACAATCGTATCCACCCTTACAAGGCCGAAGCCGTGGCCCTCTCCCTTTGTTGTGGCAAAGCGCGCGCCTATCTTTTGCCGCTTTCTCACGGCGGTAAAGTTAGTGAAGGATATATAAAGCTGAGTATTCTTCATGTCCATATATACGCGGATAAGCCTGTCCTTTTCGTCAAGCGGAAGGCTTGCCTCTATCGCGTTGTCAAACAGGTTCCCTATTATGCAGCAAAGATCAAGCTCGCTCATTTTAAGCTTAACGGGAATATGCGCATCTATTTCCACGGTTATGCCCTTGGCCTTGGCAAGGGATACCTTGCTGTTTATTATTGCATCCGCCATCGGGTTACCCGTTTTTATTGCCAGATCCACCGTATTCAAATCGGTATCCAGCATATTCAGATAATCGTTTATGCCATTCATGTCGCCCTTTGCGGCAAGCGCCTTCAGCATTTGTATATGGTTGCGGTAATCGTGCCGCCAGCCGCGCATTTGGCGATACATATTGTCCACCTCTTTATAATGCGTGTCTATCAGCTCCCGCTGATACGCGGCTATGCGCTTATCTATTTGCCTTGATATGAACTTCATGCCGTTCACCTCATGTATTCTGGATTATTGCGCGGTTCAGCGGCTCATATGCGCCGCGTGGCAGCGGCAGCGCCGTGCCGTCGTTGAGCATCACTTCCGCCTTTGTAACGCGGCGTATGCGGTTAAGGTTGACAATCATGCTGCGCCCAACGCGGGCAAAGCCGCCGTCCAGCTCCTTTTCAAATTCGTTCAGCGTGCGCTTAACGGTATACTCATGCTCCGCATGCACGGTAACGTAATTCTGCCTCACGTCGATATAGCGTATTTCATAAAGCGGTATGCGCACCATCTCCCCACCCATGTCCAAATTCAGGCAGCGCTGGCTTGTTTTAAGCCGCTCCGCGGCGCGGTCAAGCACGCCGAACAGCTTTTCCCTGTTCACGGGCTTCATAAGGTAATGCAGCGCCGCAACATCGTAGCCTTCGGCGATATAGTCGCTGTATCCCGTTATGAATATTATCTGCACGGTTTTGTTCCCCGCACGCACGCGCCGCGCCATGCTCACCCCGTCCATGCCGCTCATCTCAATATCCAGCAGCAGCATGTCGTAAGCCTTGTTTTCGTCATACGCAAACAAAAAGCTTTCGGCGGACGGATATATTTCCGCATTCACCTCCGCCCCGCGCTCATCTGCCCAGGCCTTCAGTATTTCGCTCACAAATTGCGCGTCCGCTGCGCAGTCGTCGCATATGGCGGCGCGGTATGCCATGGCTCATCCTCCAATTATAATTCCGACTTTGGATTTATTATAGCATATGCAGCGGCGCATAAAAAGAGCAGCTCTCCACCAATACGCCACCTGCCCCGATGGCATTTTAAGCAAAGAGCCGCAAAATCTATTGTGTCCGTTCAGTTTATTCAGGAGGATCTGAGTACGGACGCCTATTGTTCTCCTTAGCCTCCGAACAGGCCGAGGAAACCTTTTTTCTTATATTCTTCGGAATTGAGTGACTTCAGTTCGTATCCCGTGCCGGCTATTGCCGCGCGCAGGGCGGTTTCGTCCAAAGCCTCTTCGGACAGTATTACGCATTCGCCCTTGGCATGGGACGATGTTACCTTTTTCACGTTGAAGCGGGCGCGGATGGCGTCGTTCACATGCGCTTCGCACATGCCGCACATCATTCCGTCTATTCTGAGTGTGGTCTTTATCATAATGAATACATCTCCTTCATTGGGTATGCAGTATTTTCCGTGTTAAGGCTTTCGGCAAGCTCGTCTATTCTTTCATAGGACTGCGAAAGCACGTTCAGCGCAACGCTGCGGCAAAGCTCCTCGTCAAGCGCCAGCGCCGCATGCATCCGCTCGTACAGCGGTGCGTAGCACGCTTCGCACAGTTTGGCCTGCGCTTCGCCTTCCGGCGTAAGGCGCACTATGCCATAGCGCTTTTTGGTGGCAAGACCAAGCGAGCAAAGATTCTGTATCATTGCGTGTGCGCTGGGTTTTGATACGTTCAGCCGCGCCGCCACGTCCACGCAGCGGGCGCCTTCACCGGCGCTGCACAGCTGAGCCGTTGCCATAAGATATTTGATTGCGGAGGGCGTAAGCTGCTTTGCCTGTTCGTTTATGCATTTTTCCATGTGGCCCTATGTCCTCCTTCAGCCTGTTTTATAGAGCGCGAGGGAGACGCCGCGAATCGCATCTCCCCCGCATTTTGGTTTTACCGCCGGGAATGGCACTTGCCGTGCATGGCGCAATTTGCGCAATTACAGCCGCAGGAGGACTTCCCCTTCTTCCTTTGGCCTATCAGGTAGGCGCATATCAGCGCGACCACACCCGCAAGCACAAGCGTAATGATTATTGTTCCAAGGTTTTCCGCAAACCAGTTCATCATGAGGATCCCTCCTTCTTTTAGAATAATGATCGTGGTGATTTATATCGTTTAGGCCTATCAGACCTTTACGTTGGTGGTCAGCTTGGTAGCTTCCTTATAGGGCTTCACAAGCATGTAGATCATGCCGGCCAGCAGCGCAAGAGCGAATACAAGGCCGATAACATTGGTGTTGCCGGTTATGGCATTGCCAAACTGGTTTATCATAAAGGCGATTACATAGGCGAAGCCGCACTGATAACCGATGGCGAACCAGGTCCACTTGGCGCTGTTCATCTCGCGCTTGATGGCACCGATGGCGGCGAAGCAAGGCGCGCAGAGCAGGTTGAATACCAGGAAGGAGTAGGCGCTGATGCCGGTGAAGGCAGCCGCTATGTTCTGATAGGTGGTGCCGTCGCCGCCGCCGTACAGTATGCCCATGGTACCGACTATGTTTTCCTTAGCAACAAGGCCGGTGATGGAAGCGACGGTAGCCTGCCAGTTGCCCCATCCGAGCGGGGTGAATATCCAGGCGATGGTGTTGCCGATGGCAGCCAGTATGGAGTAGTCTATCTCGTCCTCGGCAAGCATTCTGAACGTGCCGTCCACTACTCCGAAGTAAGTGGTGAACCAAACCAGTATGGTGGAGAGCAGTATTATCGTGCCGGCCTTCTTTATGAAGCTCCAGCCGCGCTCCCACATGCTCCTGAGTACGTTTGAAAGGGTGGGCCAATGGTAAGCAGGCAGCTCCATAACGAAGGGAGCGGGTTCGCCTGCGAACATCTTGGTCTTTTTGAGCATTATGCCGGATACGACTATCGCGGCCATGCCGATGAAGTAAGCGCTGGTGGATACCAGGGCGGAGCCGCCGAACATGGCGCCGGCTATCATGGCTATGAAGGGCACTTGTGGGAACTGTCACCGCACACCTTAGCGCCGCAGGGGATAAAGGTGGTGGTCATTATGGTCATGCGCCTGTCGCGCTCGTTCTCTATGGTTCTGCTGGCCATTACGCCGGGAACGCCGCAGCCAACGCCGATGAGCATAGGAATGAAGGATTTGCCGGACAGGCCGAACTTGCGGAACACCCTATCCAGTACGAATGCGATACGGGCCATGTAGCCGCAGGCCTCAAGGAAGGCGAGCAGCAGGAACAGCACCAGCATTTGAGGCACGAAGCCAAGCACCGCGCCCACGCCGGCAACGATACCGTCAAGTATCAGGCCCTGCAGCCACTCGGCGGCGTTTGCGTTTTCAAGCGCGTTGCCTACCAGCACCGGTACGCCGGGCACCCACACGCCGTAGTTAGCGGGATCGGGCTCTTTAAAGCCGTTTTCTTCAATGTAAGCAGCCGCGTCAACATAGGTCACGGGAACAACATTGTCGTTTTCTTCCTCTCCGGCGGGGATCGCATCGTAGTAAGCGGTCAGCTCGTCAACGGCCAGGGTCTCCTCATCCTCTACCTCAACGGTGCTGGTGGTGGATTCTGGAACGAAGTTTTTTATCTCCTCAAGGGCAGCGGCTTCGTCGAAGTCGTCAGCCTCGGTATCGATCTCAACGAAGGCGTTGATGGCGTTCATGGCGTTGCCGTATTCTTCGCTTACTTCTTCATACTGAGCGCTGCCGATGCCGAACAGATGGAAGCCATCGCCGAACAGGCCGTCGTTTGCCCAGTCGGTAGCCGCAGCACCTACGGTGACCATGGAGATGTAGTAAACAAGGAACATTACCAGCGCGAATATGGGCAGGCCCAGCCAGCGGTTGGTCACTATCTTGTCTATCTTATCGGAGGTGGAAAGGCTGCCGACATTCTTTTTCTTGTAGCAGCTCTTTATTATCTCCGCAATGTAGACGTAACGCTCGTTGGTGATTATGGATTCGGCGTCGTCGTCCAGCTCTTTTTCAGCCGCCGCTATGTCCTGCTCGATATGGTTCATGGTATCGGCGGGAATGTTCAGCTTCTCAAGCACCTTATCATCGCGCTCGAAAATCTTTATGGCGTACCAGCGCTGCTGTTCGGCGGGCATGTTATGCACAGCCGCTTCTTCAATATGCGCAATGGCATGCTCCACGGGGCCGGAGAAGGTGTGCATCGGCACGGTCTTGGTGGACTTGGCGGCCTTTACCGCAGCCTCCGCCGCTTCCATAACGCCGGTGCCCTTCAGGGCGGATATTTCAACTATCTCGCAGCCAAGCTGGCGGGAAAGTTCGCTCACGTTTATCTTGTCGCCGTTCTTCTTTACAACGTCCATCATGTTGATGGCTATCACCACAGGGATACCAAGCTCGGTAAGCTGTGTGGTGAGGTAAAGGTTACGCTCAAGGTTGGTGCCGTCGATGATGTTCAGTATCGCGTCCGGCCTTTCGGTTATCAAATAGTTGCGCGCAACAACCTCCTCAAGGGTGTAAGGGGAAAGGGAGTAAATGCCGGGCAGGTCCATTATGATAACGTCGTCGTGCTTCTTCAGCCTGCCTTCCTTCTTTTCAACCGTTACGCCCGGCCAGTTGCCGACGAACTGGTTGGAGCCGGTGAGCGCGTTGAACAGCGTCGTTTTGCCGCTGTTCGGGTTGCCCGCAAGGGCTATCTTTATTGCCATGTTCTGCTCCTTTCGGTTAAACTCATCTAACCTTGTAACAAAAAATTATTCCTGAACTTCTATCATTTCGGTGTCCGCCTTGCGCAGGCTCAGTTCGTAACCGCGCACATTAACCTCCATCGGGTCACCCAGCGGCGCCACCTTGCGCACGAAAACCTCCGTGCCTTTGGTGATGCCCATGTCCATGATGCGGCGCTTCACGGGGCCTTCGCCGTGCAGCTTCACGACCTTCGCGGTCTCGCCGATCTTAACGTCTCTAAGCGTCTTCATTGCTGTCCTCTCCTTTTTGTCAGTTTGGTTGATTTATTTAAATTTAATCAAATCATTATTTTGCGCGCCATCTCTTCACTTATGGCTACGCGGGCTTCCTTTACCTTAACTATTACGTTGCCGCCCAATGCAGACACCACCGTAACGTTCCCGCCGGGGACAAAGCCCATATCCTCAAGGTGCTTCTTCACCTCCGGGCTTCCGCCCACCTTACGGATTATCTGTTCTTCGCCCATGTTTGCAAGCGTAAGCGGCATCATATTCTCTCCTCCTCATCCCAAGGTTAGTGTACGCTAACCGTTGATGAAAAAATAATGGTTAACTTTGTTTAACTAATGTTAATTTCATTAGGTTAAACTTCTTTAACCGTGGCATAGTTTAACATCTCTAACCTTATATGTCAACCCCCTTTTGAACATTTTTTGCTTTATTGCCTGAACGCTTGCTTTTTCGCCGAGTGTGTGTTAAGTTAGTAAGTAACTTATTGAGAGGACGGCGCAAAGCTGCATGAAGATACTTAGGGCATCAGAGGACTACCTTGAGGCTATGCTTATAATGAAAAACAGGCGCGGTTACATTCGCTCCATAGACATTGCCGAATATTTGGGCGTGACCAAGCCGAGCGTTACCTATACCACCAAGCGTTTGAGGGAAAACGGCTACATCACAATGGATATAGACGGGCTTATAACGCTGACAGACAGCGGCATGGAGATAGCATCAAAAATGCTGGACAGGCACCATACTTTGACCAAGTTCCTTGTGAGCCTTGGCATAGATGAGATAACAGCGGAAAAGGACGCATGCAAAATAGAGCACGACATAAGCCAGGAAACCTACGAAGCCATCTGCGCCCATGCAATGAAGCACGGTGCGGGAAACAACTGATTAAAACAGCGCTTAACGCACGCAAAAGGAGCGGGGATATTTGCCCCCGCTCTTTGTATATTCCGCGCGTATGCCGCGCAGGGATATGCTTAGTTGCAGCCGCAGCCGCAGCCGGAATTATTGTTGTTGCAGCCGCAGCCGTTGTCGCAGCCGCAGCCATTGTTGCTGAAACCGCCGGCGAGCAGGATAAGTATTATTATCCACCACCAGTTGTTTCCGTTGCAAGAGCTACACATATGCTTTCCTCCTTGTTATTCGCCCCGATGGGCAATTCTAAGATATAGTACTCATCGGGAGCGAAATGTGTGCATATGCGGCGAAAGAAAACGACTTATGCGTTCTTGCTCTCTTCTTTCCCCTCCTGCGCCTTTATGTATGCCAATATTTTTTCCTGCTGCGACAGTATGCGGTTAAGCTTATTGTGCATATCCTCTATCATTATTTCCGTCTTTAAGTTGACCTTATAGTCGTTCTCGGCGCGTCGGCGGTCCTTTTCCTCCTGCCGGTTCTGGCTCATCATTATCAGCGGCGCCTGAATTGCCGCCACGCAGGACAGCACAAGGTTGAGCAATATGAACGGATACGCATCAAACGCATTGCTTGCCATCAGCACGTTTATTACCATCCACAGCACAAGCACAGCCACGAATGAAAATATAAAGCCCCAGCTTCCCGCAAACTTTGCTATTTTATCCGCCGCGCGCTGGCCGAACGAGTATTCATCCTTTGCCGATTTGCTTGTGTTTTCGGATACTTTGCTGCTTGCAAGCAGGCTAAGTATCTCCTCGTCCGTCATGTCGTGCTCTATGTCCTTTATAACTTCGCTTACAAGCCTCTTGTTTTCCTTCATGCCCGTTCCCCCCCTTATTTTATTGAGCCGAATATGCCGCGTATTATGGAGCGGCCAAGCTCGCGGCCTATGGTGCTCATGGCGCTGTTTGTAACGCGGGTCATTGCCTTGCTTGCGGCGGACTTTTTCTTTTTAACCGTTTTTGCTGCGGCCGTTGGCTTTTTGGCGTTCCTTGCGGCCTTCTTTTCCTCCCGCTCCGCCTGCTTTGCCGCCCGTTCCTCCTCCTTTTCCGGCTCCCCGTTCTGCTGTTCAAAGTATTCGTAGGCGGAGAAGTTGTCTATCGCCTTGTCGTATTTATGCTTCATGTCGCTTGCGTCTATAACAGCGCGGCGCTCCTCGTCCGTAATGGTGCCCATGCGGCTTTGCGGCGGCAGTATGAACGCGCGCTGCACTATGCCCGGCACGCCGTTTTCATCCAGGCAGGATACAAGCGCCTCGCCAACGCCAAGTTCCATTATTGCCGTTTGCGTATCGAACGCGGGATTTGCGCGGAATGTCTGCGCGGCGGTCTTTACAGCCTTCTGTTCGCTTGGCGTATATGCCCTGAGCGCATGCTGCACGCGGTTTGAAAGCTGCGCAAGCACGCTGTCCGGAATGTCCGACGGGCTTTGCGAAATGAAATATATGCCTACGCCCTTTGAGCGGATAAGCTTAACCACCTGCTCGATTTTCTGCACAAGCACCTTCGGCGCGTCGCTGAACAAAAGATGCGCCTCATCAAAGAAGAACACCATCTCCGGCTTTTCGGCGTCTCCGCGCTCCGGCAGTTTTTCAAACAGCTCGCTCATCAAAAACAGCATGAACGTTGCATACAGCGTAGGATTCTACACAAGCTTCACGCTGTGCAGCACGTTTATGTATCCCCTGCCCTGCTCGTCGCGCTGCATCCAGTCGCGTATATCTATCGCCGGTTCGCCGAAGAATTCCGCGCCGCCCTCATCCTCAAGCGTTATAAGGCTCCTTTGTATCGCGCCCAGACTCTGCGCGCTCATGTTTCCGTATTCCGCGGAAAACTCCGCCCGGTTTTCGCCAACGTAGCGCAGCATGGCCTTAAGATCTTTTATGTCTATGAGCAGCAGCCCCTTATCGTCCGCAATTTTGAACACAAGGTTCAATACGCCGCTCTGCACGTCGCTCAGGTCCATCAGCCTGCTCAAAAGCATCGGCCCCATTTCGCTTACGGTTGTCCTTACGGGGTGGCCGTATTCGCCGTATATATCCCAAAAGCGCGTTGGGAACACGCGGTAGCGCCAATCCTCTATCCCAAGCTTATTTATGCGCTTTTCCATGCTTTCGCTATGCACGCCCGCCTTGCACATACCGGCAAGGTCTCCCTTTATGTCCGCAAGGAACACCGGCACGCCCAGCTGAGAAAAGGACTCCGCCAGCACCTTGAGCGTTATTGTTTTGCCAGTGCCGCTTGCGCCGGCAATGAAGCCGTGCCGATTGGCCATTTTGGGCTCAAGAAACACCTTTTCGTCCGACTTTGCAAGCCATATCTTCCCGTTCAGTTCCATTTTTACGCTTCTCCTTCTCCTCTGCTGCCTATCGTGCGATTTTTTGAAATTATACCGCACAACGCATGTCTGTGCAATGCGCCGTGCCGCTGTTTTATTTTGTTTTGTCTCTTACCGCTTCAAGAAACTCCTCCGCCTCCGCGCGTGTCTTGAAAACAACCTTGGGCTTATCGCGGTATTTTTCAAGCAGGGCGTATATTTGCGGGCAGCGCTCCGTTTTGAAGCTCTTTATGAATTGAATAAACTCCTCATCATATTCCTGCTCTATCCACGGCATATCAGGCCGCGGCTTGCCCATGCGCGTGCGCACCCCGTCAAGGCATACCTTCGCCGGGTAATCCAAAAAGAACACCGCATCGCATTCCTTCAGCCGCATTTCCATTGAAAAGCTGTAATTGCCGTCTATTATCCAACGGTCTTTTTCAAGCACGCTGCCAAGCCGTAAAAGGAACGTTTCCCTGTCTACGTTTGTCTTGTCCGCATTCCAGAAAAGCATATCCAAATGATATACCGGCAGCTTGGTTATTTCGCCCAATGCCCTTGCAAACGTGCTTTTGCCGCCGCCCGGGCAGCCTATAACCATTATTTTATTGCATTTCAGTATGCCGTTCACCATGCTCTCAAGCCCTTTGGAAGATGGTTCTTCAGCCTGCCGCCAACCGCCTTGCCCCAGCCTATCGAGTGGTTACGATACGCCACGGCGCAGTACCCGCGCCAAGCCTCAGGGCAGTTTATCTCCTCCCCGCGCATATATGCCGCAAGGCGCGCGTCGCTTTCGTCAAGCGACAGCATACGGGCGTATTCGCCGCCGTGCTCCGCCATAACCAGCGTGTGGTGCGGCACAAAGCGTCCCTTTTGCAGTTCCCCCGCATAAACTCCAACGCTGCGCCTGAGCATGGGCGCTATCGCTTCAGGCAGCTCCGCGGAAATTATGTTCACACCGTTTTGATAAGCATATGCCGTGCCCTTGGGCGGCACCGTGAACGTATCTTTAATAAATTCGGCATACGCCTTATCTTTGCACGGGGTAAGCTTCAGCGGCGCATAAGGGCGCACGCTGCCGCCCTTTCGTCTAAGCACCGCGGCAAAGTGCCCCTCGCCGGCGAAGGTGTGCGGATAAAGCCTGTGCTGCTCAGCAAGTTCAAAATCCGTATGCGTTTTAAGGAACCACGCTATATTGTCCTCGTTTTCCTCGCGTGAGAAAGTGCAGGTGGAATATATCAGCATGCCGTCTTTGGCAACGCATTGCGCGCTGCTTTCAAGTATAAGCCGCTGCCTGTTGGCGCAGGAAGAAACATGCTCCGCGCTCCATTCTTCTATTGCGCGCTCATCCTTGCGGAACATGCCCTCCCCGCTGCACGGCGCATCGACTATCACCCTGTCGAAATACTCCGGCATCGCTTTTGCAATCTCGTCCGGCCTGCGGCTTATCACCGCCGCGTTAGCTATACCCATGCGCTCAACGGTGGATTCGAGTATTTTGGCGCGACTTGGCACTATTTCATTGGATACTATAAGCCCCTGCCCGTTTAGCCTTGCCGCCGCGGCTCCCGTTTTGCCGCCGGGCGCCGCGCACATATCCAGCACCTTCATGCCCGGGTGTATATCCGCAATGGTCAGCATGGCGCTCGGCTCCTGCATATATATAAGCCCTGCCATGTGTACGGGACTTAAACCCACTCCTTCCCATGCTTCCATAAGGCGGAAACCGTCCGCCGTATTATCCACCCTTTCAAGCTTAACGGGGCAAAGCGCGGCAATTGCATCCGCGTTCCCTTTGAGCGTATTCGCCCTCAGCCCGCGCACGCTTTCATTATTATAGCTTTCTAAAAATGCCGCGTAGTCGCCCTTCAGTTCCGCCTGCATACGGGATAGAAATTCGCCCGGTAACGCCTTCATGCCGCTCGCCGCCTTTCCGTTCAATATGCTTGCATTTTATCATGCGGAAAAGCCATATGCAAATGCGTTATGAAAATATGCCGTTTTCGGCTTGACAAAGCGGGCATCAGCGCATAGAATACAGTAATAGCGCAGAAAAAGAGGAGTACGCCAAGCTCCTTTGCAAAAGAGATGCGGCTTCACCGGCTGAAAGGGCTGCTTGCGAAGATTGGCGGAAGGTCGCTTTGGAGCTATTTTGGATGAAACAGCAGTAGTCCGAAACGTGCGCGCCGCGTTAAGGCGCATAGAGCGGGGCATATCATGCCCAACAAAGGTGGTACCGCGGAGCTTCCGTCCTTTAATCAGGGACAGAAGCTTCTTTTATTTTACCAAACAAACTATTTTTTCAGGAGGAGAGAGTACCATGAAGGAGATGCCAAAGTCTTACGACCATCAGGGCGTGGAAGACAGGCTGTATGAAAAATGGGAAAAGAACGGCTATTTTCATGCCGAGCCTAATCCCGACAAGGAGCCGTATTGCATAGTCATACCCCCACCGAACATAACCGGTCAGCTGCACATAGGCCACGCAATAGACGAAACGCTGCAGGATGCGCTTATCCGTTACAAGCGCATGGCCGGGTTTGAAACGCTGTGGCTGCCCGGCACCGACCATGCGTCCATAGCCACCGAGGTAAAGATAATCGAACAGATGGCCAAGGAAGGCCTTGACAAGCGCGACATAGGACGCGAGGCGTTTTTGCGGCGCGCGTGGGACTGGAAAAAGGAATACGGCGGAAGGATAGTAAAGCAGCTCAGGAAGCTTGGCGCCAGCTGCGACTGGGACCGCGAACGCTTCACAATGGACGAAGGCTGCTCCAAGGCCGTTACCAAGGTGTTTGTTGACCTTTACAACAAGGGCCTTATTTACCGCGGGGACAGGATAATAAACTGGTGCCCGCATTGCAAGACCGCGCTGAGCGACGCGGAGGTTGAATACGAAGAACAGCAGAGCCATCTTTGGCACGTGCGTTACGATGCGCCGGACAAGAGCTATTCCATAACCGTGGCCACCACCCGCCCCGAAACCATTCTTGGCGATACGGCGATAGCCGTGCATCCGGACGACGAACGCTATGCCGGCATAGTTGGTAAAACCGTAGTTATCCCCGTTGTGGGGCGCGAAATACCCATCGTAGCAGACGAATACGTTGAAAAGGAATTCGGCACGGGCGCCGTGAAGATAACCCCCGCGCATGACCCCAACGACTTTGAGGTCGGCGTAAGGTGCAACCTGCCCGTTATGCGCGTGTTCACGGACGATGGGCATATAAACGAGCTTGGCGGCGCATACGAAGGGCTGACCACCATGGAATGCCGCAAGAAGCTGGTGGCGGATATTGAAGCGGCCGGCAATCTGGTAAAGATAGAGCCTTACGGCCACAACGTTGGCACCTGCTACCGCTGCCACAGCACGGTTGAGCCGCTGGTGAGCAAGCAGTGGTTCGTGAGCATGAAGCCCCTTGCAAAGCCCGCGATAGACGTTGTTAAGAGCGGCGAAGTGAAATTCGTGCCCGAGCGATTCGACAAGACCTATTATAACTGGATGGAGAACATACGCGACTGGTGCATTTCCCGCCAGCTTTGGTGGGGACACAGGATCCCTGCCTACTACTGCGACGATTGCGGCGAAACCATAGTTGCCGAATCCGCGCCCGCGTGCTGCCCCAAGTGCGGCGGCCATGTGCATCAGGATGAGGACGTGCTGGATACCTGGTTCTCCAGCGGCATGTGGCCGTTTTCAACGCTTGGGTGGCCGGAGCATACAAAGGAGCTTGAATACTTCTATCCCACCAGCACCCTTGTTACCGGCTACGACATAATATTCTTCTGGGTAGCCAGAATGATAGTGTTCGGCATGGAAGTGATGCATCAAAAGCCGTTCTCCCATGTTTACATTCACGGCCTTGTGAGGGACGAGCTGGGGCGCAAGATGTCCAAATCCCTTGGCAACGGCGTGGATCCGCTGGAAATAATAAAGCAATACGGCGCGGACAGCCTGCGCTTCAGCCTTGTTACCGGCAACGGAGCGGGCGGAGATATGCGCTTCGGCACAAAGAAGGTTGAAGCCGCGCGCAACTTCTGCAACAAGCTTTATAACGCAACGCGCTTCGTGCTTATGAACATAGGCGATGCAGAGGTTGGCGAAATAGACATAGCCAAGCTTGACATAGCCGATAAGTGGCTGCTGAACAGGCTCAATACCATAATCCGCGAGATAACCGCCAACATGGACGGCTTTGACCTTAACCTTGCGGCGCAGAAGATATACGACTTCGTATGGACCGAATTCTGCGACTGGTACATCGAGCTTGCCAAGCCCCGCATGAATGGCGACGACGAGGAGCAGAAGGCCAACGTGCGCGCAATACTTTGCCGTGCGCTCACCGATTCGCTCAAGCTGCTGCATCCGTTCATGCCGTTCATAACGGAAGAGCTTTACCTTAACCTGCCCAACAGCGAGGAAACCATTATGCGTTCCGCATGGCCCACCGCGCAGGCGGAGTGGGACTTCCCCGAGGAGGCGGAGACCATGGAAGAGGTTATGGACCTTATCCGCGCCACGCGCAACATTCGCGCGGAGATGAGCGTTGCGCCCAGCCGCAAGCTGAGCATGACCCTGGTTACGCACGGCGCGAAGGCCGAAGCGCTTGAAGCAAGCATACCCTATATAATGAAGCTTGCCGGCGCGGAGCACGTTGCCATTCAGCAGGACAAGACCGGCATACCCGAAAACGCTGTTTCCGCCGTGGCACAGGCCGCGGAAGCGTTCATCCCCCTGAGCGACCTTATAGACGTGGACAAGGAGCGCGAACGCCTGAACAAGGAAGCCGCTAAGGTTCGCGCGGACATAGAGCGCAGCAGCGGCAAGCTGAACAACGCCGGCTTTGTGGCCAAGGCCCCCGAAAAGGTAATAGCCGAAGAGCGCAAAAAGCTCGCCGCAGCGGAAGATATGCTGGGCAAGCTTGAAGCAAGGCTTGAACAGCTAAACAAAATGTAATGCGATAGGCTGTGAAGGGACGCGTTAGCGTCCCTTCTTTTTATATTTTCCCCCCTTGCAAACCCGTGGATTTGTGCTAAAATCTCGGCATAGATTTTGCGGAGGTAATTACAAATGGCTAAGGAAACAAACGCTGCCCTGCAAAAGCAGGTGATATATTCCGTGTATGTGCGCAATCACACGGCCGAAGGCACCTTTGCCGCCGTGCAGCGGGATCTGGACCGCATCCGCGCGCTGGGTACGGACATAATATGGTTCATGCCGATTCATCCTATAGGTATAGTGGGCAAGAAGGGTACGCTCGGCTGCCCGTATGCCAACCGTGATTACAGAAGCGTTAACCCCGAATACGGCACGCTGGACGATTTTAAGGCGCTTGTGGGCGAAATACACGCGCGCGGCATGAAATGCATGATAGACGTTGTATATAACCATACCTCGCCCGATTCCGTGCTTTATAATGAGCATCCGGAGTTCTTTTACCATAATGCCGCCGGCAAGCCCGGCAACAAGATGGGCGACTGGGCGGACGTTATAGATTTGGATTACAATAACCGCGCCCTTTGGCAATACCTTACGGATACGCTCGTTATGTGGGCAAAGATTGTGGACGGCTTCCGCTGCGACGTGGCGTCATTCGTGCCGGTGGAGTTCTGGCGGCAGGCCCGTGACGAGGTGGAGACCGTCCGTCCCGGCTGTATCTGGCTGGCGGAGAGCGTTCACGGCGCTCATGTTTTGGCCATGCGGAGAATGGGCGCTTACTGCGCCACGGATACCGAGGTGCAGTCCGTGTTCGACCTTACCTATGATTACGACGTTTGGCCCTTCTATGAGGGCGTGCTGACCGGAAAGGTGAGTCTGCGGGAGTACGCGGATATCCTGACCTATCAGGAGCTGACCTATCCTGGCAGCTATGTAAAGGCGCGGTATCTGGAAAATCACGACACGCCCCGTGCCGCCAGCTGGATGAGGGACGATACCCAGCTGGACAACTGGGTGGCGTTCCTCTACTTCCAGCGGGGCACTGTGATGCTCTACAGCGGCATGGAATACGCCCCCACGGGTGGACTTCTTTGAAAATCAGAGCAACTATGGCGACATGCAGCGGGACATGCAGCTCTATCTGCGAAAGCTGAAGGAGCTGAAGCAGACGCTGCCCATCACCGGCGGCTATTGGCTGGAGGAGAGAAACGGCCTGCTGCTGGGACATTACGAGGGCCCGGAGGGCAAGGCGCTGGGCGTATTCGACCTGTGCGGACAGGGCGCGGCCGATGTGGCGGTGGAGCTGCCGGACGGCGACTATCCCAAC
>ENA-ORTY01001891-ORTY01001891.1-human-gut-metagenome-genome-assembly--contig:-NODE-1891-length-21668-cov-4.964327_pt1 | contig 21668 bp, 20 predicted proteins | sample MGYA00241917_ERZ509198 | MGnify/ENA primary metagenome ERZ509198 (study PRJEB26280, sample SAMEA2338857) | human gut metagenome | biome: human gut; feature: human-associated habitat; material: faeces...
CCCGCCAGCCATTGTGGTTTTCATGTGCGGGCAAACGCCCTGGTGATTCAATAATCAGCCGGCAGTGACATACACGCCGTTCTCGATGACCACAGCAGTGGGCATCTTGGTCACAGCGCCGGTGGAATCCCAAGTCATGTCTGCACCGGTCAGGCCAGTGTAGGTGATGGTGGGCATGGTCTCGATCATCGCATCGCAGATTTCCTCAGCGGTCATATCGGTGGTGCAGCCGGCCTTCTCCAGTGCGGCGTACAGGATGTACACAGCGTCGTAAGCATCAGCGGCGAACTGGTTGGGGGTATCGCCGAAACGTTCCTGATAAGTCTTGACGAAGTTCTGGGTCAGCTCATCCTCTGCGTCTGCAGAGAAGGGAGTCAGCAGCATAACGCCCTCGGCCAGGGAGGTGTCAAAGCCTTCCATGGTCAGAATGCCGTCCATACCGTCCACACCGAAGAAAGTGGGAGCGTAACCCATCTGGTTAGCCTGTGCCAGAATGACGGATGCGGGCTGGTAGTAGATGGGCAGGAACAGCAAATCAGCACCTGCGGACTGTGCAGCAGCCAGCTGCACGGAGAAGTCAGTGGCGGTGTCCTTGGTGAAGGTGCCTTCGTAGACAATCTCCAGACCCTCAGTCTCAGCCTGGGTCATGAAAGTGTCCCGCACGCCCTGAGAGTATGCGTCATCGTTGCGGTAAATCACAGCAATCTTTGCCTCAGGCATATTGGAGGCAATGTAAGTTGCGGAGCCAGAACCCTGGTTGGGGTCGGTAAAGCAGACCTGGAACATATTGTCCTTGCCCTCAATGACGTCAGGAGCAGATGCGGAGGGGGTCAGTGCAAACAGACGGTCTTCATACACTTTGCTGGAAACAGCCAGTGCCGCACCGGTGGTGGTGGGGCCGACCAGCAGCTGCATTCCATCGTCCATCAGTTTGTTGTATGCGTTAATGGAGGTCTCGCCGTCAGCCACGTCGTCCTCGAACTGCAGTTCGAACTGAACGCCACCCTTGGCATTGATCTCGTCCACGGCGATCTGTGCGCCATTCTTCACAGCGTTGCCGTAAATTGCGGCCTCGCCGGTCAGGGGGCCGAGGCCACCGAGTTTGTAAACACCGGCAGTTTCGGTGCCCGGTTCATTGGTGTTTTCCGGTTTCTCAGCATCTCCGCCGCCGCAAGCAGCCAGGCAGAACAGCATGCTCATAGCCAGAACAAGGCAGATGAGTTTTTTCATTTTGAATTCCTCCTCACATGTTAGATTTTCCCACATTAAATAGGAAAATCTTGAGTGCCATTTTATACTTCTGAAATATGTTTGTCAATTTTTTCAACATCCTTTTCCTCGATTATGGATGGTTGCACAAATTTTCCTTTTTCATCGCGAGATCCTTGTGCGATTTTATAAGCATTTTTCGCTGTTTTTTTGCAGAACAATAAAATAATTTGCAGATCCTGAAGATATTGTGAAAAAATTATCGGCAATTCCGGAAAAAACCTGAATTTCCTCGTCCCCCGCCCCTATACCAGGAACGTCCGGATCTGTCCGTACAGCACCAGCAGAATCACCGCCGGTCCCAGTACCCGATAGCAGATGCCCAGAATCCAGGGGCGCACACCACACTCCCGGGCGATTGGCTCTGTGCCGCACCGATAGCCCAGGAGCAGACACATCCCCAACGCCCCCAGGGGCATCAGAATCCCTTCCGACAAAAAGGTGTACAGTCCCAGAAAGCTGCCGTTCCATCCCTGTTCCGGTAAGCCGGGCAGCCATTGGCGCAGCAGAGCCAGGGGTGTCCGCCAGGGCAAATTGCCAAGACCGTCCCATGCCACCGGTATGCACAGCAGGAACGCCAGCAGGGCGCAGTCCATGACCCGCCCTTTCTCTCGGCCTACACCGCCGGTTTTCTCCCCTCGATCCCGGGCCGCGCTAACCGCCGCCTCCAACAGAGAAACGCCGCTGGTCAGGGCCGCCAGAAACACCACGCCGAAAAACAGCACCCCCAAACTCCCGCCGAGCCGCCCGCCCCATCGGTGAAACACCTGATACATAGTCTCAAACAGCAGACCGCAGCCGCTCATTTCCGCCCCATCCTCCGCAAAGGCAAATCCGGCCGGAATCAGTACGCAGCTGGCCAACAGGGCAATCAGGGTATCCGCAGCGCCGATCACCGCCGCATCCCGGGAAATCCGCTCCCGGCGATCCAAGTAAGAACCATAGACCACCATCGTCCCCATAGCGATGGACAGGGAAAAGAACATCTGCCCCGCCGCCGTCACCAGCACCGTCATAAAATGGCTGCGCAGATACTGCCAATCCGGACGGAACAGCAGGGCATATCCCCGCTCCGCCCCGGGCTGCAGCGCCACATATCCCGCCAAAAGCAGGAGCATCCCACACAGCAGCGGCATGGCCACCAGAGAAAATCGTTCGATTCCCCGCTGCACACCGCCCAGCACCACCCCTCCGGTGATCCCGGCAAACAGCAGAGCATACAGCACCAGTTCCCGGGTCTGTCCGGTCATCAGACGGTAAAACCCGTTCCCCGTCGCCGGGGCACCCAACACCTCCCCTGCAAACAGCAGCACATAGCGGATGCACACGCCTCCCAGTACGCAATAATACGCCAGTACGATTCCCCCGGCCAAAACGCCGGCCCATCCGACCCAGGCCCAATCGGGGTGCATTGCCCGGAACGCCTCCACCGGCCCCCGGCCGGTGCGGCGGCCTACGGCAATCTCTCCCATCAGCACCGGCACGCCCACCAGAACCGTCAGTACCCCGTAAACCACCAGAAATGCGCCCCCTCCGGTGGTCGCCAGTTTATGCGGGAAGGCCCACAGGTTGCCCAATCCCACCGCCGCCCCCACGGCTGCCATCAAAAAGCCCAGGCTGCTGCCCCAAGTGCTCCGCTGTTTCATCGTCCTGCCCTCCCCGGAAATTTCTCTTCCATCCTATGAGATCCCCACGGATTTTATTTACAAAACCCGGCGCTTGTACTAAACTGAGCATATCCAATTTTGAAAACGGAGGATGTCTGACCATGCAGATCCAAACACTACTGATCCACTTCCCGGTAGGCGAGGAGTGGCTCGCCCGCCTGACCGAAAAATTGCCGGACACGGAGATCCTGCTGCGGGGAAATACCGCCCCCCTGACCCAGGAAGATGTGGCCCGGGCCGATGTGATTTTCGGAAATGTCCCCGCCAAAATGCTCCAGGATGCCGGGCGTCTGCAATGGCTGCACCTGGCCAGCGCCGGCACCGACGGCTATACCTTCATTACAGAACGGGGCGTACTGCTCACCAACGGCACCGGCGCCTATAATGACACCATTGCCGAACATATGCTCGCCCTGACCAGCGCCCTGTGCATCCAGCTGCCCGCTTATATCCGGCAGCAGCAGGCCCGTCAGTGGCAGCGGGCAGGCTGGTCCACCTATCTGATGGACTCCACTGTACTGATTCTTGGCTGCGGGAGCATCGGCTGCGCGTATGCCCGGCGGATGAAAGCACTGGGTGCGCACACCATTGGCGTGCGCCGCAGTCCCGGCCCCGCTCCCGAAGGTGTGGACGAAATGTACACCATGGAGCAGTTGGACAGCCTTCTGCCCCGGGCAGATGTGGTGGCCATGGTCATGCCCAACACCCCGGAAACCGAAAATGCCATGGACGCCCGGCGCATCGCCCTGATGAAAGACAGCGCCATGCTGCTGAATGTGGGCCGGGGCAATGCCCTGGAGCCGAACGCCCTGTACGACGGTCTTGTTTCGGGCAAACTCTCCGGTGCCGCCATCGATGTGGCCTATACCGAACCCCTGCCTCCGGACGACCGCCTGTGGGACGCCCCCAACCTGCTCATCACCCCCCATGTGTCCGGCGGATGGAACCTGGCCAATCTGACCACTTCCCCCGCCATGGCCGACCGGGTCTGCCGGGTATTCCTGGAAAATCTGGAGCAGTATCTGGCAGACGCCCCCCTGCCCAACGCCGTCGATCCCCGCACGGGATATACAAAAACCCAGCATTGACCGAAAAAAAGATGCGGATACCCATGAAACGAGATCGAAAACAAATCGGGGCGATTTGCGTCTTTTGGCTGATCGGTTGCGTGCTTGGTTACTTTGTGGCAGTCCATCAAAGGAATCTGCTGCAAGACCCTGCGTATATTGCGTTCTGGACAAGCCAAAATCTGCCGGTTCCCGCGCCCTTAGGATTTGCCAGGAGCATAGTTTCTTTCGGATTGCTTTTTTCCGGAATCCCTACCGGTTTGATTTTTTATAGCGGCATAATCCAAAAATGGCTCACGCCTCTCGCGCCTAAACTCATCATCGGCGTGATTGCCTTTCCCATCTACACACTGGTTGGCGCCATCGGTTCCATCCCTTTCATCATTTACAAGGGAATCTCTCTGCTGAGAAACAACCGCTGAGCACATGAAAAATTCAGGTCGCCCATTTCGTCCGCCTTATCAATTTCTGCGCAATCGGATACAGCGCGAAATAGATGCCTCCTTCGCCCATCAGTCCAAAAAGTAAAAGGGAAACCGGTTTCCTCCCCTTGCATTTTCCGACAGGCTTGGTATAATATCTCTTTGTGGAACTGAAAAAACGGGCAAACGCCCTGATAACTTTAGGAGGAATTCCAAAATGACTTACGAGATCGACGTTGCCGGTCTAAAACGTGATCTGCCCCTGTGCCCCCTGAACGATGAGCTGTCCATTGCCGGCTTTGTGCTGTTCGGCGATGTGGAACTGACCGTCCACTGCGCCACGGAGCTGCTGAAGATCGCCCCGGACTATGATTACCTCATCGCCCCGGAGGCAAAATCCATCCCCCTGATCTACGAAATGGCCCGCCAGTCCGGCGCTGACCACTACTTCGTGGCCAGAAAGAAAGCCAAAGCCTATATGCAGGGCGTGTTTGAGGTGGATGTGCAGTCCATTACCACCGCCGGGACGCAGACCCTGGTGCTGGATCAGGCAGACGCCGAAATGATCCGCGGCAAGAAAGTGCTGATCATCGACGACGTGATCTCCACCGGCGAGTCCCTGCACGCCATGGAGGAATTGTGCGAGAAGGCCGGTGCCGTGGTCGTGGGCAAAATGGCCGTGCTGGCCGAGGGCGACGCCGCCAAGCGGGAGGACATCACCGTGCTGGCGCCGCTGCCTCTGTTCCGTCCCGACGGGACCCCCATCGAGGATTGATGCCGGACCGGGAACACTATATGTCCCTGGCGCTGGATTTGGCACGGGACGCCGCCCGGGCAGGGGAAGTCCCTGTGGGCTGCGTGGTGGTCTCCCCCGAGGGGGAAGTCATCGGCAGGGGACGCAATCTCCGGGAAGAGACCGGGGACGCCTCCGCCCATGCGGAAATGCTGGCCATCCGGGAGGCCTGTGCCCATGTGGGCAACTGGCGGCTGGACGGCTGCACACTGTATGTGACCCTGGAGCCTTGCCCCATGTGTGCCGGAGCCATCATCAACGCCCGCATTCCCACTGTGGTCTACGGCGCCAAGGAGACGCTGACCGGTTCCTGCGGCAGTGTGCTGAACCTGTTCGAGGAACGGTACGGCCATCACCCTGCCATCTATGGCGGCGTGTGCGGCGAGGAATGCGCCCAGCTGATGCAGTCCTTTTTCCATGCCGTCCGTCACGGAAATCCCTGACGGTCTGCTGCCCCACTCCAACAAAAAACAGCCTGCGGCGAAGTTCACGCCGCAGGCTGTTGCTATGTCATCCAAAAGGCCCGGAAGTTTTCCACAAAACTCCCGAGCCTTTTTCTTTTGCCGAATCACTCTTCGTCCAGCTTGAGCACTGCCAAAAATGCCTCCGTGGGAATCTGCACCGTCCCCAACTGACGCATTTTCTTTTTGCCTTCCTTCTGCTTTTCCAGCAGCTTTTTCTTACGGCTGATGTCGCCGCCGTAGCACTTGGCCAACACATCTTTCCGCATGGCCTTCACCGTTTCCCGGGCGATGATGCGTCCGCCGATGGCCGCCTGAATGGGAATCTCGAACAGCTGCCGGGGAATATTCTCCTTCAGCTTTTCGCACAGCCGGCGGGCCCGGCCGTAGGCCTTGTCCTTATGGGCAATGAAACTCAGTGCATCCACCTGGTCGCCGTTGAGCAGCAGGTCTACCTTCACCAGATCACTGGGGCGGTAATCCGCCAGTTCATAGTCCAGAGAGGCGTATCCCCTGGTTCTGGCCTTGAGAGAGTCAAAGAAATCGTAAATGATCTCGTTAAGCGGCATATCGTACCGCATCTCCACCAAATTGGTGTCCAGGTACTGCATATCCTTGTATTCTCCCCGCTTATCCTGGCACATGGGCATGATATTGCCCACATACTCCTGAGGCGTGATGATGGAAACATGCATATAGGGTTCCCGTGCCTCGGCAATGGAGGCCGGGTCGGGGTAGTTGTGGGGGTTGTCCACATACATCACCGTGCCGTCGGTCTTTTCCACTTCATAGATGACAGAGGGCAGGGTGGTGACCAGTTCCAGATCGAACTCCCGCTCCAGCCGCTCCTGGATGATCTCCATGTGGAGCATTCCCAAAAAGCCGCAGCGGAATCCAAAGCCCAACGCAGCCGAAGATTCCGGCTCAAAGGACAGGGCGGCATCGTTCAGTTTCAGTTTCTCCAACGCGTCCCGCAGGTCGGGATATTTGGAGCCGTCGGCAGTATAAATGCCGCAGTACACCATGGACTGGGCCGGACGATAGCCGGGCAGCGGTTCCGGCGCAGGGGCGGCAGCCAATGTCACCGTGTCGCCCACCCGGGTGTCAGACACCGTTTTGATGCTGGCAGTGAAATAGCCCACATCTCCGGCGGACAGTTCCTTACAGGGCACCAGACCCATAGGCTCCAGATGGCCCACTTCCACCACCTTATATTTTGCGCCGGTGGACATGAGCAGCACTTCGTCGTCCTTGCGAATCCGTCCGTCCATCAGACGCATCAGCACGATCACGCCCCGATAGCTGTCATACTGGCTGTCGAAGATCAGCGCTTTCAGCGGCGCATCCGGATCTCCCTTGGGTGGGGGCACATTCTTCACAATGTCCTCCACCACATCCCGGATATTCAGGCCCAGTTTTGCACTGATCTCCGGGGCATCCATGGCGGGGATGCCGATAATATCCTCCACCTCGTGCTTGACCCGCTGGGGATCTGCCGCCGGCAGGTCGATCTTGTTGACCACCGGCAGAATCTCCAGATTGTGGTCCAGCGCCAGGTACGTGTTGGACAGGGTCTGGGCCTCCACGCCCTGAGAGGCATCCACAATCAGCAGCGCGCCCTCGCAGGCTGCCAAAGACCGGGACACTTCATAGTTGAAGTCCACATGGCCCGGGGTGTCGATCAGGTTCAGGGTATAGGTCTGTCCGTCCAGCGCCTGATAGTTCAGGCCGATGGCCCGTGCCTTGATGGTAATGCCCCGTTCCCGCTCCAGATCCATGTTATCCAGGATCTGGTCCTCCATTTCCCGCTGCTCCACAGCGCCGCACAGTTCAATGATCCGGTCGGACAATGTGGATTTGCCATGGTCGATATGGGCAATAATAGAAAAGTTGCGAATGTGTTTCTGGTCGATCATTCAAAGTCACCTCAAAAGATGGCAGATTGGGTCAATTTGTTTCGGTGCGGGCCTGCAGCAGTTCTTCTGCCTGCCGGGTCAAATCCCGCAGTCCCTCCAGCAGAGGGCGCAGTTCCGCCGCAGCCACCGTTTCCCCGGACTGGCTGCGTCCCAGCAGGTAATCCGCCGTCACGCCAAAATAGTCGCAGGCCCGGCACACGAACGCCAGTCCCGGCTCCCGGGCACCGTTTTCATAGTGGCTGAGCAGAGCCTGGCTGATTCCCAGATCCGCGGCCACTTCCCGCTGATTTTTCCCGGCCCGCCGGCGCAGCTCCGCCAGCGTTTTGCTAAATAGAGTCTGCACAGCCTATCCTCTCCTATCGGGCCGATGGACTGATTTTATCAGACCTCCCGGCCTGTGTAAACTGTTTTTACAGCTGTTTTGCGATCTCCAGCATGATGGCGCATTCCATCCGTTTTTTGAACAGCTCACAGCCGTATTCATACACGCCGTTGACGCTGCCGGTGGCATGGTAAGCATTGGCAGCGCAGCCGCCGGCACAGTACAGCCGTGCCCAGCAGTCCTTGCACTCCGGATGGGAGTACACATTGCAGCTGCGGAACTGCTCCTGCGTTTCCGGTGCAGTCACGCCGTTCCAGATATCGCCCAGCTTGAATTTCTCCTCGCCCACGAACTGATGGCAGGGATACAGGTCGCCCCAGGGGGTGACCGCCATATATTCCGTGCCCGAACCGCAGCCGGACAGCCGTTTATAAATGCAGGGGCCGCCCTTCAGATCGATCATGTAGTGATAGAAGGTGAACGGTTTGCCCTCCTGCTGCCGCTCCAGCATCATATTGGCCAGTTTTTCGTACTGCTGGAACAGGATGGGCAGGTCTTCCTCCGTCAGCGCGCAGGGGTCGGAGGGGTCGCACACCACCGGCTCCATGCTCAGCCGGTCAAAGCCCAGGTCCAGCATGTGCTGCAGGTCTTCCGTGAAATCCGGATTGTGGTGGGTGTAGGTGCCGCGGATGTAATACTCCTTGTCCCCCCGCTTTTCCACGAACCGCTGGAAATTGGGCACGATGCGCTCGTAGCTGCCGTTTCCGGCGTAGTCCACCCGGAACCGGTCGTTGACTTCCTTCCGTCCGTCCAGACTGAGCACTACATTGTTCATTTCCTTGTTCAGGAACTCGGTCACTTCGTCATCCAGCAGCACGCCGTTGGTGGTCAGGGTAAAGCGGAAATGCTTTCCGGTCTCCTCTTCCCGGCTGCGGGCATAGGCCACCAGCTGCTTGACCACCTCAAAGTTCATCAGCGGTTCTCCGCCGAAAAAGTCCACTTCCAGGTTGGTCCGATCTCCGGAATGGGCAATCAGGAACTCCAGCGCCTGTTTGCCCACTTCAAAGGACATCACAGCCCGGTCGCCGTGATACTCGCCCTGGCTGGCAAAGCAGTAGGAGCAGTTGAGATTGCAGGTGTGAGCCACATGCAGGCACAATGCCTTGATCACGGGACTCTGCTTCATCTTTCCGGCCAGGCCGGAGAAGGTGTCCTCCGCGAACAGCTTGCCCGCTGCTTTCAAACCGCCCACATCTTCCAGGCAGTTGCGGATTTCATGCTCGTCCACATCCGGCAGGTCGCCGTATTTTTCCAGCATGGCCTCGACGATTTCCTCTTCCGTATGATTTTCATACATGGCAATGACATCGTAAGCCACATCGTCCACCAGGTGGACCGCGCCGGAATTCACATCCAGCACAATGTTCAAGCCATTGAGTTTATATTGATGGATCATCTTTGTTTCCCTTCTTTTTTTGATAGAAAAACCGCCTGTCCGGATCGAACAAGCGGTTTACTGACAAGGCTGATTAGTTTTCCTTGTTCTCGCACTTCTGGTTTGCAACACCGCAGGAGGTCTTGCAGGCAGACTGGCAGGAAGTCTGGCACTCGCCGCAGCCGCCGTGTGCGGCGCTCTTGCACAGATCGCGGGTCTCGATGGTTTTGATTCTGGTCATGTGGGATACCTCTCAATCAAAAAATTCTTCAAATATTATAACCTGTTTCCCCATGTCCGTCAAGACCTTTCCAGTCCCGCTTTGATATGGTATAGTAGATTTATTGAGATTTCGACCAAAAAAGGAGGCAGATCCCATGCAGCTGACCATGCTGGGCACCGGCCATGCCCTGGTGACCCAATGCTATAACACCTGTTTCGTTCTGCGGGAGGGGAACCGGCAGTTTCTGGTAGACGGCGGAGGCGGCAACGGATTATTCAGCCAATTTCGCGCCGCCGGACTGGACTGGCGGGAAGTGAAAGAGATTTTCGTGACCCACAAGCACATCGACCACCTGTTGGGGATTTTATGGATGCTGCGGGTCATCTGCCACGGAATGAACCAGGAGACCTATCCCGACAGCGTGACCGTTTATGCCCACGAGGAAGTGATCGGGCTGCTCCGGGCGATGGCCGGGAATCTGATTCGGGAACAGGAGACCCGCTTTTTGGGCAATCGGGTGGAACTTGTCACCGTGACAGACGGGGAGACCCGCACCGTTTTGGGCCGTCCCACCCAATTTTTTGATATCCACTCGGAAAAGACCAAACAGTTTGGATTTTCCATGACCCTGGAGGGCGGCGGAAAACTCACCTGCTGCGGAGATGAACCCTGTCATCAGGCCGCCTATCCCTACGCCGCCCACAGCACCTGGCTGCTCCATGAGGCCTATTGCCTGCATCGGGAGGCCGACCAGTTCCGCCCCTATGAAAAACACCACTCCACCGTGCGGGATGCCTGCACCCTTGCCGAACAGCTGGGAGTGGAGAATCTTCTGCTGTATCACACGGAAGACCAGCACCTGTCGGAGCGAAAGGCGTTATACACCGCAGAGGGCCGGGAATTTTTCCACGGGAATCTGTATGTCCCCGATGATCTGGAAACCCTGACCATCCTCTAAAAATCACAGTCCCCCGAGAACCTGTTTCCCGGGGGACTGATTTCTCTCTTAATATAGTGGTGTCATCTCATCACCCGCAGCTGTCCTGCCGGTGTCTGCCGGGCAGTATGCAGCTCCACCCCTGCCCGGCGGCAGGTTTGGGCATAGGCTGCCAACTCCGGAGGAATGCGTTCCCCCGGCGCAATCAAGGGGATTCCCGGCGGATAGGCCCACAGGAAATCGGCGGCGATCGCCCCGGCGCTCTCCTCCAGGGCGGTCAGCCGGAACGGCCGTTCCACCGCCTCATACATGGGACAGCACGGCTCCGGCAGGGGCAGCAGCGGCACCCTTTCCGTCCTTCCCCCTGCGATCTCCCCATCGATCTTCCGCAAAGCCTGGGCAAAGCGCACCAGCCCCTCCGGTGTGTCCCCGGCGCCGGTCATGGCCACCACATAGTCCGCGGCCGCCATTTCCAGTTCAATCTGCTCCTCCCGCCGCAGCCGGTCCATCAGCGCCGGCCCGGTAAGCTCCGTCCCCAGGGTGGAAATCACCAGTTTGCTCTGATCCGCCAGCGGATGCCCCATCAGCGGCAGGGAAAGCCGTTTCAGTTCTCCAACCCCATTCCGAAAAGCCCGCAGCCCCTCGGTCCAAGAGCTGAACACCGCCTTACCGTTTTCCGAAAGCAGGCGCACACAGCCATCGATGGAGGCCATCAGCAGATAGGAGGGACTGGAAGTTTCAAACACGCTCAGCCAATGCCCCACCTCGGCCTCATCCACCCTGCCGGAACACAAGTGGAGCAACCCGGTCTGGGTCAAACTGGGCAGGGTCTTATGCAGGCTCTGCACCACCAGATCCGCGCCAAGGGTCACGGCACTGGGGCCAAATACGGGAGAAATGCCCAAATGGGCGCCGTGCGCCTCGTCTACCAAAAGCAGCGCCCCATGGGCATGGGCAATATCTGCCAACGCCGCCACATCACTGGCCACACCCTCGTAGGTGGGACTGGTCACCACCAACAGCTTGCTGTTGGGATGCGCTTGAAAGGCCGCCTCTGCTGCCTCCGGCGTCACCGGGCCGCAGAAAGACTGTCCCGGCCACAGTCCGCTTTGCAGAAACTGGACCTCCAGGCGCCGGAGCATGGCGCCGTGGTAGACAGACCGATGACAATTCCGGGCCAGGATCACCTCTTCTCCCGGGCGGGCGGCGGAAAAGATTCCCGCCAGCAGTCCCGCTGTGCTCCCTCCAATCAGCCACCATGCCCGGCGGCTGCCCCAAAGCGCCGCCGCCTGCTCCATTCGCTCCGCCAGCGCCCCTTCCGGGTCATGCAGGTCGGAAAATCCGTGAATCTCTGTCAGATCCAGTCCTGCCCCCAGTGTGTTCAGATAAGGTGCCAGCGCCTTATTCCGCTTATGTCCGGGCATGTGCATGGGCAAAGCGTCCGTGCCGCAATACAGTTCCATCTGTTCCAAGAGTGTCGGCCTTTTCATGCAATTTCCTCCGAAGAACCGATTTTTTAGGGATATTATAGTGTGTCCCGGGGAAAAAGGCAAGAAATGTACTTGCATTGACCGGGTATGGGTGCTAAAATATTTAGTTGAAAGAAAAAACCGGCAATTGCCGGAATTGATCTGGAGGAATACAAAAATGTTTGAAAATCTTGTTGAAATTCTGAAAAAGAACCCCCGCAAGATCGTATACACCGAAGGCGCTGACGCCCGGATTCTGGAGTCCGCCGCCCGCCTGAAAAAAGACGGTTTCCTGACCCCCGTGCTGGTGGGCAATGTGGAAGAAGTCAAGGCTGCTGCCGCCAAGGGCGGATTTGACATCGAGGGCCTGGAGATTCTGGACCCCCTGACCTACGAAGGCATGGACGAAATGGTGGAGACCATGGTCGCTCTGCGTAAGGGCAAGATGACCGCTGAGGACTGCCGCAAGAGCCTGAGCAAGGGCAACTACTTCGGCACCATGCTGGTGAAGATGGGCAAAGCCGACTGCCTGCTGGGCGGCGCTACCTACTCCACCGCTGACACCGTCCGTCCCGCTCTGCAGCTGATCAAGACCAAGCCCGGCAACACCCTGGTGTCCTCCTGCTTTATCATGGTCCGCGGCGAGGAAATGCTGGCCATGGGCGACTGCGCCATCAACATCTCCTACGAGGACAAGCTGGATAAAGAAGGCAATGTGACCCAGACCGCTGCCGAGCAGCTGGCTGAGGTCGCCATCGAGACCGAAAAGACCGCCAAGATCTTCGGCATGGACCCCAAAGTCGCTATGCTGTCTTACTCCACCCACGGTTCCGGCAAGGGCGCTGCTGTGGACATGGTCCGCACCGCTACCGAGCTGGTGAAAGAGAAGTGCCCCGACATGAAGATCGACGGCGAGATGCAGTTTGACGCTGCCGTTTCCCCCACCGTTGGCCAGCTGAAGTTCCCCGGCTCCCCCGTGGCAGGCTACGCCAACACCTTCATCTTCCCCGAGATTCAGTCCGGCAACATCGGCTACAAGATCGCACAGCGTCTGGGCGGTTTCGCCGCTTACGGTCCTGTTCTGCAGGGTCTGAACGCTCCCATCAACGACCTGAGCCGCGGCTGCGACGCTGAGGAAGTTTACCAGATGTCCATCATCACCGCCGCTCTGGCATAAGTTTTTCAAACACCATCGCCCGAAACCGTCTGTTCGACTGTTTCGGGCGGTTTTTTGTGCCCATTTTCCCTATCCGTCCGTTTTTTCCGCCTTCACAAAATTGTGAAAAAATTTTCTCCCGTCTGTTGACTTTGAGGATTTAAAGTGATATACTCCTAAACAATCAAAGCACTCCCCATCGGGAAAATGAGAGAACAGGAGAGAGAAATTATGAAAAAGAAATTGATCGCACTGTCCTGTGCAGCTACAATGATGCTGTCTCTGGCCGCCTGCGGCAACGACCCCGCACAGGATGACCCCCAGGAAAAAACCCCCTACACCGTTGGCATCTGCCAGCTGGCACCCCATGTGGCTCTGGATGCCGCCACCCTGGGATTCCGGGACGCACTGGTGGAAGCATTTGGGGAGGATATCAACATTGAGGAACAGAACGCCGCCGGCGACAGCAACACCTGCAGCACCATTATCAACGGGTTCGTCGCCAACGATGTGGATCTGATCCTGGCCAACGCCACCCCCGCATTGCAGGCTGCCGCCTCCGCCACCGGCGATATCCCCGTTCTGGGCACCGCCGTCACGGAATATGGCGTGGCTCTTGGCATTGAAAACTTCTCCGGCACCGTGGGAACCAATGTGTCCGGTACCTCCGACCTGGCGCCGCTGGATCAGCAGGCTGCCATGATTCAGGAATGGTGCCCGGATGCGGAAACCGTAGGTCTGCTATACTGCTCTGCCGAGCCCAACAGCCAGTATCAGGTGGATACCGTCCAGAAAGCGCTGGAAGATCTGGGATATACCTGCACCCAGTATCCCTTCTCCGATACCAACGACCTGGCCTCTGTGACCCAGAATGCCGCTGACAACAGCGACGTGCTCTATATCCCCACAGACAATACCGCCGCCAACAATACCGGCATCATCGACAACATTTGCCATGGCAAGCTGCCCGTGTTCACCGGTGAAGAGGGCATCTGCGCCGGATGCGGCGTGGCCACCCTGTCCATCGACTACTACGATCTGGGTGTCACCACCGGCCAAATGGCTGTGAAGATCCTGAAAGGCGAGGCCGAAGTGTCTGAAATGCCCATCGAATACGCGCCTCAGTTCACCAAGAAATACAATACAGCCGCCTGTGAGGCTCTGGGCCTGACCGTTCCGGAGGGGTACGAGGCCATCACCGCCGAGTAAGTCTCCCCGCGCAGCCCCCTAAATGAAAAACAGCGGAAATGGGACATTCCTTTTTCCGCTGTTTCCTGTTGTACTGTCACGAATTTTGCAGGGTCTAACCCCTGCGCATCGATTGGAGGATAAAAACCGATGTCAGTTTTCATCAACGCGCTGCCCGGCGCCGTGTCTCAGGGACTGATCTGGGGCATCATGGCCATCGGCGTGTACATCACCTATAAAATCCTGGACATTGCAGATCTGACCGTGGACGGCTCTTTCTGCACCGGCGGCGCCGTATTTGCCGTGCTGTTCGCCGGCGGCGTGAATATCTGGCTGGCATTGCTGGCCGCCACCCTGTCCGGTATGCTCGCCGGCCTTGTCACCGGTCTGCTGCACACCTTCTGCGGGATTCCTGCCATCCTGGCCGGCATTCTCACGCAGCTGAGCCTGTGGTCGATCAATATGTCCATCATGGGCATGAAAGCCAGCGTGGCCATCAGCGTCACCAACCCCGATGTGCTTGAACAGCTGCTGGTCTCCCTGCGATTCGTGCAGGAAGTGTCCAAGGGAAACATGCCCTTCTACCGCCATCCCATTTTCGTCGTCGGCCTGTTCACAGTGGCCATCATCGCCATTCTGTACTGGTTCTTCGGCACGGAATTGGGCTGCTCTCTCCGCGCCACCGGTTCCAATGCCCACATGGCCCGTGCCCAGGGCATCAACACTGACCGGAACAAGGTGTTGGGTCTGATTCTCTCCAACGGCATGGTGGCCCTGTCCGGCGCGTTGCTGGCCCAGTACAACGGCGCCAACGAGATCAATGTGGGCCGGGGCGCCATCGTCATCGGTCTGGCCGCCGTAATCATCGGGGAAGTCCTGTTCAGCAAAGTGTTCCGGAACTTCGCCCTGAAACTGCTGTCCGTTTCCATCGGCGCCATCATTTACTACATTGTGATGCAGGCCGTACTGGCCATGGGTCTGAATCCCAACTATCTGAAACTCCTGTCCGCTCTGGTGGTGGCCATCTTCCTGGCGACCCCATACTGGAAGGGAAAATACTTCTCCAAACCTGTGAAAAGAGGGGGACAGGGCAATGCTTGACATTCAGAAAATCTACAAAACATTCAACGCCGGCACCGTCAATGAAAAGACCGCCCTCAACGGCGTTTCCCTCCATCTGAATGAGGGCGACTTCGTCACCGTTATCGGCGGCAACGGCGCCGGAAAATCCACCCTGCTCAACGCCGTCGCCGGCGTCTGGCCCGTGGATGAGGGCACAATCACCATCGGTGATGTGGATGTGACCCGTCTGCCGGAGTTCAAGCGCGCCAAATACATTGGCCGGGTCTTTCAGGACCCCATGATGGGCACTGCCGCCACCATGCAGATCGAGGAAAATCTGGCACTGGCCCTGCGCCGTGGCAAACGCCGCACCCTCCGGACGGGCATCACCAAAAGCGAACGGGAAGAGTATCGGGAGATGCTGAAGATTCTGGATCTGGGTCTGGAAGATCGGCTGACCTCCAAAGTGGGACTGCTGTCCGGCGGTCAGCGGCAGGCGCTGACGCTGCTGATGGCCACCCTGCAAAAGCCCAAACTCCTGCTCTTGGATGAGCACACCGCCGCCCTGGACCCCAAAACCGCCGCAAAGGTGCTGGAGGCCACGGAGAAGATCGTGCAGCGGGATCACCTGACCACTTTGATGATCACCCACAATATGCGGGACGCCATCGCCCACGGCAATCGGCTGATCATGATGTACAACGGTCGAATCGTTGTGGATATCTCCGGGGAGGAAAAGAAAAAACTCACCGTAGAGCAGCTGCTGGATTTGTTCAGCCAGGCCAGCGGTTCCGATGAAGCAGACGACAAACTGCTCCTGTCTTAAACTCCATCCATTCCCCCGCCGAGACAACTGCCCCGGCGGGATTTTTCTGCCCAAAACACAAACTCCCCGGACTGCAAATGCAGTCCGGGGAGTTGTCATTTATCCTTCGGTTTCCAAAATATAGGCAATCTTACCGCTGTAAGCGCCGGGGAACTGACCGGCCGGATCGTCCCGGCTGTCGTTATAAGTCCAGACGCCGTTCCGTTTCCACAGCAGCAGGAAGTTCTCTGCCGTGCCGTCGGTATCGGTGTAACTGGGTTCCCCTTCGGCCCAGGGGTAGTAATCAGAAGTTTCTCCGTTGACCCAGACAATCTGGCCGCTCTTCCGGAATCCGCCTACCCAGACAAATTCCACGCCGTAGCTGTCCGCCAGCTCCGTCACTTTCTTGAACTCTGCCTCGTCGTTGATGACCACCAGGTTTCCGCCTGCATTGATGCAGTTATCCGCCGCCTTGTTCCAGGAGGCATCGGAGATAATCAGCTGGTACTGATGCCCCGTCTGATCGGGTTTCGGCGTCACCACAGGGGTCGGCGTCGGGGTGGGCGTGGGTGTCGGGGTCGCCGTAGGCTCTGCACTGGGTTCCGGGCTTTCCGAAGGCTCGGCAGAGCTGTCCGGGGACTGCTCGGGCGTGGCATCAGGCTCTTCCGTTTCCTCCGGATTCGGAGAAACAGAAGTCACCGGCGGCAGCGGAGGAGTCGGTGTCATGGTGGCATTCGGGTCGCCCGGCTCTTTCCGGCTGGTGAAACTCATGGCCACCGCCGCCACCAGAATCAGCGCCGCAATCAGCAGCACCACTACCAACGGCCGGGCATTGAATTTCTTCTCCCCATTCGGGTTTCCGCTCTCTTTAGGCAGAGACTTATCCACCTGATACTGCTGCCCCGCACCTGCTCCCGCAGGCGCTGTCCGCGGCGCAGCGGCAGCCTCCGCCGCCGCCAGAATCCCGGCCATCATCTGCTCTTCCGCAGCCTGCTTTTCCCGCTGCCGCTGAATGGCCGCCGCCAGCTCCGGCCCATTGGCCGCTGCCTCTTCGGCAAAGACCTGGAAGGCATCCAGCAGGGCGGCACAGCTTTCATACCGATCCGCCGGGGCGTACGCCGTGGCTTTCCGGATAATCACCGCCAGAGATTCCGAAATCGGCGGGATGGGGAAATCCTCCCCGCTCATCCGACGGCGCAGCGCCTCTGCCCGATCCGTGGCCGGAGGGTCCGGATACAGGAAGGGCAGGCAGCCCCCGTTGAGCCAGGTATACATCATCAGGCCGATCCCATAGACGTCCGCCTGGGGAGAGCCTTCGTTTTTCCAAAATACTTCCGGTGCCAGGTACTCAATCTGCTCCGGGGAGTACCGCTGATTCTCTCCCGGCGTCAGTCCTTCGCCCAGGCCCACGGCACCATCCTCCGACAGGCTCACATTGGAGACATTGATGCCCCCGTAGAACCCCTCGCCCCGGCTCTGCACCCCCTGGCACAGACCCTGGATCAGTTTCACAAACTGCTCCGGCGTCAATTCGCTCAGTCGGTCGCCCAGTACCGTTTCCGGGTCAAACACAAATTCATCGGCCATGTTGGTTCACCTCACAAAATGATGTCCAATTCAAACACATATATAACACACAATCAAAATCAAGTCAATCGCCGGCCGCCGGGAATTTCCGGCAGCAGGACATCACTCGTTGATCTTGTCAATCAGGGTATTGATGCGGTCGGTATAGCTGCGCAGTTCCCGGTTGGGCCGTCCGCCCAGACCACGGCACAGCGCCAACAGCCGTTCCGCCGCCTCAATCAAATCGCCCAGAATCCGCAGGGACTTGGTGGGCACCTTCACCATCTTGGTGATAGGCACGCCCTCAGTGACGATTTCAAACTCATCCCGCGCCAGATCAAAACAGGTGCCGGAATAAGGAGCATACGCCTCGTACCCCAGTTTCTGTTTCAGCGTGTCCGCAAAAATGCTGCACACCTGATCTTCGCCATGATTGACGAACACCGCTTTGGGCGGCTTTTTCATTGCGCCCACCCATTCCAGCAGACCGTCCCGGTCCGCGTGGCCGCTCATACCGGGCAGCCAGCCGATTTCCGCGTTCACAGCGATCTCCTCGCCGAAGATCTTCACGCTTTCCACACCGTCCATCAGTCGGCGGCCCATGGTGCCCTCTGCCTGATAGCCCACGAACAGCACCGTGCTCTCCTTGCGCCACAGGTTGTGTTTCAAATGATGGCGGATACGGCCGGCATCACACATACCGGAGGCAGAAATGATGACTTTCGGTTCCGGATCGAAGTTGATGGCCTTGGACTCCTCGCTGGTCTGAGAAATTTTCAGACCGGGGAACACCAGAGGATTGACCCCCAGGTCCATGATATACTGGGACTCCTCGTCCAGATATTCCCGGTCGCACTGGAGAAAGACGCTGGTGGAATTTTCCGCCAGAGGGCTGTCCACATATACCGAAAAATCCGGATGGCCGGTCACCAGTTCCTGCTCTTTGATCTCCCGCAGGAAATAGAGCATCTCCTGGGTGCGGCCCACTGCAAACGCGGGAATGACCACATTGCCGCCCCGGTCAAAGGTCTTCTGGATATAATCAGCCAGGGGTCGGATAATGTCCTGCTGCTCTTCATGGAGCCGGTCGCCGTAGGTGGATTCCACCACCACATAGTCCGCCTCGTCCACCGGCTGGGGATTGCGGAGAATTGGCTGATTCTTGTTGCCCACATCGCCGGAGAACAGCACTTTCCGCTGCACATCTCCCTCCCGCAGCCAGACTTCAATGTTGGAGGACCCCAACAGATGACCGGCATCGTTAAAGCGGACGGTCACATGCTCGTTGACCTGAACCTTTTCCCCATAGCTGCAGGGTCGCAGGTTTTTCACCAGGCCTTCCACATCCTCCACCGTGTACCGGGGCTGCACCGGCTCGTGGCCTGCCCGCTGTTCTTTCCGGGATTTCCACTCCGCATCCTGCATCTGAATGTTGGCGCTGTCCCGGAGCATGATGTCCGCCAGCATACAGGTGGCGCTGGTGGCATACACCGGGCCGCGGAATCCGTTTTTATACAGCAGCGGCAAATCGCCGGAATGGTCGATATGGGCATGGGTCAGCAGAACGAAATCAATGTCCCCTGCCTTCACCGGCAGCTCCACATTTTCATACAGGTCCCTGCCCTGCTCCATTCCGCAGTCTACCAGGCCTTTCATGTTCCCCACTTCCAGCAGAGAACAGCTGCCTGTGACCTCATGGGTCGCTCCAATAAATGTCAATTTCATAGTTCTTATCCTCCATACGCGGCGATCAACGCCAAAACCACCCGGATCGAATTCTGCGCGGCCTGGGCAGCAAAGGTCTGATAATCCATGCTGCCGCCCTCTCCGTCAGAAATGGTCCGGAGCACGGCGAAGGGCACACCGTTGACAAAACAGACCTGCCCGATGCTGCCGCCTTCCATTTCCGCAGCAACGGCACCGAAGGTCTCCCGAATCCACTGTTTCCGCTCCGGGGTATGTACGAACAGATCTCCCGAGGCGATGGTGCCTGTGCAGTGGTGGAATCCCTCCTGCTCCGCCAGTCTGCCGAGCAGGCGCACCAGCGTTTCATCGGCCGGGAAATATACCCGGTTCACTCCGGACACCAGTCCCACCGGATCTCCCAGTGCAGAAGTGTCCATATCATGCTGGCAGACCTGCTCTGCCACAGCGATATCGAACACCTTCAGCTCCGGCGTGAGCGAGCCGGCCACGCCGAGATTCACGATGCAGTCCGGCGCATAGCGCAGGATCATAGTCTGGGCGCACATGGCGGCAAAAACCTTTCCGATTCCGCACACGGCAGCCACCACCTGTTTTCCCCCGATGGTCCCGCAGGTGAAGGTGATGCTGCCCACCGTCTCCTGCCGGGGTTCTTCCATGGCATTCCGCAGACTTTCCATCTCCAGTTCCATGGCTGCAATGATCCCAATGGTCATGCCTGCGCTCCTTTCGGGTAAGAAAACTCATTCTCCGGCCAGCGCTCCAGAACCTCCAGATAGGCCCGGCACTCATCTTTCGCCTGGTCGAGATCCAACGACCGATAATTTCCGCACTCCACCGCGCTGGCGCCGAACACCGGCCCGTCATACTCCAGCGTCTGCCGCAGAACCGTTTTGGTGGCCTCCAGCACTTCCTGGGGCGCCCGGTTCCGCACCAACAGGTAGAACCCGGTCTGGCAGCCCATGGGCCCGAAGTAGATCACATCCCCGCCCATCTCGGAATTCCGGATGAACGTGGCGAACATATGCTCCAGGGTGTGCATGGCGCTGTTGGACATATAGTCCCCTGCGTTGGGTTTTCTGGTACGCAGGTCATACGTGGTAATGTCCCCGTCCACCCGAGAGATATAAAAACCGGGGGTGAGCACATTGTGATCAATGGAAAAACTGGTGATCCGCTGGATTTCCATAGGGATCCCCTCCAATTCTGAAAACTTGCCGCGCCGAAACGCAGCTGTAAGATAGCATGATAATCACTATATTATACCCGCCAAAGGAAAGACTTGTCAACGATTCCAACACACATTCCGTTCCCGCTCCGGATTTTCCCCGCCGCAAAAGTCCTCTCCCCCGCTGCCCCGTCCGGGAAAAGTATGGCTCCCTGTTGCATTTTGCCGAAAACATTCGTATAATGGAGAGGACGGAAAAACTCCTGAAGGAGGTCCTGAAAAGTGCAATTACTGAAACGGATCAAATGGGTGTACATGCTTTTGTCCCTGTTTTTGATTGGCCTGGGCGTATGTCTGTTCGTCTGGCCAAATATCCCCTCCGTGACCATCTGCTGTGCCGTTGGAGCCGGAGCGGTGCTGTTCGGCATCGTCAAAATCGTGCTCTACTTCCTGCGGGAACTGGAGGCCATGACCGAACAATACGATTTCGCCATCGGTGCCATGTGCGTCATCGCCGGTGCTGTGCTGCTGGTGCATCCCGCAGCCGTTCTGGCGCTGATTCCCCAGGTGCTGGGCTTTTATATGCTGATAGACTGCGTGTTCAAGCTCCAGATTGCGCTGGACGCCAAGCGTCTGGGCAATAAGGGATGGTGGATGAGCCTGGCAGTCACCCTGGTGTGTATCCTGTGGGGATGCCTGCTGGTGTGGCAGCCCTTCGGTCTGGAAAAACATCTGACTTTCCTCATTGCCGGCGGCATCATCGCCGACGGCGTGCAGAATCTGCTGGGCGTGATCTATATTGCCGCCACGGTGAAAAAGACAGAGGCCGACGGCAAGGAGATTCTGGAACCGGCAGAGCCCCTGCTGCCCCCCGAGCCGGTGGAAGAACCGGCGACCAAATCGGAGACCCCGCCGGCACAGCCGGCCCCCGCTGCCCCGGAATCCGCGGACAAGCCCGCTGCCCCGTCCGCCCCGCAAAGTCCCCCGGCAGCGCCTGTTGTCACTGCCCCCCGGGAAGAAAAGAAACCCTTCGGTTTC
>ENA-ORTY01001913-ORTY01001913.1-human-gut-metagenome-genome-assembly--contig:-NODE-1913-length-21454-cov-3.194822_pt1 | contig 21454 bp, 17 predicted proteins | sample MGYA00241917_ERZ509198 | MGnify/ENA primary metagenome ERZ509198 (study PRJEB26280, sample SAMEA2338857) | human gut metagenome | biome: human gut; feature: human-associated habitat; material: faeces...
ATCATAAACAGCAGAAAATATCCCGCAAAGGAGCGACCCGCCATGTCCGAACAACCCCACACTCACGCCGACGGCACCGCCCACACCCACGGTGACGGCCACGGCCATACCCATTCCCACGCCCATACCAAGGCAGTGCTGAACCGGCTCAGCCGCGCACAGGGTCATCTTGACGCGGTGCGCCGCATGGTGGAACGGGGCGAGGACTGCTCGGCGGTGCTGGTGCAGCTGTCCGCCGTGATCTCCCGGAAAGCCACCGGCGAGGATCTGCTTTTTGCTCCTGCCGCCGCCGGCAAACAGCGACTGTGCATGAAACCGCGCGCAGGTCAAAAGCAGTATGGAACAAAACAGCCAGCGGGCGTTGGCGCAAGGCCGTTTGAAAGCATCTTCTATGGAAGCGTACTTTCTATCCTCCGCGCATCTGCCGCAAACTCTGGTTCTATTGTACGCAGGCTTTGCGATTTTAGTTTGCCAATTTCTTCCTGAATTTCCGCCATTGACTTTCCACGTGCCAGAAGGTAAGATGAAAGACACAATACGAGGTGAAACGCATGCAGAATTTTGAAAATTTAGTCGAAACGCAGGTAGAAAGCCGCGAAATTTTTGACGGACACATCATGCACGTTTTTAAAGACACCGTGCGTCTTCCAAACGGCGCGGACGCTTCGCGCGAGTATATGCGCCATGTGGGTGCGGTGTGCGTTGTTCCGCTGCTGGACGACGGAAGCGTCCTTCTCGAGCGGCAGTTCCGTTATCCCGTGGGGCAGGTCCTGATTGAAATCCCGGCAGGAAAGCTCGACAGCAAGGCCGAAGACCCGCAGGAGGCTGCAAAGCGCGAGCTTCTGGAGGAAACCGGCGCGGTCGCGGGGGAGCTCATCGAGCTTGGCCTGTTTTTTCCGGCCTGCGCCTACAGCGACGAAGCCATTCACATGTACGCCGCAAAGAACATCACCTTCCGCGAGCAAAAGCTGGACGAGGATGAGTTTTTGAATGTGTTCACCATGCCGCTGGAGCAGGCTGTTTCCGAGGTCCTCACCGGCAAAATCCCCGACGCAAAGACGCAGACGGCGTTACTCAAGGCCTGGCTGCTGCGCCAGCAGGGGAAGCTGTAAGTTCATATCCGTTCCGTCCGGGCAGGGTGTATGCATACGCCCTATAGGAAAGAGGGTGCAAGGCCCCGCGAGTCGGTCACTGTGAAGCCGGGTTTCCGGATAAGCCAGACTGCCGCCCGGACGATTTGTTTCTGCCGGAACCGGAAGCAAGCATCTGTTTGCCTGCGCCCAGACTCCGGCGCAGGCATTTTTTTAAAATGAAAAAACAAAACCTCTATCTCTCCTCCATCGCGCCAGACGCGCCGGAGGTTGCAGCAGAATATGGCCTTGGGCTGGAGCTTGCCCAGTTCTGCACGGCGGCGTTTCTCGACAGCCCCGAGACGGCGGGCTCACTTTTTTCGCAAGACGCATCGTGCGCGAGTTTTTTACAGGAATCCTTGGCGGCGTGCCTGTCTTCATCTGACCGTTTTATCATGCACGGACCGTTTAACGAGCTGACCCCCGCTGCGATTGACCCGCTCGTGCTTAGAATCACGGAAAAGCGCTACCGGCAGGCCATCCGGAAGGCCGCGGAGCTGCGCGTCCCGAAGCTGGTTTTGCACGCGGGCTTTGTGCCGCTGGTGTATTATCCGGAGTGGTTCGTCTCGCGGTCCGTGCTTCTCTGGAAGCAGCTGATCCGGGATGTGCCGGAACATCTTACGGTGTGCCTCGAGAACGTCATGGAGCCCGACGCTTCGATGCTTCTGGACATTGTCCGGCAGGTGAACGATGCGCGGCTCCGGCTCTGTCTCGACCTCGGCCATGCGAACACATCCGCCAGCCGGGAAACGCCTGCGGACTGGCTCAAAGCCTGTGCGCCCTATCTTTCTCATGTTCACTTACACAACAACGACGGTATCCATGACCTGCACGCCCCGCTTTTTGAGGGCGCGATGGACATTGCCGCACTTTTGAAGCAGCTCGGCGCGCTTTGCCCGGACGCAAGCGTGACACTGGAGCTCTCTTCGTGCCGGAAATCGGTCGAATGGCTCGTCCGGCAGAATCTTTTGGAGGAATAACCCATGACAGAATTGGAGCAAACATTACAGGCAAACCTTTCCCGGATCACGGGCCTTGACGCAGGCGCAATGGAAAAGGCCCGCGCGCGGCAATCAGAGCTCGCCAAGCCTCCCGGAAGCCTCGGACTTTTGGAGGACCTTTCCGTTCAACTGGCCGGTATCACCGGACAGGTCAAAAACGAACTTTCCAAAACGCGCATCTATGTGCTGGCGGCGGACAACGGCGTTGTCGAAGAGGGCGTAAGCTCCGCGCCGCAGACGGTCACGCTCGCGCAGTCCATCAACCTCACACGAGGCCTCACCGGCGCGTCGTGCCTTGCCAAGCACTTCGGGGACGAGCTCGTCGTCGTCGACATGGGCATCAAGCTCCCGTATCATTGCCCCGAGATCGTCAACCGCAGTCTCGGCAAAGGCACGAAGAATCTGTACCGTGAGCCCGCCATGACGCGCGAACAGGCTGTCCGGGGCATTCTCACCGGCATCGAGCTTGCCGCGCAGGCAAAGCATGACGGCGTATCGATCCTTGGTGTCGGCGAAATGGGCATCGGCAACACGACGACCTCGTCTGCCGTCCTCTCCGCGCTTACAGGTGCAAGTGTAGAAGAAGTTACGGGGCGCGGCGGCGGCCTCACGGATGCGGCGTTTCTTAAGAAAAAGCACGTCATTGAGCACGCGCTTTCGCTCCATGCCCCGGACAAAAACGACCCCATCGACGTTCTGTCCAAGGTCGGCGGATTCGACCTCTGCGCAATGACGGGCGTGTTTTTAGGTGCTGCCATCGAGCGTATCCCTGTCGTGGTCGATGGGTTTATTTCCATCGACGCGGCGCTCTGCGCCTCCCGGCTGGCCTCTCACGCAAAGGCGTATTTCATCGGCTCGCACCGTTCGTTTGAGATCGGCTACCGGCTGGCGGAACAGGAGCTGGGGCTTCATCCCTGCCTGGAGCTCGGTATGCGGCTCGGAGAGGGGAGCGGCTGCCCGATTGCCTTCCGCGTGGTCGAGGCGGCGTGCGCCGTCATGTGCACCATGGCAACCTTCCCGGAGGCCGCCATTGACGACGAATACTTAACGGATATCCGCGCAAAGGACAGCTTTACGGTATGACGTATTTTCTTTCCGGCGGCTCGAAAAGCGGCAAATCGATGCTCGCCCAGAACATCGCCAAGTCCCTTCCCGCGCCGCACTATTATCTCGCGACCCTTCGCCCGACAGACGAAGAAGACCGTGCGATCGTCCGGCGGCATTTACAAGAGCGCGACGGCTGGGGCTTTGAGACAATCGAGTGCGAAAGCGGCATTTTGTCGGCCCTCACCCTTGCGCCCCAAAACGGTACGTTTTTGCTCGACAGCGTGACCGCGCTTCTGGCCAACGAAATGTTCCGCGCGGACGGCTCGGTGGATTTTTCCGCAGGCGAGCGGCTGGCGGATGATCTTGTCCGGTTCGCGGCTTTAGCCTCAAACGTCGTGTTCGTTGCGGACTTCGTCTTTTCCGACGGGCGCGACTATGGGGAACTCACAGAAATCTATAAAAAAGCACTGGGGCACATCGGCGTGAAATTGGCCGCGGCTTGCTGCAATGTCGCGGAGCTCTCGGCGTCGATCCCCGTGTGGTATAAAGGAGGGTGGACGAAATGAAAACACAGATCACTGCCTTTTTCATGGCGTGGGGCATGTTTTTATCCATCCCGTGCCCGGCAAAAATCTGGGACGAAAAAGCACGGCCCTGGCAGCTGGTGTATCTGCCGCTTATAGGGCTGCTTGTCGGCGGGATTTGGGCATTGGCCGCATATCTTACAGGACTTTTCGGAAAACTTCCGGCCGTCTGCGCCGCAATCTTGGCTGCGCTTCCGTTTCTGCTCACAGGCTTTATTCACCTGGACGGCTTCATGGACTGCTGCGACGCGATCTTGTCCCGGCGGGATTTAGCGACACGGCAGAAGATTTTGAAGGACTCGCATGTAGGGTCGTTTGCCGTCGTGTGTACGATTTTCCTGATGCTCGCCATGTTCGCAGCCTTCCGGGATTTCAACGCGAAAAACGGCTTTTGGGGGCTGATTCTGATTCCGGTCTTTTCGCGCTTTGCCTCGAGCTTCTGCGTGTTCGCCTGCCGCCCGATGCAGACGAGCCAGTACGCGTCCGGATTTGAAGCGAAGCAGAATAAGCGGCAGCTGACCGCGCTCGTGATTTTAAATGTGCTTGCTGTTCTTGCGGGGCTCTTGCTGCTTCCACACGCGTGGTTTACCGCGGCAGCCATCGGCGCGGAAGGATTTGCACTGCTCTTCTCTTTTGGCGCGCAGAAAAATCTTGGCGGCATGTCGGGCGATATTTCGGGATTTTCATTGACATTGGGCGAGCTGGCGGGGGCTTTGCTGCTGCTTGCCGGACAGGGGGCGCTATGGAGCTGATTTTTGGCGGCGCGTATCAGGGCAAAACGCAGTATGCCGCAGAGAAATATCATTGCAAGGACGAGGAAATTTTCACCTGCGAGGGTATCGAGCTCGATCGGACCGCCCGCTGCATCCGCCATCTCGAGCGCTTCGCGAAAGCGTGCACGGACAAAGGCCTGGACGCGCGGGAGGAATTTGAACGGCAAAACCCGGGCGCCGTCTGCCTGATCACGGACGATATTTCCTGCGGCATTGTCCCGCTCGATGATAAAGAGCGCGCATGGCGCGAAGCGTCCGGCCGTCTTTTATCGTTCCTTGCAAAACGTGCGGATACGGTGACGCGGGTGTTCTGCGGTCTTCCGCTGGAGGTAAAGCCATGAACCGGCTCGTTCTCCTGCGCCACGGGCGCACCGAGGGCACCGAGCGGCATTTATATTACGGCGCGACCGACCTTCCGCTCTTGGAAGACGGCGTTCAGGATTTAAAACTTGCGGCCGCGCGCGGCGTTTACCCATCTCCGGACGGCTTTACGTTCGTGACCTCCGGCATGCTGCGCGCGAACCAGACGCTGCGCGCGATTTACGGCGATGTGCCGTTTTCCGTGATCGATGATCTGCGCGAGGTCAATTTTGGCATTTTCGAGATGAAGAGCTATGAAGACCTGAAAACCGAGCCGGTCTATCAGGACTGGCTCGCGGGCGACTGGTTTCGGAACGTGCCGCCGGGGGGAGAATCATTCGCAGACAGCGAAGCGCGGCTTTTGCGCGGATTGAATGAGCTTCTTTCCCGCGAGGATGACACGATCTGCGTCTGCCATGGCGGGACGATTCTCACCGCGATGGCAAAGCTGTTCCCGGAAGAGGGAAAAGACGGCTACGCATGGCAGCCGAAACCCGGCTTTGGATACGAAATCGATCTGGTAAATCACGTATATCTTCCAATTTCGGGCTAATTTCGTTGCAAGATTTTAAATTCTGTGCTATGATGCTTTCACACCGCAGTTCGATGTTTCTGCGCCCCATGCTTGGGCGCGTTTTTGAAAACGGAGGTACGATGATGAAACGATTTTTGACGATTTTTCTGACGCTCGCGCTGCTTTTGGGCCTCTTTGCCCTTCCAGCGGGCGCGTCGTCCGCAACATTGGATACTGCCGCAAAAAAGGCGGCGGCTTTCGCCGTCTCAAGCGTGCCGCATCCCGGCGCGGGCGATGATTGGGCTGTCATCGGCGCGGTGCGCGGCAGCTTTGACATCCCCGAGCACTGGACAGATTCTTACTATCGCGCAATTGCGGCCAGACTGCAAGAAACAAACGGCGTTTTATCAAAAACCCGCCTGACGGAATATGCGCGCGTCATTCTCGGGCTCACGGCCATCGGCGAAAATCCGCGGAATGTCGCAGGCTATAATCTGCTTGCGCCGCTTGCCGATTACGATGCGGCGACCCAGCCCGGGGTCACGTCGGCGGCCTACGTGCTGCTGGCGCTCGACTGCGGAAATTATAAAATTCCGACCGTAGAGGAAGGTAAAACGCAGGCCACGCGGCCGATGTATGTCGATTTCATGCTCGGCCAGCAGCTCTCAGACGGCGGCTGGGCCATCGGCTCGGAGGAAGCGGACCCCGATGTGACGGCGATGGTTTTGCAGGCGCTCGCACCCTATCAGGAGAGCACCCCGGTTAAGAATGCGGTCGCCCTCGGCGTGACCCGGCTGTCCGCTCTTCAAAATGACGACGGTGGCTATACCTCCTGGGGCTATGAAAGCTCCGAGTCCTGCGCGCAGATCGTGCTCACGCTCTGCGCGCTGGGGATCCCGATGGACGACAGCCGCTTTGTGAAAAACGGCAAGAGCGTTCTTGACAAGCTCCTGACCTATCAGCTCTCAGACGGCAGCTTCTGCCACGACGACAGCTTCGACGCGTACGCGACCATGCAGGCGCTCTGCGCGCTTACGGCGGCCTCCCGGCAGGCAGGCGGCAAGACGGCGTTTTTCACGATGACGGACGTTTCAAAGCACATACACACACCGCAGTCCGGTGTGACGACGCACACCTCGCGTCTGGCAGAAACTCCAGCATTCACCGACACAAAGGGAATTGCAGCACAGCAGGCAATTGAAACACTCGCGGCCTACGGCGTTCTCAACGGCATGACGAAGACGCCCTTCGAGCCCGCCGCGAACCTCACGCGCGCGCAGTTCGCAAAAATTGTCGTCGGCGCGCTGAATCTCACTCCCGAATACCGCGGCACGTTCAAGGATGTGGCGCAGTCGGCGTGGTACGCTCCCTATGTCGACACGGCGGCGGCCTACGGCATTGTCAACGGCGTGGGCGACGGGAAGTTTAACTCTGACGGCGCGATCACCGTGCAGGAGGCGGCGGCCATGACGGCGCGCGCAGCGTCTCTTTGCGGCATGGATCCGGCGCTGGAGCATCCGGACACGGTCCTTCGCGCGTACTCAGACGCGTCCCGCGTCTCCTCGTGGGCAAAGCCCTCCATGGCCTACTGCGCGGCCTCCGGCCTCTGGGCACAGGGCGCTTCGGCGCTCACCCCAACCCGGCAGATCACGCGCGGCGAAATTGCGCAGATGCTCTGTGGACTGCTGCTCCGTGCGAATCTTCTTCAGTAAGTAAGGCCTTCATAGAGCCGCGCAAATGCGCGGCTCTTTCGTTTGTCCGGACAAATACATTTTCCCGGGAGGTTCGTAGGGGTCGATGCCCACATCGCCCCATTGGGCAGTACGAATTCGCCGGAGATTTCCGTTAAAACAGATTGTTCCGCCGGGTCGATGTGGGCATCGACTCCTACGCAAAAGCGGGGGAATTTTGCAAATTCCGCCCTTACGAAGTCTCTTCAACTCGGAAAGGGGAACCATGAACCACAACGACGCGTTTTCCCGGTGCCACCCGTTGGTGAACTTTCTATATTTTGCGCTTGTGCTGCTGGGGGCGATGGTCTTGCAGCACCCGGTGTGTCAGGTGATTTCGCTCATTGGCGCAATCGCTTGTTTCTGCTGCCTCGGGGGAGAAAAACCGGGCGGCTTCCGGCTGTGGTACGCGTTGGCGCTGTTCGTGCTGACCGCCGCCGTAAACCCCGCGTTCAGCCACGAGGGACGGACGATCCTCCGCTATCTCCCGTCCGGAAACCCCCTGACGCTCGAGTCCGTTTTATACGGTCTTGGCGCAGGGCTCACGCTCTGCACGGCGCTCATCTGGTTTTCCAATTACACGCGGGTCATGACGTCCGACAAATTCGTCTACCTGTTCGGAAGAATCGTCCCGGCGCTGAGTCTGGTCCTTTCGATGACGCTCCGCTTCGTTCCGCGCTTTTCCGCGCAGGCAAGACGGGTTTCCCGAGCGCAGGCCGCCGTCGGAAACGACATGCACACGGGAAGCCCCGTTCACCGCGTCAAATGCGCGCTGATGGTCTTCTCAATCTTAGTCACGTGGTCGCTTGAAAACGCGGTCGACACGGCGGACTCCATGCGCGCCCGGGGCTACGGCCTTCCCGGAAGAAGCGCATTTTCGATCTTCACACTCACAACGCGAGATAGTCTGCTGCTCTCGGTCATGGGACTGCTCGGCGGCATTGTCATCGCGGGCTACGGCCTCGGCACGCTTTCGTGGCGGTATTATCCGAGCGTCAAGGGCGCAGGCTTCGCGCCTTTGAGCGTTCTTTGTTATCTGAGCTTCTTGATCCTCAATCTCATCCCGGTCATCTTAGAGCAAAAGGAGGCGGCTGTATGCAGACGTTTACAATCTCAGATCTGAGCTTTACGTATCCCACAGAAACCGTCCCCGCGCTCCAAAACGTCTCGCTTTCGATCGAGGCAGGCTCTTTTACCGTGCTCTGCGGCAGATCCGGCTGCGGCAAGTCGACGCTTCTGCGGCAATTAAAGCCCATCTTGCAGCCGCACGGGACGAAAACGGGGGAGATTCTCTTTGAGGGAAAGCCTCTAGAGTCTCTTTCCCAGCGCGAGCAAAGCGCCCGCATCGGCTTTGTGCTGCAAAACTTAGACGCGCAGCTGGTGACTGACAAGGTCTGGCACGAGCTGGCGTTTGGCCTGGAGTCTCTGGGACTGGACACGCCGACGATCCGCCGCCGCGTGGCGGAAATTGCGTCGTATTTCGGCATCCAGAACTGGTTCTATAAGCCCGTGGCCGAGCTCTCGGGCGGGCAGAAGCAGCTGGTAAATTTGGCGTCCGTGATGGCGCTCGAGCCGTCGGTGCTTCTTCTCGACGAGCCAACGAGCCAACTCGACCCCATTGCCGCGACAGACTTTCTTTCGACGCTTGGAAGAATCAACCGTGAGCTTGGCACAACGATCATCCTCTCCGAGCACCGGCTGGAGGACGCGCTGGCCCTGTCGACGAACGTCGTTTTCATGGAGCGCGGGTGCGTGCTGGATACCGGGACGGCAAGCGAGGTTGGCGCGCGGCTGAAAGAGGCGGGCAGCGACATGTTTTCCGCTATGCCCGTTCCGATGCGCATCTATGCGAGTGTTCCGAACGAGCTTTCCTGTCCTGTCACGGTCGCGCAGGGAAGGCTGTGGCTGGAAAGCTTTTCGCAAACGCACAAGCTTTCCCCCGTTCCGGCGCCCGCTACCGCCAAAAAGCACGAGGATGGCCCCGCTGTCGAACTGACAGAAGCATTTTTCCGGTACGACAAGGAATCTCCCGACGTTGTCAAAGCGCTGTCGCTGCGCGCCTATAAGGGCGAGCTTCTCGCGATCTTGGGCGGCAACGGCACGGGAAAATCCACGACGATGGGGCTTATTTCCGGCGTGAACCGCGCCTATCGAGGAAAGGTCTCCGTTTTGGGGCATGCGCCGCAGGAGGTTTTAAGCCGCGTCGCGCTGCTGCCGCAGGACCCGCAGACGCTGTTTGTCAAAAATACGGTCATCGAGGACCTGCTGTCCGTTTTAGACGATCAGCCGAAGGACAAGCGCAAGGCGCTGGCGCTTCAGAAGGCAAAGCTCTGCGAGCTGACAGAGCTTCTGGACCGGCACCCCTACGATCTTTCCGGCGGCGAGCAGCAGCGGGCGGCACTTTGCAAGGTCCTTCTGCGGGAGCCCGAGGTCCTGCTCCTCGACGAGCCGACGAAGGGACTTGACGCGGAGTTCAAAAAGACGTTTGCCCGGATCATAAGGCGCCTGACAACACGCGGCGTGTGCGTCATCATGGTAAGCCACGACGCGGAGTTCTGCGCGAGCTTTGCCGACCGTTGCGCGATGTTCTTTGACGGCGCGATCGTCGCCGAAGGAACGCCGCGGGAATTTTTCTCCTCCGGCAGCTTCTACACGACCTCGGCCAGCCGCATGGCACGCGGGCTCCTTCCCGGCGCGATCACGCCGGAAGATGTGATCACAGCCTGCGGCGGCGTTCTTCCGCCCGAGCCGGAGCTTCCGGACGAGGCGTTGCAGGAGATGCAGGCCAAGCGGGAATCGGAAGCCGAGGCGAAAACGTATCTTCTTCCAAGCGAGATCCCTCCGCTTCCCTTGTGGCGCAAGCTGACCGGTGGACTCGGGGTTCTTGGTGCGATCGTCTGCCTTGTGAGGATCCTTCGCATCAGCGATTTATCAGAGCTTCTGACCGAGGGGGGGCTCACGAGTCTGGCGGGCGATACATTTAAGCTCTATCTTGCGATGCTCGTCAGCCTTTTTGTTGTCGCTGTCTCCTTCAGCCGCGCCGCGCCGCAGCCGGTTCACTCGAGCCTTGGCGGACGGCCGCTGTCTAAAAGAACGAGGCTTGCAAGCGCGGTGTCGCTTTTACTTGTGCCGCTGACGATTTTCGTCGGCATCGTGTACTTCGGCAAGAAAAGCTATGGCGCTGTTTCCATTCTCGTGCTTCTCGAGTGCATGGCGCCGTTCGCCCTGATTTTTGAAGGGCGCAAACCCAAGGCGCGCGAGCTCGTGCTGATTGCGGCTCTGTGCGCACTGGCAGTCGCCGGGCGAGCGGCGCTTTTCATGCTGCCGGGGTTCAAGCCCGTGGCGGCGCTGGTGATTTTATCGGGCGTGGCCTTTGGCGGGGAAACGGGATTTTTGGTCGGCGCGATGAGCATGCTGACCTCGAACGTTCTGTTTGGTCAGGGTCCCTGGACGCCGTTTCAGATGTTTGCGATGGGGCTCATCGGCTTTTTGGCAGGGCTAGCATTTCAGAAGGGGCTCTTGCGCGCGGGCCGTGCGCCGCTGGCCATTTTCGGCGCGGTGAGCGTGGTGCTCATCTACGGCGGGCTCATGAATCCCGCGTCGGCAATTCTCTACCAGCCGAATCTCTCGTGGAGCGTGCTGAAAGCGTATTATCTGACGGGCTTCCCGTTTGACCTTGTGCACGCGGCGGCGACGGCGCTGTTCCTCTGGTTCGGCGCGGAGCCGATGCTCGAAAAGCTCGAGCGCGTAAAGCGCAAGTACGGTTTGACAGAAATTCCCTAATTACCATCTTCTTTCGTCTTTTTCACCAAATTGCACAGATTTTGTTAAGATTTTCTGTTCATTTTGCTATTTTTTGTCCTTCGACGGGCTTCGACACCCTTTTGGAAGCAAATCGTGTATGATGTAGCCAGTCAGTGAGATGTACGCAAGATGTCGCTGACGAAGTGCGTCAGAAAGGAGGATTCTCAGCATGCAGACAATCACAAAGGAATATGCGTATCTGTTCCATATGGTCGAATGCGCCCGGCAGGAGCTGAGCCGTCTGGAGCAGATGCTGATTGAAGCGCAGCAGACTGCGGAGGAGATCTATCTCAACCGCACCGAGCCCGACGCCAATGCCTGACCGGCAGGAACGCTCCGGCCGCACAGGCTTGAGAAGGCCCTGGGGTCCTTCCGCGTCTTTCCATATTTGATTTCCGCATTCCCCGCAAGTCCATACTTCACGCTCCTTCTGGCCGCCGCACAGCTGCGATATTTGTGCGGCGGCCGCCCTTTTTGCACAGCTGCGCATCCACCATCCACACAGTTGTCCACACTTATACACATTATCCACAGGGTTCTCCACATTTTGTGCCACACTGTCCCACCGCTACAATTCCTTGTGTCAAGTCTTTTTTTCGCGCGTTTTCTCTCGATTGTTTTCGTAAAATATAGGAAGAAACGAGAAGGAGGCGCGCCATGCTGACACAAACGAAGGCCAGATCCGGAGCGTTACAGGGCGGAAGAGTCGTCTTTCTGCCGCTGTCGTCCATCCGCCCCAACCCCGCGCAGCCGCGCACAATCTTTGACGCGCAGGGCCTGCAGGAGCTGGCCGCGTCCATCCGGCAGTACGGCGTTTTGCAGCCCTTGACTGTCCGGAAAAAGGCGGGCTTTTTTGAGCTCGTTGCGGGCGAGCGGCGATTGCGCGCAGCGGGTCTTGCAGGGCTCTGCGAGGTGCCGTGCCTGCTTGTGAGCGTGGACGATCAGGATGCGGGGCTTCTGGCGCTCGTTGAAAACTTACAGCGGCGGGACCTTGACTATCTCGAGCAGGCCGAAGGACTCCAGAGGCTCATGCAGGAATACCACCTCACACAGGAGCAGGCGGCGCGCAGACTCGGCAAAAGCCAGCCGGCGGTTGCGAACAAGCTGCGGCTGCTGCGGCTATCTTCTCCGGTGCGCGCGGCGCTCCGGGTAAGCGGCCTTTCCGAGCGGCACGCGCGGGCGCTTTTGCGCTTAGAGGACGAGACCGCACAGCTGCGCGCCATTCGTCTGATCGCGGAAAATGACTGGACGGTCGCAAGGACCGAGCGCTATGTCGATGAGCAGCTCTCCGCGGCAAAGGGAAAGGCGCGGCTTTCGCGGTTCGTGCTGCGCGATATGCGCCTGTTTCTGAACGGAATCAACCATCAGCTCGACCTCATCCGCGCCGCCGGGCTCAATCCGCAAACCGAACAGGAGGAAACAGAACGTGAGCTGGTTCTGACCATCCGAATTCCCAAATCCGTGAGCGGCCGCTGACGGCATATTGAGCAGGTTTCACAAAAATGCGGCAGTCCGGCTTGGGCTGCCGCGTTGTGTTGTTTTTATTTCGGGCAAAATGCATGTCTGAAAAGGTTGGGTCTTGTGTGTTTCCATCGAAACACTCGAAAAATCCAACAAATTTTCGCATTTTACTTATATTTTTCAATTTCTTGTTGAAAAAACCGAACTTTGTGCTATAGTATGTAATTGTCTGAATATCAAAAGCAAGTATGCTCGGCCGCATCGAGTGACGAGGCGGCCACCATCAGGAAAGGGGTACAAAATGTCTCATAAATACGTTTACCTGTTCTCGGAAGGCAACGGCCATATGCGCGAGCTGCTCGGCGGCAAGGGCGCGAACCTCGCCGAAATGACCAACCTCGGCATGCCGGTCCCGCAGGGCTTCACCATCACGACCGAAGCCTGCACGCAGTACTACAAGGACGACCGCCAGATCAACAGCGAGATCGAAGCGGAAATCATGCAGTATGTTGAAAAGCTTGAGGAGATGACCGGCAAGAAGTTCGGCGATCTCTATAACCCGCTGCTCGTTTCCGTCCGTTCCGGCGCGCGTGCTTCCATGCCCGGCATGATGGATACGATCCTGAACCTCGGTCTTAACGACGAGGTCGTTGTCGCCTTCGCGAAGAAGACGAAGAACCCGCGCTTCGCTTACGACTCCTACCGCCGCTTCATCCAGATGTACTCCGACGTCGTCATGGAAGTCGGCAAGAAGTACTTTGAGCAGCTCATCGACGAGATGAAGGAAGCCAGAGGCGTGACGCTCGACACCGAACTCACCGCGGACGATCTCAAGGAACTGGCTGAAAAGTTCAAGGCCGAATACAGAGAAAAGCTCGGCGAAGACTTCCCGCAGGACCCCAAGGTCCAGCTCATGGGCGCCATCAAGGCCGTCTTCCGCTCTTGGGATAACCCCCGCGCGATCTACTACCGCCGCATGAACGATATCCCCTCCGACTGGGGCACTGCTGTCAACGTCCAGTCCATGGTCTTCGGCAACACCGGCGACACCTCCGGCACAGGCGTTGCGTTCACGCGTAACCCGGCGACCGGCGAAAAGAAGCTCTTCGGTGAGTTCCTGATGAACGCGCAGGGCGAAGACGTCGTCGCCGGCGTCCGCACCCCGCAGACCATCGACCAGCTGGCCGAGGTCATGCCCGAGGCTTACAAGCAGTTCACCGACATCTGCGCCAAGCTCGAGTATCACTACCGCGACATGCAGGACATGGAGTTCACCATCGAGGACAAGAAGCTCTACATGCTCCAGACCCGTAACGGCAAGCGCACCGCTGCCGCTGCCATGAAGATCGCCTGCGACCTCGTCGACGAAGGCATGATCTCCGAAGAAGAAGCCGTCGCCATGATCGACCCGAAGAGCCTCGACGCGCTGCTGCACCCGACGTTTGACGCGGCCGCTCTGAAGAAGGCCAAGGTCATCGGCACGGGCCTGGCCGCATCTCCCGGCGCTGCCTGCGGCAAGGTCGTCTTTACCGCTGAAACCGCGACCGACATGGCCAAGGCCGGCCACAAGGTCATTCTCGTCCGTCTGGAGACCAGCCCGGAAGACATCGAAGGCATGCACTATGCACAGGGTGTTCTGACCGTCCGCGGCGGCATGACCTCCCACGCGGCTGTCGTCGCGCGCGGCATGGGCACGTGCTGCGTCTCCGGCTGCGGCGCGATCAAGATGGACGAAGCCAACAAGAAGTTTGAACTCGGCGGCAAGACCTATAAAGAGGGCGACTGGATCTCCATCGACGGCTCGACCGGCAACATCTACGGCGAAAAGATCAAGACCGCTGCGGCTGCCATCTCCGGCGACTTCAACCGCATCATGAACTGGGCGGATCAGTTCCGCGTTCTCGATGTGCGCACGAACGCCGACACCCCGAACGACGCTGCGCAGGCCTTCGCTTTCGGCGCGCAGGGCATCGGTCTGTGCCGTACTGAGCATATGTTCTTTGAAGCTGACCGCATCAAGGCGATGCGCGAAATGATCGTCTCCGAGACCTCTGAGCAGCGTGAAAAGGCGCTTGCCAAACTCGAGCCGATCCAGCAGAGCGACTTTGAGGCCATCTACGAGGCTATGAAGGGCCGTCCTGTTACCATCCGTCTGCTTGACCCGCCCCTGCACGAGTTTGTCCCGACCGACCCGAAGGACATTGAAGAGCTCGCCAAGGAAATGAACATCTCCGTCGAGCATCTGAAGCAGGTCATTTCCGGCCTCCATGAGTTTAACCCGATGATGGGTCACCGCGGCTGCCGTCTGGACGTCACGTTCCCGGAGATCGCAAAGATGCAGACTGCTGCGATCATCAAGGCAGCGCTGGCTGTCCGCAGCCGCAGACCTGCATGGAAGATCGTCCCGGAAATCATGGTTCCGCTGGTAGGCGAAGAGAAGGAGCTTGCGTTCGTCAAGTCCGTCATCGACCAGACCGCAAAGAAGATCATCAAGGCTGCCGGTTCCGACATGACCTACAAGGTCGGCACGATGATCGAGATTCCGCGTGCTGCGCTGACTGCTGACGCAATCGCGAACCAGGCTGAGTTCTTCTCGTTCGGCACGAACGACCTGACCCAGATGACCTTCGGCTTCTCCCGTGACGACGCGGGCAAGTTCCTGGCGTCCTACTACGACAACAAGATCTACGAATCCGATCCGTTCTCCAAGCTCGACCAGGCTGGCGTCGGCCGCCTCGTCAAGATGGCAGCGGAGCTCGGCCGTCAGACCCGCCCGGACATCAAGCTCGGCATCTGCGGCGAACAGGGCGGCGATCCCTCGACCGTCGAATTCTGCCACAACATCGGCCTGAGCTACGTCTCCTGCAGCCCGTTCCGTGTTCCCATCGCTCGCCTCGCTGCCGCGCAGGCTGCGATCAAGGCGAAGAAGAAGTAATTCCTTTCCCCAAAAGATACGGATCCCCCAACCGGCTTGCCGGTTGGGGGATTTCGATGCTGCTTGGCAGGCAAACGGTACGTTTACCTACGCAAAACGCAGGACTCCGCCAGAGGGCGAAGTCCTGCGTTCGTTGTTTCTATTTGAGCAAACCTCACTTGTAAAAGCCGGGGTTCTGATAGCCTTTTCCGTTGGGTTCGCTCTCCATCATGGTCAGAATCGCGTCGCGGCAGCCGCGAACCATCACGTCCTGCTCCTCGGGCGCGCGGTTTACCATCTGGTTGGTGGAGCTTGTGTAGAACCACAGTCCTTCGCCCTCTGCAAAGCCCACGCCGTCACTGTCCGTGATCGCGTCCGGATCCAGCCCGAGCGTATCGCGGATCTCGTCGCGGGAATAGAAGACCCACGTTGCTTCGGGCATCGTGTTTTCCCACTTGCAGCTGCTGATATCGCCGTCTTCCGACTTTCCGGGGCTGTATACCTCGATCGTATAGGCGTGGATGTTGTAGCGGCCATACGCATAGTCGATCAGCTCTGCTGCGGTGGGATAGTCCTCATTGGAGCTCATCGAGTAGAAACCGCGGCCGGTATAGTCCTGGAAGGCCTGCGCCATTTCGGCGGCAGTACCCGCTGGGCATGACACCCGATTTCGACGCGGTCGCATGGGTCGGGCAGCACGCGAAGGCCGGCACGCCTTTTGCGCATCTGGCGCATACCAGCTCCATGCGCGTTGTCGATCAGCGCATCAACAATATCTCCGTAGGCGAATTCGGTATGAGCGTTTTTATGGGCGTTGTCATGGGCATCCAGCCCATTTTCGGCAGCGGTGATCTGGCATTTTGCAAGGAAGCCGCGGCGCTTTGCCCGGGAATGGTCGCCGTCAGCGTCAAGGAGGGCGTAATTCCCGGAAGCGGCAGCGAATGCCTGACAGAGGAATATCGCGAGCGCAACACAGCGGCGATCCATTTGCACCCGTTGGAGGCGCGCCGCCGGATTTACGAAGGTGCCCGCGAGGCTGCGCGCAGGTTTGTATCCGCACCGGAAGCCTTCTCCGTCCGCCCGCTGGAAGCGCCATACACGATTGAAATCGATTATCGGACGGACGCGCGCTCGGTCTATGACTGCCGCCGCTATCAGCATCCGAGTGACCTGATTGCCGCTCTGAATCAGTCATGGGAGGATCGTCCGCAGTAACCGCAGGTTCTCTTTTCAAATACGCAAGCGCTCCGTTACCAAACTCGGTAACGGAGCGCTTTTTCGGTTCCTGTGTTCGGACAGGCAAAAGGGGCGGCTTTCGCCGCCCCTTGGGGGTATGCTGTTTTCTGTCAGACGCTTTTGATTACAGAAGCTTCTTCCAGGTCTCATGGGTACCGGACTTGGTGTAGGTGTGGTCGTTGGTGGCCTCCTGCACGTCGAGGTAGTACCATGCGTTCACGTTCGCGTTGTCGCGCCAGGTCTTCATGCCGGACAACAGATCGCCTGCAGACTTCGGCGTGCGGCCGAGCGCGCGGTTCACCATTGCCATGAGTTCCGCACGGGTGACGTTGCGGTCCGGGCGGAAGCTGCCGTCGGGATAGCCGTTGATCCAGCCCATCTTCGCGGCAATCGCGATTTCCTCGGCTGCCCAGTAGCGCGAGCCAACGTCATTGAACTTTGCAGCGGAGGCGCTCTCCAGACCGGCGAACTGCGCGATCATGGAAGCGAGCTCGGCGCGGGTGATCGCGTCATTCGGACGGAACTTGCCGTTCGTTCTGGTGTCGACGATCACGCCGGCATTCTCGAGTGTAGCAACGTAGGTGTTGTACCAGTCGCCGCGGGCAACATCCGAATAGGAGCTGCTGTTGGTCTTGTAGTAGGACTGGCACTCGTCGCCCATGATGCGGTACAGGATCGCTGCGGTCTCCGCACGGGTGACATTGCCTTCCGGCTGCACGGAGCCGTCGGGATAACCGTTGATAAACGCGAAGTGGTCATCGGTGTTGAGCGTCAGCGCCGGTGCCTTCGTCGTAGGCTTGTTCGGGGAGTCGATCGTACCTGAACTGCCTCCGGTGCTCTTCTTGATGTAGACGACCTCGATGGTCAGATTACGACCGGGCATTGTACCTTCGATCACCGCGTCATCCTTGTTCTTGAGCTTGTAGCCCTTGATCTTCGGAGAGTCTACTTTGTACGCTTCACCCTTGGACAGGAGATCCATATGGCTCTCGGCCAGTTCCTTCCCCTTCTTATCGACGTACTGGATTGTCAGGCTGTAGTGGATCAGTTTCGCCTCCCAGATGCCTTCAAAGTGCAGACCGCCGGAAACCATCTCAACCTGCGTGTTCGGTGCAACCTCTGTATCGCCAAGCTTCCACGTAACGAACTTCCAGATGTATTCGCCGTCTTCCACATCGTCAGGCATCATGGCCACACGAACCGATTCGCCGGGCGCGTAAGTGTACGAATTCTCAGGAAGCGTTTCCCACACCTTCCAGTTCGGCACAAGTGCCGGGTCTGTGCATGCGTAGTCATAGGTCACGGGGAACTCGTTCTTTGTGTACTTGATGACAACGTTCGTCCAGCCGTTGATGGTATCCGTGTCGCCAAACTTGACGTCCAGCGCCGGAACGTCCTTCTTGAACCACTCGTCGTGCGAGTAGCCGGACATATCAAGATTTGTCACATTCGCGTTGAGATGCTCGACCACATTTGCGCCGAACGGAGCGGTGGAGTGATGGTACTCAGTCGCCTCCATCTTGCCGTCGATCATTCTGTAGACGTAGACGTGCTGCGTGGTGTTGACGTGGACGTTTACATAATGCTTGTCCAGGTCTGGCTGATGCTCGCCGAAGGTCGTGCAAGTCGCATTGCCAGCCCAGTCTTCGATGACGGACGCATCATAGGAAGCGGAGGCAGGACGGTCTTTTTCTGCCTGCGCGATGGCCTGCTCCTTGATGGACGCAAAGTCGATGGGATCGCCGTACAGACCAGTAACTTGATACGTGTAGAAGTCCGTGTTCTGGCGGTAGTGCGGCGCACCGTCGAGATACATATTCGCAACAACGGTGTACTCCTTGCGGGTGTACTTCACCAGAACGTTCGTCCAGCCGTTGACGGTATCCGCATCGCCGAACTTCCACTTGGGCGAATCGTACTTATACCACTCGTCATGCGTATGACCGACCTTCTCCAGATCGATGTTCTGCTCTGCGAGGTAGTCCAGCAGGTTGCTGCCTCTGCGAGCCATGCCGGAGAAAAGCTGCGTCTCGGTGGTCTTGTCATCGTCGGTGATCGCTTTGACGATGACCTTCTCATAGTCATAGACCATGCAGATGATATTCGTCCAGCCGTTGACCGTGATCGTCTGAAGACCTGCGGGCGGGGTTTCGGGGTTCGCCTTGTACTCGTTCCACTTGCCGTCGTTGTACCAGCCGTAGAAGTCGTATTTGCCGGTGCTGTTTGCAGTGTAGTAGTTGGCAATGTCGAGCGTAGTCAGATCAATGACTGTACCCTTCGGCTGCTTTTCGAGCGCAACCGTCTTGAATTCCTTGGTCATGTCGCCGTTGCGGTAGATCACAACGTTGACGGTCTGCAAGTTGAGCTCCCACTTTGCTGTCAGCGTCATGGACTTGGTGATCGGGGTAGTGAAATCGAACGGTTCTGCTGCGTCCTTTTCAAACCAGCCGAGGAACTTGTAGCCTTCCTTGGTGGGCGCAGTCGGCTCGTTCGCGGTTTCATTGCACTTGACCGTCTGTGTGTCGACCGGCGCCACGCCTTCCATGTTGACGTTGAACGTTACGTCGTAGTAGGTGTCAACGTAAGCCCAGGCATAGGCGACAATCCACTTTTTGGTCGGGTTGTTTTCCGGCCACTGCATATTGCGCCAGTTGTAGCCTTCCTGACCATAGGTTGCCGCGTCAAACGGCTTGCCGCTCTTGTCGTTCAGGCAGATGTTGATGTCGGCCATGTCCGGATTCGGCTTGTTGGCCGCGTCAGCCGCAAGTGCCGCTTCCTTCAGCTGCTTTTCCAGCTCCGGGTAGTCGATCAGATCGCCATACAAACCCTTGACGCTTCTGGAGATAACCACGCCTCTGGCATCCTTGGCGGCCTCCTCGCTGCCATTCAGGAAAAGCGCTGCGGTAACGGTGTACTCTTTACGTGTCAGCTTGCCGACCAGTTCATACTTCTTGGCCATATTGAGCTTGGTGACGCGCTTGTTCGTGTTGCCAAAGTCCTTTGTGGTCTGATACCAGCCGTCGAAGTCGTGGCCGGTCTGTTCGCCGCTTTTGAGGTTATAGTCCGCAAAATCGTCCTCGTTGTACCAGTCGGTGACGGAGAGATTGTCGACCTTCTGGCCGTTCTCGTCATAGACCGTGTACCGCACGGGGAACTGATAGTACGCGTACAGCTCCACGTTGCCGGACTCGGTGATTTGCGTGACAACATTGCCTTCCGCATCGCGCCAGTTGAGGAACTTCTGCGGCCATTCGTTGTTCTTGAAATCCGGAGTCTGGAGGGTGATCGGAAGCTCATCCGCAGTAAAGGTCTCGGGGTTATTGACGTTTTCAACGTCCGCGGGCTTGACCACACCGCGCCAGTTGTAGGTGATGGTGTATACAGGCTCGCACTTGACGTTGATCGTCGGCTTCGTCCAGAACCAGCCCTTCTCGTTATCATAGTGCGCTTCAACGGTGACCGCTGCCGGGGCGACCGGGTCGTGCGCGCCGTTCGCGCCGTTGTTGTGCTGGCTATAATACGTTGCAAAAATGCTCGGGGTGAGCGTGATGTACGCAGTGGCAGTACCCGGCTCCCACCGCACATTGACGCTGTTGGCAACCGCACTCAGCGGCACTTCGATCGGGTCGTGGCCGGAATTTTCCGTGTTGCAGGCGACATTGACAAGCAGCTTGTCAAAAGAGTCCTTCGGGTTCGGGATCTCCTGCGCCGGCTTGCACGTGACGTGGACCTCCGGGATCGCTGCGCTGAGACTCCACGCGTCATTTGCATAGGTCAGCGGAACTACGACGTCGGCCGGATTGACCGCAGTATGCGCGCCGTAGGACTTGCCATAATGTTCAGCAATTTTTTCCGGCTTCAGGACAAGCTTCGCGGTCGTAGCCGTTCTGTCCCACTGCACGTCCACGCTGCCGGTGGGCAGATTCTTCAACTGATACTGAATGTTTGGATGCGCCGTCTTATTATCGCACACCACCGTCACGTACTGGTCTTTCACGGAATCCGTCGGGTCGGGAATTTCCGGTGCGGCGCAAGTAACATAGATAACCGGGATTGCCCCGTCGATTTTCCAGCTGCCGTTATACGTCAGCGTAACAGTAACGACACTGGTGCTGACCGCAGTGTGCGTACCTTTAAAGGCGGAAAAACGGTTTGCAATCTTCTCCGGATACAGCTTGAGCGTGGCCTCCTTGCTGCCGGTCGACCAAACGAGTTCCGCACACTTCTTTTCAATCAAGCCATCAATCGCATACTGCATATAATGGTCGGCCTTATTGTCGCATTGCACAGGTACAGTCTTTATGCCTATAAACTCCGTCGGGTCGGTGATATCGGGCTGAGGCTGCTGCGTGTCCTTCAGGTCGTTATCGTCCGGTTCTGTGGGTGCTGTGGGTTCTTCATACGTGTCGCTGAATTCGTCTCCGGTTTCGAGATCTTCCGCGAAAACCGACATCGGCAGCGCGCCAAAGAGCATGACCAGCGCCAGAAGCGCCGCTAAAACGCGTTTTTTCATCGTTCTTTCCTCCAAATTCTGAAATATTTATATAAAATCCGGTTTTCCGAATAGGATTTTCCAGTTTCGCCGCGCGGCGAAGGAGCCGCAACAAATGTTGCATATCCCCGTACAACCGTTGACCGCAAGCCCGGCGCACACCGCGAAGGGCAGAATACGCCTTATGGACTTTTACATAGAATAACATAATCTTCCGCCCTTTTCAAGTTAATTTTGCTGTTTCCGGAAAGAAAAACCGGCGCTTTTTCCTCCCGGGCCAAAAAAAAGTTTTCCAGTTCGGTAAAAAATTTTTCAGCCCCGTCCATCCGCCGCCCATCCCGCAAAATGTTGCATCCGCGCCTTCTTTTTCTACCATATCTGGGTTTCTCCGCCAGCCCCGAAAAAAAA
>ENA-ORTY01001916-ORTY01001916.1-human-gut-metagenome-genome-assembly--contig:-NODE-1916-length-21427-cov-3.960369_pt1 | contig 21427 bp, 27 predicted proteins | sample MGYA00241917_ERZ509198 | MGnify/ENA primary metagenome ERZ509198 (study PRJEB26280, sample SAMEA2338857) | human gut metagenome | biome: human gut; feature: human-associated habitat; material: faeces...
CCGCCGGGCCGTGCAAGAGGCCCAGCGTGCCGCCGAGCGGGAGGAAGTGCTCCAGAGGTTCCAGAAATTGAGCATTGTGTTTACGCTGGCCGCGGTTGCTGCGCTGGTCTGGGCGCTGGTGCTCCGGCCCGTTGAGGCCCCGCCCAAAACCTACACCGCCCCGGATCACCGGCAGGCCTCCGGCGCGGCACAGGCAGCGCTTTCCACCGACCGCAGGGAGATCTGGGATCTGGGCGGGTATCAGGGTGTGGACTGCATCCGCACCCGGGATGGCCTTGTCTATGCGGCGGCATGGAACGGCTCCTCCCTGAAAAAACGCACCAGCGATCTGGTGCGCACCGACGGCGGCAACGCTGCGGTCATCCTGAGCGTAGAGGGCGAGCTGACCGGCTTTGCGTTCGATGCTGCGGGAGACCTGTGGCTCACAGTCCTCACCCCTGCCGGGGGCACCCTCTGCCGCGCCCGGCACGACAGCTGGGGCGCTTCGGTGGAGCAGGTGGTCACGCAGATCGACGGAGCCCCGCTGGGAGCCCTTTCTGCCGTGGAAATCGGTGCGGACGGCAAGGTCTACTTTGCCGTGGTCGGGCAGGAGCGCGCGGAACAGGGGTTGGAAAGCGCCCTGCGCACCGAGCTGCTGGCCCACACCGGAACAGGCGCGGTATACGTTTATGATCCCGCTGCCCGCACCGTGGAGCAGGTGGTGGGCGGCATTGCCGGAGCGTCCGGCCTTGCGCTGGACGAGCGCACCCAGACCCTCTACATCTCCGACCTCGGCAGCCGCTGCATCTGGAGCGCTGCGGCCTCTGCCCGCAGCCTGACCGCAGGGGGCAAGGGCTGTCAGAGCAGCTTCAGCGGGCTGCCGGGCTATCCCGGCACGCTGGCGCTGGATGAGGACAGCACCCTCTACATCAGCTACCGCTGGGCCAGCTCCAGCTGGCTGGAACGCCATGCAGGCAGCACCTTCCTGCGCGGTGTGGCCCTGCGGCTGAGCGAATCGATGCAGGAGAACCTGTTCTCCCTGCCCGCCGACGGCATCCGCGCCGAGGCCGTTTCCACCGCCAGCGGAAGCTGGCTGTGGAGCTTTTCCGGCAAGCCTCAGGGCAGCAGCTCTGCCCTCTGCCCGGTGGAGAACCGGGTGTATTTTGGCATCGCGGGAGAAAAAGCGCTTTATTCTGTACGGGTCTGAACCGCTCCGTCACGCTTCGCGTGCCAGCTCCCCTGCCAGGGGAGCTCTGGGCATCCCGGAAAAATTGTTGCAAACGCTTAGGCCCAATCGAACACAGAACATCGGGTCATCGCGGCAACCGATCGATACGAGGTAATTGATATGACAGACGCATTCAAACAGCAGATCCAGGCGGAAGCCCGGCAGGCAGTGGAAGAGCTGCTGGAACAGGCAAAGCTGAAAAAAGGCGACGTGTTCGTGGTGGGTTGCTCGTCCAGCGAGATCGTGGGCGGGCACATCGGCAAGGACAGCAGTCTGGAGGCCGCACAGGCCGTCTACGCAGGCATTGCGCCGGTGCTGGCCCAGCGCGGCATCTGGCTGGCGGCACAGTGCTGTGAGCACCTGAACCGGGCCATTATCATGGAGCGGGAAGCCGCCGAACAATACGGCTGGGAGGAAGTGTGTGTCGTGCCCCGGCCCCATGCGGGCGGCAGCTGGGCTACCACCTGCTGGAAGCAGTTCAAAGACCCCATTGCCGTGGAGGAGATCCGCGCCCACGCCGGTATCGACATCGGCGGCACCCTGATCGGGATGCACCTGCGCCGGGTGGCCGTGCCGGTGCGGCTGAGCCTAAACCGGATCGGTGAAGCAAACATTCTCTGCGCCCGCACCCGTCCGAAGCTCATCGGCGGAGAGCGCGCAAAATATACCGAGGAGGACTGATGCCTTATGGCAGAAAAAACACCGGAAGAGATGCGGGAGGCCGTGCTGGCCATCCGTGAAAAGATGGCCGCTGCTGCCCGGGAGGCAGGCCGCGACCCTGCCGAGGTCCAGCTGTGCGCCGCCTGCAAGACCCGCACCGCTGAAACTGTGGCCGCAAGTGCCGCCCTGCCCATTGACGTGTTTGGCGAAAATCATGTGCAGGAGCTCTGCGCAAACTTTGACGCAGGCGCTTACTGCGGCAAGCCCAGCCATTTCATCGGGCACCTGCAGACCAACAAGATCAAAAAAGTCCTGGGCCGGGCCAGCCTGATCCAGAGCGTGGGCAGTGAACACCTGCTGACCGCCATCGAGAAGGAAGCCGCCAAAGCAGGCATCGTGCAGAACGTCCTGCTGGAGGTGAACATCGGCGGGGAGGAGAGCAAGAGCGGCGTTTCGCCGGAAGCGCTCTGGCCCCTGCTGGATGCCGCTGCCGCACAGGAGCACATCCGGGTCAAGGGCCTGATGGCCATTCCCCCGGTCAATGATGACGATGCACAGAACCGCCGGTATCTCGCCGCCGTCCATGACCTGTTCGTAAAGGCCGGGGAGCGCGGCTATTCCAACGTGGAGATGCAGACCCTCTCCATGGGCATGAGCGGCGATTATGAGAACGCCATCCGCGAAGGCGCAACGCTGGTGCGCATTGGCACTGCGATCTACGGCGAACGGGATTACAGCAAAAAATAAACCTCTCCGTCACCGCTGACGCGCAGACTGAGAGGTTCAAATCAAGGAGGAACCATGGCAAAGCAAAACATCAAAGACCCCGGAGCACATCACAACAGCAGCGGCGCGCTCATCCGCCGCTTTTTACCCTATCTGGCAAAGCACAAGGCAGTGCTCTTTCTCGACCTGTTCTGCGCCGCGTTGACCACCCTGTGTGACATCTTCCTGCCCAAGATCATGAGCACCATCACCAACTCGGCCATGGGCGTGGGCATCACCCTCACGGCGGGCATCGTGCTCAAGCTGGCGGCGGTGTACTTCGTGCTCCGCATCATCGACGGCGCAGCGCAGTATTTCATGTCCGGCATCGGCCACATCATGGGCGTGCACATCGAGACCGATATGCGCCGGGATGCCTTCGACCACCTGCTGCTGCTCGACCACACCTATTACAACAACACCAAGGTCGGCACCATCATGGGCCGCATCACCAACGATCTGTTCGATGTGACCGAGTTTGCCCACCACTGCCCCGAGGAATTTTTCATCGCCTTTATCAAGATCCTGGCCTCCTTCATCATCCTGTGCCAGGCCAGCATCCCGCTGACGCTGGCGGTGTTCGCCTGCGTGCCCCTGATGGGCGTGGTTTCCGTTTACCTGAACGGCCGTCTGCGTGCCCGGTTCCGGCAGCAGCGCATCCAGATCGGTGAGCTGAACGCCACCATCGAGGACAGCCTGCTGGGGCAGGGCGTGGTAAAAGCCTTTGCTGCCGAGGAGCAGGAGCGCGCCAAGTTCGAGCAGGGCAACAAGGACTTTGAGCACATCAAGACGCTGGGCTACTACGCCATGGCGGCCTTCAACACCTCCACCCGCCTGTTCGACGGCCTGATGTATCTGGTGGTCATTCTGGCGGGCGGCCTGTCGCTGGTCAACGGCAAGATCACCGCCGGTGACCTGGTGGCCTACATGCTCTATGTCACCACCCTCATCGCCACCATCCGCCGCATCGTCGAGTTTGCCGAGCAGTTCCAGCGCGGCATGACCGGCATCGAGCGCTTTGCCGAGATCATGGACACCCCCGTGCCCATCCACGATGCCCCCGATGCCCGGCCTCTGCAGCCCGGCCCCGGTGCCATCCGGTTTGACGATGTCAGCTTTGAGTACCCGGACGACCACAACAAGGTGCTCCACCATGTCAGTCTGGACATCAAGGCAGGCGAGCGGCTGGCTCTGGTCGGCCCCTCCGGCGGCGGTAAGACCACCCTGTGCAACCTCATCCCCCGCTTCTACGATGTGACCAGCGGCCACATCTACATCGACGGGCAGGACATCCAGCAGGTCACCCTCAAGAGCCTGCGCGAGGACATCGGCATCGTCCAGCAGGACGTGTACCTGTTCAGCGGCTCTGTGGCGGATAACATCGCCTACGGCAAGCCCGATGCCACCCGGGAGGAGATCATCGAAGCTGCCCGTCTGGCCGGTGCAGAGCGCTTTATCATGGCCCTGAAGGACGGCTTCGACACCTATGTGGGCGAGCGTGGTGTCAAGCTCTCGGGCGGCCAGAAGCAGCGCATCGCCATTGCCCGTGTCTTCCTGAAGAACCCGCCCATCCTGATCCTGGACGAGGCCACCAGTGCACTGGACAACGAGAGCGAGATCCTTGTGGGGCAGAGCCTGGAAAAACTGGCCCATGGCCGCACCACCCTGACCATTGCCCACCGCCTGACCACCATCAAGAACTACGACCGTATCCTGGTGCTTGGCTCCGAGGGCATTGTGGAATCCGGCACTCACGAAGAGCTGCTGGCAAAGCAGGGCGTGTACTACCGCCTGTGGAACCAGCTGCCCGGTGAGGACACCTTATAACAGGAGAACGTTTATGACAGAACGTGAAAAATGGGAAGCAGGTCTCTGGTACGACGCAAACTACACCCCGGAGCTCTGTGCCGAACGAGAGAAAGCCGAGGAGCTCTACACCGAGTTCAACCAGACCCGCCCCTCTGAAAAAGCAAAGCGGGCAGAGCTTCTGCGTCAGCTGCTGCCCCACATGGAAGAACATGTGGTCATTCTGCCGCACCTGTATGTGGATTACGGCTATCACTGCTTCATCGGTGCGGGCACCTACATCAACCACGGTGCTTACCTGATGGACTGCGCAAAAATCACACTGGGCAGGCACTGCTTCATCGGCCCCAACTGCGGCATGTACACTGCCATCCACCCCATGCTGCCGGAAGAGCGCAACAGCGGCCTTGAGACCACAGCCCCCATCACACTGGGGGACAACGTCTGGCTGGGCGGTGATGTCACCATCCTGCCCGGGGTCACCATCGGCTCCAACACGGTCATCGGTGCAGGCAGCGTGGTCACAAAGGATATTCCCTCCGGCGTGGTGGCCGTGGGCAACCCCTGTAAGGTGCTGCGGCCTATCACCGAAAAAGACAGCATCCGGTATCAGAAATAATTGCAACAACAAAAAGCGGAACCGCTGAATTTTCAACGGTTCCGCTTTTTGTTGTTGAAAATCAGGTGTTATTTTTCTTCCGGTTCATCGTCCAGCTTTTTCCGGTTCTTCTTCACCAGATATGCACAGAATTGGAGCAGTGCAAAGCAGAGCAGACCTGTCGAAACACCAGTAAACGCAGCGCCCATCCAATAGCCATAGGCCAGGCCCCACAGCACCGTAACCGCCACGGCCGCCAGCAGAGAATAAACCGCATTGGCTCCCATACTGGAAGAAAGATGGCGATCCCACAGGCCATTCCGGACGCACTCTGCAACGGTGTAAACACATCCGGCCATAAAAACGACCCATTCTCCGATCGCTTTATCTGCATTGCCCGTCAGCAGCTGAATCACCATTGCGGCCAGCAGACCGCCCCACATCAAGCAGAAGCCACGCTCCCCAATTTTGCGCAGAGTTTGCTCCTGCATCTCATCCAGAACATTTTTCTTGCTGTACAGTGAAAATTTCATTTCTCATTCCTCCCAGAACAGTTCATCCAGTGTTTTTCCCAGAATTTTGCAGATGCTGCGGCAAAGATTGATGGTGGGGTTGTACTCGCCCTTTTCGATCGCGTTGATGGTCTGGCGCGAGACCCCAGCCGCTTCTGCCAATGCCCCCTGCGTCATATCTTTTTCCGCGCGGGCAGCTTTCAGTTTCAGATTCTTCGGCATCCTGTCACCTCGTCTATTTCCTGTGAGGGCAAGCTCATTCCCTCTGGATACAGAATAGCACTCATCAGACATTATGTCAAGTATAATTTACTTTTTGTCTTGTATTTTATATTTCAAAAATAGAAAAAGCCCCGTGTCCGGCATATCGCACCGGCACGGGGCTTTGCAATGATTTCAGAAAAACGTTCCCGGCCTGAAGAGGTCACGCTTCCTTTGTTCTCTTTTTATACTGCTCGATGAATCCCAAAGAAGGGCTCTACTGTGGAGACAGATACTCCATTCATTTTCGCCTGCTTTATTCCATAATTTTTCCGCGCCACTGCTTCCACAAATGCACGGTCTTTTTCAGAGGCATTGTAGTAATCCACACCGAACCGCTTACAGGTTGTAAGCAGTTCATCCAACCACGACATGGTTTCATCAGACATTGGAGAAAAAACAATGTCGATATCCTTATCATATGGTTTCATTTGCTTTCCCCCTATTCTTCAAAAAGATACGATGAAAATATATCCTTGGCTGCCTGATCTGCAATCATAAATGTTCTCGGCCCGCCAGGATGTAAGGATGCAACCGGACGCGCTCCAAAATCCCGGAGATAGTGCTGTTCCAGTTCGTCCGTTTTTGCCTCAAAAATAACCACGGCAGATTTACAATCGTTTTTTCATCAGCTTCAGGTTCGTTGCTTCCGCCATCCCGAAGCCGCCGTAAAAGTGCATGTGGTGCGCATCATCCGGACAGACCAGTTCAATCATCTGTGCACCACGTTCCCACACACGCTGTTCCACTTCTTGGAGAAGCTGTCTGCCATACCCCTTGTTCTGATACTCCCCAAAAATCAGGATCTCGTCGAGATAATAGAATGTAAATTCATCGTAGCTTTCCAAAAAACCGATAACAAGCCCTGTTGGAATATCGTTGTCATCTTCTTGCATCAGGCAGAGGGAATCCTCCATCGTTACCATTTGATGGATTCGCTTATATGCCTTTTCATAGGTCCAGCACCCGCCAGAATGCTGGTTGTAGTGGTTCATATAAAGCGTTGCTGCTTTTTCAACATTTTCCTCTGTAATAGGGGTATAATTCATTGATTCAGCACCTTCTTCTTATAAAATAAAAATCCCCATGCCCACACGATTGAGATGCGGGCATGGGGCTCAACCATTTCATCAGGTCGCAGTTTTCTGCAAGTAAAACTCACTTTCTGCCACACGGGTCACAAAGTCGTATTCCAGACGGGTCGCTCTGGATGGATTGATATTGTACCTCTTACAAACTGTGCGGAAATAGGAAAAATATTCCCGATCTTCCTCATTCAGCGGTGTGACCCAGCTTCTTTCCATCGGTTCATTCATCTGCATTCACCTCGTATTCTGCAATCAATCTTTGTGCAGCATCTTCCCAGAGTACTAACCGGAATGGGTCATATCTCCCTACCGGACGTGCTCCAAATTCGTGAAGATAGTATTCCAGAAGAGTATCCGTTTTTGCTTTGAACAGTACCACGCCATCATAGCCATGATTGATAGATTCCTGTACTGCATATGCAAATAATGCCTTTGCAATTCCCTGATACTTCTTTTCCTGTCCATTCTGATGCAGAAGATTTGCATTGCTTTCCGGCTGACTTTCCAGATAGACAAGTTCTACTGCCAGAAATCGATCATCGCAGAAGTAAGACATCAAACCCAGCAATTCCTGTTCTTCTGTTTTCAGTGCAACACGATTCGGGAAATATGCAGTGTCCATCGTTTTCCAATTCGTCTGCCATCCCATGCTGGCAGTCTGCTGAAAATCCAGCTTTCCCGCCGCCACAACATGTACTGGCACTTTTGCACCATCCTGCAACCGGGTAACTTGCAGATTCAGCTTCATCTTATTCTCCCACGATGAGCCGCACGGCACCATAGATGCCGGCATCATTGCCGAGGGTAGCGGCAACGATGGGGGTCTCGCGGCAGGAGCTGAAGGCATAGGTCTTGAAATGCTCCCGCAGGGGGTTGAAGAGGACATCTCCGGCACGGGCGACACCGCCGCCCACCATGAACATCTCGGGGTCGGTGGTGGAGGCAATGGAGGCCAGCGCCATGCCCAGGATGTCGGTCATCTCATCCACCTCACGGGCGGCCAGTGCATCGCCTGCACGGGCGGCATCAAAGACATCCTTGGCGGCAAAGTCGGTGCCGCGCAGGGTGCAGGGGGTGTCCGGGTTCTCGTCCAGCAGCTTCTTCATGCAGCGGACCACGCCGGTGGCGCTGGAATACTGCTCCAGACAGCCGTGTTTGCCGCAGCCGCAGACCGCCGTCTCGTGGGGGTTGACGGTGATGTGGCCGATCTCGCCGCCTGCACCGTGTGCACCTTCGATGATCCTGCCGTTGACGATGACACCGCCGCCGACACCGGTGCCCAGCGTGACCATCACCGTGCTGCGGCAGCCCTTGGCACAGCCCATCCAGATCTCGCCCAGCGCGGCCACATCGGCATCGTTGCCCACCAGCACCTTGATGCCGTCCAGCAGGCCGGACAGCTGGATGGAGACGTTCCGCTCACCCCAGCCGCCGAGGTTGGCGCAGACAATGGGCACGATACGGCTGTCCAGCACAGGGCCGGGCACACCGACACCCACGCCCTCCACCTGCTCGGCAGTGATGCCGTTTTCCTGCATCTTGTCCTTCACAGCCTTGGCCAGGTTTCCAAGGATGTGTTCACCTGCATTGGAGGTGTCGGTGGGCACCTCCCACTTTTCCAGCAGAGCGCCCGCCGTGGTGAACAGGCCCACCTTGGCCGTGGTGCCGCCCAGGTCGATGCCGAATGCGTACTCTTTCATATTCATTTACCCCTTCTTTGCGGCGGTCAGACCGCCGGTTTTCTCATCGTTATCATTATAACATATCCATTTGCAAAAGACAGAGGCTGAAACAGGATTTATGCAAAAAGCCGAAAATTCGTTTCGATTTTTGGCAAAGCAAAAGGCCCTCCCGCAGTGGGAGGGCCGGAAAGCCTTGGGAGAACTTACTCCTCGTCAGAGGATTCCTCTTCGTCATCCTCATCCTCGTCGTCATCATCCGTCTTGGGCTTATAGAAAATGCCGCTGAGGAAGATGCTGATAAAGTACAGCAGGCACATGGGCACAGCCACGAAGCACTGCGACACGATATCGGGCGGGGTGATGATGGCTGCGACCAGGAAGATCAGGACAATGGCAACGCCGCGGCCCTTCTTCATGATCTCGGGGTTTGCAATGCCCATCTTGGCCAGAATGATGGTGACCAGAGGCATTTCAAACACACAGCCGAAGATGATGAACATGGTCAGGCAGAGGTTGATGTAGCTCTCGATGCTGATGGATGCCGTGATGTAATCGGTACCCTCCAGCGTAACGAGGAAGTTCAGCATGAACGGCAGGGTGACCTTGTAGGCGAACAGCACACCCACGCAGAACAGCGCCAGACCGAACAGCAGCACCAGCCGGAAGAAGAAGCTCTCGCTCCGTTTCAGGCCGGGTTTTGCAAAGGCGTAGACCTGATACAGCGCCACCGGGATGGTCACGATCACCGCAGCGATCAGGGACACCCGGAAATACTGCATCAGCTTTTCCTGCGGGGCCAGGAACACGAAGGTGTAGTTCGCATTCATTGCCATGGCCGTCAGCAGGTCGATCAGCTTATCCGAAATTGCCAGGAAGCCGATCACGCCCACTACAAACACCGCCGCGCAGATGATCAGCCGGTTCCGCAGCTCTTTCAGATGTCCGGTCAGCGTCATGCTGCCGTCGTCCGACATGACTTCGGCTTTCTTTTTGCGCTTCACGTTGGTAGCCACAAATTACTCCTCGTCCTTCTTCTCAGCCTTTTCCTCGGTCTTGGTCTCGGCAGGCTTGGCATCGCCGTTCTCATCCACGTCGTCCATGCCTTCCTTAAAGTTCTTCATGGTCTTGCCGAACATCTTGCCCAGCTTCGGCAGGTTCTTGGGTCCAAAGATGACCAGAACGATGATCAGAACAATGATAAGCTCCTGAGGTCCGATTCTCATAATAATAATCTCCTTTTTACTCTTGCCGCGCCGCTCTGGCGGGCTGGATTCCAGTTTTTATCCTACAACCGCGGGCGCGGGTGTATCCATGTACTTAGACCTTTGCCTCTTCGGCAGGGGCAGCCTCCTCAGCGGGAGCAGCCTCGGCAGGGGCTTCGTTTGCAGCGGGGGCCTCCTCGGGCTTTTCCTCTGCAGCAGGCTCTTCCACCTTTTCCTCTGCCTTCACAGGCTCAGCGGCAGGCTCCTCAGCCTTGACGGGCTCTTCGGGCAGCTCCCCCACGGGTTCCTCCAGCTCGGCCACTTCCTCGACCTCTTCGGCCTTCTTGGCTTCTTCCTTGCTGGTTTTACCGATGTTGGTAAAGCTCTTGGTGACATCCTTCATGCTGTCGTCGATGTCCTTCTTGATGTCGGTCAGGGGAGCAACGGCTTCCTTGATGGGGGCCTGGATCTCGTTCAGGGGCTCCACCACATTCTTCTGGATCTCCTCGGAAGCGGCACCGGTGTACTTCTTCAGCTCCCGCAGCATCTTGCCGAGCTTGCGGGCGTACTCGGGCAGCTTATCGGGGCCGATGACCACGAAGGCCACGATGGCCACCAGGATCAGCTCTGTAAAACCAATTTTCATAGCGTTCCAATTCCTTTCCTCTCACACAACAGGCATCCTTTGCGGCCTGCCGTGCTGTTACTGCACAGGGGATGCGGCGCGGTGTGCGCCTTTGTTGCCCTATGTATACCGGAAGTGTGTGAACTTCAAATGAACTTATTTTGAACAGTATATGAACAAGAGCAATTTTGTCATCAATTATATAACCGTCCGGATATTTACACTCAGATATTGCATTCCGGAATCACTTGACCGGATTGGTCAGTGTGCCAATACCATCGATCTCGCACCGCACCACATCTCCGAGCTTGAGGAATTGCGGCGGGTCCATGCCCATGCCCACACCCGCCGGGGTACCGGTGGCAATGATCGTACCCGCTTTCAGGGTCATGCCCTGCGAAAGCTCGGCAATGACATGGTCGATGTCAAAGATCTGCAGGGCCGTATTGGAATCCTGCCGCTTCTCGCCGTTGACAAAGCTGCGGATGCCCAGCCTGGGCGGGTAGTCGGCAAAGGCATCTGCTGTGACGATGCAGGGCCCGATGGGGGTAAAGCCGTCCAGACTCTTGCCGAAATACCACTGTTTGTGCGCCGTCTGCACATCCCGGGCCGAAACATCGTTCAGGATGGTGTAGCCGAACACATAGTCTTTGGTCTGCCCGGCGGGCACATCCTTGGCATCCTTGCCCAGCACCACAGCCAGCTCACACTCATAATCCAGCTTTTTCACCAGATCGGTGTGGGCCTCGATGGGGCCGCCGTCCGGCACGGCGCGGGTCACGCGCTTGGAAAAGTAGATGGCATTCTCGTGCTTGGTGGCAAAGGCAGCGGCAGAATATTTCTCCGCCTCATCGGAGTGGGCCATATAATTGATGCCCAGGCAGATGACATCCTGCGCCGGGGCCGGGATGGGGCTTTCCAGCGTGACGGCCTCCACAGGCAGAGCGGGAATGCCCGCAATGGCCAGCGACAGCCCATACCGCACCTGCGGGGTCAGAAACGGGATGGCCTCGCTCAGGGTCTCATAGCTCAGGCCCAGCCAGCTCAGCGGCCAGACCTGCCGCCCATCCTCCGATAAGATCGCCGGGTCTTCCACGCCGTCCGGCAAGCGGCAGGTAATAAAGCGCATACCGTATCCCCTTTCTCAGTGCCGATACGCAATGGCGTTCCGGATACGCTCCGCCTCTGCCTGACCAGCCAGCTGGCGCACCAGTTCCAGTGCAAAGGGGATGGCACCGCCCAGCCCATAGCTGGTGGTGATGTTGCCATCCACCACGACCTCTTCATCGTGGACGATGGCACCGGCCAGTTGATCCTGGAAGCCAGCGTGGGCGGTGGCGTTCCTGCCCTCCAGCAGGCCCAGAGAGGCCAGGATGCTGGGGGCGGCACAGATGGCAGCCACCTTCCGGCCTGCCTTGGCAAAGGCGGCACAGGTCTCGGTGACCGTCTTGTTGGCGGCAAGGTTGGGTGTGCCCGGGATCCCGCCGGGCAAAACGACCATGTCCACATCGGAATAATCCACTTCCTCGGCCAGCGCATCGGCGGTCAGGGGGATCTTATGGCTGCTCACCAGCTCCCTGCGGCCCATGGCAGAGGCCACGATGACCTCCACCTTGGCGCGGCGCAGCAGGTCTACCACCAGCAGAGCTTCGCACTCCTCGGTGCCATCGGCAAAAAATACAACTGCCTTACTCATCTTTCCAGACTCCCTTCTAAAAAAGCGCACCGCGGGGCGGGTGCTCCCCTGCCCCGCAGCGCGCGGTCCGTGTTATTCTTCGGCGGGCTGTTCCGCCTTTTCTTCCAGCAGGCGGCGCAGCACACTGTCATCCTTGCTGATGACCCGGCTCACCCGGCTGATGATGGCGCTGGACGCACCAATGTTGCCCATGATGCTGGTATAGCTCTGCTTGTTGACCAGCTTTTCCGCGATGTTATACCGCTGCTCCATTGCACTGAGCTCAGCGTAGCTGCACACATCCTGCAAAAAGCGGTAGCACTCCTCAGGCGTTTTCAGCTCCAGCAATGCAGAATACAGGCCGGACTCTCCGGTGGGATGATCTTTTGCCATGGCTTGTTCCTCCCCTATCGTTCAGGTTGGGTCTGGCCCGCGCGGGGCACTTCAATACACTACTTTATTGTAGTGCAAACGCGGCAAAAAATCAACGGGAAATTTACAGCATTTTTTCCAGCGTGGTCAGCTGCATGGGAATGCCCGCAGCTTCTGCCTCGGCAGGGCCCAGCACGCGGTAGCCTTTGGTCTTGAAGAACTGCAGCACCGGCAGGCACTTGGTGTGCACCTCGCAGTACAGGCGGCCCCGGCCCTCACCCCGGGCCAGGCGCTCGCAGGTGGCCAGGATATCCCGGCCCAGTGCCTTGCCCCGGTACTCGGGCTTGAGGTAGAGGTGGAGCAGGTGCAGGGCCGTGTTCTCCATCTTCCAGGCAAAGTAGCCGATGGTCTTGCCGCCCAGCACCACGAGGAAATAGTTCACATCGTTGTCGATATCCGCCTCAATGGCATCGGCGCTCTGCAGCGTTTCCACCAGCGTGTCCAGCTGCTTTGCAGGGTAATAGCGCTTGTAGACCTCGTGCCAGATCTCACTGGCAAGGTCAGCGTTGGCGTGAATGTATTTGGCCTTTGCGACCAGCTTGTAATCGGGTTTCATAGTGCTCCTTATGCGTATACGATATAATCCGGCTTGCGGGGGGCGGCGGGCCGGGGTTCCTCTGCCGGGTAGCCCAGAATGCAGTGGCCCACACCGATGTAATCTCCCTCAATGCCCCACTTCTTCAGCAGGGCCTTGCCCTCTTCGGTCTCGAACTCTTCCTTTGCGCGGTTGATCCAGCAGCTGCCCAGCCCGATGGCGGCAGCAGCATTCATCAGGTTGCCCATCACAAGGCTGCCGTCCTGCACGCCACAGCGGGCGTTGGCATCCGCCAGCACCACCAGAATGGTGGGGGCACCGTACATGGGGTCGCCCGTGTTGCCCATCACGGCAGCATTCATCCGGGTGAGCTGGGCGCGGGTCTCGGCATCCTGCACCACCACGATCTTTGCGCTCTGGCGGTTCATGGCGCTGGGGGCAAAGGTGCCTGCGCGCAGAACGGCTTCCAGCTCCTCTTTCGTGATCTGCTCCGGCTTGTAGGCGCGGCAGCTGCGGCGGGTCTCAAGGGTATGTAAGGTCTCATTGGTCATAGCAATTTCCCTCCCTAAAAGTTCTGGTGTTATTGTACCATACAACGCCGTAAAGTGCAAAACAAAAAGGCGGCTGCGCCTTCCTTTTTGAAAGCGCAGCCGCCTGATTGCTCTTCGTTGGTTTGGAACGAGATGTTTTACAGCGCGGTCTTGATGTTGTGATGCGTGGAGCTGTAACGAACAACTGCTTCCATCAGGGAAACGGGCCACAGAATGACCTTACCCAGGATCTCGGCCGGCTTGACATCCACCGTATCCATGCTGTTGATGCCGAACAGAACCAGACAAGCAATGCCGCAACCCAGAATGTAATAGTACATAAGTCAAACCTCCTATATTTTTCTCACAGGCTTACGCCTGAAGCTCAAGTGTCGGCGGGGCGCTTTCCGCTCTCCGCATCCTTACTATACCGCAGTTTTGATATAAAGTCAATATCCAAAAACGTGAAACAAATTAAAGTTTCTTTTGAAAGCTGTTTTGTTCATGTAAATAAAGCAGTAAAGTTCGCTTTGCTTTATAAATGTGAAGTCAGTGTCCTGAATTGGCCGTGAGCCGGAAACAAATTGTTCATATTCTGCCCTGAAAGAGGCCGAAAACAGGCGTTTTGTACTTGTAAGAAAAACAGGAAATGGTGCACAAAGCTCCATCTGCAATTTTGTGCAGAGCGCCCTGCAATAACAGCTGTTTTTCATACGTTTACAGGTTAAGGAAAGACGTGTCGGAATTTTTTGTTTTTTGAAGTGAGGACACCGCCATGAAGAAAATTTTTCGCAAAAAAATTTTTGCTTTTTTCCTCTCGGCCCTGCTGGTGCTGGCCCTTCCCCTGCCCGTTTTTGCAGACATGGGCCCCAAGCCCTCGGTCACGCTCAAGCTCTATTACACACCGGGCCAACGCTATGCGGTCACCCTGCTGGGCAATACGGCCCTCAACGGCCCCTGGACCGCCCCGGCAGACTACCGGGAGCGGATGGGTTCCCGGGAGGCCTGGGATGCCTTCCGGAACTACCCCGCCCCCGAGGGCTACTACTTTCTGGGCTATTTTCAGGAATACCCCGGCGATGCCGATGCAGAGTTCGTCTGGGGCTACTACCCGCCCAACAAATTCTATGTTTTACTCTATAATATAGAGACTGGTACATTCTACCGCAGTGAGGAGCCGGTGGAGCGCTATGCCTTTTCCAGCGAGTGGCAGGTGCTTCTCGATTCCCAAGACGGCCTGCGGGTCTACCACAACCGCAACGATTCCGACATCCTTTCCTCCTTTGCCGCCCGGGTGCTCATTACCCTGATTTTAGAGCTGACGTGGGGCATCCTGCTTTTCGGGCTGCGCGGCCCCGCCCAGCGCAATCTCATCGGCAAGGTCAACCTTGCCACGCAGATCATCCTGAACCTCGGGCTGTGCTACGGCACGCTCTATCTCGGGCCGATGTGGGGCAATTTCCTTTATTTTGCACTGGAGGTGCTGGTGTTCTCCGTGGAAGCCTTTGTCTACAACCGGTATCTGCCCTGGCCGGAGGGCAAAAAGCCTCACCCCATCCTCTATGCGCTGACCGCCAATCTCCTTTCCTTCGGCATCGGGCTGGAATTGAACACCCACTGCACCAACACGCAGATCCGGCTGATCGGGCTTGTCTGTCTGGTGCTGTGGTACGCCGGGCCGTGGCTCTGTCGAAAGCTGCGGAAAGTGCAAAATGCACAATAAAAAGAAAAATATTCGTCAAGAATCAATCTTGTTGCGCACCGGGAAATCCGCTATAATAGAAGCGTCAAACCAGATTTTACCGGAAAGGAGACACGGACGTATGGCAAAGGCATCTCAGGTCGTTTTACTGGAAAATGAGTTTTACCTCATCAAGGCACCCAATGGGAAGGTGTTGGAGATCAAGAACTTCAACACGGAGAACGGCGCGGCCATCCGTCTGTGGGACTACGCCGGGCATCCGTGGCAGCAGTGGCAGTTCGTGGACGCTGGCGAGGGACGCTGGCGGATCAGGAACCGCTTTACGGGCAAGTTCATCGATCTGGCTCTGGGCGGCGTGGTCGAGGGCACCTGGCTGCACCAGTGGGGCCGCACCAGCGGGCTGAGCCAGTGCTGGGAGCTGGAGTCCACCCGGAACGGCCGCACCCGCATCCGCAATGTGCTGGCCGACAAGTACATCGACCTTGTGGGCATGAACACCTCCAACGGTGCACAGGCCCAGATCTGGAATTACGTCTCGGGCGGCAATCAGGAATGGAACCTGGTGCGCGTTGACCCCGACACCGCGCAGACCAACGCCCGTGCCGAGGAAAAGCGGGACCCGGAGCCCACGCCCTCCCAGCGCAAGCACCAGAATGATCTGGTGCGGAAGCTGAACAACGCCGGAAAAGGCCGGGCCGCACGGAAATAAGAAACGATAAAAGCGTCCCACAGGGGGCTCCCTGTGGGACGCTTTTTGTAATGCTGACAGAAACGGAGAATTGCTGATGGATCCCAAATTTCCCATGCGCAACACCACCCTGTGCTATCTGGAACAGGATAATGCCTACCTGATGCTCCACCGCGTGACCAAGAAGAACGACCTGAACCACGACAAATGGATTGGCGTGGGCGGCAAGTTTGAGCCGTTTGAAAGCCCGGAGGACTGCCTGCTGCGGGAAGTGCAGGAGGAGACCGGCCTCACCCTGACCTCCTACCGCTGCCGGGGCGTGGTGACCTTTCTTCTGGGCGAGCTGACCGAATACATGTTCCTTTACACCGCCGATGCCTGGACAGGCACACTGGTAAAGGATGCCGCCCGGAACGAGGGCATTCTGGAATGGGTGCCCAAGGAGCAGGTGGAGCAGCTGCCCATCTGGGAGGGCGACAAGATCTTCTTCCGCCTGCTCGAGGAGGACAGACCCTTTTTCTCGCTCAAACTCCGATATGAAGATGATACGCTGGCTGAAGCCGTGTTGGACGGGAAACCTTTATAACTCCCTCAGTCACGGCTTTTCCGTGCCAGCTCCCTCAATGAGGGAGCCTTTTAGCCTCCCTCATTGAGGGAGGTGGCATCGCGTAAGCGATGACGGAGGGAGTTTAATTCAGCTTCAGATCGCCCTCTTTGATCCAGCCCAGCTTGCGCTCGATCTCGCAGAAGAGAACGCTCAGGACAGCGGGCAGAACAAAGCAGATGAGGGCCATGGCAACCCAGTCCATGGGGGTGATGGCGGCCTTGGTGCCGGCGGCGATATCGTTCACCCAGCCGGTGTACACGCCGATCTGGCCCACCAGACCGCAGGTGCCCATGCCGGAGGAGACCGCCGCGCCGTTCATCTCAAAGTGGAACAGGCAGGTCGCCAGCGGGCCGGTGATGGCCGAGGCCAGCGTGGGGGCGATCCAGATGCGGGGGTTCTTGATGATATTGCCCATCTGGAGCATACTGGTGCCCAGGCCCTGGCTGACCAGACCGCCCACACCGTTCTCCTTATAGCTCATCACGGCAAAGCCGACCATCTGGGCGCAGCAGCCTGCCACAGCAGCGCCGCCCGCCAGACCGGTCAGCCCCAGAGCCGCACAGATGGCGGCAGAGGAGATGGGCAGGGTCAGCGCCACACCTACAATGACAGACACCAGAATGCCCATGACCAGCGGGGCCTGCTCAGTGGCCCACATGATCAGGGTGCCCACCTGGCTGGCGGCGGCACCGATGGGAGCCGCGATGAGCATGGAAAGGCCCACGCCCACAAAAATGGTCACCAGCGGGGTGACAAGGATATCGATCTTGGTCTCCTTGCTCACGGCCTTGCCCATCTCAGCAGCCACAATGGCAATGATCAGGACAGCCAGCGGGCCGCCTGCGCCGCCCAACGCATTGGCCGAGTAGCCCACGGTGATCAGGCTGAACAGCACCAGCGGGGGGCAGTGCAGTGCCCAGCCGATGGCACAGGCCATGGCCGGACCGCTCATGGCCGAGGCATAGCCGCCCAGATCGACCAGCACCTCCAGCCCGGTCTGCTGGCCCAGCGTTTTGATGATGGTGCCGATCAGCAGGCTGGCGAACAGGCCCTGTGCCATGGCACCCAGAGCCTCGATGAGATAACGCTGCGGAGTGATGACGATATCCTTCCGCTTCAAAAAGTCCTTTACACTTGACATAGACTCTTCCTAACCTTTCTCTCCCGGCCCATTGCGCGGGAGCTTTCCGTGTCAAGTATCATACCATACACCTGTCAAGACAGCAAGAGGAGGCCGCGTTTTTCGTCCAAAGCGACAAATTTCACAGCTTTGGATGCAATGATTCTGCCTTCCTGCTCGTTTTTACTGTGGAGCGTGTTTTTCTTTCCGCTTTTTCCGCCTGACGCGATGCCGGAGCACAGCGAACTGATTGACGGCGACCCGGGTTTGGGTGTATACTGGGAGAGTAAAAATAGCTTTATCCGCAATTATGCGAGACTATATTGGCGGGCCGGTGCAGTTCGTGTATCCTGCCCGGTCCAGCTTGGAGGCAGAGCAAGCGGCATGAAACCAACATCTTTCAAAAAATCAAGCAAGAACGGCACCGGCCGCAGCATCGGCCAGGCTGTTGCGTGCCTTGTGATGGCGGCAGCCATCACCATTGGCGGTGCGGGCACCACCTTCCTGCTGGCATCCCAGCCTGCGGGTCTGACGGTCGAGCCCGCCGCCCTGCAGACTGAGGGCAGAGTGACTCTGCCCAAATTCGATCATAAGAGTGACCGGAGCGAGACAAAGGCCGAGAGCACCCAGCCGGAGGAGAGCGCTTCTTCTCAGGAGCAGGCCGCAGCCAGCACCCCTGCAGCACCCGTGACCAAGGCGGAGAACACCGCCGCCGCCCCGGCAGAGAGCACCGCCCCCGCTGCGGAGCCCGCTGTGCAGCCGGAGGCTGTCCCCGCCGACCCCATGGCCGGGGATGCTTCGGAGATCGAGAACGAAAACTCCTTCCCCCACTTCCTGACAGAGACCGAGGCACTGGCTGCCGAAGACCCGATGGCCGCTCCTGAAGAGGCCGCCATCCTGCCCGAAACGGAGGAGACCGCCCCCGTAGCCGAGGAAGCGCCTGCCGCTTCCGAGAACGGCGAGGATGTGCTGGCCGAAGCCCAGATCAAGGATATCAACGGCACTGTTCTGCTGACCCCTGAGGAGATCCGGGAGGCACTGGACAACGGCACGCTGGACGAAGAGAGCATCGACCCCACCTGCCTGACCGGTGAAAACGGCCTGCTGCAGTGGCTGTGGGAGTTCTTCTTCGGCAAGGATGAGGAAGAAACGCCCCAGTATTCCGGTTGGCGCACCGAAAACGGCAAGACCTATTATTACGACCAGAACACCCACCAGACCGTCACCGGCATCCAGAGCATCGACAACAAGCTCTATTATTTTGATGCCTCCGGCGTTCAGCAGCCCGCCACCTTCGGCATCGATGTTTCCAAGTACCAGAGCAGCATCGATTGGGACAAGGTGAAAACGGCAGGTGTGGAGTTTGCCATCATCCGTATCGGCTACCGCGGCTACGGCTCCGGCGCGCTGGTGCAGGACCCCAAGTTTGAGGAGCACTTCACCAACGCCCGCAACGCCGGGCTGCGGGTGGGCATCTACTGCTTCAGTCAGGCCGTCAACGAGAACGAGGCCCGCGAGGAAGCACAGGCCTGCGTCTATGTGCTGAATGGCCGCCAGCTCGATTACCCCATCTACTTTGATACCGAGGCTTCCGGTGCAGGCAATGGCCGTGCCGATGGTCTGGGCGTGGAAGACCGCACCAAGTGTGCTGTGGCTTTCTGCGAAGAGGTCAAGGCACTGGGCTACAAGCCCGGCGTGTACGCCTCCACCACCTGGTTCCGCAAGCGGCTGGATATGAGCCAGCTGTCCAACTACTACATCTGGAACGCCCACTACAACGTGGCCTCCAGCCCCATTGCCTGCAATATGTGGCAGGGCACCTGCACCGCCCGCATCCCTGGCTACGGCGGCCAGATCGATGTGAACATCAGCTATATGGGCTGATCTGATGGCAAACAAAAAGAGCGAAGATTCAGTTGAATCTTCGCTCTTTTTTGATGCATCTTATGTTTTTAAGCAAACATATCCTTCAGCTTCTTGAAGAAGCCCTTGCGCTTTTCATAGTTTTCCTCTTTCAGGGTGCCCTCAAACTTCTTCAGGGCATCGCGCTGGGCCTTGTTCAGCTTCTTGGGGATCTCCACCTCGCACTTGACGTACATATCGCCCCGGCCGCGGCCGTTCAGATACTGGATGCCCTTGCCGCGCAGGCGGAAGGTGGTGCCGCTCTGGGTGCCTTCGGGCACGGTGTACTCCACCTTGCCGTCAATGGAAGGCACGGTGATGCTGTCGCCCAGAACCGCCTGGCTGTAGGTGATGGGCACCGTGACCCAGACATCATAGCCGTCGCGCTGGAACACCTCGCTGGGGCGCACGCTGACCATGACGATGACGTCACCGGCGGGGCCGCCGTTGGCACCGGCATCGCCCATGCCGCGCAGTGCAAAGCTCTGATCGTCATCGATGCCCATGGGGATGGACACCTCCAGCGTTTTCCTGGCGGCAGTTTTTCCGCTGCCGTGGCAGACCTTGCAGGGGTTCTTGACCAGCTTGCCCTTGCCGCCGCAGCGGGAGCAGGGCTGCTGGGTCTGCATCACGCCAAAGGGGGTGCGCTGCTGGCGGATGACAAAGCCGCGTCCGCCGCAGTCCGGGCAGGTCTCGGGGCTGGTACCGGCGGCGCAGCCGGAGCCGTGGCACTCAGTACACTCCTGCTGGCGGGTGATGGTGATGTTCTTCTTGCAGCCATGCACGGCCTCATCAAAGCTCAGGGTGATCCGCACACGGATATCCTGACCCTTGCGGGGGGCGTTGGGGTTTGCCTGACGGGCAGAGCCGCCAAAGCCGCCGAAACCGCCGCTGTTCTGGCCGCCCTCACCGCGCAGGGGCAGGAGGTTCAGGGAGGAACCGTCGGCCATCTTTTCCGAGACCCAGATCTCTGTCACGCAGCTGTAGACCGTCTGCGGATAGATATTGATCACGGCAAGGCGGTTGCCGTTCTCAAAGGCCAGCATGATGCGGTCGGCCTTGCGCAGGCTCATGCGCACGTTCCAGCCCGCCCCCTGCATGTTGTTGAACAGGCTCTGCGCCACCTGCATCCGGTCGGCCTGACCGTACGCGGTCTCCATGCCCTGGGGCTGGCCGTCGCTGCCGGTGGTGCGGGCGCAGTGCTGCGTGGAAAGTTCCATGCCCGCAGGCAGACTGATGCCCAAAAGCTGGCTGCTCGCGGCGGTCGGCGTGGATTCAAAGGGGTTGCTGATGCCCAGGTCCGCGCAACCGGCGGCGCTGGCCAGGAAGACCCCAAGGATCAAGGTGACAAGTAGGCGTCGCATTGGCTATACTCCTTCAACTGTCGTCCGGAAGGCCGGACAGCCCGAAAAGGATAGCCTCTCCGGCACGGACTGACAAGCGTCTCTCCGGCTGCCCGGCTGCCCCTCCCCCTGCGGGGCGGGCATGGAAAACGGCATCGCCCGGCCCTGTCCGACGGCAGATGTTGCGGCCGCCACGCGGCCCGAAGAGAAGTGAAGGAAAAGACCCATGCCGCCTGTTTTCGTTTCCGAAGATGATTTTCTGCTGCAAAACTATACCTACGAGCTGCCCCAGGAGCAGATAGCCCAGTATCCGCCGGAACAGCGGGGCACGTCGCGCCTGCTGACCATGCGCCGCAACGGCGCCCTGGACCTGGAGCACCACATGTTCAGCGACCTGCCGGACTGCCTGCCCGAAGGCGCCCTGCTGGTGGCCAACAACTCCCGCGTGCTGCAGGCCCGCCTGCTGGGCAGCCGCAGTACCGGCGGC